>VYKS01000559.1_pt1 | contig 13765 bp, 14 predicted proteins | sample 5114511 | NCBI WGS metagenome assembly VYKS01 (sample SAMN12291795, study PRJNA351875) | freshwater metagenome | isolation source: freshwater lake | place: USA: Michigan, Gull Lake | collected 2011-07-05 | reverse complement strand
CTGCCGCTTATGGTTGCAGATTGCTATTCAGAGAATTAAAGAAAAGTATTAAATAAAAATGTACCCTAACTTAGTTAGGGTTTTTTAATCGGTACTAATAACCTATAGTGAAAACATCCAACAGGTCAAGGCGATCGCCAAGGCATCACTGGCATCATCGGGTTTAATGGGTTTAATCAGGTTTAGTTCTCGCATGACCGCAATTTGGACTTCCGATTTATCGGCGGCTCCATAGCCCGTAAGGGATTGTTTGATTTGTGGGGGAGAAAACTCCATCGGGGTAATCTTATTTTGAGCCAAGGTCATTAAAATTACGCCCCTTGCCTGAGCCACACTGATCAAGTTGCCCATGCGATAAAAAAATAGTTTTTCCATGCCCACAATCTCAGGTTGCCATTGCTGACATAGAGTATGCATATCTTCGTGGATAGTTATAAGGCGATCGCCCATCGGTGTATTTTTGGGGGTTTGAATAATTCCATACTCTAATAGCTTGGGTGTAGTATTTTTCTCGACTGCAATTAGCCCAAATCCTAAAATCGCAATACCTGGATCTAGCCCTAGAATTCGCATCTTTATTTCATCAATTATATTTCACCAATTTTTCGCCTATAATTAGCTTAATCCTCTGTGATGCTCGTGACTGCCAAAAACGTTCTTTGATCTATAAGCGTTTTTAAGGAAGCACCCTCAAGTTAGTGGCAGTAAACCAGGCTTGTATCTGGAAACTTTAAGTTAACTAAATGCCTAGCTTCCACCTTGGATATTCCGGGGTCAAAAACTGCGGTAAGACGGCATTGTGGAGGGGAATACTTAATTAAATGGCAAAATTATTTTATTGCGATCGCCATCTTGCCAAGGTAAGGGCTTAAAGCTGGGAAAATCAGGAAAAGTAGCTAGTCCTAGTCCCCATTTCTTGATCAAAGTTAAGGCAACTCGATCCTGACCACGGTGAAAAATATCTATATCTCCAGCCCCACGGTTGAGAATAGAAAACCAAACTGTGCCTCGATCGCGAGTTTGAATCACCCCACCCAACGAGCTAACATCTGACAGAGTTCCCGTTTTGGCGATCGTGCCAAAGGGCAAATTGCGGCTTTTAATTGTGCCACAGCGACATTCACTGGAGGGAAATAAATCTGCTAAAGATAATCCCTGAGCTTGGGCGAGATTTTGGGTCGCAATTAACATGGCAACCGTGGCTCTTGGGGAAATTTGATTTTGTTGTCCTAGCCCCGAACCATTAATTAGCCTAATTTCGTCGGTTAGCCCTGTAATATTTCCCACCTTTTGGGCGATCGCTCTGCCACCACCAAGGGAAGCTCCTAGCATCTCCGCCATATCGTTATTGCTAAATGTGTTCATGCGTTTAAGGATCTGCCACAGCGGTAATGACGAATGCTCGATTAAAGGGGTTGTAGTCCCAGAAATATCCCCATATAAGGATTTGCCCGATATAATCACCCTAGGCTGGGGTAGTTCTGAGTTAGTTGCTTTATATGCCCTGATAATCTCTGGTGTCCAAGTTGGAGCATTAATTGCTCGCCTAAGTAAGGTTATGTTTTCCCTCGGATTGGTTCCAAAGTTCATATAAAAGCCACGGGTCACAATTAAATTACCTTGAACCCGATATATACCTAAACGATTGATGGCATTGCCCAGGGCGATCGCTTCTTCCCACACAAATAAAGGATCGGTACTGCCTTGGATAATCAAATCACCTTCCAAGGTATTACCCACAATTTTGCCAGTGGTGCTGACTTTCGTGACAAACTGATAATTGGAACCCCAGGTTTCTAAGGCGGCAAGGGTAGTGGCAATTTTGGTTAAAGAAGCCGCCGCAATTGGCTTTGTGCCGTTATGACTTGCCAGCATCGTGCCGTTGGTAGCCTGAATCCACACACCTTGACTAGCAGGGTTATAACCCGCCCTTTGCAGACTGGATAATAAATTTTTAACCGCCAGTTCTGCATCTGGATCTGAAGTCGGAGTCTCAGTCGCCAAAATTATGGGGCTAGAAAGTGATGAGAGTAGGGAAATTGGGACACGAATTGCTTCTTGATTAATTGGCAATGCCAGGGCGATCGCCCCCAGTAAATTCCACATACCTTATCTAGTCATAAATTTTGAAGCTATTATAGACTAATTCCATACTTTAAGAGTATGGTGAACAGCGCAAACGGTATATACAAGTATCGCTCTAGGGCATAGAGTATCTGAAAATGTCTGTGGAATCGGTCTGGCGGGGGATGAGACATGGGTTTAGTCCTAGTTAAGAGGTGTAGAAGCAGAAAACCTAAGTCGTGAGTCTTAGGAATCCCCCGATAAATCGGGGGAAGATGTCAAAAAAAGTTGGTAAGGCATAAAAAAAGGGAGAAATTACAACTCCCTATCTAACTATTTCCATACAAATATGCGGATGAATCCAGAAACAATTGCTTTCAAATTCAATACCAAGATCATTAACTACGACATCGCCTGAATTACATAATCAAAATAAGGTTCAGCCAAAGCAGCATCATCCTCGCTCATTAACTCCAACGAAGCAGACTTTAGACAACGCACAGAATCAGCCATCCCATTTACAGGTACACCCAGGGAGTTGTACATTTCACGGACACCAATAATGCCGATCATTTCGATGGGGTCTTTATCCCCTGCCAAAACGCCGTAACTAATTAGACGCACATACCAACCATAGTCACGCAGGCATTGGGCACGTTGTTTTTGTCCAAAGGCATTACCACCTGGGGCAATATAGTCGGGATGAAGCTTCCACAACTCAGCACTCGCTTTTTTAATAATTTTGCTTTCATTTTCCGCCAAAGTAGTAGCAACCCGAATTCGCTGCTCACCAGTTTGTAAAAAGGTTTTGATATTTTGAAGCTCGTCTATAGTTGGATAGCGGAGTTCATCGTCGGCTTTGAGTAAAACTTGACTAACTACACTCATAAAATTTAATACTCGTAAAAATTAAATAAAACTGGTCAAAGTATATTTATCAGTTTACAGACACTTGCCCCGTTGTTGTAAATGTTGCATTACAAATCTTCTAAAACAAATTTTGGGATCAGGTAGGGTTATTGCGATCGCCTGCCATAGTAAAAACCGAACTTTAACTCTAAGTATTTACTGTTATTCTAAATTCAGTGAAAAGCTAATAATTACTATTAACTGAAATCACTAAATCTCTCGACTAAATATTTAATTTGTTATTGAGTAATATTAATTTTAGGAGACAAAACTATGGCTGTTATTCGTTGGCAACCCTTGCGTGAAATTGATAGCTTGCAAAGGGAAATGAATCGTCTATTTGAAGGTTTAACCCCTGTAACTGAAAATGCTGTTGCAAACAACTTTGTCCCATCGGTTGAGTTAGAAGAAGATACAGATGTGATTCACCTAAAACTTGAAGTCCCAGGCTTAGAAGCTAAAGACCTAGATGTGCAAGTGACATCAGAAGCTGTATCTATAACTGGGGAACGCAAGTTTGAACGTACTGCTAGTGACAAAGGGATAACTCGTTCAGAATTTCAATATGGTAGGTTTCAAAGGGTAATACCCTTACCTGCGCGAGTCCAAAATACTGAAACTCAAGCTGAATATAAAGATGGAATTCTGCGTCTAACTCTACCAAAAGCTGAGGAAGAAAAGAACAAAGTATTTAAGGTTAGTCTTAGCTAATTTTTATACTTACTAGTTCTATCTATCTACTAAATTAAATACAGCACTTACGAAATTAAACTGGGACTCAATAAAAATTAGCAGTCTTGCTATTTAAGAATTTTAAGCCTTGCATCTGTCCCACCTTGAGATTAAAATTGCTGTAAATTGAGGGGAATACCAATCTCCCCTTTTTTTTAGCGCAAAATTCTAGTCCTCTCAAAAAAATCTAGTCCTCTCAAAAAAATAGAGGGCAAAAATTCATTTACCCTCAAGCACTATTCTATTTTTCAACCTGAATTTTAGACTTCGTAGGTAGCTTTGCCTGTGAATTTAACAGCGATCGGATTAGGATTGTCACCAATCTTACGGCTTACGCTATTTACAGCTACACGACCAGCATTAACTTTTTCAGGGAAAACGCCATCTTTAGGATGTAGATAAACTTGGTCACCATTGGGAAATTCACGCCAAACTTTATAGTTAGTGATTTTGAATTTTCTTAGTTGTGTACCTAAAGCTAAGGCTTGCTCTTTTTTGGCAAGATATAGAGCATTGTCACCTTGGTTCATAGTGGCAGCGCCACCTGTAGGCATTTCAAATACTTGTTCTTTGGCACTATTCCAAGTAATCAAGTATTTTTCTTCTAAATAAGCAGCAGACAGCAAACCACCTGTGCTACCGCCCCAAATTGGGGTTTTGCCTGTAGGTTTAGCGGGGGTCTCATGAACTTCTTGATTTTCTTCTGACATTAAATTTATCTCCCAGTTTGTAGAAACAGTGTTTCTTATCTAGATGCAAACATATCACTATTGCCTACCCCTCCTTCAATAGAACTTAATGATCCTTTACCTATGGTTCAATTAGAAGATACTCGCAGTCCGAGGATCGCTAAATCTCTTTCCACTCGATCTAACTCGGCAATTTTAGGTAAAAATCCCCATTGGTCAAAGCCTAAACCATTAAAAAGCATTAGACTCGGCTGATTATGACCAAAAATAAATCCAAGCAGAGTAGATATTCCTAAACTGGGACTGATTTGAATGACGTGGAGAAGTAAAATTTTACCCAGCCCTTGGCGTTGATTCGCAGGATCGATATAGATGCTAACCTCGGCGGTTTTGGCATAGGCAAGCCTGCCATAAAAGGGCTGTAGACTAATCCAGCCTATAATTTGAATATTTTCCCCTTCAATTTTTTCCATGACCCAAATTGGGTGAGTTTCAGAGTTATGGCTAAAAAACCAACTGCGTTGTCTAAATACGGTCACTGGGGCTAGATCGGCTGTTGCCATGCGATCGGGAATTGCCGCATTATAGATTTCAACGATCGCTTCCAAATCATCTAGCTCAGCCTCCCGAATCTTTAGCTCCATATTTTCTTTATATACCTGTTATATGAATTAAGAGCCAAGTTTGAAAGCTTCCAGAAAAAATCCATAAATTAACCCTATTTTTAAGAGGTTCAAGCATTCTAAAAATAGCGATCGCCGATCTTTTTCTATACTTCTTCTATACATGGTCATGCTTATAACCTCTGTAATTAGTACCATTATTCCAGACATCAAAGGATCAAAAACTGCGGCTGTGCCCGCAACAGTAGAAATAACTGATGCCAAAAAGAAACCCAAAAGTGGCGAGATAAAATATAGCGATGTCCTACGCCAAGGATTAAGGAACCAGCGTTCTACAATTAACAGACTACTATTAGTGATGATGGTAAGTCGAGTATTTTGCATGGATTTCTGCTATTTTAATGGCAAGTATTCTAGCCTAATCTATACTTTAGATGCTAAAGTCTAGAATTTTTCTTGGGCTGTATTCAGTTTGATTAAATACAAAACTTTTTATCCCTTAGAAATATAGTTTCTAGGTCAAGATGGTTGCTAAAGTTTCTAAATAGTACTTGAACAGAGGTAAGAATGATATTTTTGATTGCGAGCGTGAGTGCTGAATCAACCATCGATCATGCCCCATTTGTCTTGGCAGGGGTATTGCTGAGTATGGTTGTAATTTATCTGGCTAGTAAAATCGGTGGTGAGATTGCTACCAAATTTGATGTTCCTTCGGTATTAGGCGAACTTGTAGCTGGAGTTATAGTTGGAGTCTCAGCCTTAAAACTAGTAATATTTCCTGAAAGTGGTAGCGATGGTTCAGACTCTATAATTATGATGGTCTTGCAAGCAACGGCGGGACTGCCTCTATCAGAAGTTTCAGGGGTATTTACCGAAACCAGTGAAGTTGTCTCGGTTTTATCGGAATTAGGCGTAATTATTTTACTGTTTGAAATCGGCTTGGAATCTGACCTTAAGCAATTAATGGGGGTAGGAGCGCAGGCATTGGTCGTCGCTATAATTGGGGTTTTAGTTCCGTTTATTGCAGGTACAGCAGGTTTAATCTATTTATTTGGGATGCCAACAATTCCTGCTATTTTTGCAGGGGCGGCACTAACGGCAACCAGTATTGGGATTACTTCTAGGGTGCTTTCAGAACTGGGTAAACTGAGTTCGAGGGAAGGACAGATTATTTTGGGGGCTGCGATCACGGATGATGTCTTAGGGATTATTGTCTTAGCCGTAGTGGCAAGTTTGGCAAAAACAGGCGAAGTTGACCTATTGAATGTGGTAATTCTCATTGTCAGTGCTTCCGCCTTTTTATTGGGCGCAATCTTAATCGGTAAACTTGTAAATAAGGTATATATCGGGCTTGCTTCTAGCCTCAAAACCAGAGGCGAAATTATAACGCCGGCTTTTATTTTTGCGTTCTTAATGGCTTATCTTGGCAATGTCATTCATTTGGAAGCAATTTTAGGTTCCTTTGCCGCAGGTTTAATTTTAGAAGAATCTGACCAACGTCACGAATTAGAGAAACAGATCGTGCCTGTAGCTGATTTATTTGTCCCAATTTTCTTTGTGTCCGTGGGGGCAAAAACTGATGTTGGGGTTCTAAATCCCTTTGTTCCAGAAAATCAAGAGGGTTTAATCATTGCGGCTTTTCTAATTGTGGTGGCAATTATCGGCAAAATGGTGACGGGCTTAGGTGCATTTGGCATCCCTGGCATTAATAAATTGGCGATCGGCATGGGCATGATTCCCCGTGGTGAAGTCGGTTTAGTATTTGCTGCCATTGGTTCTTCGGCTGGAGTTTTATCTCGGTCTTTGAATGCAGCGATCGTGGGGATGGTAATTGTGACGACTTTTGTGGCTCCGCCCCTACTCAGGATTGCCTTTGGATCTGATTCTAATGAATTGCCCGATCAGTTAAAGTTAGAAACTGAAATACCTAACAAGGAGTCCTAGAATGAAAGCAGCTCTGGCAAAAATTCGGCGCAGTATGCGAACTTCAGGGCTGCAACAGATTGAGAACAGCCTACAGGGGATAGAGCAACAATTGATCAGCTCTCCCTTAAATGTTCTAGAGGTATTAGTCCTTCAGGGTAGGTGTCGAGAACTACGGGTGGCGCAATGGTTCGTTAATCGCATCTATCCTCAAGATCTAGTAATTAATCCGAATAGCTCTAAACAGAATTTGACCAAGCCCAAGAAAAATTATTCCTCTCTATGGGCAAGACTTCACGCATCTACCCTTGAGAGCTTAGGGAAGAGCTTAGAAAATCAAACTCCGACTCCATTAGAAATTGACATCCTGAGGGAAGATAAAAAACGGGAACTTTTAATTACGGTTTTGCAAGAATTTGAGCTTTTACTTGCAGAATTACAAAACTCGAAGTTAGACTCGGTTCAACTTTTAGATAAAATGCCTGTGATTTTGAGCGATCTTTGGCGATCGGCAACTACAAAATTCTTGGGTAAATACTCCATTCTCAACTATGAAGGGCAGGATATAGAACTAGTAAATGTGTTGCTAGGGGATCAAAAAATTGTGGAAGTAGCTATTTTAAATAAGATTCCCTTTGGATTTGATCTATTTAGCTATTTATTATTTAAAACCTCTTTAGTAATCAATAACACTGTTTACGATGCTCAAACTCCAGAGGCGATCGCCCACGCTGAGATCATCTTAAATAACATCCTAATCCAAGTTGCCAATGCCGTAATGCAGCCACTACTTAATAACTTTGCTGATGTGGAAGAAATTAAGCAAAAATTTTACAGTTATCATCTCATCGCTACCCGTGAAGTCGAAAGGTTCCGTAATAATTTATCGTGGCATTATCGCTTAGAAAGCTATTGGGGTGAAGCACAGGCAATTTATGAAAGTCATTATCATCTGTTTACCTTTACTAGTTCTGGAATCAAAAAGCTAGACGTTTATGCCCACCGTAGGCAAGAACTAATTAAGCTATCAGGTATTCAGTTTTTAGTGACGCTGTTGCTAGAAATATATGATGCGATCGCCCCCAGAATTAGGGCAATTACAGCATTGATTGGTAGTGGATTTGTTTATGTGCTTAAAAATATTTTGGGTAAAGGGATTGGGCTAATTGGGAAAGGGATTTTACAGGGGATTGGGGATTCCTTTAGTGTGGGTAGAGAGAGAAGAAGAAGCGATCGTCTGTGAGCATTAAGTTTGATTACATTTTCTCAGTTAAGTTGACGAGATGTCTAGGACATAGGGATTTTAGCCCACTAGAGGTTACAATCAAAATCAGAAAGCCTAGGGCTGTAAAAAATCAAAGACTATGAAAATCAAACAAATATCTGTTGATGGTCTATTTGGAATCTTTAATCACGTAATTCCATTAAATATAGATGAAAGGATTACGATTATTCACGGGCCCAATGGCTTTGGGAAAACAGCAATGCTAAGGCTTCTAAATGGATTTTTTAACTCTCGATACTCAGTTTTTGATAGTATTCCATTTAGCATTTTTCGAGTTGAATTTGATAATTTAAATTGTATTGAGATTGCTAAAATCCCTGAAGATTCAAGAAAGCCAAAAAAAAGAAATCAGATAACTTTCAATTTTTATCAATCTAATTTAGAAAAAGAATCGTTTATTATTCCAAAGCGAGAAATCAATGCCACTGATATAAATTTCCCACTTGAATTTCTTGAAGAGTTCGTACCTCAACTTAGTCGAATTGGTTCTAAAACTTGGCGATATCTCCCCACTGATGAAAATCTCTCCTTAGAGGAGGTTATTGATCGCTTTCATGAGTTTCTACCCACGCAAATAAAAAGTTTGAGAGAAGATCCTCTCTGGTTGAAAAGCATAAAGAGTGATATTAACGTTCGACTTATAGAATCACAACGATTATTAAATATTATTCCTAGGCGTTCTTCCAGAATATCTTCAGAAACATCTTCAATGTTACCAACGGTTTCTGCCTACTCTGATGAACTTGCCCAACTCATGCGTGATAAATTCACTGAGTATGGTGAAACTGCTCAGTCTCTAGATAGAACATTCCCAACAAGATTGGTAAAACAGCAACCATCACCAGATTTGACAGATGATCAACTTCGTAATCAGCTAAATGAACTTGAAAAAACGCGGTCTCGTCTCATAGAAGTTGGTTTATTAGATAAGAATGAAAATTCAGATTTTCAAATCCAGCCTCAAACCATAGACGATAGCACCAAAAATATTCTTTCTGTATATGTTGAGGATGTAGAGAAGAAGCTAAGTGTTTTTGAGCAAATAGCGAGCAAGATTGACTTATTTAAGAAAATTGTTAATAGTAAATTTGCTTATTCTTATAAAGAAGTTAACTTTACTAAAGAGAAAGGATTTATTTTCAAAACACTTTATAATCCTTCTTCTTCAGATTTTGAGACTCTCTCTCCAATAGATTTATCATCTGGGGAACAGCATGAGGTAGTCCTGCTTTATGAACTCTTATTTAAAGTTCAACCCAACTCTCTGGTTTTAATTGATGAGCCTGAACTTTCGCTTCATGTAGGGTGGCAAACTCAGTTTCTAAATGATTTGCAAAAAATTACAAAACTTGCAGAACTGGATGTGTTAATGGCAACTCACTCACCAGATATCATTCAAAATCGCTGGGATTTGACAGTAGAACTAAAGAGACCAGAGAAATGATTGATGATATTTCAGTTGCCCGTGAGGCAGGTGCAATTCGATTACAGCGTAGTACATTCTCTGGGAGTTTTCTGTTAGTTGAAGGTAGCTCAGATAAAAATTTTTATGGACGGTTTGTTGATCCCTTGGCTTGTAAATTAGTTACAGCTTCAGGTAAACCATCAAGTAAATTACGGGTTATTGAGATTCTAAGTATTTTAGAGACGGATAATTTTCAAGGAGTTTTAGCTATTGTTGATGCAGACTTTGATCATCTCGAAGTTTCTTCACATAGTTTTACAAATCTAATTCATACAGATACTCATGACGTTGAAACTATGTTGCTTAATTCCTCTGCACTTGACAAGGTGCTGACGGAGTTTGGTTCAGAGCAAAAAATTGCGAAGTTTAGACAAGGTGTGAGAGAAGCATTGATTGAAGCAGGGACACCAATTGGATATCTTCGTTGGATTTCACAACTTTATAATTTGAATTTAACTTTTAGTAGCATCAAATTTAGTAGGTTCATTGACGATCAGACATTAAAAATTGATGAACTCAAACTAATTGAAGAAGTAAAAAATAAATCCCAAGCCTTTGAATTGGAAAGTGCAGATTTGCAACAACGATTAACAACCAAAAAAAATGATAATCATGATCCTTGGCAGATTTGCTGTGGTCACGACCTCGTGGAAATATTATCCCTTGGCTTCAATAAGGTAATTGGCTCCGCCAGAGCTTCTGATGTTGAACCTAACAATCTTGAGCGTAGTTTACGACTTGGTTATGAAGAGGCATATTTTCACCAGACACAGATATACCAGTTACTTGTTAGATGGGAAACTAAAAATTCCCCATTTAGGATTTTTGAACATTAAGATTTGTGCATTAATTAATTAGTTCGAGCTAGTTCTAAAAACTTTCTGACTTCTACTAATGATTTATTATCTCCCTTGGCTGAGAATATCCGTTCTGCTTGTTTGAAAGCTTGACTTGCTTCTTGTTTGCGCTGTTGCTCTAATAAAAGTTTACCTAGGGCAAAGTGGGCTGCTCCATCCTCAGAGTTTTTATCTAAAATATCTCGGTATGCCACGATCGCCCCAGAAATATTATTTTGTCTAAGATAAAGTGCAGCGATCGCCCGTTGAATTTGGGAGGTAGCCTCGGAACTGATTTGTCCTGTTGCGGCTCTTCTATAGGCACTCATTGCTTGATCATAATCTCCTTGATCTCTGGCAATTTGGGCGATCGCCATATTTGCCTTCAAGTGACGGGGATTAATACTTAAAATCCGTTGATAAATTCCAATCGCTCCTTGAGGATCTTTTTTACTTTCACTGATACTAGCTAAAGCCACCAAAACATCGATATTATCTGGCTCAAGGCGATTGGCATTCAGGTAGGTATTTAGGGCTTCGTCTAAGTTGCCTTTTTGTTGGAACAGATAGCCGAGGTTGAGATATGCCTTAATGTTATTGGGGAGAAGGGTAATAATTGTCCGATAAGCTCCCACTGCCCCAAAAAAATCTTGCTGCTGGGTTAAAACATAGCCCACACTCAAGTAGGCATCTAGATTACGGGGATCAATTCTAATGGCTCGGCGATAGGCGATTAGAGCCTCTGGATAGCGCTGTTGCTGGGTGTAGACAAATCCTAGGGCAATTAATGGTTTGGGGTCATTTTTATCAAGGATAGTCGCTCGTTCAAACGCCGTGATGGCTTCAGGAAAATTTTGTTGTTGGGTTAATAAAAAGCCGATACTGGCATGAATCCGTCCATTTTTTGGGGCAGCGATCGCAGCTTGACGATAGACTGCTAAGGCTCCTGCTATATCTTGGGCATCCCAGAGTTGTTTACCACGGATGATTAATTCGGTAACATCAACTTTTTGAGGTCGGGTTTGGGCGATCGCTGGCTCACCTGCATACACAGCGAAGCTAATTGCGACTATACCTAGCCCAGTTTTAAAAACTTTACTGAGATTATGAGGTGTTAGTTTTGAGAAAAAGTACGACAACAGGTATCCTCCTTTATAGTTATAGCTACTGAATCTGCTGAAAACTTGATGCAGAAGCCGCTTTTGATTTACCTTGATCAAACTACATTTATTGATTCTAAACCACAAAGCTTTATAACTTCAACCCTACAAACTAAAATGACTCCTATTCAAATTTAAACTATTGAGCGTTTTATCTTTGTATTTAGTAAGTATATTTAGTAAGTTCATGACCGCCGAAATAATTAAGCTAATTAATAAATAGGTGATTGCGATCAACATTACTACTTCGATCGATCGCCCTGTTTGATTAAATGTCGTAGAAGCAATGGCATAGATATCTTCGTAAGCGATCGCCACACCTAAACTAGAATTTTTAACAATATTTATATACTGACTAGTGAGCGGGGGGATGATAATTCGTAAAGCTTGGGGTAATATCACCAATCCCATAACTTGACTGCCATTCAAACCCATGGCTCTGGCGGCTTCCCACTGTCCTTTAGGAATCGCTAAAATACTACCCCGAACTACTTCAGCAATGAAAGCGGCTTGATAAATACTTAAACCGATAACCAAAGCACTGAACTCTGGATAGAAATAGAGGTTAAATGTATTTATTCCGCCTTGGCTGAAGGCGATCGCTCCCCATAGCAACTTTACCGAATCAGTGGGTAAGCTTAAAAAGATGGCAGAGTACCAAAAAAATATTTGCAGCAGTAAAGGTGTATTGCGAATTACTTCCACATAAATCATGCCCAGATTACGCACTAACCAGTTATCTGATAACCTTGCGATCCCGATGGTAAATCCTAGAAATGTAGCGCACACAATAGCGATCGCCATCACCTTAAGCGTATTTAGCAAGCCAATGATTAAAGCTCGACTATAGGTATCTGTGGGGCTATAGGAAATAGAAGTTTCTCTCAGATTAAACCCAGCTTGAGAATTAAGAAAATCAAAGCCCAGCCTTAGTCCCGATTGCTCCAGATTGCGGGTTGTATTGCCCCAAATTACTATGCCAACGCCAACTACAAGGGAGAGAATTAAGATTTGAATTGCGATCGAGATTAACTTTTGCCCATTAAATTCTCTAGGCATAGATTTTATATTTTGCAGAATAAAAAATGGCAGAGAATTAATCTATACCATGAAAAAATTATTTTTAAGGATATTTACTTAACAGAGTTGACCTTTTTGTTTCTATTTTTTCTAAGTTGGTTTAAGCCATACAAGCCTCCCAAAAGTCCAATACCAAGAACTGGACTAAACTCAAAAGGTACGACCTCAACTGTATATGTGACAGTAGCAGTAACATCAGCAAATGTTTGAATACTAGTAGTGTCAATGTCGGCACCACCACCTCCAGAAAATGTAGTTCGTATAGCAGTGAAAGGAGCAAAGGAAAAAGTTTCGGCTCCTAAAAAAGCATCAATGTCTCCGATCGAAGTAAAAGTCTCAGTATCCGAACCACTAATTGTAGAAGGTCCAAACGTACTTGGTGGACCTGGAAGTAAGTTAGTGTAAGTTTGTTGCCAAATTAGTTGACGAAATGTGAAAGGAGTTAAGGTAGTTAATGGAGCAGGTGAACCGTCTTGTGGATTAACGTCAAATTGTTCAGATGCGAAACGCAAAGTAAAAGTCCGAGGACTAGTACCAATATTAATTAAAGTTCCAGAAGTTGTTAAAACAGCTGCAATTGTAACATCAACTCTTGTTACTGCTTCATTTGAACCTAAGGGAGTTGAGAATTTATTAAGCGTTAAAACCGGATCACCCGGAGCACCTTCCAAATCAAGAAGTTGGTTAGTAAAAGAGTCAGTACTAGTAATTGTAAATGCTTCAGCCTTTGAAACCAAACTTAATGAGGTATAGACCATACCTGCTACTGCAAAACTTGCTAAACCACAAGATTTTAATTTCATAGTGCTTGCACTAGGTAAACTTTACAAATACTCTCGCATAGTAGCTTATTTTTGTCTAATTTGTAAAGCCTCAGAGTTCTATTTCAGCAATTCTAAATTCAGAATGTAATTAATGATACAGCAAACACAAAATACTTACTGACAAAGGATTTTGCTTGTAATGGCTAGAATTATTGCAACGTTTTGTTAAGTGGCA
>VYKS01000480.1_pt1 | contig 13869 bp, 11 predicted proteins | sample 5114511 | NCBI WGS metagenome assembly VYKS01 (sample SAMN12291795, study PRJNA351875) | freshwater metagenome | isolation source: freshwater lake | place: USA: Michigan, Gull Lake | collected 2011-07-05 | reverse complement strand
CAGAGACAGCGCTTTGCTCATCCGTGCTGGCCTCCGATCCAGCACGAAGCTTGAATCAGAAACCAGCCCTCGTGGGAATCCCAAACGATTCAATCAGATCGCTAAATGCTCTAGACCTTAAAAATCCGATGTGGAGTCAGGATGCTATTCGCCTTGCTCACAGGCCCTCGGCCCGCCCTTCCACGAACTGCCGCACATAGGGATTGTCGGTGGTGGTCAGCTCCGCAGCCGGCCCGCGCCAGATGATCTTTCCGTCGTGCAGCATGGCAATCTCGTCGCCGATCGTCTGCGCTGAGGCCAGATCGTGGGTGATCGAGACCGCCGTCGAGCCTAGGCGACGCACCTGATCCGAGATCAGCTGATTGATCGCCGCCGCCGTGATCGGATCAAGCCCCGTGGTCGGCTCGTCGAAGAACAGGATTTCGGGCTGAGCCACCACGGCGCGGGCCAGGCCGGCGCGCTTTTGCATGCCGCCTGAAAGCTCGGCGGGGAAGCGGTCGGCGACATCGGCCGACAGGCGAACCTGCTCCAACGCCTCGATCGCGCGCTCTCGGGCCTTTCGCCGGGGAACGCCGTCAGCGTTGATCAGGCGGAAAGCCACATTCTCCCAGATGGTCAGGCTGTCGAACAGCGCCGCGCCCTGAAACAGGACGCCGACACGCGAGAACAGTTTGCGCCGCTGGCCTTCCGACAGGCCCACGATGTTCTTGCCGTCCAGCTCGATCGCGCCGGCGTCAGGACGCAGAAGGCCCAGCGCGGTCTTGATCGTCACCGACTTGCCCTGGCCCGAACCGCCGATGATCACCAGCGAACGCCCCGGCGCGACGGACAGGTCCAGCTGGTCGAGCACCTTGCGATCGGCGAACTGCTTGGTGACGCCCTTCCAGGCGAGCTTTTGAACAGGGCTGGTCATGACATGTGCGTGAAAAGCGTGGTCAGGAGATAGTCCGAGGCGAAGATCAGGATCGCCGAGGAGACCACTGCATGGGTCGTGGCCCGGCCGACGCCGCGCGCGCCGCCCGAGGCGTTGTAGCCGTGGTAGCAGCCCATCAGAGCGACGATGAAGCCGAACACGGCCGCCTTGATCAGGCCCGAGACGATGTCCCAGCTCTCAAGGAAGTTGATGGTGTTGCGGATATAAACCGTCGGGTTGAAGTCCAGCACCCGCGTGGCCACCAGCCAGCCGCCGGCGACGCCAATGATGTCGGCGACCGCGGTCAAAAGGGGCAAGGTCAGAACCGCCGCCAGCAGGCGCGGGGCGACCAAGTACCGGAATGGGTCGGTCGACAAGGTGCGCATAGCGTCGATCTGCTCAGTGGCGCGCATGGCGCCGATCTCTGCGGCGATCGCGGCCGAGACACGGCCGGCCAGCATCAGCGCGGCCAGCACCGGGCCCAGTTCTCGCGTGATCCCCAGCGCCACGATCTGCGGCATGACCTGTTCGGCGTTGAAGCGGCCGCCGCCGGTGAAGATGTTCAGCGCCAGGGCCGCGCCGGTGAACACCGCCGTCAGGCCCACGACCGGCAGCGAGAAGAAGCCGATCGCCACGATCTGCCGGCGAAGCTGACTAAGGAACCAGACGGGGGTCAGGGCGGCGATCACGCCGCGCACGGCGAAGACGCCGACCGCGCCGACCATGCGGACGGCGGCCAGCGCCGAACGACCCAAGGCCTGGACAGGATGGGCGGCGACTCGCCTGGCCGCCTGAGCCGCGGTCATCTCAGTAGCTCTCGGCCGGCTGGGTGGCGGGGTTGGGCGCCGGGGGCGCGGGCGCGGTCGCCGCCCCGCCTTGCGGGCGGATCACCGAACCGATCAGGCCGAAGATGTCGACCGCGCCTTGCGTGTTCTCGATCTCGCCGCCGGCTTTCAGGTCGTCCAGCGAAGCGCCCGGCGCGATGGCCACATGCGCGCCGCCCAGCAGGCCGTCGCTGGTGATCTTGGCCGTGGAGTCGGCAGGCAGCTTCACGCTGGGATCGAGGCTCAGCTTGGCGACGGCCAGATAGGTCTTGGGCTCGAGCGTGACCTCCGAGACCGTACCGACCTTGACGCCGGCCACCGTGACCGCCGCCCCGGGGGCCAGCGAACCGGCCTCGCCGAACTTGGCGCTGATCTCGTAGTCGCCGCGCTTCATGTGAACGCCGCCGACGGTCAGCGAATAGGTCAGGAACCCCGCCGCCAGGGCGAGAACGACGACGCCCATGGCCGTCTCGGCCCATTGTTCGCGCACAGCCATATGCCTCTGTCCCTCAGATTCGGGCCCCGCCTAGCGGCGACCCGAGCCGCCCTTCTGGAGTTGGTTGATCAGCACGTCGATATTGCCGCCGGCGTTGTCGATCGTGGACACGAAGTCCTGCTGCTGGGTGATCGCCAACCAGATTCCCTTGAACTGAACGTCGACCACCTTCCAGTTCGCGCCGCCGCCGAGCACGCGCCAGGACACCGGCACCGGCTGGCTGAGCTGGCCGCCGGCGACCACCGTGTTGACGATGACGTCGCCGGGCTTGCGAACGACCGAGCCGGTGACCTTCAGCTGCTCGCCGCGATAGTCGCTGATGCGGCTCTGATAGACGTTCTCGGCATAGGTCCGGAAAACCGGCGTGAAGCGGGCGCGCTGTTCGGGCGTGATCGTGCGCGCATACTTGCCCAGCACGAAGTTGGTGATGCGCGGCACATCGGCCAGTTCGTCGACAGCCTGGTGGAAGACCTGCTTCTTCTGGGCCTCGCTCATGCTCTTGTTGGCCAGAACGCTGATCACGCGCTGAGCCTTGGCCTGCACGAAGGCTTCCGCGCCGGAGTCGCGCGCGCCGCTCTGGGCCAGGGCCGGACTGGCGATCGACAAGGCGGCCGCGCCGAAGAAAGCCAAAAGCGCGGCGTTGGCGCCGCGCCGGGTGGGGGTGGTGTTTCGCATGGTGTTACCGGGGAGGATCATGAATTGGGCGTCGCGGGCGAAGGGGTCGGTTCCGTGGGCGGCGCATCGAAATCGGGAAGCGTCTCGGTCTCGCCGGTGGCTTCACGCACGAACGCCTCGCGGTACTGGCCATAGGCGGAGCGTGTGGTGACGTAGGGATCGGCCGCGTCCTTCAACGCCCTGAATCCCGAGTCCGTCGCGGCGCGCAGGTCCACGACGGTGACCACCGTCCGCGCCTTGCCAAAGTCGGTGTCCAAGCCGCCGGCGACCATCGAGACCGGATCGGTGACGATGTCGAGCGCGCGGCCGACGCCGTCACGGACATTCAGCGGTCCCATGAGCGGAACATAGATGTAGGCGCCGGGGCCCGCGCCCCAGCGACCGAAGGTCTGGCCAAAGTCAGCGCCGCGCGGCGGCAGGCCCATCTTGGCGGCGACGTCGAACAGGCCAAGCACGCCGACCGTTGAATTGACGACAAAGCGGGTGCTTGAGCGCACGGCCCGGCGCGGCTTGCCTTGAAGCACCTGATTCATGACCGTGTTCGGCTCGCCCAGATTGTAGATCGCCGAGCTGACCCGGTCGCGGACCACGCGGGGGGTCACCGCCATGTAGCCGTGGGCCACCGGTGCTAGGATAGCATGATCGAGCGCCTTGTTGAGCCCGAACGCGGACCGGTTGATGGGTTCCCAAGGGTCAACAAACTCAGCCGCTTGCACGGATGTTCCCAGGCTGAGGGCCAGATGCAACGCTAAAAATATACTTGCGCAATATCGCCTTTGGGAGGCGCGATTGCAGGAAAATCCTCGGCTTGCGACTGCGGCTCCATATTTCGTGTTTGGGTTTGATGTCGTTCTCATACACCCTCTGTCATTGAGCCGGATCCGCGAGGCGCCAATCGGCCCCCGTCGCGGCGAACAGGCGGATGGCGTCGACCAAGCGCTGACCCTGGGCCCGGACAATGGAAGTCCGCGTGGCGTTGAGCGTGCGCTGCGCGTCAACGATCTCAAGCATCGTGCCGCCACCGCGATCAAAGGCGACCTGGGCTAGGCGCAAGCGCTCGGTGGCCTGCTGCTCGGTGCGAGCGTGGGTGGCCAGTGCGTTCTCGTCGGCCGACAGGGCCGACAGCGCGTCGGCGACCTGGCCGAAGGCGGTCAACACGGTCTGCTGGTAGCGGGCGCTGGCGGCGCGGGCGGCCTCGCGCGCCTGCTGGCGACGGGCCTTCAGGGCCCCGCCGTCGAAGAGCGGCGCGGTCAGGCCCGCCCCGATGTCCCAGCCGCTGGCGTCGTACGCGAAGAGGTCGCCCGGCTTCAGCGAGCCCTGGGTCAGGGACGCCGAGAGCTTGATGTTCGGATAAAGGTCGGCGGTGGCCACGCCGATGTCGGCGGTGGCCGCGTGTAGCTCGGCCTCGGCGGCCAGGATGTCGGGGCGCTTGCGGACCAGCTGCGACGGCAGGGCCACCGGCACGGGTGCGCCGAGGGTCATGGTCGAGAGGTCGAAGGCTGGCGTGTTCCAGTCGGCGGGAGCCTTGCCGACCAGCACCGCCAGGGCGTGACGGGCGGCGGCGAGCTCGCCCTGCAGGGCCGGCAGCTGCGCGCGGTCCTCTTCCAGCTGGCTGGCGGCCGAGACCTTGGCCAGGCTGGTGGAGCCGCCGAGGGCGTTGGCCTTGTGGATCAGGTCGATATTGGCCTGGTCGTCGGCGATCATCTGCTCGAGGCTGGCGATCTGGGCTCGCAGCGTGGCGATGGTCGCCGCTTGCAGGGCGACATTGGCGGTGAGGCTGAGATAGGCCGCCTCGGCGCGACGACCTTGGGCCTCGGCGCGCGCGGTGGCGCTCTCGATGCGGCGCTTGTTGCCGCCCCACAGGTCGAAGTCATAGCTGACCGCCCCGCCGATCGAATAGAGGCTGAAGGTCGGGTTGCTGAGCTTGATGTCGCCAAAGCCCGTGAAGCCGAAGGCCTGCAGGTTGGCGCGCTCGCGGGCGATGCGGGCGCTGCCCGTGACCTGGGGGCCGGCGACGCCGCGCGCCTGCGCAAGAGCCGATTGTGATTGCGCCAGGGTGGCGTCGGCTTCGGCGAGCGTGGGGCTGTCCTTCAACGCCTGACGGATGACGGCGTCCAACTCGGGCGAATTCAGGGCCGACCACCAAGGGCCGGCGTTGGCGGTGTTGGCGTCCAGGCGGGCGGCGGCTGGGGCCGTCTCGCCCACGCCTAGGGCCGAGGCGGTGTTGGGCGCCTCGGGCGCGGTGAAGTTCGGGCCGACCGTCGTGCAGGCGGCCAGGGACGTGGCGGCCAGCAGGACCGCGATGAGCTTAGTGGTCGGAGACATTGGCGGCCTTGGCCCCAGGCTTTGGGGTACGCATGAGAAGGATGAGCGGCGCGCAAGCGATGGTGATCACCAGCATCAGCCGGAAGTCGTCGAGATAAGACAGCATCGCCGCCTGGCGGCCGATGACGCCGTTGAACGCGGCCATGGTGGCCTCGGTCGAGAAGGTGTTCGGGGCGTAGGCCTGGTACAGCGGGTTGTCGGGCCGGGCGTGCTCGACCAGCACCGCGTGGTGCTTTTCGATGCCGCTGACGAACAGGGCCTGCATGATGGAGATGCCCGCGGCCGAGCCGATATTGCGGATTAGGGTGAAGAGGCCCGCCGCCTCCGGGCGACGCTCAGGGAGAACCTTCGCGAAGGCGATGGTCGACAATGGCACGAAGATCAAGCCCGTGCCGACGCCCGACAGAAAGCCGGAGGTCACCAACAGGGTGGTGTCCATCTGCAGATTGTAGTGGCTCATCTGCCAGAGCGAGAGCGCGCTGATCGAAAGGCCCACCGCCAAAAGGAGCTTGATGTTCATCCGCCCCATCAGTTGGCCCACCGCGAACATGGCGATGAACGAGCCAAGCCCGCGCGGCATGGAGACCAGGCCCGTGAAGGCGACCGGATAGCCGAGCAGGGTCTGCATCAGCGGGGGCAGCAGGGCCAGGGTGCTGTACAGCAGGATGCCGATGAAGAAGCCGAAGACGCAGCAGGTGATGAAGTTGCCGTCGGCTAGCAACTCCCGGGCCACGAACGGCTTCTGGGCCGTCGCCAGCTGCGCGCCGAACACCCAGAGGGCAATGATGGCGACGATGAGCTCGGCCCAGATCTCGCGCGAGCCGAACCAATCTTGGCTGGGGCCGCGGTCCAGCATCAGCTGGAAGGCGCCGATGGCGATAGCCAAGGCCAGGAAGCCCAAGGTGTCAAACTTGCGGTGCTCGTTGTTCTTCTTCTCAGACAGGAAGAAGAACACGCCACCTAGCGCGACAATACCGATCGGCAGGTTGATGAAGAAGACCCATCGCCAGTCGAGATTGTCGGTCAGCCAGCCTCCCAGGCCCGGGCCCAGCAGCGGCCCCAGCACGGCGCCGGCGCCCCAGACGGCCATGGCCTGGCCGTGACGCTCGGGCGGATTGATGTCCAGCAAGACGGCTTGCGACAGCGGGATCAGCGCCGCGCCGAACAGGCCCTGCAGCAGGCGGAACAGCACGATCTCAATCAGGTTCTGGGCTGCGCCGCACAGCATCGAGGCGGCCGTGAAGCCGATGATCGAGACGATCAGCACCATCTTGCGGCCCATACGCTCGGTCAGGAAGCCGGTCAGCGGCGTCATGATCGTCGAGGCCACGATGTAGGAGGTCAGCACCCAGGTGATCTGGTCGGCCGAGGCCGAGACGCTGCCCTGGATATGGGGCAGCGCCACGTTGGCGATCGTGGTGTCCAGCGAGATCATGATCGTCGCCAGCATCACCGAGATGGTGATCGGCGTGCGATTGGCGACATCGCGTGCGTGGCCCTCATGTCCCATTAGTGCTTGCCCGAACGGATGTCCACCTTGGCCTTGGCGCTGAGACCCGCCGACAGGTTCGACGGCGCGGCCTCGTCCAGTGTCAGGCGCACGGGCACGCGCTGGACGACCTTGACCCAGTTGCCGGTGGCGTTCTCGGCCGGCAGCAAAGCGAAGCTGGAGCCGGTGCCCGGGCTGAAGCTGGCCACATGGGCCTTAAGCGGCTTGTCATAGGCGTCGACCTTAATCGTCGCCGGCTGGCCGACCCGCATATGGGCCAGCTGGTCTTCCTTGAAGTTGGCCTCGATCCACGGCTTGCCGGAGATCAGCCAGAACAGCGGCCTGGAAGCCTCTACCCGCTGACCGACCTGCAATTGCTCGACCTTGGCTACGACGCCATCGGTCGGGGCGACCACGGCGGCGTAGGAGCGGTCCAGCTTGGCGCGCTCCAGCTTGGCGGCGGCTTCCAGCACGGCGGGCTGTTGTTCAGTCGGCATGTCGGCGCGGCCGCCAAGATCGGCCAGGGCGGTGGTGATCTGCTGTTGGACTACCGCCACCTGGCGCTGTGCCTGGTCTGCGGCGTGACGGGCCGCGTCGGCCTGCGCCTTGGTGGCGACGCCGGCGGCGGCGAGATCGCGCTGGCGGAGGGCCTCTCGCTGCGTGTAGCCGGCGGTTTCCTGAGCGGCGGCCAGGTCGGCTAGGCGCTGATTGTAGACCGCGCGCTTGCCCTGGACGTCGAAGCGGGCCTGAGCCAGGGCGGCATCTGCACCAGAGACAGCCACCTCGTAGTCAGCCGGGTCGAGGCGGAACAGAACCTGGCCCTTAGAGACCCTCTGGTTCTCCTGCACATCGATCCCGATTACCCGACCGTTGATGCTGGTGCTGATCGCCGTGCGGCTAGCCTGGACGTAGGCGTTGTCGGTAGTTTCGGACTTTCCACCCATCAGCAACATAACCCCGATACTGGCCAAAGCCACCAGGGGAACCCCGATCATAAGGGGCCAGCGGAGTCTCATTCGCCGGCCTTTTTGAGATCTGCGTTGGGCGAGCTGCTCCTCAGCATCGGCAATAGCTTCATATCCCTCAGCGTCGCTCAATCGACCGCTCCAAAGTCGCAAAGCCCAAGGTTAGCCGTCGCCCGGTTGGCGTACGTCTCCACTTTGGTCGCCGAGGATTTAGAGCTAAGTAGGTGTTCTCCGAAATGATATGTTGTCACACACGTTATGCATGAAATGCATTTCCGAAATGTCGATTTGAACCTGTTCAAAATTTTCGGCGCTTTGCTGGAAGAGAAGAGCGCTACTCGGGCTGGCAAGCGACTAGGGCTCTCGCAATCGGCGGTTAGCCACGGATTGAGGCGGCTGCGCGAGCTCATGGGTGATGACCTCTTTGTTCGCAGTCAGACTGGACTGCGCCCAACGCCCCGGGCTCTCGAAATCGCTGAGACCGCGCTCACAGGTTTACGGATGCTGGAAGCCACCTTAGCGGCAGAGCATTTCGCACCAGAATTCGACAAACGTGTCTTCCGAGTTGCGGCCAGCCCATATGTACTTCACGTCTTAGCGCCGACGATTGCGGGTACGCTCATGCGCACTGCGCCAAACGTGCAAATCCGCTTTATTCCTCTGCAGTACAACGTGTGTGAGGATCTCGACCTTGGGTCGCTCGACATTGCCGTAGGAACTTTCGAGGTCGTTCCGGCGCGATACTCCTATTTTCATCTGTTCAATGAAACGGGCGTATGGGTACTAAGAAGCGATCATCCCGCCCTCCATGATGGCGTTGACGTCGCAAAGCTCGCCGGTTGTCCACGAATAGAGGTAACAGGAGAGCCTGATGACGTGCGTCCCAGTGGAAGGTTCGGTCAAAGTGACCTTCGTCGGACGACATCTTGGGGCTCGGAATATAATATTGGAGATGATACGTTTACGCCTCTATCAACGCATGACTCTTTCAGCGCGATTAGTATCGTACTTCGGACGAACGCCGTTTGTGTCGCCCCGCGTCGCCTCGCGTTAATGGCGGCCAGCCGGGCTTCGATGACTCTCGTTGATCCTCCGGGCGCTGCTTCTATTTCGTTTGGAGCAATCACCCGCTCGGGCAATCGTCGAGATGCGGCTAGCACTTGGCTTCTCAACCTGTTTCAGGAAAGCGCGTCGCTCATCTAATATAGCGGGTGCTGACTTGATGGTGTGGACGACCTCCACCCGACCGACCATGCGTTTCGTCGCCGTGAAGACCGAAGCCGAGCAGGCGGTTCGTAAGCGGAGCCCCGACCCCACATAGCGTTTGAGCCGGGTTCCTCGGATGGTGCGCGCCCTGATCTGGGGGCGAGCTTAGTTCCATGACGATGCCATGACGGAGGCGGTTGCGGCCCGTCGGGTTGAGATCTTCACGGGCGCGGGCCAGCGCTGGACCTGGTCAGAAGAGGCCAAGCGCCAGATCGTGGCCGAGAGCTACAGCGGTTTGGAGACGGCGTGCGCGGTGGCGCGATGGTACGGGCTTTCGCCGACGCGTTTTTCACCTGGCGTAGGGTCTATCGCACGCCGGCTGTGCAGAGCACCGAGCCGATGTTCGCCCCGGTCGTGGTCGAGCTGACGTGATGGTGTGGACGACCTCCACCCAGCCGGGTTCTCTGATGTGTCGTCGATAGGGACGTCATGTGTGGACGACCTCCAAGACGCAAGGGTGAAGTTAACGTTCGGCGCTCGGTCGAGTGCAGTCATGTGTTCGGCCTGTTGCTGCAGCGGTCGAGGCTGCTGGCCTTGATGAAGTCCGCGGACCGGCTCCCTAATCACGTCAACGCGCTCGAAGCGCTCTGACCCCCTGGGTTTCGCCCGTCCCCGGCTGCGGCCGGTTCGTCATCACGTCTCACCACTCTGGCGTCTACGGCGTCGGTCCAGGTTGTGACCGCCGCCGATCTCTAAGCTGCCGCGGGCGTGTAGACCTCCTGGCGGGCCATTAGCACCCAGGCGATCCGCGCCGTCTTGTTGGCCAGCGCCACGGCGGCGGCCTTCGGCTTTTTGCGATCGAGCAAGCCTCGGATCCAGGCCCCCCCAGTCCCGCGTTGGCGGGCCATGCGGAGCACAGCCGTCGCTCCGACCACGAGCAGCCGTCGCAGATAGCCGTCGCCCATTTTGCTGATCCCGGCCTGCCGCTCCTTGCCGCCGCTGCTGTGAGCGCGAGGCGTGAGGCCGAGCCAGGCCGCGAACTGGCGCCCAGAGCCGAAGAGTGCGGGGTCGGGTGCGCTGGCGGCCATGGCGCTGGCGGTTATCGGCCCGATGCCTGGGATAGTGGCGAGCCGCCGGCTGGTCGCATCCTGCCGATGCCAGGCCAGGATCCGATGTTCCAGGCGCTCGATCTCCGCGCGTAGGATCTCCAGCTGCCCCGCGAGGCCCCGAAGCGCGGCCTGCGCCAGCTCCGGCAACCGTTCCTGCTCCAGGATCAGTGACCGTAGCGCCGCCTGAACGCCCGCGGAGCCCTGCGCCGAGACGATCCCGAACTCGCTTAGGTGACCGCGGAGGGCGTTGATCAGCATGGTCCTCTGGCGGACCAGGAGATCCCTGGTCTTGTGGAGCATCAGAACCGCCTGCTGGGCCTCGGTCTTCACGGCGACGAAACGCATGGTCGGCCGGGTGACAGCCTCGGCGATCGCCTCCGCATCTGCCGCATCGGTCTTGCCCCGCTTCACATAGGGCTTCACGTAGGCTGGCGGCATCAACCGCACATCGTGGCCGATCGCCATCAGTTGCCGGCCCCAGTGATGGGCCGAAGCACAGGCCTCGATCCCGACCAGACACGGCGACAAGCCCTCGAAGAAGGGAAGAACCTGGTTGCGTCGCAGCTGCTTGCGCACCACCACGACGCCTGCAGCGTCGCTCCCATGCACCTGAAAGACGTTCTTCGCCAGATCCAGCCCGACGACGGCGACCTCTTGCATGATCCGCTCCCTAGACGTGACGTCCCTATCGACGGCACATCAGAGAACCCGGCTGGGTGGAGGTCGTCCACACCATCACGTCACCACCATCACGTCATCAACGACTCGTGTTGCGTTGCGCCAGCTAATGCTGGCGCAACGTGCCTCAACTAAAAGCTCTTACGAACCGTCACCCCATACATGCGTGGAGTATTTGGATAGCCGCTATAGCTGCCATCCTGCGCGACCGTTGGGAACGCCCCAATTAAGCTTTCGTCTTTCGTCAAATTTCTAGCCCAAACGCCAATCTCCAGCTGGCTCGCTGTATTAACGACGCCAAGACTGGCGTTAACAATATTCGTGTCATAGCTGGCTAGGGTCGGCGAAACTGTCTCAGTCAGCTGGACTTTGCTACTGTAGTCGTATTCCACACGAGCGTAGCCCTGCCAGTTTTCTGCGACATCGCGGTTAATTGTAGCCGACGTCGAGAAATTCCACTTCGGAATGCCCGCCGGCGTATCGCCGGTTAGGTCTCGGAAATTGGGTCGCAAGCCGGTCGCTGGATTCAGAGGACAGCGTACCGTGTCGTAGGTGACGCAGGCCGCCCCGGTGAAGCTGTCATACTTCGGATCCAGATAGGTCATCGAGGCAGCAAGGTTAAGCCATTGGACCGGGCGCCAAGCGCTGTCGATCTCGACCCCCTTGACAGACTCCTCGCCAGCATTGACCAGGCTGTAGCCAAGGCCGGTGAAGGCATTCGATTGAAATCCCTTGATCGACTGCTGGAAGACTGCAACGTTCGCATAGCCCCCAGGGAAACTGGCCTTGGCGCCGAGTTCGTAGACGTCGACGTTCTCAGGCTGGGCGCTTCGCCCGACGCCGTTGGCGTTTGGAGGCCGGCTGTCCGAAGATAGGTTGTAGGCGCCTGCCTTCCATCCTGTGGAGTAACTGACATAGGCGTTGATCGCGCCGAAGTCGTAGGCCGCGCGGACGGCGTAGGTCACCTTATCGCCCTTCAACTGGCCCGATTCGCTGGCGTTCGGGTAATTAACGGGGCCGTGAGCCGGGTCGTTGCCGTAGAAAAATTGCAGAGCGCCAAGGGCGTTATAGAGGTTTCCAGGCAACCCCAGAGCGGGGAACTGTGGAACGGCCGAAAGATTCAGCGAAGAAAAGGGATCGTGCAGCACCACATTTGAACGCGTCTTCTTTTTGTCGTTCATATAGGCGAGGCCACCGGTAAGGGTCAGCCTGTCGGTGACCCGATAGTCCACCTGCCCGAACAAGGAGTACGACTCCTGCTTCATTTTGTAGTAATCGTCGATCCCCTGACCGGCTTGGAAATAGGTCGCGCCTGGCTTTACCAGGGTCGGTGTCGCAAGGCTCTGCAGGAATTCTAACGCATATAGATTCGACCTGCCGGTCAGAGCCGGCCGCAGCGTAGCCGGCAATGCGGTCAGCAAGTTCGCGGGTACAGGACCGGACAGAGCTTCCGCAAAGGCGCGCACATCACTGCCGTAGGTGATCGTACGGCCGCTGTCGAGCTTCTCATTTTGATAGAAACCACCGATTAGCCAACTCACTGGACCGTCGCCGGTTGAGGCCAGGCGAACTTCCTGCGTAAACGTCTTGATGGTGTTGGAGGTGCGGTTGTTGGAAACATCGCCGCCGGTGAAATCGATATCTTGGAAAGACGCGCTCTTCTGGTTTCGGTATGCGGTGATCGCCGTCAGCTTCGCGAACCCCAGATCCTGGTCCAACTGAGCCGAAAGGCCCTTGCCTGACAGGGTGTTGGATGGGTCGGTGTTAAAGATCACGTCACGGTCGAAGATCTTGGTCGTGTCGGCGATCGGCTTCTTCAACACCGAGCCGATCACCAGGGTGGCGGGTCCATTATAGATCGAGGTCACGCCGCAGCAGGTCTCTGTGATCTTGTTGTAGTCCGCTATAACACGGAAGGAGGTCTCGTCCGTCGGCTCCCAAAGCAAGTCTCCGCGGATCGACCAGCGATCCCGGTTGTTGACGTCGGTGCCGGTAGTTGTGTTGGTAAAGTAACCGTCACGCTTATTGACGCTGCCCGATAGGCGGACCGCAAGCGTTTCCATAATCGGTCCGGTGACCGTGCCCTTGAGTTGCCGAGTATTATAGTTTCCGTATGAGCCTTCGATCTTGCCGCCGAATTCGTACTGCGGTTTCTTGGTCACGATGCTGATCGCGCCGGCCGACACGTTCTTACCAAACAGGGTCGACTGCGGACCGCGCAGGACTTCGATGCGTTCGACTTCCGGCAGGTCGTCCAGGGCCGCGGCCGAGCGCGAGCGATAGACGCCGTCAATGAAAACGCCGACCGAGCTTTCAATGCCGTCGTTGCCGTTGCCGTTACCGAAGCCGCGGATGACGAAGTTCGTCTGGCCGGTCGCATTGAACTGCGAAACCTTCAGCGAAGGCACGACCGACTGCAGGTCGATCAGGTCGCGTACCTGCGCGCGTTCAATGGTCTGTTGTCCCGTGACGGCGACCGAGATCGGCACGTCCTGCAGGGTCTGCTCGCGCTTAGTAGCTGTAACGACGATTTCAGCAATTGAGTTATTGTCATTAACAACTTGCTTCTCTTGCGCCACTACAGGTGATGCGACTGCAAGCGCCAGAGCCGAGCTCCCCAATAGGCTTATATTCCTCATGAGTTTCTCCCTTTTTTATTTTGGCGGAAATCGGCTCCGCTCATGATTATACTTATTCGGACGAGCTTCGGAATCGATCGATGCCTAACCTCCGAACCGACCGCCCCTCTTTTCCTACGAGGGTGACCAGGATGGGATAATACAGGTTTGTTGCGCAAGTTACATTTTTTGTGAGCGAAGCCCCGCCCGGACTTGGCCCCAGCCTCGTTCTCCCGAAGGATCCCGATGATCTGCTCTTCGGTAAATCTAGCTCGCTTCATGTCCGTCCTCTCAAGGGGCGGACTCTAGCTCCACGTGGAGGAAAATCTCAGGGGCAGGTCAGTCCAGGTCCAACTGGCTCTCGAACCAGGCCCGTCGACGCTTCAGGATATCGGGGCGGCTTTGCCCGTCCTCATGGGCCGACTTTTTTGAGCGTGATCCGCCGCCGGCCGAAGAACCGCCAGATCGCTGAACTGCTGACCGCGACGCCGTGTTCAGCCAAACCCGCCTGCAGTTCGGCCAAGGTGATATCCGGCTTGGCCTCAAGCATCGCCAGGATCACCTCGGCGTT
>VYKS01000474.1_pt1 | contig 14061 bp, 11 predicted proteins | sample 5114511 | NCBI WGS metagenome assembly VYKS01 (sample SAMN12291795, study PRJNA351875) | freshwater metagenome | isolation source: freshwater lake | place: USA: Michigan, Gull Lake | collected 2011-07-05 | reverse complement strand
GGTGCCGTATTCGCTCGGGGACAGCCACCGCGGATTCCGTGTGGTGGGGACGAGCACGGAGTTCTACGAGCGCTATCGCTTTCGCAAGGACGGGCGCATCACCTTCGCCTCCGGCCGCGTTGCGCAGGCGGACAGCGATGTCGTGGTGGGCAGTGAAGTGGCCGAACGTCTCAAGTACACCGTGGGGACACCGGTGGTCGTGACGCACGGGCTGCGCGATATCGGCACGAGCAATCACGAGGCACATCCGTTCCGCGTGGTGGGAGTGCTCGCGCGCACCTTTACGCCAATCGATCGGTCGGTGTACGTGACGCTGGAGGGGATCGAGGCGATGCACGGCGAAGAGGCGACCACGGGTGGGGCGCCGGTCCTTGCTGCTGCTGCGGCATCACGCGCCGCCTCTGGTGCCGATGCGTCGAAGGCCGCGCGCAAGGCCGCGATCATTGCCGCGAACAAGCGTCGCGCAGCCGCGGTCCCGGTGTCGCCGCCGGCAGGAACGCCCATGGCGATGCCTGGTGCGGAGCCACCGCCGGGCACCCCCATGGTGATGCCGAGTGCATCGCCGCCGCCCGCCGGTGCACCGCTCGTGATGCCGGGCGCCGAACCGCCGCCGCAGGTCGTCGCGCAAGTGAAGGCGGCAGCCGCCACGGCACGCAAGGAAGCGGCACGTGCCGCCGCCGAGCCGGCGCGAGCTGAGAAGCCCGGTGAAGAACACGACGAAGCACACGATCACGGCGACGATCAGATCACCTCGTTTTTCGTGGGGACCAAGAACCGCTTCGAAGCGCTCATGCTGCAGCGCGAGATGAACACGGACCTCGTGGAGCCGCTCACGGCCATCATTCCCGGTGTGGCACTGGGTGAGCTGTGGCAGAACATCGGCAGCGCCGAAGTGGGGCTGCGCGTGATTGCCATGTTCGCCGTACTCATCAGCATTACCGGAATGCTGGTGGCCCTCTACTCGTCACTCGAAGCCCGCCGTCGGGAAATGGCGATTCTGCGCGCGGTCGGCGCCGGACCCACCACCATTCTGGCCTTGCTCGTGCTCGAGAGCACCATGCTCGCCTTCCTCGGCTGCGTCATTGGCGTGGCGATCGTTTACGCGGGCCTCGCGCTCGGCCAGTCGCCCATTGAGCAGCGCTTCGGTATTCACCTCGCGCTCCGGGCGCTCGGTGAAACGGAGTATGGCTACCTGGCCATGGTGATGATCTCGGGAATGCTCATCGGCTTCGTCCCGGCGTGGAAAGCATACCGGACGAGTCTGGTGGATGGACTGTCGCCGCGGGCGTGAGCCGCTGTTTACCAACAACCCACACCTTCACCCATCACCCGGAACTGATCTGTTTCGAGCTCTGGGTTCCGGTTTCGAGTTGTGAGTTCTACCACCCAAATCTCTCACCTCATGTCGCGCCTTTCCCTCCTCGCGCTATCTATACTTGCCACTGCCGCGGCCCACGCCCAGCGCCCGAGTAGCCCGCCGCGCACCGCCCCCAACCCGCAGTCGCTCCCCGTCTCGCCCACCCCCGAGTACGTGCGAACCTCGGCGCCGACCGACGCGAATATCGTGAAGCTGTGGGAAGAAGGCATGCAGCGCTCCAGGGCTGCTGCATTTGCGCAGACGTTGCTGGACTCGGTGGGGCCGCGCCTCACCGGTTCGCCCAACATGAACCGCGCGCAGGACTGGCTGCTGGCCACCTACACGCAGATGGGCGTGACGGCGCGCAAGGAACGCTACGGCACATGGAACTCGTGGAAGCGTGGCGTGGCCTTCGCGCAGCTCACGGCGCCGCGTGTGAAGGTGCTCGAAGCCACCATGCTCTCGTGGAGTGGCAACACTGCGGGCAAATGGGTGGACGGCGACGTGGCAGTCCTCGCGCCGTACGATTCTCCCGAAGCCTTCAAGGCGTGGTTGCCGAGTGTGAAGGGCAAGGTGGTGCTGGCCAGCGCGCCGCGCCTCAGCTGCCGTATGCCGTCGCAGATTGCGGAGTTTGCCACGCCGGCGACCGCGGCGGCGCTCGATTCGGCGCAGCGCGATCTGTCGGCCACGTATCAGGGACTCACGCAGCGCGTGCCTACCTTCTATGCCGATCTCAAGGCGGCCGGTGCGGTGGCGGTGTTCGAGTCCAACTGGTCGAGTTATCCGGGCATCGACAAGATTTTTGGGTCGCCACGCAACAGCGCGTTGCCAACGTTCGACGTGGGCTGCGAAGACTACGGCATGCTCTTCCGCCTTGCGAAGAACGGGCAGGGCCCCAAGGTGAAGCTCATGGCCGAGAGTGAGTTCCTCGGCGAGCAGCCGGTGTTCAACGTCATCGGCGAGATCAAGGGCTCCAGCAAGGCGAACGAGTATGTCGTGCTGTCGGCGCACTTCGACAGCTGGGAAGGGCACAGCGGTGCCACCGACAACGCGACGGGCACGGTCACCATGCTCGAAGCGCTCCGCATTCTCAAGTCGGTGCTCCCCAATCCGAGCCGCACGATCGTGGTGGGCCACTGGAGCGGTGAAGAGCAGGGGCTCAACGGCTCGGGCGCCTTCGCGGCCGATCATCCGGAAATCGTGAAGGGGCTGCAGTTCCTCTTCAATCAGGACAACGGCACCGGCCGCATCGTGAGCACGGGGCCCAGCATTCTGCCGGAGAACGGTCCGCGTCTCGCGCAGTACATGGCCCAGATGCCGAGCCAGCTCACGCAGTACATCCGTCTGAGCGGCCCAAGCGGCATTGGCGGCGGCAGCGATCACGCCTCGTTCCTCTGCTACGGCGCACCAGCCGCGAGCCTTGGCGCGCTCTCGTGGGACTACAGCAACACCACCTGGCACACCAACCGCGATTCGTTCGACAAGATCATTCAGGATGATCTCAAGCACAACGCGACGCTCACGGCGATGTTCGCCTATCTCGCGAGCGAAGATCCGCAGCCGAGCTCGCGTACGCTCATGACCCCGATGCCGAACGGCCCCAACGGCCAGCCCATCACGGTGCCGAGCTGCGGTAAACCGCAGCGCGAGTCGAGCGGGTATCGGCGCTAGTCAACCCGAACCCGAAACCAGAACGCACGACTCGAAACTGATCAGTTTCGGGTCGTGCGTTCGAGTTTCGGGGTCAAGGCTGTTTACCGTCCCGTCAACTTCGCCAGCGCGGCACGCACCACGCTGCTCACGTCGGCCGCGCCACCGCCGTCGAGCACCGCGCGCACGGCGCGATCGGCATCGGCCTGGTTGTACCCCAGCGCGGTCAGTGCGCGCATCGCGTCATCGGCCACCGGCGTCGACGGCGCACCGGCGGTCGCTGGCCCACTGCCCACGCTGTCGATCTTGTCGGCCAGGTCGAGAATGATCTGCTCGGCCTTCTTGCGCCCCACGCGCGGCACACGCATGAGCGTGGTGATGTCCTTCTCGCGAAGGGCGCGCACCACACGCTCCGGCGTGAGTGCCGACAGAATGCCCAGTGAAAGCGACGGGCCGACGCCTTTGGCGACAAGCAGCTTCTGAAAGACGGCGCGCTCGTACGCGTGCGAGAAGCCGAACAGCTGCCACGCGTCTTCGCGCACGGAAAGATGCGTGAAGAGGGTCACGCTCTTCCCTTCGGCGGGCAGGCCTTCGTACACCGACAGCGGAATGAGGCACTCGTAGGCGAGTCCACCGGCGGTCATGATCTCCACGCGATCCAGCTCGCGCGAGATGAGGGTACCGCTGATCTGCGAAATCATCGACGCTTCTCCTGTGCTGCCTTGGCGAGCAGCGTACTGAGCGACAGTTCGGGCATTGTGGGAAGCGAGGCCGACATGCACGCGCACAAGGCTGCCGCGACCCCATCGGCGGCGTCGGCAGGTCGTGGCGCACTCTTGAGGCGCAGCAGGCGCGTGACCATGAACTGCACCTGCTCCTTGGTGGCCGACCCGCGTCCGGTGATGGTTTTCTTGATCTCGGCGGGCGGGTACTCGCGAATGCCGAGCCCCGCCTGTTGTCCCGCCAACAGAATGACACCGCGGGCGTGACCGAGGACCACAGTGGTCCGGACGTTCTTGGCGTAGAAGACGTCTTCGATGCTGATGGTGTCGGGGCGATGACGCGCAATGAGCTCCACCACACCCTGATGCACTTCGTGCAACCGCTGCGGCAGCGGGTCGCGCGCGTTGGTGCGAATGACGCCGCACTCGACCAGCGTGGTGACCCGACCGTCGAGCGCCACCACGCCGAAACCGGAGACTGCCGTGCCCGGGTCGATCCCGAGCACCAACTTCACGCGCGCCTCGTGACCATCAGTCGTCGGCCATCGCGTCTTCGTCCATCTCGAAGTTCGCATCGACCTTCTGCACGTCGTCGAGCTCTTCGAGTGCCTCGAGCAGCTTGAGCAGGTTGGTCGCGTTTTCGCCTTCCACCTTGACGGTGTTCTTGGGCACCCACGCGAGCTCCGCCTCTTCGACCGTGTACTTCTCCAGCTCGAGTCCTTCCTTGACGGCGTGCAGCGAACCCGGGTCGGTCGTGATGGTGAACCGCTCGTCTTCGCGCACCACATCATCGGCGCCCGCTTCGAGCGCGGCCTCGATGAGCGCGTCTTCGTTGACGCCGACGGCCGAGACCGTCATCTGGCCCTTGCGGTCGAACATGAACGCCACCGAGTTGCTGGTGCCCATGTTGCCGTGGTTGCGCGACAGCTTGTGGCGCACGTCGGCGACGGTCCGTGTGGGGTTGTCGGTGAGCGCCTGGATCATGATGGCGACGCCGCCCGGACCGTAGGCTTCGTACAGCACTTCGGTATAGTCGACGCCTTCGAGCTCGCCGGTGCCCTTCTTGATGCCGCGCTCGATGTTGTCCTTGGGCATCGACACCGCTTTGGCGTTGTCGATGGCCGTGCGCAGGCGGGGATTGCCACTGGGATCACCACCGCCAAGCTTGGCGGCCATGGTGATTTCGCGAATGAGCCGGGTGAACAGCGAGCCCCGTTTCTTGTCGGTGGCGGCCTTCGCGCGTTTGATCGTCTTCCATTTACTGTGACCTGCCATCGCTCGCCCTCAGGGGTGTGGTTCGGTCGGTAAAGATAGGGCGTGCGGGGGGGGAACTACAGTTCCTCCGCGCCTGCGGTCTGGGCTCCTGCCGTCTGCGTACTCGGCGCGATCCCGCGGCATTGCGCCGAGACGGCAGACGGCAGGGTTCTAGACGGCAGGCGCGGGGGAACCGCGGTCCTGCCCTACTCCGCCACGTCCTCGAACCGTCCGAAACGGGTGTCGAAGAAGAGGTCAACGTACCCCCGCTTGCCGTCCCGGTTCTTGAGAATGAGCAGCTCGGCCCCGCCGGAGACGCCGTGGTCGAAGTCGTAGAGCTCCTCCCGGTACAGGGCAAGCACCAGGTCCGCTTGGACGCCGACGGCGCCGCCGAGGCCGAAGTCGACGAGGCGGGGGCGGCGGTCGGCGCGGGAGCGATCGAGCACGGGCAGATGGGTGATGAGCAGGACCGCGATGTTGTGCGTGAGCGCGAGACGTTTGAGCGCCACCACGGCGTAGCGCAAGGCCTCGTCGTGCCCGTGATCGCGGTGCAGCATGCCGTCGAGCGAGTCGACGACGACGAGTCGGGCCGTCGGCGTCGCGTCGACGGCCGCCTCTATGCGGGCCACGCCGCCATCGGTGAAGGTCTCGACGACCGGGGCGTGGTCGCGCATGGACACCGCCGCAGTCGCGAGGCGAATACGCTCGTCGTCGGAAATGGTCCCCATGCGGATGCTCTCCAGCGACACGCGCGCCGTGTTCGCAAGGGCCCGCTCGTAGACGCGGTCGGCGCGCATCTCACTGGTCAGGAGCAGCGCCCGATGATGCAGTCGCAGCGCGATCCCGAGTGCGAATGCGGAGCAGCCGGCGCTGTCGTCGCCGCCAAGCACGATCAGATCGCCGCGCCGCACGCCACCACCCAGTACCTTGTCGAGCGATGGGAAGTTGGTGGCAATCAGATCGAGGTCCGCCTCGCCGCCGTCGGCGCGATCGAGGCGCGACACGAGGCGGGTGAGCGGGGAGATGTCGTGATCGTGCGTCATGGGTTGCCCAGGGTCAGGAACCGGCCAACTGCCGGGCGAGTCGTTCCAGCTCTTGCACCGACGGTCCGTCCAGATGGCCCCCCGCAGCGGCCACCAGGGTGCGGAGTGCGCCGGCGACCTGCAGCGGTGTGCCGGTTGTAGACTCGATACACCGGGCAAAAGGCACTCGGGAGGTCGCGGGGAGTGCCAGCGACGCGAGCCAGACCTTGGCGCCGCTGGCGCGCGCGGCGCGTTCGGCTGCCGGAAGGGCGTCACCGGGGGCCACGCTCTGGGCCAGCCGAGCCACCAACAGCGAGGCCAACGCCACCTCGCGCCCGCCACCCAACGGTAGCCGTCCGGCCAGCGCGACCAGGGCCGGGAAGGGGAAGCGCAGGGGGGCCAGCGCGTAGGGAAGGGGTTCAGTCAGCACGAGGGGAATTGTACCACCCCGCGGGCAATTCCGTTGACCCGGCAGGGACAACTGGGCATCGGCGGCGTGTATCTTGGAGCCATGGCGCAACTGGCAAAATCCATCTTGTGGGTCGACGACGAGGCCGAGCTCCTCGAACCTCACCGGCTGCTGCTGGGGGACAAAGGCTACGTTGTGCAGACCGCGACCAACGCGGACGACGCGCTCGAGCTGTTGCGGCGGCACACGTACGATCTGGTGCTCCTCGATGAGCAGATGCCGGGCACGCGAGGGCTGGACGCGTACAAGGACATCCGCGAGCTGCTCCCCTCGATGCCGGTGGTCATGGTCACCAAGAGCGAGGAGGACGCCACGCTCAAGGAAGCCATCGGCGCGAATATGCGTGACTATCTCGTCAAGCCGGTCACGCCGCGACAGGTGCTCACGGTCATCACGCGCATTCTCGACGGCCCGCTCATTCGCTCGCAAGCGATGGCGCGCGCCTTCGTGGAGCGGTTCCGGGCGATCGAGAGTGAGCGCTATGCAAGCCTCGACTGGCGCGGATGGACCGAGCGTTTTTCGGAGCTGATGCAGTGGGACGTCGACCTCGCCGACGCCGGGGAGATGGGGCTGCACGAATCGCTGCGCGGGCTCTACCCCGACATGCATCGCGCCTTTGCGGAGTTCATCCGCATCGAGTACCCGCGCTGGCTGCGTGATCTGGAGGGCGACCGTCCGCCGCTGTCGGTCGATGTCTTCTCCGAGTTCGTGCTGCCGGTGCTGCAGCGCGATCGCAAGGTCATCTTCATCGTCATCGACTGCCTGCGTCTCGATCAGTGGCGGGTGCTCGCGCCGTTGCTCGCGCCGCTGTTCGAGGTCGAAACGGCGCATTACTACGCCATCCTCCCCACCGCCACACCGTACGCGCGGAATGCCCTCTTCAGCGGGCTCTTCCCCGGGGAGATCGCGGCGCGCTTCCCCGACTGGTGGGGCGAGCGCGACGACGAAACGCTCAATGCGCACGAGAAAGATCTGCTGGTGGCGCAACTCGCCGAGCTGAACATCCCGGCCACCGTGCGCTACCAGAAGCTGACCACGGCGGCGGATTCCGACGATCTCGAACGGCACTTGCCGGCGGCCATTGCCGGCGAAGGCGTACATGCCTTCGTGTTCAACTTCGTCGACATGCTCACGCACGGTCGGTCGGAGAGCAGCGTGCTCTTCGAAGTGGCGCGCGACGAAATTGCCTTCCGCGCCCTCACCAGGCAGTGGTTCGAGCGGTCGGCGCTCCTGTCGCTGCTGCGCGAAGCCTCACGCCGCAAGATTGCGGTGGTGGTCACCAGCGATCACGGCGCGCTGCACTGCAATACGCCGGCCACGGTGTTCGCGAAGCGTGACGCGACGGCCAATCTGCGCTACAAGTTCGGCGAAGATATCCGCGCCGAGCGGCCGGAGCACGCGTTGCTCTTTGCCAATCCCGACGACCTCCGGTTGCCGCATCGCGGCCCCGGCAACAACACGCTCATCGCGGCCGGCGACACATTTTTCGTGTATCCCACCAAGCTGCGCGAGTATCAGGGGCGGTATCGCGGCTCGTTCCTGCACGGCGGCGTGTCACCGGAGGAGTGCATCCTCCCGGTGTCGCTCCTCACGCCCAAGCGCTGACCATGGCGACCGCACGCACGCGCACTCCGGGCGCCCAGCTCTTGCGGCGGCTCTGGCGTTTCGTGGGGCCGCACAAGGGCAAGTTGTTGCTCGTGGTGCTGCTCAACGGCCTCGCGGCATTTGCCGACGTGTTCTCCTTCACGTTGCTGGTGCCGTTCTTCAATGCGTTCTTCAAGTCCGATCAGCTGATCCCCAGCAGTGGGACCATCGGGCGCGTGCTCGACGCCACTATCGGGTTCCTGCTCGACGAGCAGGATCGCATGGGCTCGTTGCGCAACGTGCTGCTCATCGTCATCGCCGCCGTCACGACGAAGAATACGCTGGTGTGGTTCGCCGGCCAGGTAGGCGTCAACCTGCAGGAGTTCGTGGTGCGCGACCTGCGCCAGGCCGTGTATTCGCATCTGCTGCGGTTGCCGCTGCCATGGTTTACGCGCAACAAGGTAGGGCAGGTCATATCCCGTGTGCTCAACGACACGGGTAACGCCAAGACCGTCGTCACCGAACTCGTAACCCGCTCGGTCTGGTCGGGCGCGCAGGTGGTGGCCACGCTGGTGGCCATGTTCACCACGTCGTGGCGCCTCTCGCTCGCGGCGCTCGTCATCGCGCCCGTGACCATCGGTGCCATTCAGCCGGTCCTCCGCAAGTTACGCAACGGCTATTCGCGCCTTGGCAACGAGCAGGGGGAAATGACGAGCCTCGTGCAGGAAGTGGTGAGCGGCGTGCGGCTGGTGAAATCGTACCGGGCCGAAGGGCGGGAGGAGCAGAAGTTCACCGACCGCAACACCGCCTTCGCGCGCGGTTACGTCAAGGTGGGGCGCCTGGCGTTGCTGTCGGGCCCGGTCATCGAAACGCTTGGCACCTTCACCGCAGTCGCCATCCTCTGGTACGGGGCGCAGTTGGTGATCGCGGAGGGCACGCTCACGGGCGCCGAACTGCTGGTGTTCCTCGTGCAGGTCATGCGCCTGCTGCAGCCGCTCAAGCAGCTGTCGCAGACGCCGGCGGCAGCGCAGTTCTCGCTCGCCAGTGCCGAACGCATTTTCGAAGTGCTCGATACCCCGTCGGAGACAGCCGCCGACCGCGGCACCCGCACGACGGTGTCGTTCACGCGCGATCTCGTGTTCGACCAGGTGGGCTTCGCCTACGGCAGCGATGTGGCCGCGCTCTCCGACGTGTCGTTCACGGCGCGCAAGGGCGAGGTCGTCGCGCTGGTCGGCGCGAGCGGCGCCGGCAAGAGTACGCTGGTCGATCTGCTGCCGCGGTTCATCGACCCCACGCGCGGTCGTATTCTGCTCGACGGGATCGACCTCCGCGAGATCACGCTCGACGCGTTGCGTGCGCTCACCGGCATCGTGAGTCAGGACACGGTGCTCTTCAATGACACCGTGCGTGCCAACGTGAGCTTCGGGCGCCCCGACGCCACGCAGGAGCAGCTCGAGGGGGCGGCGCGCGCCGCCAACGCGTTGGCATTCATCGAGGCGCTTCCCGATGGCTGGGACACCAACCTCGGTGAGCGCGGAACGCGCCTCAGTGGCGGGCAGCGTCAGCGGCTGGCCATTGCGCGCGCGCTCGTGTCCGACCCGCCGCTGCTCATTCTCGACGAGGCCACGTCGGCCCTCGACGTGGAAAGCGAACGGCTGGTGCAGGAAGCGATCGACCGCCTGCTCGAAGGACGCACCGTGTTCGTGATTGCACACCGGCTGGCCACCATTCAGCATGCCGATCGCATTCTCGTACTCGACGGCGGGCGGCTCGTGGAAGAGGGCACGCATGCCGCGCTGCTGGCCGCCGACGGCGTCTATGCGCGGCTTCACGCGCTACCGCTTGATCCACGCGACGGCGCCACGGAGGCTGTGGCGCCGTCGTCGGCCGGCGCGGGCTGACGTCGTGCGGGTGCTTGTCCTTGCCACGGCGCCCGAATGGACATCGGGGACCCCGCTGATGGGCGCCGTCGCCGCGGAGCTGGCCGCGCGCGGCGATGTGGTGGCAGTGGCGTGCGCCGCGCACAGCGCCACCGAACACGCGGTAGAGCGCACGTGGCCGCGGCTGTCGGTTCGGTCGGTCACGGGGAACGGCTGGTATGGGCAGGCGCTGAGTGTACGCGACATCGTGAGGGCGCTGCGTCCTGACGCGCTCCTGGTCGGGAGTGAGGCCGACGCGGTCTTGGCGGCATTCGCCGCAGGACCGCGCGGCGGCATCGTACGTCGGTTCCGCGTGGACGAATGCGAGGGCGCGGCGGTCGCGCGCGACGCGACCTTGCCCTGGCGCGCACGCGTTGTGCTGAGTCGCGCCATGATCACGCCGTGGGGGCAACGCACGTTGGTTCTGGGGTGGCCGCCGCCGATGCGGTCCACCGCCACCAATACGCACGAGGCGGATCAGCGGGTGCCTGTGGTCTCGCCGCACGTCGTGCTGGTGCCCGCCACACCGCACGACGAGGCGACCGCCAGCGCGCTGCGTGCGGTTGCCCACCTCAGAACACGACATCCCGAATTGCGGCTCTCTCTGGTGGGGGACACCGAGGCGCTGCAGGGCACGCGACTGCACGCCGCCGCGCTCGATCTCACGGACATGGTACAGGTGGTACCTCTCGATGCCCTGCTGCACCACGAGCTGAACGGGGCATCGCAGGTGGCGAGTGTGGCATGGGTGGCCACCGGCGGTGACGCAGGCGCGCTCGCGACGCTCGCGGCGATGCAGCAGTCGCTTCCGGTGGTGGTGCCGCACCACGCGGCGTTCGCCGGACTGGTGGTGCCTGGCGTGACGGGCTTTCACGTGTCATCCGACAACGGCGTGGCGGTGGTGGCTGATTTGGCGCGGCTGCTCTCGGATGCCGACGCGCAGCATCGCATGGGGCACGCGGGCGCCGCCCGTGCGGCGCGTGAATTCCACTGGGACTCCTTGGTCGATCAGGCCGCCGATCTGCTGGCGCGCGCCGGTGGCGTTATGCGCATCCGCGATACGCGACGTCCGTCGCGCACGCCGGCGTGAGCATGGCGAACACGATCTCTGCAGCGCCGTCCGCGACGGGACCGGTGGCCACCGCTGCCCTTCGTTCGCAGCGGTGGCGTACGCTGCGACCGGACGGCCGGATTTGGATGAGGCCGGGCGTCGTCATAGTGCTGGTGCTGCTCGCGGTTGCCGCCTCCGATCGTGGCGACGGCCGATCCGGCCAGGATTGATCTGATGCACGCGCTGGAAGCGCCGAGTGCCGCGCATGGGCTTGGCACCGACACCCAGGGGCGCGATGTCTGGTCGCGGCTGGTGTACGGCCCGCGCCGGTCGTTGCCCGTCGGGCTGGCGTCGCAAGGCATCGCCCCGCGATCGGCGTGGCGTTGGGGCTCATTGCGGGATATCACGGGCAGTGGACGGACGATGTGAGCATGCGTCTCGCCGATGTCTCGCTCGCCTTCCCGTCGCTGCTGCTCAGTGCCATGGCGGCCGCGTTCGCGCCCTCGCTCACGGTGGTGTGCCTCGGTAGTGGTGTGGTGGGCTGGGCCGGCATGGCGCGGCTGGTGCGCGGACAGGTACTGGTGTGCGCGAGCTCGCGCCTGTGCAAGCCCTGCGCGCCACCGGTGCCACCGACACGCGCATGCTGTGGCGACATGTGCTCCCCAACTCGTCGCGCCGGTCGTGATGGCGGGGACGTTGGGCATTGCCGGCGCCATGATGGCCGACGGCCGCGATCTTTCGCAGCGGCGCAATGCGCCGTAAACGTCGCTCGCGTCCGGACAGGCCAGTGGGGGGGCGGTCCTGGGATTCAATCTGCTGGGTGATGCGCTGCGAGATGCGCTGCGAGATGCGCTGCCAGATGCGCTCGACCCGCGCGCGCGGCAGACCCGCGTGACGGAGATGCCCTCGGTAAGGGCGTGAGCGCCAACCACCTCGCTCGGCGGTTCCCTCGGCGTCGTTCGGCTGCCAGTTTTCCGGCATGAACACGTTTCGCGATGTGCGCGCCCGGGAATTCGGCTGGATGGCATCCGATCCCGGCGTGTATCTCAACGCCGCGTCGGTGGGGCCCATGCCGCAGTGCGCGGTGCAGGTGGCGAACGAATGGAGCGTAATGCGCGCGCAGCCGCACACGATTCCGTTTCCCCTGATGCTGGATGCGGCCGCCACGGCGCGGCGTAACTTTGCGCACCTGGTGGGCGCCGATGCCGACGAGATCGCGCTCATGCCCAACACCACGTATGGGCTCAACCTCGCCGCGCGGGCGTTGCCGCTCCGTCCGGGGGTGATTCTCTCGTTCGACGGCGAGTTCCCCAGCTGTGTCTACCCGTTCCAAGCCCTCGGCTCGCGCGGTGTAGAACTCGAACTCGTGCCACGCGTGAACGGGTTGCCCGACGAAGACACGCTCGTGGAGGCCATCGAGCAGCGCACCGATGTGGTCGCCGTGGTGGTGAGCTGGGTGCAGTTCGCGTCGGGGTACGTGGCCGACCTCGAGCGTATTGGACGTGCCTGCCGAGCCGCGGGCGTCTTCTTGGTCGTCGACGGCATTCAGGGGTGCGGTGTGCGTCCCATCGATCTTCACGCGCTGCCGATCGACATCTTCAGCAGTGGCGCCCAGAAGTGGCAGCTGGGGCCGTGGGGGACCGGCTTCGTGTACGTGCGCCGCGAGCTCATCACGTCGCTCGAGCCGCACGACGTGGGGTGGGCGTGCATGAAGCGGACCACGGATTACACGCGCCTCACCGACTACGAATTCGATTTCTTCGACGACGCGCGTCGATTCGAAGTGGTGACGTTGTCGTACCACGATTTCGCGGTCGCGAACGCCGCGACGTCGCTGCTCCTCGAGCTCGGCGTTGCCAACGTCAGCGCGCATCTCGAAGCGCTCGGCACGCGAATCGTCGACTGGGCGCAATCGCGACCCGATGTGCGCCTCGTGACGCCGGCGTCACCAAGTCACCGGGCCGGTGTCGTCTCGTTCGCGCCGGCCGCGCTCGATGCCATGGCCGACCGTCTCAAACACGCACAGGTCGCGTTCACCGTGCGCGAGGGGGCCATTCGCCTTTCGCCGCATTGCTACAACACGATGGACGAAATCGACCGGGTGCTCGCGCTCCTCGAGCGCTGACGTCGTGACAATGCGCGCCCTTTGGGGAAGCAATGTGCGTGCAGGGCTGGATCTCCGGAACGAAGTGGTCATGTTTAATAAGCCGGTTTCTCCTGCACGCGCATGTCACGCCACTCCAACGTGTCACCCCGCATTGCCCTCGCTGGGCGCTCTCTTGCTGAAGCGCTGCGAGTGTTCGCCCTCGGCGACGGAGGCGAAGGGCTTCGCCGTGCCCCGGCCCCACGATCGGCGGCAGCCGATGACGAACTGCTGGCGGTCGTCGACCAGCAGACGGTCACAGCGGAGCCCGCTTGGATGGGGGTGCTGGTGTACGAGCCCGCCGCCATGCTGCTCGACACGCTGCGCTTCGACGTGAGCCACGAGGAGTGGCGTCCATTCGCCCAGCACCGTGACGACGTCGCGCAATCGGTGCTACGCATTGGTGCCATTCGCGGCGGCGTCTTGGTCGCGCTCGCCGTCGCGGAACGGCCGGAAGGACGCTTGTCGCGGTTACGTGTCCTGGTCTCGCCAGCGTTCCGCCAAAAAGGGCTCGGGCATCTGGTGGTGCACCGAGCGGTCCGCGCGCTCTTGCGCGACGGGCTGCTCCCCTACGCGCGGCTCGCGACGACCGAGCTGGCCCCACGCGCGCTCGCACGAGCCGCGGGGTTCGTGAGCCTCAAGCGGACCAGCTTTCCGTTGGGGTTGAGCCCGGCGTAACTGCGGTCTTGGCTCGTGCGGTCCGCGGTCCGCGGTCTCGGCGTGGCCTCGCGGCATCGCGCCGAGACGGCAGACGGCAGCCACTCGAACGGCAGGGACGCAGGAGCACCGCGGTTCCCCCGCTCCTGCGGTCTGGGCTCCTGCGGTCTGCGGTCTCGGCGTGGCCTCGCGGCATCGCGCCGAGACGGCAGACGGCAGCCACTCAGATGGCA
>VYKS01000468.1_pt1 | contig 14116 bp, 16 predicted proteins | sample 5114511 | NCBI WGS metagenome assembly VYKS01 (sample SAMN12291795, study PRJNA351875) | freshwater metagenome | isolation source: freshwater lake | place: USA: Michigan, Gull Lake | collected 2011-07-05 | reverse complement strand
GTCGAACATGTGCCAGGTCCAGTGATCGGGCGAATTGTTGCCGAGCGAGGCGGCGATGCCGCCCTGTGCCGCGACGGTGTGCGACCGGGTCGGGAACACCTTGGTGATGCACGCGGTCTTCAGCCCCGCCTCGGCGCAGCCCATGGTCGCGCGCAGGCCCGAACCACCCGCGCCGACGACGACGGCGTCATAGCTGTGATCGATGATCTTGTATGCGGCGGACATCAGACGGGTGCTCCGGTGGTGACGGCGGTGAAGGCGACCTTCAGGATCGAGAAGATCGCCAGGACGGACGCTGCGACGACGAAGAAGTTGAGCAGGGTCAGCAGAACGATGCGCGTTTCGTCATGCTGGTAATCCTCGATCACCACCTGCAGGCCGAGGCGCAGGTGATAGAAGACGCTGATGACGAGCAGGATCAGCGGCACGGCGGCAACCGGCGCGGACAGCCATGCCTGAACCGTCGCATAGCCAAGGTCGGGCAGGCGGACGAGGCTGACGATCAGCCAGGTCATCAGCAGCAGGTTCGACCCCGCCGTGATGCGTTGGTGCAGCCAGTGATGCGTGCCTTCATGCGCCGAGCCGAGGCCGCGCACGCGACCGATGCTGGTTCCGGTACCCATTACTTCGTCTCCACCGCGATCGGGGTTTCGCTCTTGGTCGTGCGGGTCAGGTCGCCATAGACGATCGAGCCCCACAGGATGGCGGTCAGCGCGACCGACACGACCATGGTCAGCACCGCAAAATTCTTGTTCGTCTTCAGCTCGTACCCGGCGCCGGCATCCAGGACGAAGTGGCGGATGCCGGTCATCGCATGCTGGAAGAAGCTGAGCGTCAGCCCGATGCCCAGAATATAGCCGATGGCATTGGGCGCGCCGCTCTCGACCGTCAGGCAGTCGAGGAACTTGGCATAGGCCTCAGGGCCGGAGGCCAGCGCATAGAGCCACCACAGCAGGACGCCGACGCCGACCGTCGCCATGCCGCTGCCCGTCACGCGGTGCAGGATCGAAACGAGCATGTGCGGGCCCCATTTCCACACCTGCAGGTGCGGTGAGAGCGGGCGGTTGATATTGCGGGCCTTGGCCACGGCGTGTCCCCTATGATTTGCGCCCCCAAATAGACACGCCTGCCGCCGATGCAAGACGACAGCCTCAAATGACGCGTCCCTAACCCACCCTTAACCATTTCGGGTTTAGCTCGCCGTGGAAGTCCGGGCGGTGACGTGCGTCCGGCGGAGACAGGGGACCGGTTTCGTGGCTTCAGCGCGATCGAACAAGGACATGCCGGCGACGGGTGCGATGAGCGCCCGGATCGACATCGCCGCGCGGCTGCGGATTTTCGACTTTGACGGGTCGATGGACCGGATGAGTCGCGACGTCTGGGACATGCTGGAGCCCGAGATCCGGGCCGTTTCTGAGGCCTATTGGCAGCAATGGCTGCGCTGCTTCGCGGACGAGCGCGACTGGGCGCCGGACGATACGCAGAAGATGATCGATGTCGGCGTGGTGTTTCTGCGCAACCGGTTCCTCGACACGCGCGGGCGCGCCTGGGTCGAATCGATCGAGCGCTCGGTCGCCGCTGCCTATAATGCCGATGTCCAGCCGATGGCGCTGCTGTCGATGATCAACGCGAGCGATCGCGCCGCGCTGGAAGTGCTGGTGCGCCGGATCGAGCCGGGCGATGCGCGCCTGCCGACACTGATCGACACGCTGATGCGGCTGTCGGCGCTGGAAAGCGACATCACCGTCGAAATCTACAATCTGTATCGTGAGCATAGCGCCACCGTCGCGCGCGACCGGCTCGCCGGGCAGTTCCGCGACTCGATCGGCAACACCGTCGAACGCGCGTCGAGCGAGGGTGAATCGCTGCGGGCACAGGCAAGTCATACCTCGGCGGCCGCGCGCGGCATGCTGGGCAAGGCGAGCGAGGTCGCTGCCGCCGCCGAACAGTCGGCGCTGGCGATGCGCGAAGCGGCGCATACCGCGGCCGGCCTGATCCGCGCGATCGAGGATGCGCGCACCGAGGTCGAGGTTGCCGCTGACGTCGCGACCCGCGCATCGGCGCAGGCCGGCGAAGCGGTCGCGATGAGCGAGATGCTGTCCGAACATGCCAAGTCGATCGAATCGATCCTGGGCCTGATCCGCGACATTGCCGGGCAGACCAACCTGCTTGCGCTCAATGCCACGATCGAGGCCGCCCGCGCGGGTGACGCCGGGCGCGGTTTTGCCGTGGTGGCGCAGGAGGTGAAGAGCCTCGCCAACCAGACTGCGCGCGCGACCGACGACATTGCGGGGAAGATCGCCGCGATCCAGTCGGCCACACGCAGCACGGTCGAAACCAATGCCTCGATCCGCAACACGGTTCAGGAAGTTCAGGCCAGCGCCGACCGCATCCGCGGCGCGATGGAAGTACAGGCGCAGACGGTGACGGCGATCACCGCAGCGGTCGACGAGACCGCGCTGGCGGCGGATTCCATGTCTGCGACGATCGGCGCGATCCGCGAGGATACCGAAAGCGTCGCCAGCGATATCGAGCGGGTCGGGGCCGGCTTTGCCGCGCTCGACGCCGAACTCGGCACACTCAAGAACAGCGCGGGCGAATTCGTCGCAAAAGTCGCTGCATGATGGAGGGGTTGGATGGCCGGAGCCAAGGAGCTCGGGCAATGGAGCGGCGACGACCGCCCCTTTGCCGCGCGGATTCGCGACTATGACTGGGACGGCGCGATCACGCAGAATGCGGAGCGGATCGGCGCGCTGATCGGCGACGACAGCGAAACGATCGCACGGACATTCTGGAACCACTATCTGGCGCTGCCCGCGACCGCGCATGTGCGTGGCTTTTTCGTGGGGGAGCGGTTGGAGCAGCGCATCGTCGAAAGCACGCGCTACACCCGCGCAAAATATTCAAAGACGTTCGAGAGCGACTGGGTCGACATGGCGATCCAGCACGCCGACGACACGCACCGCGCGCGCATCGCGCTGCCGGCGCTGCTGTCGGCGCTCGCCTGCGCGCATTCGCGGACCTATGAACTGCTCGCCGAGCGGCTGGGCGACGATGTCACGACGCTGCGCCAGCTGAGCGACGTGATGACGCGCATGGCGATGCTGGAGGCGGATTTGATGGCATCGCAGCTGGGTGTGCGCGACGCACAGCTCGCCCGCCGCGCGCGCCAGAGCCACTCGGACCGCTTTCGCGCCGACATCGCCAGCACCATCGACGAGACCAGCGGGCTGGGCGCGCGGGTGCGCGACCAAGCGCGCGGCGCAGCCAATGCCGCGCGCGGGATGCAGGGCAAGACCAACGAGGTTGCGGCCGCTGCCGAGCAATCGGCGCTGGCGATGCGTGAAGCAGCATCGACCGCGGCCGGCCTCATCCGCGCGATCGAGGATGTCCGCGCGCAGGTCGAGGGCGCGAGCGATGTGGCCCAGCGGGCCAGCGCGCATGCGAGCGAGGCCGTGATGATGAGCGCGACGCTCGCCGGGCATGCCCAGTCGATCGAATCGATCCTGGGCCTGATCCGCGAGATTGCCGGGCAGACCAATCTGCTCGCCCTCAACGCGACGATCGAGGCCGCACGGGCAGGGGACGCAGGGCGCGGTTTCGCGGTGGTGGCGCAGGAAGTGAAGAGCCTCGCCAGCCAGACCGCACGCGCGACCGACGATATCGCGGCCAAGATCGCCGCGATCCAGTCGGCAACCGACCAGACGGTCGCCACCAGCACCACGATCCGCGCGACCGTGAGCGAGGTTCAGGCGAGCGCCGACCGCATTCGCGACGCGATGGCGATGCAGGCGCAGACCGTGACCGCGATCACCGCTGCCGTCGACGAAACCGCGCTGGCGGCGGACTCGATGTCCGACACGATCAGCGCGATCCGCGAGGACAGCCACGCCGTCGCGGGCGAGATCGACTCGCTGGAGCATGCCTTCGGCGAGATCGACGCACGGCTGGGGCAGCTCAGCGACGCGGCCACGAGCTTCTCGTCGAACGTCGCGGCGTGACAACTCGTGTGCTCCTGCGAAAGCAGGAGCCCAGAGCCACGAGGGATGCACTCCGAAACCATGGGCCCCTGCTTTCGCAGGAGCACAAACCTGTAGTGACGCGCCCGGCCTGAGCGACTAACGCGTCCGCCATGACGACCCACATCCTAGTCACCGGTTCCAGCCGCGGCATCGGCGCCGCGATCCTCTCCAGCTTCGACGGCCGCGACGTGCGCGCGGTGGGGCAGGGGACGGCGAGCGGCATTGCCGCCGACTTCACCGACCCCGCCGCCCCCGCCGCATTGTGGCAGGCCGCGCTCGACCAGCTCGACGGGCGGATCGATGTGCTGATCAACAATGCCGGGATTTTCGAGGCGGCACCGATCGACCTCGACGACGCCGACTGGCTCGCCGCGTGGGAGCGGACGATGCAGGTCAACCTGACCGCCTCGGCCCAGCTCAGCCGTTTTGCGGTCAAGCACTGGCAGGCGCGCAGCGAAGGCGGTCGCCTGATCAACATCGCCAGCCGCGCCGCCTATCGCGGCGACAGCCCCGCGCACTGGCACTATGCCGCGTCCAAGGCGGGGATGATCGGCATGACCAAGAGCATCGCGCGCGGCTATGCCAAGGAGGGCATCCTCGCCTTCGCCATCTGCCCCGGCTTCACCATGACCGGCATGGCCGAGGACTATCTGGCGAGCCGCGGCGGCGACAAGTTGCTCGCCGACATCCCGCTGGGCCGCGTCGCCATGCCCGATGAGGTCGCAACGATGGCCCGCTTCTGCGCGCTGGAGGCACCGGAATCGATGACCGGCGCCGTGCTCGACGTGAACGGCGCGAGTTACGTGCGATGACCAGCTGGAAACTGACCCTGCCCTGCACCCGTGACGAAGCCGAGGCAATCGATTTCGAGGGGGCGGAACTGCTCGGCATCGACCCCGCGCCGGTGCTGCTGACCAGCGAGACGATCCCCGACGATCCGCTCGCCTGGCAGCTGGAGGCCTATTTCGAGGCGAAGCCGGGCAAGGCCGACATCGCCGCCATCCGCACTTTGGTGCCCAGCGCGAAGAAGGCGAAGGAAGTGGTCGAGCAGATCCCGGACGAGGATTGGGTGACGCTGAGCCAGCAGGGGATCGCGCCGGTCCATGCCGGACGCTTCTACGTCCATACCTCGACCAACCGGGGTGAGGTGCCTGAGGGCGCCAAAACCTTCCAGATCGAGGCGAGCCGAGCGTTCGGCACCGGCACCCATGAGACGACAGCGGGATGCCTGCGCACGCTCGACGCGATGCGCGCGCGCGGTGAGCGGGTGGATAACCTGATCGATATCGGCACCGGCACCGGCCTGCTCGCCTTTGCCGCGATGCATTTGTGGCCGCGCGCCTATGCCACGGCGTCGGACATAGATCCGGTGTCGGTCGAGGTGACGGCGGAGAATGCCGCGATCAACGGCGTGCCGCTTGGCGTGATGCAGGGGCAGCTCGCGCTCGCCGCCGCCGCCGGGCTGGAGCATCCGCTGCTGACCGGCCGCGCGCCCTATGACCTCGTCATCGCCAATGTGCTGGCCGGGCCGCTGATCGAACTCGCGCCCAGCATCAGCGCGGTGCTGGCCGAGGGCGGGACGCTGATCCTGGCCGGCTTGCTGGAGACGCAGGCGGAGCGGGTCGCGGGAGCCTATCGCCGCCACGGACTGCGGCTGGCTGGCAAGACGCCGATGGGCGACTGGCCGACGCTGCGGCTGCGCAAGCGCACGCGCTATGGCTGGGGTCGCACGACGCGGCCGGGCCCGGACGGGCAGGGACTGGCCCCGGGGTTTGGCAGCTGGTGACGCGCGTCAGGACTTGCGGATATTCATTTCGCCATAGGTGAGGAAGGCGAGCGCCTTGCCCACCGGGCCGCGATACGCGCCGTTCGCACCGGCGAGATGGGCTGCCAGCGCCGTGAACCGCCAGCAGTCCGCCTCGGTCGTTTCGATCTTGCGTGTCGTCAGCGCTTCCAGCCCCTGAACCTCGCCGAACGTGCGCACCAGCATGGCATGTTCGCGAAGGGGGTCGGGGGCGGAGGGGTGATCCCAACCCCATAGGAATGTGCTGTCCGTGGTCAGGAACGTACCGATGAACTGCACCGGCGCGGTGATGACCCACCCCTTGGGGTTGCGGAACTCGATCTGCCCGGCGTCCAGATCGACCGACCAGGACGCCTTGTCGGCTTGCCACAAGCCAACATGGGCGTCGGTCTGGGCCTGAAGTCCCTTGGTGGCGGTTTCGAAGACTGCATCGATCTCGGCATCGCTCATGCGCTTGGGATAGCTTCGGCCTTCCGCACGAGCGAATGACGGGCGCGACAGCATCAGGGCGCCCGCCGTCGCCAGCATCGTTCGACGGCTGACCTCAGCCATCCCGTCCCCGCGCATAGTCCTGCGTGCCGCGCGTGATCACCCGGTCGCCCGGTTCGATCGCGGCGATGGCGATGTCGGGCTGGGCGAGGATCTCTTCGTAGAGCGGCGCGAAGTCCGTCTCCACCGTCACGCGCAGCAGCTCGTCATAGCTGGGAATGACGAAGTAATTCTGCTGGAAATCGTCGATGCGATACTCCGTCCGCATCACGCGCTTCAGGTCGAAGCCGATCCGGTTGGGACTGTCGCTGTCGAGCGCGTAGCGGCTCTCGCCATGGCTGGACACGATCCCCGCGCCGTAAATGCGCAGCGCGTCATCCTCTTGGATCAGCCCGAACTCGACCGTGTACCAGTAGAGCCGCGAGAGCTGCTTGAGCGCGCCATGCTCCAGCGCGCGCAGGCCGCCCCGGCCATAGGCCTCCATATAATCGGCGAACACCGGGTCGGCGAGCAGCGGGACATGGCCGAACACGTCGTGAAAGACGTCGGGTTCCTGCAGGTAATCGAGCTGGTCGGCGCGGCGGATGAAATTGCCCGCGACGAAGCGGCGATTGGCCATATGGTCGAAGAAGACGTCATCGGGGACGAGGCCGGGGACGGCAACCACCTGCCACCCCGTCGCCTTCATCAACCGCTCGGACAGCTCGTCGAAATTGGGAATGCCGCTTTCGGACAGCTTGAGCAGGTCGAGCCCGCGCAGGAATGCCTTGGACGCGCGACCGGGCAACAGCTTGATCTGCCGCTCATACAGCGTGTCCCACACGGCATGTTCCTCGGCCGTGAAGGCTTCCCAATTCTGCGGGATCGTCCAGTCGGCGCCCGCGCCTTCCGGGGGACGCTCCAAAACATGGGTTTCACTCATCATGTCCGCAGCATAGCATGATGACGCGACACGCGGAACCGAGGGGTTTGCCGGAGATTGTCGCCGCGAGGAGTGATGCGATGCCGACCGTTGCGGATTCGAGTGTTGCCGACCCGGTTGTTCCGCCGCCACCGCGTAGTGCGTTCTACGCAGAGGTGCCGAGGCTGGCTTGGGCGCTCGCCGAACTAGCGGCGAACTGGCGTGGTCTGAAGAAATCGCCGCGCGGTGATGGGCGCCCGGTTTTGCTGCTTCCGGGACTGGCGAACGGCGATTCCTCAATGGCCGCGATGCGTCTCTTTTTGCGTGGGCGCGGCTACCGAACCTGGGGTTGGCGCTTGGGCGTCAACCTGGGCGTGCGGTCGGTCGGGCAGGATATCGAGCGATTGATCGCGCGGATTGAGGCCATTTGCGCGGAGGCGAATGGTGAGAAGGTGACGTTGATCGGCGTCAGTCTTGGAGGGATTCTGGCGCGGGTCGCTGCGCATCGGCGGCCCGATCTGGTGCGCGAGGTGATCACGGTCGCGTCTCCCTATGCGGGACCGCCGACCGCGACGAATGTCTGGCGGCACTTTGAATTTCTGACCGGTCAAAAGATTGGCGATCCAGCGGCGCGCGCCATGCTTGCCGAGGCGGGCATGCCCCTTCCAATGCCCGCAACGTCGATCTGGAGCCGTAGCGACGGGTTCGTGAACGGCAGCATCTGTCAGGAGGGCGACCGCGAAGGTGCGCGGGCGATCGAAGTGGTTAGCAATCACATCGGGGTGCATTTCCGCCCGCAGGTCTTGCGAGCGATTGCAGAGACGCTGGCGGGATCGCCGTCGGACTGAGGACCATCCCAACCTCCGTTTGTGCTGAGCTTGTCGAAACACCCCTTCCGCGCTCAAAACCGCGCGCAATATCCCCCGTCGGACAAGTTTAGGACAGGCCCTTCGACAAGCTCAGGGCAAACGGATGTGGGGGATCAATCGCAGTCGTCGGGGTCCTTGCGGCATTTCTCCGCCCGCTTTTCCGCGCGCTTCTTGGCCTCGCGACCTTCCTCTTCTTCCTTCTCGCGCATCTTGCGGCCGTAATTGCGGTCGGCTTCGTCCTGGCTGGTGGTGGCCCAGTCGGCGGCCTTGCCCACGACCTTGACCGGCGCGGTCACGACGTCGAACGCGGTCTTGGCGATACAGCCGCCCGACAGCAGTGGCAGCGTGGCGACGGCGATAATCAGTCCCTTGCGCATCGCGCGGTCCCTCGATGGCCGGTCAGCGGGAATGCCGATCGCGCGCCTCGACCCCAAGATAAGGGTAATCGGTAAATAAACCATCCACGCCCGCCGCCAGGAACCGCGCGATCTCTGCGCTCATGTCGCCATGGCCGGCGGGGTTGATACCCTTGCGCAAGTCGGAGGGGAGGAAATAGTTTTCGGCGCGGAAGGTCCAGGGGTGGACTTTCAGCCCCGCCGCATGCGCGTCGGCGACCAGCGGCGAAACACTGCCGTCGCCCGCGACCACCATGTCCTTTTGCGGTCCGACCCCGCTGGCATAGGCGGCGATCGCCTTCAGCCCCTCCGGCGTCGCCATCGCCGTGTAGCTCGGCTGGGCACCGTCCGCTGGGCCGCCCTCGACCGCCATCAGCTGGATCAGCGGAACCTGCGTCAGCTGCTTCAGCGCCTTGAGGTTGTTCACCTCGAACGACTGGATGAACACCGGCGCATCGGCGTGGTCCCAGCCCGCCGCCTTCAGCTCCGCGACCAGCGCCGCCTCGAGCGGCAGGCCGATGCCGGCGAAATAGCTCGGATGCTTGGTCTCGGGATAGATGCCGATGGTGCGGCCCGTCTTCGCGGTCGCCTCTTTGGCCAGCGCGATGATCTCGCGCAGCGTCGGCACCTCGAACTGACCGTCGAACTTCGTATTGCCCCGGCGCAGGAGCGGCAGCCGCTCCTTCGCGCGCAGCGTCTTGAGTTCGGCGAGCGTGAAATCTTCGGTGAACCAGCCGGTGTGGCTGGTGCCGTCGATCGTCTTGGTGCGCTTGCGGTCGGCAAACTCCTTGCGGCTGGAGGCGTCGGTGGTGCCGGTAATGTCATTCTCGTGCCGCGCGACGAGCTGGCCGTCCTTGGTCATCACCAGATCGGGCTCGATAAAGTCCGCGCCCTGCTCGATCGCCAGGCTGTAGGCGGCGAGTGTATGTTCGGGCCGCTCGCCGCTGGCGCCGCGGTGCGCGATGATGATGGGTTTTGCGGGAATAGCGGCCTCCTTCGCAGCGGCGGGGATCGCGACCGCCACCAGCATCAGCGCCGCTCGCCACAGTCCTGCCATCGCCCTCTCTCCCTCGAATTGCTCGAACGCGCTAGGTGATTCGGATGACAGTAGCGAGGCACCATGGCCGATAACGACAGCGTGATCGCCGCCGCGGGCGGATGGGCGGGTGCGCGGATGGCGCTGGCGACGGTGGTCTCGACCTGGGGCTCGGCCCCGCGTCCGCGCGGCAGCCATTTGCTGGTGCATGAAGACGGCCGGTTCGAAGGATCGGTGTCGGGCGGCTGCGTCGAGGCGGACATCATGGCGGTGGCGGCGGAGGTGATCGCGGGCGCGCCGTTCGCGCTGCGCCGCTATGGCGTGGCCGATGCGGCTGCGTGGGAGGTCGGCCTGCCGTGCGGCGGCGAGATCGAGGTGATGGTGCAGCCGGTCTCGGCGGAAGGCTTCGACCCCGCGCTGTTCGACGTGATTGCGCAGGCGCGGGCCGAGGGCAGGGCACTTGAGGTCGCGACCGACCTAACAATCGGGCGCAGCAGCACCGAGCCGCTGCCCGGTGCTTTCATCAACCGCTACGAACCGCCGCGCCGCCTGCTGATCGTCGGCGCGGTGCAGATCGCGCAGGTGCTGGCCGGGCTTGCGCGGGAGCTTGGCATCGCGACCGTGGTGATCGACCCGCGCGGCCGCTTCCTGACGCCTGAGCGCTTTCCCGGCGTCACGCTCGACGATCGCTGGCCGGACGAGGCGGTCGCGGCGCTGCGGCCCGATGGTGCGACGGCGGTGGTGACGCTGAGCCACGATCCGAAGATCGACGACCCGGCGCTGATCGCGGCGCTCAACGGCGGGGCGGGCTATGTCGCGGCGCTCGGCTCGCGCAAAAGCCACGCGGCGCGGCGCGAGCGGCTGGCGGCGGCGGGGCTGTCTCCCGCGCAGGTCGACCGGGTCGAGGGTCCGGCGGGCATCGCGATCGGCGCGGTCGGCCCGGCGGAAATCGCGCTGTCGATCGCGGCGGGCATGGTGCGGGCGCTGCATGATCCGCGCTGAACGCGCCGTGTTGGTGCTGCTCGCCGCCGGTCGCTCGCGCCGGTTCGGGGCGGCGGACAAGCTGACCATTCCCTATCTCGGCCGCCCGCTCGGCCTGCATGTCGTGGTGGCGCTGGAGGCGGTGCCGTTTGCGGCGCGGATCGGCGTGGTGGCAGAGACGGCGCTCGACCTGGCCAGCTGCGGCTATGACGTCGTGGTCAATGACGATCCGGCGGCGGGGCTGGGCCGATCACTGCGCCTGGGGGTGGAGGCGGCGCTGCGGTGCGATCCCGATGCGGTGGTGATCGCGCTCGCCGACATGCCGCGCGTCACCGCGACGCAAATCTACCGGTTGCTCGACGGTGCGGAGGGCGATGACGCGATCATGGCGTCGAGCGACGGCACGGTCCCGCGCCCCCCGGCGCTGTTCGGCCGCGCGCACCTGCCCGATCTGCTCGCCGCGCAGGGCGACATGGGCGCGCGCGATCTGGTGCGGCGCGGGCATCATATCGTCGTGCCCCCCGCCGAACTGGTCGATGTCGATACGCCGGAGGATTTGGAACGGCTGATCCGTGGGTGATCAGGCAATTGCCATCGCGCTCGGCCTGATCTCGGCCTTCAGCCTTGCGCTCACCAATCTGGTGGTGAAGCGCGGCGACGATATTCTCGTCGCGCGGGCGCTGCTCTCCTCAAGTGCTGCAATCGTGATCGCGCCGTTCGCGCTGATCGTGCCGCTGCCCGATGCCGCGACCTGGGAAGCGCTCGCCTGGGCGGTACCGGCGCATTTCGCCTATCAGATCTGTCTCGTCCGGGCGATGCAGCGCGGCGATCTGAGCCTCGTCTTCCCGATCATGCGCGGTGCCGCGCCGCTGCTCACCGCCGGGTTCGCCGTGCTGGTGCTGCACGAGCAACTGCCGCTGATCGGTTGGGTCGGCCTGATGCTGGCGACCGGCGCAGTGATCGTCTTCGCGCTGCCCGCGCGCGGCGTGACGCTTGCGGCGCATCCGGACAAGGTGGCGCTCGGCTGGGCGTTCGCCACGGCGATCGGGGTCGCGCTCTACAATATGGCCGATGCGCGCGGGGTGCGCGTCGCGCCGAGCCCGTTCACCTATATCGTGTGGCTGTTCATGCTCGATTGCGTGTGCATCACCACCACCGCGCTGCTGCTCCGCCGCCGCGAACTGGGTCGCGCGGTCAAGGCGACGTGGAAGCACGGTGTCGCGGCGGGGGCACTGTCGAGCGTCTCGTTCGGTTCCGCGCTTTACGCCTTCTCCCTGATGGAAGTGGCGAAGGTATCGGCGCTGCGCGAGACGGCGGTAGTATGGGCCGCGCTGATGGGCGCATGGATGCTGGGCGAGGGCTTTGGCGGCCGCCGTATCGCTGCGGCGGTAGTGCTCGCCTTCGGCCTGATCCTGCTCCAGTTCAGCTAAAGATCACTCATGCCGCAGCGCGTCGATCGGGTTCAGGCTCGCCGCGCGGCGGGCCGGGAAGAAGCCGAACACCACCCCGATCCCCGCCGCGATCAAGAACGCGATGATGTTGATCTGAAGATCGAACGTCCACGGCACCTGGATTAGCGGCGTCAGGATCGCGATGACCAGCTGCGCCAGCAACAGGCCGATCACGCCGCCCAGCATCGACAGCACGATCGCCTCGACCAGGAACTGCATCAGCACTTCGCGCGCGACCGCGCCGATCGCCAGGCGGATGCCGATCTCACGCGTCCGTTCGGTCACGCTGACCAGCATGATGTTCATGATGCCGATGCCCCCGACGATCAGGCTGATCGCTGCCACCGTCGCGACGATGCTGGTCAACAGCTGGGTCGTCCCGGTCAGCGTCGCGCTGATCTGCGCGGTGTCGAAGATGTTGAAATTGTCCTGCTCGCCCGCCTCGATCCCGCGCCGTTCGCGGAGCAGGTCGCTCAGCGACGCCTGAACCGTGGCGGTGTCATAAGCGGCATCGACCCCGACCAGCATCAGGCGAATGTCGCGATTGCCGGTAAAGCGGCGCTGCACCGTCTTGATCGGCATCAGCACGACATCGTCCTGATCGCCGCCAAAGCCGGCCTGTCCGCGCGTCGACAGCGTGCCGATCACGTCGCACGATACGTCGTTGACGCGAATCCGCCGCCCGATGGCTTCGCCGCCGCGGAACAGGTTCTGCCGCACGGTATTGCCGATGATGCACACCGCCTTGCCCGCCGCCTCTTCCGCCGGAGAGAAGGTGCGCCCGCCGGTGAGTGGCCAGGGCTGGACCTGGAAATAGGCGTTGCCGGTGCCGTTGATCGTGGTCGACCAGTTGGCGCCGTTATAGATTGCGGTACCGGTCGTCTGCGCCTGTGCCGCGACCGCCGTCACCCCGGCGATCTGCTCGCGGATCGCCTCGACATCCTGTTCCTCGAAGTCGGGCGGGCGCGGGCCGCCGCCGCCGCGGCCAAAGCCCTGGCCGGGACGCACCTGCAGGATGTTGGTGCCCAGGCTGGCGATCTGTTGCTGCACCGCCGCGGTGGTCGCATTGCCGAGCGTGACCATCGCCACCACCGCCGCCACGCCGATGATGATGCCGAGCGTCGTCAGGAACGATCGCAGCTTGTGCCGCAGGATCGATCGGATCGCGAGGGTGAAGATCGTGCCGAGCATCAGGCGGGAACTCCGGCGCGCATGCCGGTATCGATCCGTTCGACCAGCCCGTCCTTGAAATGGACGATGGTGCGGGCGAACGCGGCCATGTCGGGCTCATGCGTCACCATCAGCACGGTGATCCCGCTGTCCTGGTTGAGACTGGTGAGCAATTCCATGATCTCCACCGACCGTTCGGAATCGAGGTTGCCGGTCGGTTCGTCGGCGAGCAGGACATCGGGGCTGGTGACGATCGCGCGGGCGATGGCAACACGCTGCTGCTGCCCGCCCGACAGTTCGGCGGGGGTATGGTCCCACCAGCGGTCGAGCCCGACCTTTTCCAGCGCCGCCATGCCCAGGCTGTGCCGCGTCTTCTTGTCCTCGCCGCGATAGAGCAAAGGCAGTTCGACATTCTCCAGCGCGCTGGTGCGGCTGAGCAGGTTGAACCCCTGAAACACGAAGCCAAGATAGCGGCGGCGCAACAGCGCGCGCTGGTCGCGGTCCAGCGCCTCGACATGGACATTCTTGAACAGGAACTGCCCGCGAGTCGGCACGTCGAGACAGCCCAGGATGTTCATCGTGGTCGACTTGCCCGATCCCGACGGCCCCATCACCGCAACGAAATCGCCCTGCGCAATGTCGAGGTCGACGCCCTTCAGCGCCTGGAACGCGGTCGGCCCCTCGCCATAGGTCTTGGTGACGCCGCGCAGGCGGATGATCGGATCAGCCACCCGACGCCCCCGACTTGCGCTGGCCGCCGCCCGACCCGCGCGGCGCGCTGCTGCCACCGCTGGTGGCGAGCTGGCCGGTGATCACTTCGGTTCCTGGCTTCAGATCGCCCGACAGGACCTCGGTGACCTGGCCATTGGTGTCGCCGGTGGTGACTTCGATCGCGCGCGGCTGGCCGTCATCGCCCTTTACATAAACCGTTTGCTTCGCGCCGCGCCCGATCGTCGCCGATTTCTCCGCGCCGCCCGAACCGCGCCGCCCGCCACGCG
>VYKS01000463.1_pt1 | contig 14224 bp, 9 predicted proteins | sample 5114511 | NCBI WGS metagenome assembly VYKS01 (sample SAMN12291795, study PRJNA351875) | freshwater metagenome | isolation source: freshwater lake | place: USA: Michigan, Gull Lake | collected 2011-07-05 | reverse complement strand
GGTGGCGGAGGTGGTGGAGGTGGTGGAGGCGGTGGTGGCGGTGGTGCCGGTGGTGGTGGTGGAGCTGCGAAGGAATAACGCAGACCCAAACCGATGCCGCCAATGCCTGGCAAACCACTTGTACCCGAACCAGCGCCCAAAGTCAGAGGAGCTGTGGTCGAGGCACCGGCCGCGTTCGAACGAATGCGGCCCGTACCTGCGAACGACAGGTCCGCAACGTTGACATAGGTGTATGTGAGGTCGGCATTCAAACGCTCAGACAACTTCAAGCCCAAGCCGGCAATCAACTGCCAAGCAAAGCCCGTGTCGCTGTCATTGATCGAAACTGCCGAAGCGCGGCTCAAAGCCAACACGCCGTTGGAAGCGTTTGCGCTGTCAAACGAACCAGCCAGCAAATCAACGCGTGCCAAACCGACGCCAGCGCCGATGAATGGGTTGATGCTGCCGTCACGGTTGAAGTCGTAAAGGCCGTTGACCATTGCAGTCCAAACGCCAATGTTACCAACAGTCGAACCAACGCCGCTGTCTTTAAATCCAGCGTTGCCCTTAGCCAATTGCGCTTCAACGCGGAAACCGTTCTCGAAACCATAGCCTAATGCAAGGTTACCGCCCCAGCCGCCATCACCTTTGGCACCTCTGCCAATGATATAAGGCGACTGACCAGCGCCCGATGGGTTCACAGGAGCATCAATATCAACGCTGCCACCGATGCTGTAGCCAGTGCCTGCGCTACCATACCAACCATCAGCGGATACGATGCCTGGCGCGGCTGCCAATGCGATAACCGCAGAGGCGCAAAGCCAAATTCTCTTCATGGGTCTATTTCCCTCATAAATCGATAACGCCCGGTTGAGCGCTCCACAAACCTAATAAACGATGAAATTGAGAGGTCAACCACTAGCTTAAGAGTTAGTCATATTCAAAACGGCAATTTTGCGTGTTGACTGCAACAGTGTTGCAATAGCGCCTCACGGTCTCAAGCGGCCATTTGGTTCCACAATAATACCATCAGAACTACACATAAATCGGATCAGAGCAGAGTTGGTGAGCCCGCCGGGGTTCGAACCCGGGACCTACTGATTAAAAGTCAGTTGCTCTACCGGCTGAGCTACAGGCTCCCAAAAAATTGGGCATCGCGATTCCGCGGTCCGGGTGTGAGCGGCGCTGATAAGCACAGCCCTGCCTCCAGTCAATGCCTAGAGGTGAAGTTCATGGGCAAATGAGCGCGCTAGCCTAACTGTTTATCGAATCGACAATTGACCAAGATCAAGGCGACTCCCGTGCAAGTTAGGCTTGACCAACCTAGTCACCACAAGGCAAGTCGTAGCGGGGACAATTTTGAACGCGCTGCACGGAAGTGGAACTAACACCATGTTCAACTGTCACCCTCTTGATCTTGATCGCGCAAAGTTGCCGCCGGTTCGATTTTTGGTTCTTGCGGTAGCGGTAATGAGCGCAACGGCATTAACAGGTTGTGCCAGTGCTGGGGGCCCGCCTAAGGCCTCGGCTTCTACAACCACGGCTACCAGCGGGGCGGGTGATGGTGGCGAGGCTATTCGCGCAGCAGCTTCAGATGCCGCCGTACAGCCATTTCGCGATTTCGGCATGGTTCGCCGGAAAATCCCAGCAGCCTTGGCCCGCATTGGGGATCCATACGCCCCGCCAACCGGCCAAACCTGTGAATGGATTCAATATGAAATCCAACAATTAGATGCCGCGCTTCAAGGAGACGTAGAAGCCGCCACAGGCCATGATGAGCGGTCCATAGCGTCAAAAAGTGGGAACATGGCCAGAGAAGGTGCGACAGAAGCTGTCCGGGGGGTGGGGTCGATGCTAGTGCCTCAGCGCAGCTTGATACGCATGCTGACCGGTGCCTCAAAAGCCGACCGCATGTATGCTGAGGCTGAACAGCGTGGAATGGTGCGCCGCGGCTACTTGCGTGGACTGGCTGATTCGAAGTCATGTTAGGCATAATCAGCAAGCAATTCATGCTTGGACAGGCCAATTAGTCGGGATCAAATCCCCATCTTGCCCGCAACGCTTGGCGGACGTCGCCAAAATTTCCCACAGCAATAGCGGCCCGCAACTGTGCCATCAAATCCTGATAAAAGCCCAAATTGTGCCAGGACAATAAGGTTTGGCCTAAAATCTCCTCTGCTTTGAACAAATGATGCAAATAGGCTTTGGACCACTGATTGCTAGCAGGGCATGTGCTTTCTGGATCAATCGGGTCAGCATCCTCGGCGAATCGCGCATTCTTGATATTGATCGGTCCATCCCATGTCCAAGCTTGGCCATGTCGCCCAGCACGGGTCGGCAGCACGCAATCGAACATGTCAACCCCGCGCGCGACGGCTTCGAGAAGATCAATTGGTTTGCCGACGCCCATCAGATAACGCGGCTTTTCTTGAGGCAATTCAGGGACTGTTACATCAAGAGTCCGACACATTAGCTCGTGCCCCTCACCGACGGCCAAACCACCAATGGCATAGCCATCAAAGCCAATTGATTTTAAGGCTTCCGCCGACCGCGCGCGTAAATCTGGATAGATCGAGCCTTGAACGATACCGAACAAGGCTTGGGCCGAGCGAGTGCCTCCAAAGGCTTCTTTGGACCTCGCTCCCCAGCGGGCGGATAATTCTAGCGAAACCAAAGCTTCTTCATGGGAAGAGCCAAACGTCGTACACTCATCCAATTGCATAATGATGTCTGAGCCAATGAGGTCGGCCTGCAGTTCAATAGAACGTTCTGGCGTCAGCATATGTTTTGAGCCGTCAATATGGCTACGAAACTCAACGCCCGCCTCGCTCATTTTGCGTAAGCCAGCTAAGGACCAGACTTGGAAGCCGCCCGAATCAGTCAAAATCGGCTTATCCCACCCCATAAAACGGTGGAGCCCGCCTAAGCGGGCCAAACGCTCGCCGCCCGGGCGCAACATCAGATGATAGGTATTGCCCAATAAAATGTCTGCACCCGTGGACTTCACTTGATCCACACTCATGGCTTTGACTGTGGCGGCCGTGCCGACTGGCATAAAGGCCGGGGTTCGGATCTGGCCACGGGGTGTGTCCAACACGCCTGTGCGCGCCAATCCATCTGTTGCATGCCGGGCAAAAGTAAAGCTCATGAAGTCGGCGCTTTCCAAAGCAAGCTTGCGTCGCCGTAAGAATAAAAGCGATAGTGCGCGTCAATGGCATGGCGATAAACGTCACGCAAAGCTTCCATGCCAATCAAGGCACCGACCAACATCAAAAGCGTCGATTTTGGCAAGTGAAAATTGGTAATCAGGCCATCAACCACTTTGAACCTATATCCTGGCGTAATGAAAATCGAGGTGTCGCCCACTCCATAGGTGATCTGACCATTGGGATCGACGATAGATTCCAGCGTCCGCAAGCTGGTCGTACCTACAGCTATCACCCGCCGCCCCTCGGATTTGGCCCGTGCCACCGCCTGTGCCGTGTCCGCGCTGACTTCATAGGTCTCCGCATGCATCACATGATCTTGAATGTTTTCGGCCTTGACTGGCAAGAAGGTGCCCGCCCCGACATGTAAGGTCACCCAATGACGCTCGATTCCAGCCTCATTCATGGCTTTCAGAAGGTCTGGGGTAAAATGAAGCCCTGCAGTTGGTGTTGCGACGGACCCTTCTGCACGGGCATAAACCGTCTGATAATCCTGTGCATCTTGGGCATCGACCGCACGTTTGCGCGCAATATAGGGCGGTAAAGGCATCGATCCAAACCGCGCAATTGCTTGATCGAGCTCCGCTCCTGATTTTGAAAATGCAAGCGTAACTTCGCCGCCCGTGCCAAGACCCGACACTTCGGCTTGAAAATCGTCATGGAACGTCAAAACATCGCCCAAGGCGACACGCTTTGCTGGGCGCACGAAGGCCTTCCATCGTGCTCCATCGACACGCTGATGCAGATTGATATCGACAGAAACCGGGCCGCCAACCGGGCCGCGCTGAGCCCTTGTGGCTGTCAGATAAGCCGCCAAGGTCCGCGTATCGTTGAAAATCAGGACGTCTCCGGCACGCAAATAGGTGGGCAAAGCGGAGACGATTGCGTCTTCAATGGCTTGATTAGGTTTGGACACCAACAGGCGCGCTGAATCGCGCGGAACGGCCGGACGCAACGCGATCAAGTCTTCTGGAAGATCAAAATCAAACTCGGACAGGTGCATAATCGTACTCAACGACCTCCCTGAAGAGGAAAACCTTTCATGCGAACACTGCGTCTTTCGTCAATGGACCAAACAGGTCCAGTTGAGCCAAATTTAGTTGACTAATGGAAAGTGAGTAACCTTCGCCCGCCCCGGCTTGTAAAGTGAAGCGCTGGCCAGCCCCGTATCACGAATGTGCCGAGCCGGAGTAAGTACAAAGTCTGTGCTGAGACTATGGGTTTAGCAGGTTTGGGCCGCGGTGAGCGGGCGAAGTCCAACGGTCCAGCAGATGCTGGACCGCAGGGCCAATCACTGGGTCGCTCATGCGACGTCTGCTGCGACTTTCATCGAGACAATCTTACCTGGCGCGCGTGGTGGTTCACCCTTTGGCAAAGCATGGACCGCCTCCATGCCAGAAGCAACTTTGCCCCAAACTGTGTATTGGCGGTCGAGGAAGGTGGCATCATCCAAGCAGATGAAGAATTGGCTATTGGCCGAATGCGGCGCGTTGGTACGCGCCATCGAGCAGACACCTTCAACATGAGGCTCTGCATTGAATTCAGCTTTGAGGTCTGGCTTCTTTGAGCCACCCATGCCGCTGCCATTGGGGCAACCGCCTTGGGCCATAAAGCCGTCGATGACACGATGGAAGACGATCCCATCATAAAAGCCTTCACGTGCCAATTCCTTGATGCGCTCTACATGGCCAGGAGCCAAATCGGGACGCAGGTCAATCGTGACTGTGCCGGTGCTGAGTTCTACAATCAGTGTGTTTTCGAGGTCTTGGCTCATAATCATCTCCATATCGCAAAGCGTCCTAGACGCTCACGCGTGCGCGGCAAAGCCCCAGCCGCCAATTGATGTCAGCAATCTCTTGTTTGCCCTAGCGGACAATCCGGCCTTCGGGCGCTAAATCGCAATTGGAAAAGGCGGCACCGCGTTGTTCTAAAGTTGCTTTCAACTTCGCTTGGAAGCTAGGGCCATCCGTACGCTGAACCATGACCACTGGACGATCAGCCTCAGGAACATCTGCCAGAACCCGTACGGAAATCATTTTATCTGGATCGACCACAGGCTCACCCACTTTGAAAGCCCGTATGACATCGGTCCCAACAACAGCGCGACCCCAAATCGTATAGCGACGATCCAAAGTCGGATAAGCAGCCCGCATCAAGAAGAATTGGCTATTGGCGGAGTTCTCGTCACTGCCGCGCGCCATGCTGGCCACGCCCAAGCAATGGTTACCCCACGCGGCAACCTTTTTGTCGGAGGTTCGCTCCATCAAAAGATCTGTTTGAGACGTAACAGGAATAGTACCCATCCACCCAATTGTCGCACCGCCACGATCTACCGCGCGAACAAAGTTAGACGCAGCACCGCGACGAAAGTTAAACTCTCCCCGCAAATCAGGTTGGTCAGAGCCACCCGTCCCATCCCCCTTTGGATCACCGCCTTGGGCCATAAAGTCGCTCACAACACGGTGGAATGAAAGGCCATTATAGAAACCTTCGCGCGCCAGCATTTTGACGCGTGCGACATGGCCAGGCGCCATTTCAGGAGCCAGCTCCACGATGATTCGGCCTTTTGTAGTCTCATAGATAAGCGCGTTTTCTGAATTCAACACACGCCAATCTTCGGCCGGAAAGGCCACTTTGTTGTTGGTGGTAGCCACACTTGCCGGAGCTGCAGTCATAGCTGCAGTAGAAGGAGCTGTGGCAGGTGGCGTGGTCCATTGTGCGACCGCGGCCGCAGGCTTAGCGACAGGCTTTGCCGCGCTCGTTGCAGCATTAGCGGCCACTGGGCGGGCGGCAGCGGGCACTGCTGCCTTTGCTGCAGGTGCTTTCGTTGGAGCAGCAGCTTTCGGTGCGGGGGTTGGTGCTTTCTTTGCCGGGGCCTTTTTAGCAGGTGGCTTTTCACCCATTGGTACAACCCGCAATGCAGGCGCGCTCGACTGCGCAAAAGCAGCAGCGCCACCAAGCAGGGCAAGTCCACAGCAACCCAGAGCAAGAATGTGCTGTCTCACTTGAATTTCTCCTTCAGTGCACGAACGACATTCTGGCTCACAAAGGGCGTAACATCGCCGCCTAACCGAGCGATTTCTTTGACAAGCCGCGAAGCAATTGCCTGATGTTGAACATCGGCCATGTAAAACACCGTTTCAATATGTGGATTGAGCTTTTGGTTCATCCCGACCATCTGAAACTCATATTCAAAGTCTGAGACTGCGCGCAAGCCCCGGACAATGCAGGAGGCACCGACTTGCTCAGCAAAACTGATTAATAGCCCTTCCATGGGACGCACTTCAATCTCGCCATATTGCAAGAATTGCTCAGTGTCCTTGACCACCATAGCCACACGTTCTTCCAACGAGAACGTGGGCCCTTTGTCACGATTGATGGCAACACCAATCACCAATTTATCGAACAATTTGATCGCCCGGCCGACCACATCTAAGTGGCCTAGGGTGATGGGGTCAAAGGTTCCTGGATAAAGACCAACACGCATTAACGTCTCCTCCGCATGGCTAGGGTGGCCTCTTTAACTGCTTGGTGCAGCTGGTGAGGAATCCGTACCCTCTGCAGGACCTTCGGCATCATCCGAGCCCATATCGGCCAGACGTTCTACCGAGACCACACGCTCGCCTTCTGAAACGCGGATGATCATCACACCTTGGGTGGAACGACCAGCCCGCCGGATCTGATCTACACGGGTCCGAATCAATTGACCACCGTCTGTGACCATCATGACTTCATCGCTTTCCTCAACCGGGAAAGCCGCAACCAACTGGCCGCCGCGGCGCGACAAATCATGCGCGACAATGCCCTTCCCGCCCCGATTGGTTACACGATATTCATAAGACGAAGCCCGCTTGCCGAGGCCTTCCTCGGCGACAGCCAACACATATTGTTCGCGTGCAGAGAGCTCAGCATAGCGCTCTGGAGACAATTGAGCTGGCCCGACATCGCCTTCCACACCGTCTTCAACCACATCTGCGACAATTGTCGGATCGATCTCTTCACCCTGAACCGACCGGCTCTGCTTGATATAAGTTGCCCGCTCCTCAGCTGTCACATCGACATGACGCAAGATTGACATAGCAATCACTTCATCGCCTTCAGCCAAGGTGATGCCGCGTACACCAGTCGAATCGCGGCCTTTAAAGACACGAACGTCTGTCGCTTGGAAGCGAATGCACTGACCCAGCCGAGTGGTCAAAAGCACGTCGTCCTGATCGGAACAAATGGCCACGTCGACGATTTGATCGTCTTCGTCATCAAACTTCATAGCAATCTTGCCACCGCGCGCCACGCGCTGGAAATCAGCCAAGGAATTGCGCCGCACATTACCTTTGCGCGTAGCAAACATCAGTTCCAAAGCGCCCCAGCTATCCTCATCCTCGGGCAGAGGCATCACAGTCGTGATTTTCTCATCCTTTTCGATTGGCAAGATATTAGCAATCGAGCGCCCCTTAGTGCGTGGATCGCCCTGCGGCAAACGCCAAACTTTTTCGCGATACACAATGCCTTTAGATGAGAAGAAGAGAATGGGCGCGTGGGTCGACGCCGCAAACAGGCGGACCACAAAATCCTCATCCTTGGTTTCCATGCCCGACCGCCCGCGTCCACCGCGGTTCTGGGTCCGATAGGTCGAAAGAAGCGTCCGTTTCACATAGCCTGCGTGCGAAACCGTCACCACCATGTCCTCACGCTCGATAAAGTCTTCATCTTCTAGATCGAGATCAGCTTCGATAAACACAGTGCGGCGTGGCACGGCATAGGTGTCACGGACGTGGGTCAATTCTGTGCGAATGATTTCAATGACGCGGGACCTGGACCGCAAGATATCCAGCAAGTCAGCGATCTTGGCGGCCAAGGAACGGACTTCATTCGACAATTCGTCACGACCCAAACCGGTCAATCGCTGCAAACGCAAATCCAGAATCGCGCGGGCTTGGTCTTCACTCATCCGGATCGTGCCCGCTTCGGTTAGGACAGAGCGGGGGTCGGCGATCAATTGAATAATGGGTGCCAAATCATGGGCGGGCCAATCGCGACTGGTCAAAGCCAGACGTGCGGATGCTGGATCAGGCGACTCCCGGATCAGGCGAACGACTTCGTCGATGTTTGCAACAGCAATCGCCAAACCAACCAAATCATGGCCGCGTTCACGAGCTTTGTTCAAGCGATGCCGGGTACGACGCGCGATGACTTCTTCTCGGAAGGTCAGGAAAGTCTCAATTAGGCCCCGCATCGACAATTGGATCGGCCGACCACCAACTAGCGCCAACATATTGACGCCAAATGAGGTTTGCAGCTGAGAATAGCGGTAGAGTTGGTTCAACACCACTTCTGCGGAGGCGTCGCGCTTGAGTTCAATCACGACCCGCATGCCGCGACGATCACTTTCGTCGCGCAGGCCTGAAATACCTTCCACCCGCTTCTCACGAACGAGCTCAGCAATCCGCTCAATCATCGAGGACTTGTTCACCTGATACGGAATTTCCGAGATAATGATGGCTTCGCGTTCGCCGCGCAGGGTTTCAACAGAAGTCTTGCCACGCATGATGACAGAACCGCGCCCCGTCAACAGGCCATTGCGAGCACCGGTGCGTCCGACAATCTCGCCACCCGTCGGAAAGTCTGGGCCAGGTACGATGTCGAGCAAATCTTGGTCTGACAACGTAGGGTCATCTAAAATCGCCAATGTGGCATTGCAAATCTCGCCCAAATTATGGGGCGGAATATTGGTCGCCATACCGACGGCAATGCCGCCTGCGCCATTCACTAACAGGTTCGGATATTTAGCTGGCAGGACAACCGGCTCACTCTCAGAGCCATCATAATTGTCTTGGAAATTGACCGTCGACTCATCAATATCGTCCAACAAAGCCATGGCGACCTTGGCCAGCTTGCTTTCCGTATAACGCATCGCCGCAGGTGGATCGCCGTCGACTGATCCGAAGTTCCCCTGCCCGTCGATCAAAGGCAAGCTCATAGAAAAGTCCTGCGCCATGCGAACCATCGCGTCATAGATCGCGCTATCTCCATGGGGGTGATACTTACCCATGACGTCACCGACGATGCGCGAAGACTTCACGTGTTTCTTTTCCGGCGTATAACCACCTTCACCCATCGCGTAGAGAATCCGGCGATGCACTGGCTTCAAGCCATCGCGCGCATCTGGCAGAGCCCGTGCCACGATCACGCTCATCGCATAGTCCAAATAAGAGGACTTTAGTTCATTCTCGATGGAAATCGGCGTGATGCCCTTTACGTCGACAATCACTGTCTCTGGGCGGTTGGGTTCAATCGGATCTGCGCCGTCTGTTTCTGGGGTATCTGTCAAGGGGTAAGCCGTCTGCTGCTGATCAGGATGGTTGCGATTCGGACGCAACCTTGCCCCTTCACTCTAGCATTCGCCCGCGCGCAGGTCCAAACTTCGTGCATGCAATAGCCGCCTTTTGGTGATAGAAGATGTGGGCAATGACCGGAATAGATAATCCTCAACCCACCAACGCACAACAAGGGCAAGACCTCCCGCGTCCATCAGGCATTCTTGCACCGGTTTTCATGAAATTGGCCGTCATTGGCGTAATTTTGGGGTGCGTGGGCGTGCTAATCGCCCTCTTGATGCCCAAGCCCAATTATGAAGGGCGCCTAGTGGGCCAGATCGGTGATGTTCATATTTACGCGGTACCGCTCACGACCAATGAAGAAAGTCTCGTTGTCTGGCACGGCGGACGCAAACTGGATGCTTTTCCGACCGATCCAAATAATCCAATCCAACAATTTGACCTTTCCTCGTCAGATCGTCAGGCCGTAGGGACACGCCATCCAGACGTTGTTGTAGATGGTTGGTCCGGCGGCATGCATTGTTGCCTCACTCGATTTGTCTTTGATGGGCCAACCGGCAAGCTCCTTGGAAAGCTGTCTTTGGGGGGAAGTGGGGCGTCGCGTTTTGTGCCTTTAAAGCGCTCAGACCCGTATCCCGCAGCATTCTTGGCCATTGATGATATAGCCCTTGATGGCCAAAGCGAAGGATCAGGTGTCCCATTAGCCCCGATCCTTGTTGTGTGGCGCGGGAAGGACTTTGGGCTTTATGTGGAGGCGATGAAGGCCACAACGCCAGACAGTCCGCCGCCTTATCTTTTGAAGACTGATTTTGAGGAAGCGCAGTTAGAGCTGGCAACCAGTGTAAGCGCAGAGCCTGCAGGCACACGAGGCGACATTGCCCAAGCGCTTGAACAAGCCGCCCAAATCCGATTGGCGGAAATGACGTCAGCAGTTCTAAACCCTCAAAATGTTGCGAGCTTTGCGCCACTTTACGCTTTCCTGAATGATTATGTCTATAAAGGACACGCCGAAGCGGGCTTTGCTGTAGTCGAAAAGGCCCATGCCGCCTCGCCCGACGCGCTGAAGACCGCGCTGCGGACTTATGTGTCGCAGGTGCGGCAATCGCAATGGCTTCCGGACTTAAATCGCCTCAATGATGGCAAGCTGGCTGGCCTGCTTGATCGGTTCGATGGGGGTGAGACCGCGGAGCCTTGATCGGCTGATTATTTCATCCTTTCACCTTTTTGGATTATTTACTGAAGAGTAATACCTCAGAAATGAAGGTCGGCAGCCGCGTCCAAAATGGCCTCGCGGTCGAGGCGATAAGTCCTGTACAGGTCAGGCAAGTCGCCGGTTTGACCGAATTGCTCCACCCCAAGAGCCCGCACCCGATGCCCCAAAACAGAGCCTACCCACGACAAGGCTGAGGGGGATCCGTCCAGCAGGGTGATCAACCCTGCCCTCGCCTGCAATGGGCTTAAGAGCTGTTCTATGTGACTGGTAAGCCTGGGCCCACCGGTCCAGCGCGCACGTCCTGCCGCAGTCCAGCCCCGGTGCAAGAGGTCTGGCGAGGTTACCGCCAACACGCCCATACCGGGATAATCTTCCTTCAAGGCGTCATAACCAGCTAGAGCCTCTGGCGCTAACGCCCCGCAATAGACCAAAGCAAGCTCTGCCCCGGCACTAGGGTGAATCAACCAATAAGCTCCCTGCAAGGCCCCCGTTTGCCAGCTGCTATCGGCACGAACTGGCTGGTCAAGCAGACGTGTCGACAGCCGGAAATAATGGCACCCGCCTGAATCCTCTTGTAGATCGACAAAACTGTGGCGCATCAGAAGGGCCAATTCGTCGGCAAATGCCGGCTCCCAATGGGTCAGGCCGGGCTGGCCCATTCCGATCAAGGGCGTGTTGATGGATTGATGTGCGCCCCCCTCAGGTCCAAGTGTCAGACCCGATGGCGTCGAAACCACGAGGAAGCGCGCATTTTGATAAATCGCATAATTGAGTGCATCAAGGCCACGGGCGATGAACGGGTCATAGAGGGTGCCGATTGGAAATAGGCGCTCGCCAAAATGCTCCCCCGCTAGACCAAAAGCCGCAAGATTGAGGAAGAGATTATTCTCAGCAATACCCAATTCGATGTGCTGCCCTGCCCCAGACCCAGTCCAGATTTGCGGGCTAGCGATCTTGCGGTCCTTAAACACGTCCTTAGTAGCCGTGCGCGAGAACAAACCACGCCTATTCACAAAGCCACCCAGATTGGTAGAGACCGTTACATCCGGTGAGGTGGTAACGATCCGAGCGGCAAAGTCGCTTTCGGTTTTAGCAATATCGGCCAAAATTTTGCCAAAGGCTGCCTGGGTTGCTTGCTGCTCCCCTTTTGGCACCTCAAATGCATCTGGGATGGCCACGGGGGCTGGATTAAAACGGCGTTTCACATCGGCTTGAAACGGGGCCTGCGCGATCAAGGCCCGCACCTCTGCTTCATGAGCCGGGCTTAAGCCCGCAAGGGCTTCCCACTCCTGCCCCTCTGGCACACCAATGGATTGCCGCAGGGCGTCAATTTGAGTGGGAGTCATCAAGCCAGAATGGTTGTCCTTATGGCCTTGAAACGGGAGCCGCCAACCCTTGACGGTGTAGGCGATAAACAATTTGGGCCGATCATCCTGAGCCGCTTGCTCAAACGCCTCTACTAAGGTCTCTAGGCAATGGCCACCCAATTGGGTCATCAAGTTCGAGAGCGCCGCATCCTCATAAGTGCCAATCAGTTTCTGGCCCTCTAGCGGCAAATCTTGCAACAAACGCTCGCGCCACGCGACCCCACCTTGATAGCTCAGTGCGGCATAGAGATCGTTCGGGCAGGATTCTATCCAAGCCTGAAGCGACTGCCCGCCGGGCTTGGCGAAAGCTTCCAGCTGTCTCTTGCCATATTTGAGGGTTAAAACATCCCAGCCGACTGTCTCAAAAATATCGTCAAACCGATCCCACATCCGCTCAGAGGTTGTGGCGTCAAGGCTTTGGCGATTATAGTCGACAATCCACCAAATGTTGCGCAGATCATGCTTATAGGCCTCAATCAAGGCCTCATAAATATTGCCTTCATCCAGCTCAGCGTCGCCCAAAAGCGCAATCATCCGGCCCATAGATTCAGCCGGGACGCGGCCACGGGCGGCCAGATAATCCTGAACTAACGACGCAAAGGCCGTCACTGCAACCCCAAGACCAACCGAGCCGGTTGAGAAATCGACGTCATCCTTGTCCTTAGTCCGGCTTGGATAAGATTGCGCGCCACCTAGGCCCCGAAACCGCTCTAATTGATCGCGCGTCTGGCGGCCAAACAAATACTGGACACCATGGAAGACGGGGCTGGCGTGAGGCTTAACCGCAACCCGATCTTGTGGACGCAAGGCTTTGAAATAAAGCGCCGTCATCAGACTAGTCATAGAGGCACACGATGCCTGATGCCCGCCGACCTTCAGCCCGTCGCGATTGGGGCGCAAGTGATTGGCGTTATGAATGGTCCAAGAAGCCAACCAAAGAAGGCGTTCTTCTACAGTGGCGAGAGCTGAAAGCTCGCTTGGCGACAGAGCGGGCTTGGATGCAGGAGCAATGGCGTTCATGTGCGCACTTTAGCGCCACCTGCTGAATCCCGCCAGTGGTGGTTTCTGGCAAGTTATTCGGCAGCGGCGGACTGTGCTTGCGTCTCGCTGCGCTCAAAGTCCTCAATCGCCTTGGCACGGGCTTCAGGACTACCCGTAAAGCGGGCGAGCATCATGTAAACGACGGGCACGACATAAAGGGTCAAAGCCGTCGCACACAGCACACCGAACACCACCACAACGCCGATATTGGCCCGCGCTTCACTGCCAGCCCCATGCGATAAAGCCAAAGGCAAGGCCCCGGCGACGGTTGCAACAGAGGTCATTAGAATCGGTCGTAATCGCAAATCAGCAGCTTCGGCAATCGCGTCGCGAACCGAGCGCCCTTCATCGCGCAATTGGTTTGCAAATTCAACGATCAAGATCCCGTTCTTTGCCGCCAAAGCGACAAGGATAATCAAACCAATCTGGGAATAGATGTTGAGCGTGAAGCCCGCGGCATAGAGTCCGAACAATCCCCCGGCGATGGCCAGCGGCACGGTGATCATAATGGTTATGGGATGAACAAAGCTTTCAAACTGCGCAGCTAGGGTCAGAAACACGATCAAAATAGCCAAAGCAAACGCAAAGCCGATGGCGGAACCAGCTTCTTTGAATTGTTGCGACTGACCGGTGTAATCGATTTTCATATCCGGCTTCATGTCCGCCGCTGCGGCTTCTTCTAACCATTTCACTGCCTGACCAATGGAGTAGCCTTTGTTGAGGTTGGCGATAATCGTAACAGCGCGCAATTTGTTCACCCGAGGCAGATCATCCGTACCGCCTAAATTCTTGGTGGTGACAAGGTTGGATAGTGGGACAAGCTCCCCCGTACGATCAGACCGCACATAGATCCGTCCAAGCGCTTCAACACTTTGCCGCTCGCGACGATCAACCTGTAAAATGACATCATACTCTTCGCCATCGGCGGGATAAGTTCCAACCCGGCGCAAGCCTGTGGTGGCTTCCAAGGTGCGACCGATAGACTGGACTGAGACGCCGAGCGCGGCTGCCCGCTCGCGATCGATGGCAATCTCAATCTTGGGCGAGATTGGTTCGTAATTCATCCGAATGCGCGCAAAGCCC
>VYKS01000460.1_pt1 | contig 14332 bp, 6 predicted proteins | sample 5114511 | NCBI WGS metagenome assembly VYKS01 (sample SAMN12291795, study PRJNA351875) | freshwater metagenome | isolation source: freshwater lake | place: USA: Michigan, Gull Lake | collected 2011-07-05 | reverse complement strand
GCGCCGTCCGCCGTGCTGGCTGCGCCGGGCCGGCCCGACGCCGCCGCGCGCCGCTTCGACCTGCCCGCCCAGCCCCTGAGCCAGGCGCTCAATCAGCTGGCGCTGCGCAGCGATCGCGAGATCCTGTTCTCGCCCAGCCTCACTGTGGGCCGTCGTAGCCCGGCGCTGAGCGGAACCTTCACCGCCGAGCAGGCCCTGACCCGACTGTTGGCCGGTTCGGGCCTGACCTTTCGGCTGGAGGGGCGCAGCTTTCTGGTGGTGGCGGCGCCCAAGCCGCGCGAGGCGCCGTCGACGCCCGCCTTGCCCGTCGTCCCCCCGACCGATCTGGATGGGCTGGTCGTCACGGCGCTGAAGCGGTCGAGCCTGGCCCAGCAGACGCCGGTCAGCATGGTCGTCGTCGAGGGCGAGCAGCTGGGCCGGCTGGCGGTGGCCAATCTCGAACAGGCCGCGCCCCTGCTGCCCGGCTTGAAGCTGATCTCCACCGCCTTTGGCCGGCGCCTGGTGTTGCGCGGGGTCTACGGGGCGGGCGAGGCCACGACGGGCCTCTATTACGACGAGACCCCGATGACCGGACCGGTCGGCACGACGGCCGATCCGGGCGTCATGGCGCCGGAACTGGCCCTGGTGGACCTTGACCGGATCGAACTGCTGCGGGGACCGCAGGGCACGCTTTACGGGTCGGGGGCCATGGGCGGCGCGCTGCGGGTGCTGTTCAAGCGGCCGGACCTGAGCGAGACCGCCGGCTCGGCTTCGGTGTCCCTGGCGGACGCGGCGCATGGCGAACACGCCGCCAGCGGCGCGGTCGTCTTGAACGCCGTGGCGGTTCCCGATGTGCTGGCGCTGCGTCTGACCGCCTATGACCAGCGCCAGCCCGGGGTGATCGACAATGCAAGGTTGAGCTTGCGAAACGTCGACGACGCGCGCGTGCGCGGCGCGCGGCTGGCCGTGCTGTGGGAACGGGGCGACCGGCTCTCTGTCCTGGTCTCGGGCGCGCACCAATCCAGCCATCGCGGCGACATCTCGGCCTGGAACGATACGGTTGGCCCCTGGCGGACGGTCCACGCCGGCCGCGCGCCCTTTGACGGGGATATTGACCTGGCTTCGGCCGTGGTGAAGTGGCGCGGCGACGCCGTCGACATCACCGCCGTCTCGTCCTGGTATCGTTGGGATCTGGTGCGGCGGTCCGACTACAGCGGCGTACTGCTCGGCGAGCGGACCAACGCCGCCGGCTGCATGCGGATGTTCGCGATCTCGACGGCCTGCGGCGGCGAGCAGATGGCGCGTTACTCGGCCTATGTCGACAGCGTCTATCCGGCGATCCTGAACCAGCCGGCGGACCTGACCGCCCGGATCCACGAAGTTCGCGCCGCCTCGGCCGGGGCCGGCCCGCTGCGCTGGAGCCTGGGCGCCTATAGCGAGGTGCGAGAGGACCATATCGACAGCCAGGTCCGCCACGTCGATCCGGCGACGGGCGGCCTGATCGAGCCTGCGGTTCTGATCGGGCGGCGAGACATCGAGAACCACCTGTCGCAGCGCGCGGTCTTCGCCGAGGTGTCTTACGCCGTCGCGCCCGGCACGGAGCTGACGCTCGGCGCGCGTCGCTTCGACTATGTCAAGCGCGACCGGGGGGCGGTGCAGGTCGCCAATGTGATCTCCGGCACCTGGATGGACTATGCGATCGACGCCAGCGGCCGCGAGCGGGGCTGGAGCCTGAAGGCCCTGGCCAGTCGCGAGTTCGCCCCGGGACTGTTCGGCTACGCCCTGATCTCACAGGGCTTCCGCCCTGGCGGCGTCAATGTGGTGCCGGGCCTTTCGGAGGCCGTGGCCGTCTACCGCTCCGACCGTCTGGACAACGCCGAGCTGGGCGTGAAGGGCCAGAGCGCCGATCGCCACTTCACGATGAACGTCGCCCTCTACCGGGCCCGCTGGCGCGACATGCAGTACGCCGCCCAGACCCCGAACCGCGCCTTCAACTATGTGACCAACATCGGCGCCGCGCGCATCCAGGGCCTGGAGATCGAGGGGACCGCGCGGAAGGTCGCCGGCTGGGACTGGACGGCCAGCCTCACCCTGACCGACGCGCGCCTGACCGCCGACCAGGTGACCAACAGCGCCATCGGCCTGGGACTGCGCGGCGATCGGCTGCCCGTGGTGCCCCGGATCGCAGGCTCGGCCTCGACCGAGCGGCGCTGGGCTCTGGGCGACGACCTGAGGGCGCGACTGCGGTTCGACGCCACCTATGCCGGGCTGGCGCGCTCGGCCTTCAACGCGGGCAACGCCGACTACCTGAAGATGGGCGGTTATGCGGTGTTTGGCCTGAGCGCCGGCTTGGAGCGAGGGGACTGGAGCGCCGACCTCGCGATCGAAAACCTGCTGGACCGGGCCGGCCGGGCCTCGGCGACGCGCAACACCTCGGGGCCTGTCGAGTATTTCGGCGTCATGCCCCGCACCCTGCGCCTGACCCTCGAACGTCGCTTCTGAGCGGCGGGCTTTTTCATGCCGGCGGGTGAGGGACCGCCACCAGCTTGCGTCTGATCCTACAGGCCGCCGTCGAGCGGACCGACAAGAGGGGATCAAGATGATGCAGTTTCGAGGCCTCCGGGCCCTGGCCCTGGGCGCCAGCGCGCTGAGCAGCCTGGTGGCGGGTAACGCGCTCGCCCAGCAAGCGTCCGACGGCGCGACGATCGAGGAGGTCGTCGTCACCGCGCTGAAGCGCTCGACCACGGTCCAGACCACGCCGATCAGCGTCAGCGCGGTCACCGAGAAGTCGCTGCAGGCGCTGGGCGCCTCGGGCATCCAGGACTATTTCCGGACGGTGCCGAACCTGCAGGTCGACGGCAATTCGCCGACCAGCCGTCGCCTGACCCTGCGCGGCGTGCGCAGCGCCGGCGAGGCCACGGTCGGCCTCTACTACGATGAAACGCCTCTGACGGGGCCGGCGGGCACGACCGCCGACGCCAGCTCGACCAGCGCCGACGTCAACCTGTTCGACGCCGAACGCATCGAAGTGCTGCGCGGTCCGCAAGGCACGCTCTACGGCTCCGGCTCGATGGGCGGCACGCTGCGGGTGATCCTGAACAAGCCCGACAGCAGCCGCTACGCAGGCGCGGTCGAAGCCCAGGGCACGAGCGTCAAGGGCGGCAGCACCGGCTATTCGGTCAAGGGCATGGTCAACGTGCCGCTGATCGAGGACAAGCTGGCCGCGCGCCTGGTGCTCTACAAGACCGAAGGCGGCGGCTATGTCGACGACGTCCTGCTGAAGAAGAAGGACATCAACGACCAGCACGCCAGCGGTGGTCGCCTGATGTTGGGCTTCACGCCCACCGACAAGCTGACGATCAACGCCACCGGCCTGTTCCAGAAGACGACGCTGGACGGCCAGAACAGCTGGTACACGGCGCTGGGCAAGGAGGCCCACGCCACCAACGCCCGCGTGATCGCGCCCACCAGCGACAACCTGCGGCTCTACAACGTCACCGGCAAGTGGGACCTGGACTTCGCCACGGTCACGGCGACGTCGTCCTATTACAAGTGGACCCTGCTGCGGAACTCCGACTACAGCCCCACGCTCTCGGGCAGCCGCGCCAACGCCACGGCCTGCCGCAACTGGGTGGCCGGCGGCCCGGCTCCCGCCGGTTCGACGAACCCGGCCTGCACGGCCACGCAGCTGACCGCCTTCACCGCCTATGCCGACAGCCGCATCCCCGGCGCTCTGTATCAGCCCATGGGCCTGACTTCGTGGAACCACGAGCTGCGCGCGAACGGCTCGCTGTTCGACGACAAGGTCGACTGGACGGCGGGCGTCTATCTCGAAAAGCGCGACGACTATATCGAGAGCAAGGTCGCCAAGGGCGACGCGACCACGGGGATCATCAACCCCAACGACCTGACCGCCTGGCGTCACGTCGGCACCGAGACCAAGCAGACCGCCTTCTTCGGCGAGGTCTCGTACAAGCCGGTCGAGAAGCTGACCCTGACCGGCGGCCTGCGCCGCTTCAAGTATGACAAGACCGTCTCGGGTCAGGTCCTGATCAGCAACTTCATCACCCAGTCCTATGTGGGCCCGGCCGCCCAGGTCGACGCCAGCGCCGATGGCTGGGTCAGCAAGCTGAACGCCTCGTACCAGGTCACCTCGGACGTGATGGTCTACGCCGTGGCGGCCAAGGGCTTCCGTCCGGGCGGCGCCAACAACGTGCCGGGCCTGGCCAGCGCGCTGCTCGCCTATCAGCCTGACAGCCTGTGGAACTACGAAGGCGGCATCAAGAGCCAGTGGTTCGATCGCCGTCTGACGCTGAACGCGGCCGTCTATCAGATCGACTGGTCGAACATGCAGATCTCGGCCACCAGCGCCAACGGCGCGTTCAGCTACCTGACCAACGCCGGCAAGGCCAAGATCAAGGGCTTCGAGATCGAGGCCACGGCCCGTCCGATCCAAGGCCTGACGATCAGCGGGACTGCGGCGGTCGTCGACGCCAAGCTGACCGAGGATCAGGCCAATTCGACCATCCTGATCACCGGTTCGACCGGCCTGCGCGGCGACAAGTTCCCGAACGTGGCCAAATACAGCGGCTCGGCCTCGGTCGAGTACACCTGGCCCGTCAGCGGTGATATGAACGGTCTGGTGCGCGCCGACTACGCCTATGTGGGCGAGTCTGCGTCGCAGTTCCGTCCGACCTATGTCTACTACGAGAAGCAGGGCGACTACGGCTACGCCAACGTGCGCGCCGGCGTCGAGGGCGCCGACTGGGGCGCCTATGTGTTCGTCAACAACCTGACCGACGAGGTCGGGCTGATGAGCGTCACCTCGGCGGTCAACAACCCCAAGCAGGTCGTGAGCATCAGTCCGCGCACGGCCGGCTTCCAGGTCCGCAAGCGCTTCTGATCCGGCAGACGGGCGGACCGGAGGTCCGCCCGTCCTTCTCTGGACGGCTATGCCCGTGACCGCTTACAGCGCGTTCTGGCGGCTCGACCTCGGACCGCGTTTCACGGTCGTCAGTCCAACCAGCAGCGCCGTCGCGAGCAGTACGACGTCGATGATCCAGCCGATCGGATCGAGCATCGCGCCGAAGTGCAATGTCCCGTGCGTGACGGCGACCAGAGCAAGGAGGCCGGCGGTGATCCGGCGCAGCGCCTTCGATATGCCGGCGGGGGTCCCGACGGCGGCCGTGGCGCACGCCGCGAGGGTGGCGAGACCCCAAACCGCGACCGGCGCGGACACGGGCGACAGAAGGGCGACCAGCGCCGAGAAGGCGTAGGCGAGGGGCTGGCTCCAGGCGAAGGCCACCCACAGTCGTTCCCAACGGGGCGCGGGCCGTCCCTTGTCGCGGCGGCGAGCCAGCCAGATGGCCACGCCGCTGGCGGTGACGGCGGTCAATCCCAGACCGAGAAGCAGGTACGCGATCTTGACCGGCCAGCCGCCAAACCAGCCGAAATGCAGCGGGGTCATCGCCGAGAGCACCCGCAAGCCCAGCGAGCCGCTCTCGTAGCCCACCTCGCCAAGAACGTGGCTATCGCCATCGACGACGACGGTCTCGCCGCGCGACAGCCGCTTCTCGCTGGCGAGATTGACGATGGCGTGCTGCCCTCGCTCGCCGGGATGTTCGACAAAGATGTAGGTGGGCTGGGCGTCCGGATGGCGGGCAGCGGCGGCGTCGAGGGTCGATCCGATATCGATGATCTTGGCCGCCGGGCGCGGGTCATCCTTGACGCTGGGGCCTTGGAACAGCGCATAGGCTTTGCTGGCGTCGCCCTTGAAGGTGGCCAGGGCCAGCACGCCGACGATGATGGTGGTCAGGCCCAGAAAGGCGCCGGTCAGCGACACCGCGAGGTGGAAGGGCAGGCCCCATACCGAAATCCGATTGTGAAGATCAGCCTCCTGCAGACGCTTGGCGCCGCCCCAGCGCAAGGCGAAGGCGTCCTTGAACACCCGGGGATGCGACAGCACGCCGGAGATCAGCGACGAAAGCAGCGCCACGCCCGTCAGGCCGACCACGAACCCGCCCCAGGCGCGCGGCAGGTGCAGCGCCGTATGGAGCTGGACTTGGAACTCGGTCCATGGGGTTCGCGCCTCGCCCACCAGTTGACCGGTCTGGTCCGCGACATAGGTCCGTTCCTGGCCGCCCGTGTCGTCGCCCCGCACCGTCAAGCGAGGATGATCGGCGGTCGGCAGCCGGACGAGCAGATCGTGCGCCTTGGGATTTCTGGCGAGCGTGGCTTGGACGGCGGCGTCCACGGCCTGCGGCGCGACCTCGTGCAGGACCGGTCCTTGCGGCTGCTCCCAGCGGGTGAACTCCTGGGTGAGCACCGCGATCGATCCCGAGAAGCAGACGAGATAGATCAGGGCCGCGAACGCGAGCCCAAGGGCGGAGTGGCCCGCCAGCATGGCGCGCACGAAATCGGCCGGAATCTTTGGCCAGATCGGTTTGCCCACCGTCTTGGTCTTGGAGGGCGCAGGCGTGTCGGGAGAGGCGTCCATCACAGTGCGCCCTTCAGGAACGCCGCGCCCAGGGTCAGGGTGGCGACGCCGGCCAGGACCGCGAAGGCCCGCAGAATCTTGTCGTCGGAAAGGGTCCAGGCCATGCCGGCCGCCCACAGGAAGGGGACGATCAGTCCGCCGACGACCATCCGGCTCTGAACCTGACCGGGCGCGCAGATCGCTACCGCCAGACCGCAGCCCAGGGCTGCGACGCCCGCCAGAGGGCCGGCCAGAAAACCGCGCAGCCACCCACGCCAGGCGACGCGTCGGCGATCGGAGGGTTCGGGCGCCAGCTCCCGGGCGGCCTTCCTGCGGGCGTTCCTCAGTTCGACGCCGATCGCCACAAGCGCGAGCACCGCGGTGGACCCCAGCGCCAGGACGGCGGCGGGGCCGCGCACAGGCCCCATCAGCGGAACCGAGGCGAGGAGCGCCAGCAGCAGCAGGCCCCAGCCGCCCAGGATCAGCCAGGGGCGTTGGGGCGTGGGGCGCTCCCAGGCCCGCTTGAGCATGGCGGCGCCCGCGACGGGCAACGGCGCCAGGGTCAGCACCCAAAGCGCGCTCACCAGCGAGTCTCCAGGGTCAGGCCCACCACCCGAGGCTCGCTCAGCAGAGCCACGCCAACGTCCGCGCGTGTGTACTGCGCGTAGGTCGCGTTCAGCAGGTTCTTGCCATAGAGGTACGCGCCCCAATGGCCGCGCTCGTAGCCGAAGCGGCCGTTGAACACGACGCGCGCCTTGACGACGTCGTCCTGCGCCTGCTGCAGGCCCGCCGAGGAGTAGCTGCGAGACCGGTAGTTTCCGTCGAGGTGCGCGACCAGTCCGTTGGACCAGCGATAGTCGGCGCCCAGGGCGACCGTCCAACGGGGCGCGTAGGGGAACTCGGACCCCGAGAGGTTGCGGGTGTCGACGCCCGAGGTGATCGCGAAGTCGTCGAACCGGGTTTTGGTGCGGCCCAGCGACGCGTACCACGACAGAGCTTCCGTGACGCGTTGGGCGACTTCCAGTTCGAAACCGTAGAGGTGCGACTTGCCAGCGTTACGGACCTCATAATCGTAACTGTTCAAGCCCAGGTTCACCATCACCTGCTGGTCCTTCCAGTCGACATAGAAGGCGTTGGCGTTGACGGTCAGGGCGCCGTCCAGCCAGGCGGTCCGGAGCGAAGCCTCGTAGTTCCAGGTGTATTCCGGGTCATAGGCCACGACCGTTGAGCGGGCGATGTTCACCGTCGAGCCGCCGGACCGGTAGCCGCGCTGGGCGACGAGGCTGGTGTTGATGTCCGGCGTCCAGTCGTACTTGATCCCGACCTTGGGCAGGAACGCGTTGAACGACCGGGTGGTCTCCGGCGAGGAGGAGCCCGCCTGGGCCACCATCGCGGCGACGAAGGCGTTCACCTGGGTCACGTACGGCGCGTAGGCGCCGAAGGCCGCCGGCGTCGGATAGACGCCGGTGAAGCGGGCGACTTGGACGCTGCCGCCGGTGTTCTTCTCGTGATCGTAGCGGAAGCCGCCCAGGAGGCTCAGCTTGTCGGTCAGCGCGTAGCTGCCGTCGGCGAAGACGGCGCTGGTGGAGACGATCGACGGCTGATCACCGGAATAGTCCACCGGGATCACCGGAAGGGCCGCGACATAGAGGTTGGCGAAGGCGTTGGCCTGAGCGGCGGCGGCGGCCTGCTGGGGCGCTGTGGGGTTGGGGAGGCCCGCCAGCAGGGTCGAGGTGAGGACGTTGACCAGGGTCGCTCTCGGGAAGTCGACATTGACCTGGCTGGCGCTCTTGTCCTCCGCGTCGCGCCGGGCATGGTAGACGCCGATCAGCCCCTTCAGCCGGGCTCCGTCGTGGTTCAGGCGCAGTTCCTGGGACGCGGTGTCGATGTTCTCGCGCCGCGCGCCATACGAGATCCGGGGCGCCTGGAAGTCTAGGTCGTAGGTCGCGTTGGTCTTGACCGTGTTGAACGAGGCGATCGCGTTCAAGGTCAGGGTGTCGCTGAGCTTGTAGCTGACATCGGCGGTGAGGATGTCGGTCTTGGTCCGGGTCCGGGTCGGATCGCCCGACAGGTCAACCCGGTGCTTGTAGAAGTCGGGTGTGTCGATGCGGGCGTAGGTGAACTGATAGCCGGCGTCGCGGTCGCTATGGGCGTAGGTCAGGGTCGCCTTCAGGCCGGGCAGGGCGCTGGGCGTGAACAGAAGCTTGCCCCGGACCGTCAGGCTGTCCAGCGCGTCGATATCCCGCTTCAGCGTCGGATTGTAGACGAAGCCGTCGCTGTCCTTCTTCTCGACGGCGGCGCGGAAGGCCAGTTGATCCGCGACGATGGGGCCGCCGGCCGCGAACGCGAACGTGCGCTCGTCGCCGCTGGCCAGGTTCACGCGCGCCCGGAACTGGGGCGTGTAGGTCGGGTTGGCCGAGGTGATGATCACGGCGCCCGCAAGGGAGTTGCGCCCCTGCAAGGTCGATTGCGGACCGCGCAGGATCTCGACCTGCCCAATGTCCCACATCTCGAGGGGGCCGCCGTAGACCGCTTCCACCGGCAACGCCGCGCCGTCGACATAGACCGTCGCCAAGCCGCCGGTCCCGCCGCCTGATACGTTCATGTTGCTGACGCCACGGATCGTGAAGCCGGTCTTGCCGTAGGTCTCGCTCATGTTCGCCGTGCGGGCGACCACGTCGAAGAAGGTCTGGATGTTCTCGCGCTCGATGCGCGCGGCCGTGGTCACCGCGACGCTGGTCACGGTCTGCTGCAGCGAGCGTGAAGTCTTTTCGCCGGTGATCACAACGGCTTCGACGGCGGTGGACTGGTCGTCGCCCGGAACCGGTGGAACGCCGACCTCCTCAGCCGATGCGGCCTGAGCCAGACCCAAAATCGCGAAAGAACAAGCGGCCAGCAGACATCGACGCATGGAAACCCCCGAACGGAACATGCGCGAGGGGCTACGTCAGATAATATTGCGAGTCAATCGCATTCGCATATTCGCGGCTTGGTCATCTTTGTGGGCGGGATCTACTGCGCGCGGTAGGGGAAATGCGGCGCCGGGCGGCTTGCGACGGCAGAACCCCAAGACGCGGCGCGGCGCCTTGGGGTCTTTGTCCATCGCCTATTTCAGCAGGCCGCCGGGCGGGGTGTAGTGGACCTGGGCGGCAGGACCGAGCGGCCAGTCGAAGGCCACCCAGGCCAGGGTCATCAGGACGCCGGCGACCATGAAGGCCAGGGCGTAGGGCAGCATCAGGGCCAGCAGCGAACCGACGCCCATGCTCGGGTCCCAGCGGCGGGTCATGGCCAGCACCAGCGGGAAATAGCTCATCAGCGGCGTCATCAGGTTGGTGAAGCTGTCGCCCATGCGATAGGCGGCGGTGGTCATCTCGGGCGAGATGCCCAGCAGCATGAACATCGGCACCACCACGGGGGCCAGGGCGCTCCACTTGGCCGAGGCCGAGCCGATGAAGAGATCCAGCACCGACGAGAAGCCCAGCACGCTGACCAGCAGCAGGGGCGCGGGCAGGTTCATCGCCTTCAGCGCCTCGGCGCCGTGGATGGCGGCGATCGGACCCAGGCGCGACCAGTTGAACATCGCCACGAAGTGAGCGGCGAAGAAGGCGAAGACGATGTAGGGGGCCACCGAGCGGACCCCGTCGGCCATCATGGTCACGACGTCGCCCTCGGTCTTCACCGCGCCGACACCGACGCCATAGGCGACGCCGCTGGCCAGGAACAGCAGCATGAAGCCGGCGATCAGGGCGCCGTAGAACGGGGTCAGTTGCGCGGGACCGGTCTTGGTCTCGTCGATCAGCGGCGTGAAGCCCGGCGTGAGGCTCAGCGCGGCGAACAGGGCGACGATCGCCAGCGCGGCGAGGCCGGCGAACTTCAGGCCGCGCTTTTCTTCAGGCGTGACGGCGGATTTGGCCAGTTCGGCCTTCAGCGCATCGTCGGCCTGACCGCCCCAAGGGCCAAGGCGCGGTTCGACCACCTTGTCGGTCAGGAACCAGGCGATCGGGGTGAAGACGACCACGATGGCCAGGATGAACCACCAGTTGCCCAGCGGGTTCATGGTCCAGGTCGGGTCGATGATCCGCGCGGCTTCCTGGGTGAACCCGAACAGCACCACGTCGAACTGGCCCGGCGTCAGATTGCCGGCGAAACCGCCCGAAACCGCTGCGAAACCGGCCGCGATGCCGGCCAGCGGATGGCGTCCGACCGCCGCGTAAAGCAGGCCGGCCAGCGGGATGAACACCACATAGGCCGCATCCGAAGCATGGTGTGAGACCATGCCGATGATCACGACCAGGGGCGTGAGAATGCGCTTGGGCGCCTCGCGCAGGCTGGCGCGGATCAGAGCGCTGAACAGGCCCGATCGCTCGGCCACGGCCGCGCCCAGAATCACCACCAGCACCAGGCCCAGCGGGGCGAAGCTGGTCAGGGTCTTGGGCATCTCGGTGAACAGGCGCGCCAGATTGGCCTCGGAGAACAGGCTGCTGGCCGCATAGGTCAGGACGCCGTTCTCAAGCTCGCCGAACTGCGGGGCCTCGTCGCCGGCATAGGTGATCGAGGCCGACCAGCCCAGGGCCTGGCCGATGGCCGACAGGACCATCAGGCCCAGGATCAGCCAGACGAAGATCATCACGGGCTCGGGCAGCAGGTTGCCCAGTCGCTCGACGGCGCCGAGCAGTCCCTTTTGTCGGGGCGGAGGGGAGGAAACAGGGGGCGGGGCGTCGCTCATGCGGCGTCATGCTCCGATATCGATGTGATCCCTCCATCGACATGGCTAGCGGGCTCGGCGCGCGAGGTAAAGCTTGCTGATCGGGGAAAGCGCCGACGGCGTTTCAGATCAGGCTGTATTCCGGCTTGGCGTAGACGGCTACAAGGTCGACGCCGTAGGCGTCTTGCGTGGCCTGGTCCATGAACAGAGCGCCGGCGGACTTGGCGTAGACGCCGATATTGGCCTTGCCCGCTTCGGCCATCAGCCACCCGACCATCGCCGCCTTCGTGCCCTGGCCGTTCAGACCGTCCTGGCCGTAGGCGGCGAAATAGTCGGCGCGCGTGTCGATCAGGGCGTGGATCTTCTCGTCGGTCGGGGTCGGGCCGAAGATCGTGGCGTAGGCCTTGCGGGTGGCCTCGAACAGGGTCAGCCCGCCGTAGTCGGCGGTGAACTTGGCCGCGCCTTCGCCGACCTTTCCCAGGTTGACCGCGAAGTTGATGTAGCGGTTTTCCAGGTTGAACGACTGGTAGTAGGCGCTGTTGAGGTTATTGCCGTTCACGCCGTCGGGATTGACCAGATAGTCCATGCCCGCCGCCGTCGGCGTCTTGCCGGTGAAGAACTGGTAGGCCATCACCGCCACGCCGCTGGTGGAAAGCGCGGCCTTCGATACTTGCCCGATGGCGTCCGTATAGCTGGCGCCCGTGGCCATCGACGCGCCCAGGCTCTTGGTGATCGGCTCGGCGGCGGCGCTGAAGGTCGCCAGGCGCAGGATGTTGCTGACCGCCGTGGCTACGCGGCTGTCGACCAGACTGACGGTGCGGTCGCTGAACGCCAGTCGCTCGATGTTCAACAGGCTGTCGGTTCCGTCGCCCCCGACCCGGTCGGCGACAGACCAGGCCCCGTCCACGCCCGCCGTCACCTTGTAGTTGGCGAAGGCGCCGGAATAGACGGCCGTGTCGATCCCCTTTCCGCCGTCCAGCACATCGGCGCCGGCGCCGCCCACCAGACGGTTGTCGGCCGCGTTGCCGTTGATGGTGTCGATCCCCGAGCCGCCGATGGCGTTCTCGATCACCGCGTTCATCGCGATGGTGACATTGCCCTTCAGGCCGCCGACGCTGGAGAAATAGCCCGAGCGCAGGTCGATGATCTGGTTGACCTTGTAGCCGGAGAAATCCAGCGTATCGACGCCGCCGGCGTCCCACACCGCGAACACCAGCTTGCTCGAGGACGAGGTGGCCAGGAACCAGTCCCGACCGGCCGTCGAATTGAAGCCGTACACCGTATCGCCGGTGCGGGTGTTCATGTTGGCGCCGTAGGCCATCTGTGCTGCGGCGATGTCGTCCAGCAGGGGCGATGAGGCGTAGGCCCCCTGAAAGGAGCCCCCGGTGTTGGCCTCTCCGAAGTAGGACATCACCGTGTACTGGCGGCTGTCCTCATAATACTCGGCGTGCTTGGCGTAGGTGACCGGTTCGGTCTCGCTGGCGTTGTATTCGGCGGGGTGGGCCAGGCCGATGGCGTGTCCGATCTCGTGGACGATCACCATGCCGCCATAGTTCGAGGCGCTGGGGTTGGTGTTGTAGCCAAGCGTCGACTTCAGCCAGACATCGCCCGAGCGGCTGGTCGCCGCCGTGTTGCCCGGATAGTAGGCGAAGCCGGCCGCGTCGGACTCGCCCGTCGAGAAGTTCCCGAACAGGATCGAGGCGCTGTCGCTGTAGGCGTCCTCGTCAGACGCGCCTTGGCCGACCCTGACGAACGTGATGTTGGCCACATCGGCCCAGGACTGCAGCGCCTTCTCGGTCTGGGCGATCTGCGCGGCGGTGAAACGCGAAAAGCCGCCAGTGTCGGTCGGCATGTTGGTCGGGGCGGTCGAGCGGTAGGCGTAGGTCACCGTCGCCGGCACGTAGAGCGCCGCCGACCAGCCCGGTTCGCCGCGCAGCAACTGCGAGGCGGCCTGCTCGACGGTCAGGCTCTTCTTGCCGTCGATGGTTCCGGTGCGGGAGTCGGCGTCGACGAAGGCCAGCGGATCACCGCCGCCCGAGATGGCGCCGAGGCCATCATCGCCGTGCAGGTTCAGCCCGTACCGCTGGCATTGAATGCACACGACAACGCTCCAACTCATCGATCAGGCGAGTATGAAGAAGCTCGGATTCTTCTGCAATCTTGACTGTTCGCGACATGTTCGCGCACTGGCCGGCCGGTCGAGCGCCGCCTTGGCGTGGCGCCCGCCGCCACATTTTTAGTAATTCGCCTCAATTTGTTGCTCAGGCGCCACACCTGAATCCGCGCATGGCGCGTTTGTGCTCCAGGTCCCGGGGAACATGTCGGGTCCGCGACTTTCGTAGGAAGAGGGTTTTTCAAATGAACATGCGGTTGCTGGTCGGTGTCGCGGCGGTAGCGCTGTGCGCCGCCTCGGGCGCCTCGGCCCAAAGCGCCTTGAGCGGCTGGTACGTCGCGGGTGACGCTGGCTATCACGAGCCCAAGGACGTCAAGGCGACGTCTTCGAACGGCTATCAGTGGAACTTCAACGCCGACAAGGATTGGGCCGCGTTCGGCCGCCTTGGCTACAAGTTCTCACCGAACTGGCGTGTCGAGGCCGAATACGGCTATCGCCCCAGCGACATGCAGGGCGTTCGTGGCGCGGGCCTCAGCGGCGCCCAGCCGGTCGGCCTCTGCTTGCCGGGCGTCGCCCGCACCTCGTCCTCGCCGCAATGCGGTGAGCCCAAGGGCGAGCTGAAGGCCTCGACCCTGATGGCCAATGTCATCTTCGACATGGGCGGCGACTCGCGCTTTAGCCCGTTCGTCGGCGTCGGCGCGGGTACGGCGTGGGTGCACAACAAGGTCTATGGCCAGCTGTCGGGCGTGCCGGCGGGCGCGGCCATCTACCAGAACACCAACTTCGACGACGTGGATCAGGCGTTCGCCATGCAGGGTCTGCTGGGCGTGGCCTGGAACTTCGCCGACAACTGGTCGATGGACCTGACCGGCCGTTACCTGCGCACCTCGAAGCTCGACTGGGGTTCGGTCACCCAGAACGTGGGGCCGGCCGGCGGTTCGATCACCGATGTCGGCACGTTCTCGGGCCGCTACAAGGACACCTCGGTGACCTTGGGTATCCGCTACACCTTCGGCGCCCCGCCGCCTCCGCCCCCGCCGCCGCCGCCTCCGCCGCCGCC
>VYKS01000609.1_pt1 | contig 14352 bp, 19 predicted proteins | sample 5114511 | NCBI WGS metagenome assembly VYKS01 (sample SAMN12291795, study PRJNA351875) | freshwater metagenome | isolation source: freshwater lake | place: USA: Michigan, Gull Lake | collected 2011-07-05 | reverse complement strand
CGAAGAGACAGTGGAACAGATTCGCGAGAATCCATATTTACAATACTTCCTAGGCTTGTCAGAGTACAACAACAAAGCGCCATTTGAAGCCAGCATGATGGTGCATTTCCGTAAGCCCAACAGTGGAAACTCCTACTCCCGAAGTTGTGCCAACTACTGAGCCAATTCAGCCTATTCCAGAGGTTCAACCAGAAGTGAAACCCACACCTGTGGAAATTCCTACAACTTCCCCAGTAACTTTGCCTATTGAAATTCCTACTCCTGAAGTTTTACCAATAGCTCCCATTCTAGTTATTGACAACCCTATCCCAGTTCCTGTACCTGTACCTTCAAATCCAGAAGTTCATAACTGCAAACTAGCCTCTAGTCTGACCTTGGCAGAGTTCACTAAACAGCTATTTGCAGCCACCAAAGACTTGCTCTATCCTTCAGAGTCAGACTTTCCCATCGAAGTTCTATCCAAAGGACTCAATACTAAAATGCCCCCAATCAAAGGCATCGAAGTCCGCAGCCTAGAGCGAGTATTCCCCTCATTCCTATGGCAAGTAGATCCTGACGATCAGCAAACTGGAAATGCAGAAAGAGCCACCATCGCAGATAGATGGAAAGCCCTGTATAACTTAATCAAGCAGAATAGTATCGCCACCGCTTGGCACTACCCAGTCAAGCAGAACCGCTATACCCACGAGCAGGTAGTAACTATGCTCCACCCTCAAGGATTAGTCGGACTTCGCATCAAACTTGTAGAAACCTAAATCTATGATTGACCTGAATATCCCACACTTCAGTCAGTTAGATAATGCGCTCAATCCCTACGGCTCCTGCAATGTCACCAGTATAGCAATGTGCCTTTACTACTTAGGCATCCGTGGCAACGGTCAAGGGCAACTAGAGGATCAACTCTATCGCCAGATGGAATCAATGGGATTGAGTAGGCATTCTCCCTACGACTTGGCTCAATTAGTAAGGTTACATCGCAGGAAAGATAACTTTAATCCTGCTGCCACTTGGCAAAAAGTGAAAGACTGGCTGATGCAAAAGAAGCCCATAGTAGTTCACGGTTACTTCACTACCTTCGGTCACATCATCGTCATTCGTGGATTCAACGACAAAGGTTTTATTTTATCGTCAACGACCCCTATGGTGAGTTTTGAGCAAGTGGCTATGACAACAAGGCAAGTGGGGCTGGACTGACCTACAGCTATGACTTAATGCGCGATCGCTGTGGACATGATGGCGATTTGTGGATTCACTTTATATCGTAAATGAAATGGATAACCGATTTTGGCTACAAGCAGTCCTGAGCTTGATAGTAATTACATTTTGCCTAGACCAGATTAGCAAAGGTAACACCGATGGAGTCTATTGGGCAACCGTCTCAGCCATCCTCGGTTATTGCTTCCCTTCACCGATAGAGAAAAACAATGAACAACGTACCAAATAATTTACGGATCGATCCCAGTGCGATCGCCCAAGCCTGCATGATCGCCTTACTGGTGGCATTAACTGGAACAGTCCTACAACTTCGTCAAGATGTGGCTTTACTCCGTGACCAAATGAATAACTTAGTTGTTTCTAAAGAATTTGCAGCTTTTAAAGCCATTACCGAGCAGCATGATGAACAAATAGAACGCCGATTAAGCAACATTGAACGACAACTGGAGCCTAAAAAATGAATAAAGATACCTACGTCAAAAAATACACTCGTAAGGATGGCACCGAGGTTAAAAACCACTTCCGTACCGAAGCGAATGATACTGACCCCGACAACTACACTGCCAAAGGAAATGTCAACCCATACACCGATAAAAAAGGTGCCAAAGAACCCCTAGATGATGCTGACCCAATCGAGGACGAATGACCCCATACTTCTTACCTCCAACCATCGGAATATGCCATGTCAACAGAATCATTGACGGTGATACCCTTGAATGTGACAAACTCAAAATCAGGCTCTGTGGCGCGGATGCACCTGAAAAATCTCAACATTACGGCACAGCCGCCACCGCCAGACTAACCCAACTGGTACTAAATAAAAACGTCCGACTGGTTACTCAAGGCAAAGACATATACGGCAGAATCCTTGCTGAAGTATGGATAAATAACCGCTTTATCAACGCCGAAATGGTAAAAGCAGGATTAGCTTATAGCTACGGTTCCTGCCCTACTCAAAAGACTGTTTTAGAAAATGCTCAGAATAGTGCGATCGCAAATAAATACGGGGTATGGCAGTCCGAACAAATTAAACCTTGGATTTACCGTAGGAAAGTAAAGTAATTTATCAGCCTAATTTTTATTGATTAGCTCTGGCAATCTAGGGCGGCTACTAACACTGCCAGCATAGTTCTCATATAATGTGGCAACATCATGTCCCGTAAGTTGAGCTACCATAACAGGATTCATCCCTAAATCAAGGGCATGAGAAATCAAAGTATGCCTTGTGTTGTATGGCTTTCTATAAACAATATCTAATGTAGAAAGAATAGTCTTCCATGCCCGATTGCGAAAATTATGATCGTCAATTGGATGCCCTTTAGGCGTTGGGAATACTAACCCATCAAGGTCTGGATTCTCAGGTTTTCGGCTTAATATAAGCTTCTGTAAGTGCGGCGTGAGAGTTATTGTCCTTGCCTGATTGGTTTTAGTGGATTTTCTGACTCCCCTGCTGACACTTTCCCCAATCCACACTGAAGAGCAATCAGTAGAAAGATATCCCCATCGCAAACCTACGGCTTCTCCCGTTCGGCAACCTGTGCCAAACATAAATTCCACAAAATCAGCATAGTGTTTATAGTAGCGATTACTGCGAAACGCTTCAATTATTAACTGTATTTCTTCGCTAGTAAAAGGCTTTGACTTTTGTTTTGGTGGTACTCTAACTCGCGCAACTAATTCTGACCAAGGGTTACTATCCACAAAGTCTTGTTCTGTACCCCACACCCAGCAAGCATTGATTAACGTCAACCGCTCCTTTGCTGTTAGAGGTGCGATTTGCTCACATATCCATTCTGAGAATTTTTCAGCCAATATCACAGTTACGTTGATTGCCTGTTTATCTTTGAAAAATTTTTGTAAATATCCAAGGGTGGCTTGATATTTCTCTAAGCTGCGCTTGTAGACACTTTTAGCCTTTTCAGCCATGAACTTCTGGAATAGTTCAGTAACTTGAAGGGGTGATCGCTTAACCTGCTACTCAGTTTTATACTTTTTTAGAGTCGGGTCAAAGTTACTACTGGCAATGTCAAGTTCAATCTGCCTAGCTTTGCCTTCGGCTGCTTTTCTGTTAACTACAGTATCAGGCAAGCCAATATACAAACAGTACCTCTGCCCAGAATGACCCCAACGCAATCGGAGCCGATCCTTAAACATTTCAACATTTACGGTTCCCTTAGCCATAATCTTGGGTTTTGGAGCACAACTTGGTATACCAATTTTATACCAGTTTCCCCTACAAAACCCTACAAATGACTACATATTGTAGTTGTAAAACAGGGTTTAGAAAGGCTGAACTAAATTAGCTAAAACTCTGAAATCCTTACAAATTAACCCTTTCATAGAATCGGAATGTTGGGATTTGAACCCAAGACCCCCACTACCCCAAAGTGGTGCGCTACCAAGCTGCGCTACATCCCGTTTTTGACTATTCCTCTATCATAACATCTATCTCTAAGTTTGTTAAGTTTAGATACAGGACTTACCAGCAATTTCAAATTCAAATTGGTAACAAAGGATACATAGTATTGAGAATGAATTAAATGTTGCCAACCGTCAAAGATAAGGGGTTAGTGTCATGAATTATTCGCATATGATGATGCAATTCAGCATCAAACTTATAGAAAGAGAAGGTAAACTGAACATCCTTAATGAAAGTGCGAACCGCCTCAGGTTCAGTAAATTGACACTTTTCTTGAAAATCTTGCAAGCGTAGTTGAGCATCAGATTCAAGGGCAGTCTCTTTAATCTGATAAGCATCAGAAATGATTTCAAAACGTCACTGTTCTCTAGCCTCAGAGGTTTTAAGTGGCTGCCCCGTGGGAGTAGATTGGCGTAAACCTGAGTAATTGAGATGACGCTCAATCCTCCTAACTTTGTGAGTGATACAACGCTGTTGTTGAACGCTTGGTAAACATTTTTGGATCGTCGCAGAAACCCAATCTACAATCACTGTTACCAGTTTCAGTTTATTCGGGTCGAGTCCACGGGCGATTAAATTTTGAAATACCGTTGTCCAAGTGGCTTCACTTTCAACCTCAGCAACTTCGTAGTGAATTAGTTCTTGGGAGCCATCCTCCCTATAAAGTTTAACTTTCAGAGTTTACACATTTTACTTGACACACTCGGTAGTAGATGAGCGATCGCAAATTGAAAGTGTAAATAATTCGGCTCTGAAAATGTTTGGCTATACAACTGGAGATGAGTTGAAAGGGCAGAAGTGTCAGATGTTGATTGTGGATGGAGCAGAAATGATTACAAATCAATTATCTCAATCTCAATCAAAGGGTATACGTCAGAATGGATCGTGGTTTCCCATTGAAATTTCCATCAGTAATATTGAGTTTGAAGATCGCCAAATCTTGGTTATTCGCGACATTACCAATCACCAAAAAGCATCGGCTCAATTACAATCACGGGCTGATGAGCTAGCCAAACTAAACCTTGATTTATCATCTACTAATCGGATTCTGGCTGAACGCAATCAAGAACTAGATCAGTTTGCCTATATTTCCTTCCACGACTTGAAAGCCCCTTTAAGAGCGATCTCCAACCTTGCTCAATGGCTAGAAGAAGATCTAGAAGGCAAAATTCCGCCCGACAACAAGCTCCAACTGCAACTAATGCGATCGCGGGTTTATCGGATGGAAGCCCTAATCAATGGACTACTCAGCTATGCCCGTATTGCCAAGGAAGATATCCCCCTAGAACTAGTTTCTATTGTTAATGTCCATCAAGGTACAATTAGCGTCAGCTCAGAATTAGGAAAAGGTAGTCTATTTACAGTTCAGATTCCATTAATTATAATTAATTGATGTTATCGTTTATAGATTAATGTCTTGCGTCTAATTATCGTGTCGGCAAATGTGAATGGTAGAGATTTAGGCTCAGTGATTATCGATATTTGCGATCGCATTATTAGGACAAGTAAAACTACCATCAGGTTTTTAGATCCAGTAAGGAGAACAGTTTGAGTCCCAAAAACGAGCGACTGAAACCTTACTAATTTTTAGGTTTCCATTCTAAACTTAAGAGAACTAAACATAGAATCAAACTAAATGCCCCACTCCCATAGTCACGATCATACTCCAAAAAACTTTAGTCGGGCTTTTGCAGTTAGTATTGCCCTGAATACTGGATTTGTCATAGTTGAAGTCAGCTATGGAGTTCTCTCTAATTCTTTAGCATTAATTGCTGATGCTGGTCATAATCTCAGTGATGTTTTAGGATTACTAATGGCTTGGGGTGCAAGTATTCTAGTTCGCCAGTTACCTACACCACGTCGAACTTTTGGGCTAAAGCGATCGTCAATTTTGGCAGCACTTTTGAATGCCTGTTTTTTACTAATTGTGTCAGGTGGTGTGGGATGGGAAGCAATTCAACGACTGCGGGAACCTTCGGCTGTAGCGGGAGGAACCGTAATTATTGTGGCATTGGTGGGAACTGTAATTAATTCCGTCAGTGCTGCCATGTTCTTTATCGGACGTAAACGCGATCTAAATATTCGGGGCGCATTTCTCCATCTAGCAGCGGATGCGGTTGTATCACTGGCAGTTGTGGTATCGGGAATATTGATTATCTTCACCAAATGGAACTGGATCGATCCAGTGATGAGCTTAATTGTGATTGCAGTGATTGTCTCTGGGACTTGGGAGCTATTTCAAGAATCTGCAAATTTAATTTTGGATGCTGTACCTGAATCAATTAATCCCGTCGCAGTTCGTAGTTATCTGGAAAAAGTTGAGAATGTAACTGAGGTTCATGATTTACATATCTGGGCAATGAGTACCACCGAGATTTGCCTCACCGTGCATTTAATCATGCCATCAGGACATCCTGGGGATGAGTTTTTGCAAGATGTTTGCCATGAATTACACGATCGCTTTGATATCGAACATCCCACAATTCAAGTTGAACTCGGTGACTCCGATCATGCTTGCCATTTAGCTCCTGAGAATGTGGTGTAATCAAAATCTTCTCTGTGTTCATAGTAGTTTTACAGGTATGCAGATGATTATATTACTCTAAATCTAGTCGTCCTTGCAGAACTTCCATCTGTTTTTCAGCAGATTTCAGTACTTCCAAACTAAGGCGAATATCTAAGCGTTTTTGATCTTCGATAATTTCTTGAATGGTAACAATGCGAATTTTATCCGTGGGCTGACTCATAAACCGACTTTGATAAATACCTGCTTCCTTTGCTTCTTTGCTCATGTCTTTTGTGGGCTTGTTGAGGGTAATAAATATTCCCAATGCTGCACCTTCACGGGTCATTGTGCCTTGCAAATCTCGAATATCGCTAGAGTTGGCTTTTCCAGATTTTACTTGCAAGATAATCTTTTCGGGTTCGTCTTTGTCGCCTGTAAAATAAGCAATGCCATCTACGCCTTTATCAGAGCCTTTCTTTTGATTGATAGTCGCTCGGTTATTGGAATAGGTAAGAACTGCCCATTTTTCAAATTCTTTGCGCGTGCGATCGTCTTGCTTGAGTGCTAAAGCTTTTGCCGACTCCATATCTTTAGGAATGCCATTGAGGGTAATATTCTCTATCGCTCCTTTGCCAAATGCATCTTCTAATCGCTTCAAAATTAAACTGATACTCTGATAGGTAATATCTATGCCAATCCATTTTCTATCTAGTCTCTGGGATACAGCTACACTGGTTCCACAGCCACAATAAGCATCTAAAACTACATCGCCTTCATTACTACTAGCTTTGATGATTCTTTCTAGTAATGCTTCGGGCTTTTGGGTGGGATAACCGAGTCTTTCTGCTGCTTGAGATGAAATTGGAGGTATATCATTCCAATTATTTCCTAGAGTAACTCCTGACATTTCATCAAGATACTTTTTAATCCTAATTCTTCCATCACTTGTTTTTGGAAAAATAAGCTTCCCTTCTTTGTCAAGTTCTTCCATTCTCTCACGAGATACAGTCCAACCGTTTTGATGTGGCTTAAAACCTTTATAGTCATAAGTTAGATTTGGTCTAGGGTTTGGACTTCTTAAGTTATCAGATGAGTACCGCCGACCATATTGATCTATATGGCGAAAGTTTTTTGCTATATAGTTTTCATCATACTCAGCATATTGTTTATTAAATGTATATCGGCTTCCTTTCGTGTATAAATAAATGATGTCATTTAAGTTACTGAAATTTGTTTTAGCATCATTATGGCTTGTAGTTCTTTTCCAAACAATTTCATTTAAGTAATCTCCACCCTGAGAACAAAAGATCGCATCTAAAATAATTTTAAGATAATGAGAAGCAGTGGGATCGCAGTGGAGATAGAAGCTGCCAGTGGGTTTGAGGACGCGGTGAATTTCGACTATGCGTAGGGTCATACTGATCAGATATGCCAAAAGCGAACCTTTGCCCAACACCTTTGTCAAACCAGAAATGAGATCGATAGATTGAGAAGTGAATCGACCTTGATAATTTTCTTGAATCTCTTTGAGTCCCTGATTGGCATAGTCATCCCAAGTCCAAGTATCAATAAAAGCCTGCGCCTGTGCTTGATCCTCTTTGCCCACGTTGTTATAAATTTGGTTATAGTTACGCTTCGAGTTAAACGGCGGATCGATGTAGCAAAGATCGACAGTTTCGTCCTTAATGTGCTTCCGCAGCACCTCTAAATTATCGCCATAAAAAAGTTGATTAGGCATTGATTAACTTCTGTAAATATCCTTTCTATGACCAAAACGTAATAAGAGAATAACTAATTCACAATCATAAATTTCATAACGTATCCGAAAGTCTCCAATTCTAATACGGTACTCATTTTCATATCCTTGCATCTTCATAACTCCTACTGGTCTGGGGTTATCTGCTAAAGACTGAATTTTATTATAAACTCTTTCGTATTCTTGCTTAGGTAATTTATTGAGGTCTTTCTGTACAGGTTTAGGAATTACTATTTGATAAGTCATCCTAATTACCTTTGGGCATTATATTGTTCGAGAGTAAGAAAATCACCATTCTTATATGCTTCTCTAGCAAGCTCTACTTCCTTTTCTTCATCTTCATCAATTTCATCTACCAATACAATTACCTCTACAATTGTCCCCTCCGCTAAATCTAAGTTAGTGATTTCTATATTCCCTTCTCTATTTACAGAAACTTTACGCTTGATTGCATTCATAATTTTAGATTTGATGAAGTTTTTACGGTTGTTATGGAATTATACTTGTGCTTGGTGTTAAATAGTGCGATCGCTATCAGCACAGATCGCCGATCGCTTAGATCGTAAACTAATTCTCGTCATCACTCACATTGCAAGGATGGTGATTGTGGGAACCATGCCCTTTGTAAATGCAGTTCGTCATTGCCATTCTCATTACACCGACATTCATCACTTACACAGCCATTAGGAATTATGATAATCGAATCTAAAGTTAGCTTACAGTACGATCGTCTTGCCGAGATTTACGACCGACGTTGGGGTAAATACCTTAGTAATACACTTAGCTTGCTGACCACCTATTTACAAGTGTCTCAACATCTTTCAGGAACTGAGAACATTTTGGATATTGCTTGCGGAACTGGCGAACTGGAGAGATTACTGCTTAATACTCATTCGCAATTGAAAATTGTAGGTGTTGATATTTCTGAGAAAATGTTGGGTATGGCAAGGTTAAAACTCCCTGACTTAGAATTCATTAAAGCTAGTGCGATCGCTTTACCATTTCCAGATTGCAGCTTTGATATGGCGATTACAGTAAGTGCCTTCCATTACTTTGATCGTCCTATAGCCGCATTAGTAGAAATACGCCGTATTCTCAAACCTGAAGGAAAGTTAATCGTCATGGATTGGTGTCGAGATTACTGGTTCTGCCAAGCATTTGACCTGTTCTTAAAAATATTCGACCCAGCCCATAAAGAATGCTACAACCAGAAAGAATTACGCAGTTTTCTGACTGCTTCTGGATTTGACATCTTAGATGAGAAGAAACAGAAACTAGGAGTATTCTGGGGAATGATGATTGCTACAGGTGCTACTCCTCCACAGCGATCGCCCCGTGAAACATTCCCATCCCGCAACTAAACTTTAGCAATGTGAAAGAAAACTTTCTCAAAGCAACTAACTTGCAACGACTTTATCTTATTAAATTCTAAGAAATAAATAATTCTCTTATATCAAAATTGCAGTCATAAACTGCTTCTTCTCGAATCCAATCAGGTAAGGTGCTATCACGGAGCATAAGTTCCACGGGTTTCTTACGGCAGATAGAGCAATGACCCATAGTATATAGATTGATAAGAGAATTTAACAACAATATTGAGTGATTTTTCTCACATATATCATTCACACCCCAAGCCACTTCATGGAATTCATCACTATTATTTTGTTCAAGAAGTATCTCTTCAATCAATTTACAATCATATTCTTCAAAATTATTTGCAAGAATTTTTAACGAATCTCCAATGCCAACTCTATGATTTAAATTGGTTAGTGCAATTTCTCGGACGTGACTATTTTTAAAAAAGCTTAGGGATTCTAATGTATAACCTCTTGTAATCTCATCACTATCTTTTGTAAATGGGATCAAATGATTGAAGTCCAGAGGGAATTTATAAAATCTAAAAGCTTCGAGATATTTTCTAGCAATTTCAATCTCTTTTTCATTTATAAAATCTTCAGCAATCCTAAGCATAATGTCTGGCTTAGCCCATCTACGCAAACCGGATAAATTATGATTTTTTCTTATTCTTTCTTTGATAAACTCGTATGTCCATTCTACTTTTGAGCGATCGGTTCTAGTTTCTTTGCATTCTTTAATCTTATTTAAGTAAGTTTGAATGTACTGATTATCAACAGCCATACCCTCTAAATACACAAATGGGCTACTATCTGGAAGGGCATCTTTTGTATAAGTTAAAAGATAGTCATCCTCCCAATCAGATGCGGATTTAAGTAACTTTTTACCTCTAACTTCTGCGACAAACTTAAGACCATCCAAGCCATCTAAATCTATTAGCTCTTCTGATAATCCTATTCCCTGGTAATCTTGATATTCTGATAAACTAAACGCTTTATACAGATTTTCATGAGCGTTTTTATTCCCCTTTTCTGCAAAGATTTTAACTAATCCAAATGGGTGTGACTAGATCAAGACTTAAAGGGATAAGAAATGATATTATCTCACTAATAACCTTGAGAAACTCTGAAATGTCATCTTAGCAGAGTTTACAGGCTTTTTACATCAGATTCTGGTCACACCCAATCCAAATAGCTGAGTTAAATCCCAACCATCTATTTTTTCTGAAAGTATTGATTCAGTTAACTTTTGCTCTAACAGAAGATTCTGCTTACTAGCTTGAATAATTTCATAAAGATATTCGGCTCTATTCCCCTCACATTGAGGATCGTAACCCAAAGCATTTATACAGGCATTAAAAACAATTTCACTAAAATCTATATCTGGGTTGTCTCTAATTAACAGAAAAGCTTTACCTGTGCCTTTCTTTAGTGAATCTGCTACAACATCTTTGACTGTCATGGATTTTATTTGCTCAAATTTTACAGCTTCATCGGTACTCTAATAATCTATATCACTCTTCTACAGCGATCGCCCCGTGAAACATTCCCATCCCACAACTAAACTGGAATAACCCAATATTCTCAGGTGTAAATTCTACAGGTGTAGTTTGATTTAGTACCAAATCTTGAGCAACATGAAAATCAGGGAAGAGAACCTTCTCTAAACAACTACTGGGATCGCGGCGATTAAACTGCAAACGCACAGGCTGACCTCGCTTAACCGTTACTAAAGAAGGAACATAACCACCATCAACCGTAATCGTTACCTCTTGAACACCATCACTTATTTTTGCCTTTTGAGATTTAGGCTTACTTCCTAAAAACCACCAAAGTTGTGTAACCATTAGAGATAAACCACCGATGGCGATCGCCACTCGCAGAGTAATAGGTTGCTCAATTGGTTGAAACTTAGCGGAATTATGTTTCATCTCTTGTGCCGACATACTAGAGACGATGCCAACGGATAAGCCCATACTGAGTAAAATACCTGTTAGTTTTTTCATAATTAATTCTCCTATTTACTTACAGAAGGATGGAACCCTCTTAGCCTTAAAGCATTTGTGACCACCGAAAGAGAACTAAGTGCCATTGCCCCGCCTGCCACAATTGGATTCAGCAGCCAACCCCAAATCGGATAGAGAATTCCTGCGGCAATCGGAATCCCCAGTACATTATAGATAAATGCAAAAAAGAGGTTTTGTTGAATATTACTAATCGTAGCTCGGCTAAGTTGAATTGCCGTGACAATACCCTGCAAATCGCCAGAGATTAAAGTTATATCACTCGCTGCGATCGCCACATCAGTTCCCGTCCCAATTGCCAAACCCACATCCGCCTGTGCTAAAGCAGGAGCATCATTAATGCCATCCCCCACCATTGCGACAACTTTACCTTCAGCTTGCAACTCTCTGATTTTTTCTACTTTTTGATCGGGACGTACCCCTGCAAATACCCGTTTAATTCCCACCTCACGAGCGATCGCTTCGGCAGTAGATTGATTATCACCAGTTAGCATTACCACTTCTATTTTCATCTTTTGTAAAGCCGCAACCGCCATTTGAGATGAAGATTTGGGCTTGTCAGCAATGCCGATTAACCCAGAGGCAGCATTATCAACTGCAATTAAAACTACAGTTTTACCACCTGTTTCCCAAGCATCTTGATATTGGTGTAATCCACTGGTATCAATCTTTAACTCATCCATCCACCTTCTTGTGCCGATTTGGACTAGAGAGTTATCGACTTTTCCTTGGACGCCACTCCCTGCGATCGCTATAAAATCAGTTACTTCAGGAATAGTAATGTTCTTTTGTTTGGCAAAATTGGCGATCGCTTCAGCCAAAGGATGTTCAGAATTTCGCTCGATCGCTGCTACAAGCTTTAGTAATTCATCATCATTTTTATTAGTAGAGAAAATATCTGTCACAACTGGCTTTCCTTCCGTTAGAGTTCCTGTTTTGTCCAAAACAATCGTCTGAATTTTATGGGCAAGTTCCAAACTCCCAGCATCTTTAATTAAAATCCCATTCTCCGCACCTTTCCCAGTACCAACCATAATCGAAGTTGGAGCCGCTAAACCCAATGCACAGGGACAGGCAATAATCAGTACACCCACAGCCGAAATCGTTGCCAGAGTGACATTACCCATAATCTCAAACCAGATTACGAAGGTGGCGATCGCAATGGAAATAACCACTGGCACAAACCAACCTGTAACCCGATCGGCAAGTCTTTGAATCGGAGCTTTAGAACCCTGAGCATCCTTTACCAGTTGCACAATTTGGGATAGCACTGAATCTTTACCAATATGACTGACTTTTATCTGTAAACTCCCAGCTTTATTGATAGTTGCCCCAATTAGGCGATCGCCAACCTTCTTTTTAACAGGAATACTCTCACCTGTCACCATCGACTCATCTACGGTAGAATTTCCTGCGATCGCCTCTCCATCCACAGGAATCTTCTCTCCTGGGCGCACCAAAACCACATCACCAATAATCACATCCTCAATCGGAATATCTGACTCTTTACCATCTCTAAGCACTCTAGCCGTTTTCGCTTGTAATCCCATCAACTTGCGAATTGCTTCCGAGGTTTCTCCCTTTGCTCGATTCTCAAATAATTTACCCAAAAGAATCAGCGTTATCACCACTACCGAAACTTCATAGTAAACTTCAGGCTGTAAACCTTGGGAGATAAAGAAATTTGGATTAAGAGTAACTGTGATCGAGTAAGAGAATGCCGCAAGCGTACCCAAGGCAATTAGCGTATCCATGGTCGCTGTATGATTCTTAAATGCTTTCCATGCGCCAATATAAAAAGAACTCCCACACCATATCTGTACTGGAAAAGCAAGGGCAAGCTGGAGCCAAGGATTATGCAGCCAGTCGGGAATTATGGGAATGGATAACCCTGTCATCATGGGAACCGAACCAATTACCAAAATTACGCCAATTATTCCACCGACCCAAACTTTACGGGTCAGATCCTGAGTTTCAGTTAGTCGGGCTTTCTTATCAGTATCTTCACTTACCTGCTCTGGCAAGACCGCCTCATAGCCTATATCCTTAATCACTTTTTGAATTGTCGCAGGACTGGTTTTTTGAGCATCATATTCGATCGCTACTTCTTCAGACGCAAAATTAACATTACCACTAGCAACACCAGATATATTGCGAGTCGCAGTTTCAATACTACTGGCACAGGAAGCGCAGTGCATTCCTTTGAGCTTCAACGTGATTTTATTCATAACCTTTTTGGTATTGTTCACCAATCCCATTGTTACAGGCAATTATGAAATCAGGATAAAATTTATGTTCAAACTAGCGATCGCCTGCGGTATTCTTTCCGCCGCAATTATGGTTGACAAAGGCAAATAAAGTAACTACAGTAATTACATATAGCTTCAAAAGTCTTCAATTATGGTAGAGCCATGAAAAACCAAACCCGAACCCAGAGTATCAAGCTGATTGCGATCGGGAACTCAAAGGGTATTAGATTACCAAAGTCAATCCTGCAAAAATATGGATTCTCAGACACAATACTCCTAGAAGAGACAGAGCATGGTATCTTACTGCGCCAAATAGAAGATCAAAAACTGTCATGGGAAAAAACCTACAAAGAAATGGCTAAGGAAAAAGAAGATTGGCAAGACTTTGAAAATATACTCCTAGATGGGCTTGATGATTTTGAAACCTAAAAGATATGAAATCTATTTTGCCGATCTCGATCCAACTACAGGTAGTGAGATTAGCAAAGTTCGTCCCGTGGTAGTGATCAGTCAAGATGAAATGAACTTATTTCTTGAAACAGTTGTTATTTGTCCCCTAACCTCCAAACTTCACCCCAAATGGCGCAGCCGCTTACAAGTTATTTGTGCAGGGAGTGAGGCTGAAATTGCCATTGACCAAATTCGCACAATTAGTAAAATCCGTCTAAAAAAGAAGATTGATTCTTTGCCAGAGGATAAAGCCGCTCAACTTAGAACTTACGGTTCGCTGATTTTTGGAAGAGGTGAAGAGATATGGTTAAAATTAAATGATGAGCAAAGTTGTAAGCGTAAAGACCGAAAGAGTAGATGATATACCACTGCTATTTG
>VYKS01000459.1_pt1 | contig 14413 bp, 13 predicted proteins | sample 5114511 | NCBI WGS metagenome assembly VYKS01 (sample SAMN12291795, study PRJNA351875) | freshwater metagenome | isolation source: freshwater lake | place: USA: Michigan, Gull Lake | collected 2011-07-05 | reverse complement strand
CAAAGTGCTGCGCTACAGCCGCACCAATCCCCCGACTAGCTCCTACCACAACAATTTTTCTTTTCTCAGATTCCATATCCAACTCTTGAAATAGGCGTTTTCTGAAATCTAACGGATAAGTTCAGCGGTTGACGCGGCTTTATGCGTCAATCCGCTGCAACGCCGGGTTAGAAAGGGCTTGCCGATAATGGAATAAAACACTGGTGTGCAAGCATGGAAGGAATCAATCACGTTTCGGCCGCAATAACGCAAGTATCGCAGCGATGACTAGATAGCCAGGTATAAGACGAAGGAAGAAAGTAGGTTCACCGCACCTTGATTTTCTAAAGCCAGCGCAGTCCTCGAATACCCATTGAAGATAACTTCCGATTGGCGGGGAGGAAATCTGATTGATCGCTGCCATAGCAAACAGTCCGGCGAATATGAGAAAGGCATTTATCCCAATATACCAAGCCTCTCCGATTTCTTCACGATATAGCGGTTTTCGTGTGCGAATCCATACATAGCCTTTCATGTGGCAGAAAATTCCCCACGCTATCATTGCCGACGAAAAAAAAAGAAAAGTATGCTCATAGGCCTTGTGGGGTGCGTCTAACGTTCGCCATAACCGGCGGGCAAAAGCAGAGCAAAGCGCCGCTTTTGCCCGTCCGAGTTGATGGCGTTGTTAGGTGTTTCTTTATTTCTGCTGAGAAGTGGGCTCTACATAGTCTTCTGGAACTACATCCTCGGCAGCGGACACGCGTCGGGTGACCTCGAATGAAGTGGAGCTAGTTTGAATGATAGCGAACTGGCTGTATGAGGTTCCCGAGGAAGTATAAGGCGTCGCTTGTATATTGCCGTTGGGAGTTTGTATGACTGCGGAAATCTCTGTTACGAGACAGACGCCTCGACTGTCTGCCGTCCAACTTGTCCCCGGTGTTACGGTATAGTTGTCATTAGAGCAAAAGATGCTCATATAGCTAACCGTGCCACTTGCGATGTAGTTCGTTGAGTTGATGATGTTGACGAGTGGATAACTCATGTTGATCTCCTTTAGATTTAGATTAGGGCTACGAGAATGACAAGGTGCGCAGGAGTAGCCCGTTCCCGACACCTAACTAGTAATTGTGCCGCTGGGAGCGACACAATTACCTTAACATGGTAAAATTACCGCAAAACCGTACATTGTGTCAAGAATTATTTTTCACAATGTAAATAACCATAATTTTGTTTTTAATGATTGCAAGTCTTTGCTTACATGACAGATACAATACATTCTTTCAAACCATCTGAGTCCCCATTCCTTAATCAAGTTCGGCAAGTTATACGTCTAAAACATATGAGCCGTAGTACCGAGAAAAGCTACTTGTACTACATCTTAGACTTCATCATTTTTCAAAACAAGCGTCACCCTAATGAAATGGGTGTTGATGAGGTTCGTGCTTACCTATCCCATTTAGCAATACAAAAGAATGTGGCTGCTTCTACCCAAAATATTGCACTTTCGGCTCTTCTGTTTTTATATCGGCAGGTATTAAAGCTAGAACTGCCTGATATTGATAATGTTGAACGTGCAAGAGTTCCCAAACGATTACCAGTGGTCTTAACTCGTGCTGAAGTACAAAAGGTTCTGTCTTTGGTAAATGGGGTTGAAGGAATATTTTTGCAGTTACTATATGGTACTGGTATGCGCTTAATGGAAGGGCTGCGACTGCGGGTTAAGGATATTGACTTTGAGAAGGCAGAAATAATTATCCGTGACGGGAAGGGGGCAGAAGACCGAGTGACAATGTTACCCAAAAAGTTAATAGAGCCGCTTCAGGCACAATTGGTTTACGCTCAGACTATGCATCAACGCGATTTATCAGCAGGTTATGGCGAAGTAGAATTACCTCACGCGTTGGCTCGAAAATATCCTCATGCTGCTAAAGATTGGCGCTGGCAATATGTTTTTCCATCATTTACTAGGTCTGTCGATCCACGCACGGGGCATCAGGGAAGACATCATCTTTCTGCCGATTGCATTCAAAAGTCCATGAAATTTGCGATAAGAGCGGCGGAAATTAATAAAAATGCTAGCCCTCATACTTTACGTCATAGCTTTGCAACACATTTGTTAGAAAATGGCTATGATATTCGGACGGTTCAGGAGTTGCTGGGGCATAAGGATGTGAAAACAACCATGATTTATACCCATGTTCTCAATCGGGGTGGTAGGGGAGTAATTAGCCCATTGGATAACTAGCGATCGCAAGCCCTTAAGTTTATTCTCCACATCAGAGAGGGCGGTCATAAAAAACAGGAATATTGATTGTAATGGAGTTCTGCTTGAGGCGATCGCAGGTTTCAAATTCATCTATGCCAGGGGGCATCATCACATCCAGCAAGATTAAATCTGGTAATGCAGATTCTGCTTTTTCTAAAGCACTTTCTCCACCCATTGCAACCAAAATCTCAAACCCTTCGTTACGAGAATACTAAATTTATAGTCTTAATAATTAGGACATTTTGACTAATTGGGAAAGAAAAACTAGCCCCCTAAAAGCTATGCGGATTTTATGGCAAGGTGTGGCTAAATTAACTCTAAAAACTCAGGTACGGGTAATATTATTGCCAAAGCCAACCCCAGAACTATAATCCCTAGGAGATCTCTGCCTAAATTTAATTCAGTCACATCATCAAGGGGGCTTGATTGAGGATAGTTCAGCAAAAATAATTGTATCGCTACCACAATTAACCATTGCTGGGAAACTAAGCCCAAACCTAAAACCACCATTCTCATCATCGGTGCGGCGATCGCCAACTTGCCAAACATACTTCTTAAAATATGACCTCCATCCAAAATACTGACTGGAATTAAGCTCAATGTGGCTAAATTCAAACCCCACCAACCTATATATGCCACAGGGTGAATAGCTTCATGATTCGTATTAGGTAAAATCTCATTTAGTCCATGCATCAAGATAGATGCCTTAAAATCAAACTCCATTGCCAATGTTAGCGGCTGGAGCATTCCCCATAGCACTAAAACTAGACTAAGTATTAAACCCACGATATTAGGAACGATCGCTAGATCAAAAAGTGCTTTGCGATTGGGAATATGGGATTTGTGCCATACTATCCCTCCTAAGTTGGGCGTAAAGTAGGGCAGGGAAATCTGGATTCCATAGCGATTTGCAGTCCATCTTCGGGCGATTTCTCGTAAGCCTAAAATCACGATTAAGATTGGAACTGTCTCTAAAACCTGATCCAATCGATCGAAATTCGAGCTAAATACCGCAAATAAACCCAAGGGCAGTAAGCCCATTAATACCGAACTGATCCACAATAACCCTTCGGGCTGGAGCCGAATCCGAGCAAAAGGAAATTGAGGATTAAAGTTAGGAACAACTGCAAAAACATATTTTCTGATCTCTTCCTGCTCTGGATCAAACTCAGATTGACTTACTTGATTTAAGCTAGGTTCTTCTTGCAGCAAAACTAAAAAGCGATCGCCAAAGGTTTTCGTCACATTATCTTTAATCAGGTTGTAAGCTAAATGGCTAGGGCTACGCAAATTTCCCCGACAGATCACAGACTCGTCTCGATATTCCAAGGATTGTAAATAATATACAGACCAAGGGAAACAACCCTTTAGCAGACTCTCATCAGGTTTAACCCAATTGGATCGATCTATTCCAAGCGATCGCCTCCGCATTCTAAAGCTTAAATATAGCCATACCCCAATTAAGGCTGCTACAGTCAAAAAAATAGTTAATCTATTCATTAATCTGGTGAATTTTTCACTAGTAGAGTATTTATCCCTAGATTTAAAATTATATTTTTCTATCTTAAGCCAAACCTGTAAGCCAGATTATATAATGCTTGCTGCACTTGCAAAAACAGCATTTACCAAAAACTCATATCAAACACTTATATCAAAGACTCATACAAAAGACTCATACAAAAGACAGGATATGAATGTTGAAGAAGCCCTAGAATTTATCGATAAATTAGTAGTTGCCAAAACGGGTAAAGCCTTGAATGATCTGCAAAGGGCGGTATTTCGGGGGGCGTGGCAGGGCAAAAGTTTTACAGAAATTCATCAAGATTGTCGCGATCGCTGTGGGTTAGATCATTTAATGCGAAATGTGGGTTCAGAGCTATGGCAGATTCTCTCGGAGGCTTTAGGCACAAAGGTATCTAAGAACAATTTACAAGGCCCAGTGGAACGGTATGCGGTCGCTACTAATTCTGAATTTACCACCACCCTTGAGATCGCACCTAAAAACGCCACTCTACCAATAAATTTATCTCATTATGTCCATCGTGAACCCTACGAATCCCAATGCTATCAAGAGGTTCTCAAATCTGGCTCTCTGATTCGGATTAAGGCTCCCGAAGAAATGGGAAAGACCCGACTAATGGAAAGTATCCTCATCCATGCCAGACTGCAAGGTTATCATACCCAAACCTTCAATTTTGACTTGAGCGATCGCACTGTATTTAAGGATTTGCATAAATTCTCCCAATGGTTTTGTGCCAGTGTGGGGCAAGCTATGAAGCTTCCGAATAAATTAAGTGAATATTGGCAAGATATCTTTGCCTGTAACTATAACAGCACGATCTATTTTGAAAATTATCTGTTAGCAGAGCTAGACCGCCCTTTGGTATTAGCTTTAGATAAAGTTGATTTAGTATTTGAACATCCTGCGATCGCCCAAGATTTTTGCGGTTTATTGCGAGCTTGGAATCAAAGGGCAACCCAAGGCGATGACATCGGCAAGATCTGGAAAAACTTTAGATTAATCGTGGTTCATTCTACGGAAGTATATGGGAATTTGGATATTAATCACTCGCCTTTAGGCGGAATTGGCTTGGTAATTAAGCTGCCAGAATTTAGTTCCATCCAAGTTACGGAACTAGCGGATCAATATCATTTGCCTTGGCACAAAAACGAAGTTGAGCAATTGATGGCAATGGTTGGCGGACATCCTGCCTTGGTTAAACAAGCTTTACAGGCGATCGCCCAGCACAACTTGACCTTAGCTCAGTTTTTGCAAACCGCCCCCACTGCCGCAGGGATATATAGCGACCATCTGCGCCGCCATTTAGAACAGATTCAACACCAACCAAATTTAGCGATCGCATTTAAAGAAGTAGTCACAAAGTCCAGTCCAGTTACCTTAGAGCCGATGCTAGCCTTCAAACTAGAAAGTATGGGACTAATCCATCTTCAGGGCAATACCGCCATCCCTAGATGTAGTTTATACCGACAATATTTTGGCGATCGGCTTTACGATATACCCAACAGTTAAAAATAGACTGAAGAATAATCATAAATTTCAAATAAGTTTTCGATACTGGTAATAAGGTTAAGTTCCAGCAAAAGATTAAAGTAAACACTGTAAAACTTCCGTAAAAGTTATAAGATTACCTACAAGTATAATTACTATGCTATGGGCAGATCAATTCGAGTCGCTATAGAACATATAGAAAAAATCCAGTTAGCACTTAGGCAAAGTTCATACCCTAGTCAAAGTGCCTTAGCCATTGATGTGGGCTTGACTCGTCCCACGGTAAATAGCTTTTTTGACGGTAAACCCATTGACTACCTCGATTTTGTTGAAATTGCCCAGAAATTAGATCTAGACTGGCAAGCGATCGCTGCTAAAGCCTCAGATTTGAACCCAGTTCCTGATGCTCATAATTTGAATGCCCCTGATTTGAATCTAGGAATAATAGAGATCGAGCCTACCCTATCTTCTATCCCCGATATTTTAGTAGTAGATGATCGCCCTGACAATATTCGGCTGTTATCGACTATGCTTACCGATCGAGGCTACAAAGTCAGAAAAGCAGAGAATGGCATGATGGCTTTAACCGCAGTCCAAACATCGACTCCTGACTTGATCTTGCTAGATATTACCATGCCCCAGATAGATGGCTATGAAGTCTGTCAACGGTTAAAGTCGAATGAAAGCACTAAAAATATCCCCGTGATTTTTATCAGTGCCTTGGATGAGGTTTTAGATAAGGTTAAAGCCTTTAATCTCGGTGGTGTAGACTACATCACTGAACCCTTCCAAATAGAAGAAGTAATTGCCCGTGTCAATAGCCAATTAACTATTTGCCAACTCAAAAAGCAGCTCCAGAGCCAAAATCAATTACTGCGCCAAGAAATTGAAAATCGCATCGAAGTCGATCAAGTCATTCAAGAACAAAATATTCTGCTGCAAAAGGAAGTTCAAAATCGCCTAAAAACTGAAAAACTGCTCAAAGAGCATAACCTGCTCCTCCATACTGAAATTCAAACCCGTCAAAATGCCGAACGCAATCTCCAAGAACAGAATATTGTCCTTAAAAAAGAAGTGCGCGATCGCCTTAATCTTTCCGACTATCTTAAGCTCAAAGATCATCAACTCAGTGCCTTAATTGCCAATATTCCAGGGGTAGTATATCAAGCTATTTCCCACCAAGATGGCAGATTATCTATGAGTTATATCAGTCCCAGAATTGCAGAAATCCTTGGCATTAGCGTTAAAGAATTTATGGCAACCTTTGAGTGGATATTTGATGTGGTTCATCCTGAAGATCGGATGGAACTCTATCGGGTTTTAGAAGAATCTAAACGAAACCTTACTCCCCTCGATCATCAATATCGCCTAGTGAATGAGATTAGTAAGGCAAAATGGGCAAGAATTTTAGCCCAACCCCATCAGCTAGAAACTAAGGACATTATCTGGGATGGCGTAATCATAGATATTTCCGAACAAAAAAATATTGAGATTGCCTACGAACTGCTCTTGGAATCTATGGAAATTGATTACAAAAAATCAGAAGATCTGCTCCAAAGTCTATTTCCCTACGAAATTTCCCAACAGCTTAAAAAAAACCATAATCCGATCGCCTGTGGCTATGATTCAGTTTCGGTTTTATTTGCTGATATTGTTGATTTTACCCAAGTCTGTTCGGAGTTCTCCCCAACCCAAACTGTAGAGTTACTGAATAATATCTTCTCTAAATTTGATTACCTTACCACTGAGTATGGCTTGGAGAAAATCAAAACCATTGGTGATGAGTATATGGTGGTCGGTGGTATTCCTAACCAAAATCTAGATCATGCTGAGGCGATCGCCGATCTAGCCCTAAGTATGCAAACTGAAATTGCTAAATTCAAAAACCATCTTAATGAGCCATTATCTTTACGGATTGGGATTAATTCTGGAGCAGTCGTAGCAGGTGTAATTGGCTCCAATAAGTTTGTGTATGATATCTGGGGAGATACAGTTAATATTGCTAGTCGGATGGAATCCCAAGGCGAACCTCGCAAAATTCAAGTATCGAAATCAACCTATCTAAAGCTCAAGGATCGATATATTATAGAAAAAAGAGGTGAGGTTGCCATTAAAGGAATGGGAGAGATGAATACCTACTGGCTGGTGGATAAGAAATAATCCTAAATATGCTGAAACCTCCGCACCTGATAAGCTCGACTCTCCACAATGGGGATGGTGGCAAAATTTCCCATTAATTTATTTAGTCTATCAACCTCTGCCTTGGGGATTGATTTCCACACTTCCATACTTTCCCAACGAATCATCACAATCACCTCATCAGTGTCGGGATCAATCCATACTTCTTTACCTAAATAACCAGAAATTTTCTTTAATCCTTCAGTCCACACTTCTTCATCTTTTTGAATAAAGGCTTCACGCAATTCGGGCGCTACTTGAAATTTCAACCATTCAATTACCATATTGATTATATATGATTTGGTTTAACCGTATCTCTATTAAAGGACGGTTTCATGTCAAAAAATTCAACTTATGTTTTACAGAATAGATTGCACGAATTTACTAATGCGATCGCAACCTTTTTTAATCGTCTCAATATCTGTTGCGTAGGATAGTCGCACATTAACATCAACCCCAAAAGCAATGCCAGGAATGATCGCCACCTGCTGTTGTTCTAGCAATCTTTCCGCAAACTCCATGGAAGTTAAACCCAGTTGACTAATATTAGGCAGGAGATAAAAGGCTCCATCGGGCTTCAGACAAGTGATCTTAGGGATTTGAGATAGCCCCTCATACATCACTTCCCGCTTTGCCGCAAAGGATAATCGCATTTCTTCCACACAGTCTTGAGAGTCATTTAGGGCTGCAACTGCCCCATACTGGGCAAAGGTACAAATATTAGAAGTGCTATGCCCTTGGATCAAAGTCGCAGCTTTAATAATCTCCGTAGAAGCCGCTAAATACCCCACACGCCAGCCTGTCATTGAGTATGCCTTGGCAAACCCACTACTGATAATTGTGCGAGCAAACATCTCAGGGCTGACTGCGCCAATACTAAAGTGCTTTGCCCCATCGTAAATAATTTTTTCGTAAATTTCATCAGAAACTACTAAAACCTGTTCGTGACGGAGTAATACCTCAGCCAAGGCTTTAATCTCCGCAGGGCTATAGACCATTCCCGTAGGATTGGAGGGTGAATTAAGGACAAATAGCTTGGTTTTGGGGGTAATTGCTGCCTCTAGTTGGGCGGGAGTAATTTTATAGCCGTTAGCTTCATCGGTCTTTACAAATACAGGTTTGCCATCGGCAAGTTTTACCATCTCTGGATAGCTCACCCAAAATGGCACAGGAACGATCACTTCATCTCCTGGGTTCAACAAAGCCATCATCAGGTTAAAGAGCGAATGCTTGCCGCCATTGGTGACAATAACTTGGTCTGGAGTATAGCTTAATTGGTTATCCCTTAGTAATTTAGCGGCGATCGCTTGCTTGAGTTCGATAATCCCTGCGGCGGCTGTATATTTGGTTTTGCCTTGATCTAGTGCTAATTTAGCTGCTTCTTTAATATGAGTGGGAGTATCAAAATCTGGTTCTCCTGCAGCAAAGCTACATACATCCACTCCACTTGCCCTTAAAGCCTTTGCCTTGGCATCAATGGCTAATGTTAAAGAGGGATTGACTAGACCAACTCGATTTGACAGATTCATTTTACACTTCCCAAAAATGCTCACAGGATGATCTGTGGTAAATAATTAGTATCGTATTCTATCAAACCCCTCGGTAAATTATGTTCCTATGCAACCATTATTAATCCCACCATGCTTGAAATCAGGGCAAAAAGTTTGTGTTATCGCTCCTAGTGGGGCTTTGAGGGAACCAGAAAGATTTGAAAAAGGTATAGAAATTTGGCGCAGTCGTGGCTATAAAGTCCAGATCCCCGAAAATATTTATCAAAATTGGGGATACTTAGCTGGTTCGGATGGCGATCGCCTGCAACAATTTTTAGAAGCTTGGCACGATCCTGAATGTGGGGCGATTATTGCCGCTAGGGGTGGCTATGGTTGTACTCGCCTCCTTGAAAAATTATCATGGTCAGAATTAGATTCTACCCAGCCGCCAAAATGGTTAATTGGGTTTTCGGATATTACGGCTTTGCATTGGGCGATCGCTACAAATTTGGGGATTGCTACTATTCATGGGGCTGTACTTACTACCTTGGGTGCAGAACCAGATTGGTCAAATGAAAAGTTATTTGATTGGTTAGAAGGCAAAATTGCCACTATTAACCAAGCTGGAACAGGTTGGGGAACTGGTAAAGTTACGGGTGTGCTGTTAGCGGGAAATTTGAATGTTGCTACCCACTTAATTGGTACTCCAGCATTTCCTGATTTAGAAAACGCGATCCTTGCCTTAGAAGATGTGGCAGAATCGCCATACAAAGTCGATCGGATGTTAACAAAATGGCGGATGTTAGGACTCTTAGGAAAGGTTAAAGGTATTGCCCTCGGTCGGTTTAGCCGTTCGGAGCCTTCACCCAATTATCCTAGTTTGTCTATGGTGGAAGTATGGCGCGATCGCCTAGAGGATCTAAACATTCCTATAGTTGTAGATCTGCCCTTTGGCCATGACGGGACAAATGTGCCTTTAGTAAATGGAGCCGAAGCTCAACTCGACAGTGATACAGGGCTGTTAACCTATTGGCAACCTACTTTATAGTTGTTAAGGATTATGAAGAAAAAGCCAAAGATTAGAATTATTACAAAGCAAAAGCCTAAAATCATCACGATGAAAGGACTAGCAGTTACCGAAATTATCACCACAATCGCTTGTATGCGATCGCCCTTGGGATATTTGTGGGATTGATTGGCAATTAGGTGTTGGAGATTATGGCGATCCAGATTTGGCAGATGCGATCGTATCTTTAGTCAAAATTCGGGAGTCAAAATTCGGGGCGATTTTGAAAAGCTGTAACCTCAGCATGGACAATATCAAAAATCGGATCTCTACTCGCGTTGAGTTTGAATATAAGATTGTTTTATCCACGGTTTATACATATAATTGCCGTAGTTAATCTTGGAATAAAGTCCATGGTAAATCATAATTCTCTACCTCAAACAATCTCAAGCAGAATAATTTGGGCTTAGAGACATGGGATCAAAAAAGTGATATTGATGAGGGATGGTGATGAGTTCATTAGTTAAAGATGTGGTTAGAGAAACGCCAAAAAGGAGAAAGCCAAAGCTCAGGATACCATATCCGTGGATCGTCACCTTTGGCTATTTAATATTTATCCTATTAATTCCCATTGGCGCATTATTCGTGAAGGCAATTAGTACAACTCCAGAGGAAATTTGGAGGGTAGCCACCTCTGATGTTGCGCTCTCAGCCTATGAGGTTACTTTTGTAACAGCACTCTGGGCAGGAGGGGTTGGGGGCATATTTGGGGCGTTATTAGCTTGGGTTCTAGTCCGTTATGATTTTTGGGGCAAAAGAATTGTGGATGCTGCCATAGATTTACCCTTCGCCCTACCCACAGCGGTTGCAGGTATTACTTTGGCAACAGTTTACAGTCCTACTGGTTGGATTGGCTCTATTTTTGAACCCTTTGGCATTAAAATTGCGTTTTCCCGCATTGGCGTATTCATTGCCATGCTGTTTATTGCTTTGCCTTTTGTAGTTAGGACTTTACAGCCTGTCCTTCAAGAAATGGAAAAGGAGATAGAAGAGGTGGCTTGGTGTTTAGGGGCAAGTCAATGGCAGACATTCTTTCAGGTGCTTTTACCCCCTTTAATTCCCCCAATTTTGACTGGTGTAGTTTTGGGTTTCTCCCGTGCCGTGGGTGAGTTTGGCTCCGTGGTAATTATTGCCTCAAACATTCCCTTTGAGGACTTAATTGCCCCTGTATTGATATTTCAAAAGCTGGAAGAATACGACTATGTAGGGGCGACGATTATTGGCATGGTGATGTTGATCATTTCTTTAATCTTAATTTCGATCATTAATTTCTTACAAAGGTGGGGACAAAGGTATGGACACTAATGGACTGACACAAAAAAAACAGGATAAGAGCAAGAGTTCAGAATTTTGGGTAAAAACAGTCCTAATTACAATTTCACTATTATATTTAGGTCTGATTTTAGTTTTTCCTGTGGCAAATGTAGTTTATGCTGCCTTTGAAAATGGATTACAACCGTTTCTTGAGTCTTTAACTATCAGTGACTTTCTCAGTGCTTTGCAATTAACTGTGATGATCGCAGCAATTGTTTTGCCGCTAAATACAATATTTGGTCTATGTGCAGCTTGGGTAATTGCCCGCAATCAATTCTGGGGTAGAACTTTATTAATTAGTATTATTGACTTACCTTTTTCGATTTCGCCTGTAGTAGTTGGGCTAATGATTGTCTTACTCTATGGTAGGAATGGTTGGCTGGGGGGCTGGTTGGATGAGCATAATATCAAAATCATCTTTGCTACTCCTGGAATTGTCATTGCCACGATCATTGTGACCATGCCCTTTGTTGCCCGTGAAGTTATTCCTGTGCTGGAAGAAATCGGCAACTCAGAAGAAGAAGCGGCAAGAATTTTAGGTGCAAGTGATTGGCAAATTTTCTGGAGGATCACTATTCCGAATATTCGCTGGGGTTTGCTCTATGGGTTATTACTAACAAATGCAAGGGCCATGGGAGAATTTGGCGCAGTTTCGGTGGTTTCTGGGAATTTGGCAGGTGTTACCCAAACTTTACCTTTATATGTGGAAGACGCTTACAAAAACTATAAATCTCAAGAAGCCTTTGCAGCCTCCTTAGTTTTAGGACTATTAGCCTTAGTAACTCTAGTTTTGAAAGAAATTTTAGAACGGCGGACGGGTAGAAAATCCTAGGGAGAGGGCTATTTAGTATTTGATTAGAGATTGATTTTGTGATTAGGGCTGCTTAAATCCTTGACTAAGTTATAGTTTTCGGTAACAGTGGAACGGCTGAAGCGTATAGAAAATTAAAATTAGAAATTAATTCTTTGGCTTTTACTCCCACTTTTATGGATAGGCTTTGAGGTTTTATGCTGATTAATAAATGGGCGATCGCCATAATTGTTTGGGGGTTTATCACTAGATTAGTAATTGCGAATTTTTTACCCCCAGGTTTTGACGAAGCCTATTACTATAACTACACCCTTTATCCCAATCTTTCCTACTTCGATCATCCTCCTTTAGTTGCTCTAGTTGCGGGTTTTGGCGTGTGGCTGACAGGGGAAGTTTCCCAATTTACTATTCGCTTGGGTGCGGTGATTTTATATACGGGCACTTTAATTTTTTTCTATCTTACTAGTGCCAAATTATTCTCAGTCAAAGTTGCGACTTTAACCCTAGCGATCGCCACTTCTATTCCGTTTTTTCAAGTGGGATTTGGGACTTTAATCTTACCCGATAGTCCGTTAATGTTCTTTTGGTCTGCCTGTTTGTATTTAGCCAGTTGTGAATTTTTTGATTTCTCCTTTAATAAATCAGCAGAAACCTTTAATCTCATTTATAAACCTAGCTATAAGCTGGCAGGAATCGGCGTATTAGTAGGATTAGCATTTTTAGGTAAATACCACGCCTTGCTTTTAGGGCTGGGATTAATTGGCTTTTGTCTATTTAGTCCGATGCACCGCAGGGCTTTAATCTCACCATGGAGTTTATTAGGTTTAGGTTTATTCTTAATCGTTATTTCCCCCGTGCTTATTTGGAATTATCAGCATAACTGGGTATCTTTTTTGTTTCAAAGTACCAGAGCTATTCCTGAGGCAACCTATAGATTTGATAATTTGTTAGTGACATTTTTAGTAGGCGTAGGATATTTATTTCCCACCTTTGGTTTTGGAATTTGGTGGACAAATTTAAGGGCAGCATGGCAAATAATCAGAACCTCAAATTTCCGAATTTATAATCTTAAAATCAACTTAGAGCAACAAGCACAGTTATTAATCCTCGCTGTATCCTTACCGATATTTTTAGGATTTACGCTAATGGGTGGTTATCGCCAGATTTTACCAAGTTGGCATATGCCAGGGTTTTTTGGTGCAACTTTAATTCTTGGACGACAAGCAGCGATCGCTCAGATCAAGCATCCTAAATTTATTCGCAATTGGCTGTGGGGATCGGGGGTAACGGTGATGATTATTTTGACTTTAGCTTTATCCCACGTGTCAAATGGATTAATCCAAAAAGGTGGAACTGGGGCGATCTTCGGAGGCTTTTGGGCAGCAAAGGATGATCCCTCCACCCAGTTAATTGATATAAAGCAAATTCGTCAAGCTTTTTTAGATTCGCCCATTTTTGAGGCAGAATTAGCCAAGTCTAAGTATGTTTTTAGCAATAATTTTTTTGTGGCTGGTCAACTGGGAATGGCGATCGCTTCAATTACAGACGCTCCAATTACCTGCTTTGACAAAGATTTAAGAGGATTTGCATTTTGGGAATCTGCTTTACCGTGGGTAGGACAAGATGGACTATATATAGCTTCGGCACTATTTGAAGAGCCAATTTCTAAATATGATGGCTATTTTCAGAGCCTGACTCCACTCCCCGATATTCCCATTAAGCGTGGGGGAGAAGTTGTGCAGGTATTTCATGTCTATCGTGCTTCTAAGCTCCTACAACCTTATCCTCGTCCCTACGGAATTGAATAGCAAAGAAATCAAGTTGGGTATACCTTGATTGCTGATGCTTAGAACTCTGCCGTCTAGGTATAACGATAGGTGCTATCGGGGTCTGAGATTTGGGTGAGTTCCCCTGCGGCGTTGTAGGTATTAGAAATAACACAAGTGACGTTAACATTACTATCCAACCATTGTTCTGTGGTGCGGCGGTTGAGTTTGTCGTAGGTGTATCTTTAAACTGTACCATCTCGGTCTGCGATCGATGTTATGTTGCCGATGCGATCGTAAGTATATTTCTTCTGTGCTTGTTATCAGGCATATTGATATATGATTGGCTCAAAGTTTCTCAACTTCTTCTAGGGACAGTCCTGTGGCTGTTGCTACTTGTTCAAGGGATATGCCAAGACTAAGTAGGGCTTGCTGAAAAAGACTACAGAGCCAAAATAGATGCCACAGAGCCCGAAAATCGGGATATTCGGAGTTGGATTCCAAAATTTACCCTATAAATTGGCACCGTAGTG
>VYKS01000458.1_pt1 | contig 14419 bp, 10 predicted proteins | sample 5114511 | NCBI WGS metagenome assembly VYKS01 (sample SAMN12291795, study PRJNA351875) | freshwater metagenome | isolation source: freshwater lake | place: USA: Michigan, Gull Lake | collected 2011-07-05 | reverse complement strand
AAACACTCTGTCATGAGATGATGTAGGTAATATTTTCCTGGAATGCCTAATTCTAATTGGTTTTAGGCTTCCTTTCCTACACTTTCTCTCCATTTGATGAATAATTCAGGCTAGCTTTACAACTACCGAAGGACAAGCAAATTATCTATTACTGAGAACTAAATCCTTTTGAATGGATAGGTCATAATTACAATTTCTGAGTTCCTTAACCTCTTCCACATTCCTGCACCAGTTAGCATCGCCGACAATAAATAGCTTTTGCTTGGCACGGGTTAAGGCAACGTAAAGTAAATTTTGTTCTTGCTCTCTCTGCCAATTTTGCTGATTCTTCCAGATTGCTGGCATTATATCTGGTTCGATAATCCAGACTCGATCTGCTTCTAAGCCTTTGGCTCTGTGGACTGTGCATAGGGTGACTGGGGCATTATCATCAGAGAATAGGCGATTTATGTAGTCTGTAAGTTGGTTGATATTTTGGAATTGGTTAGCATTTGCGATCGCCATAAGTGCCTGAAGTTTATCGTAAAGATTTAGCATCAATTGCTCACGGTTCTCTAGCTTTTGCCATTTAGTTGCTTTAATCTCAAGATACTTGTAGCAGAAGTCAAACAGCCTTGAGTATGAAAAATTAGCAAGTTCAGCTATATTTTCTGCTTCAGTTTTCAGTCCTTCGCCAATGCTTTTACCCTTGACCTTAGCAGCTATACCTTCACCTATGAGACGAATACAAGTTTGAACTAATGGGGCTGTAGTTCGGCACAGAATTAAGTCTCCCGTAATTGGACGCAGCTCGTCAACTTTCTCTATGGTTCCAGTTTGTGCATTTACCGATGCTTCGATTGGAATGTCTGGAAAGATTTTATTAACCAATCTAATATGTGAGACTGGGCAACGGTAGCAGATACTCAGGGGTAGTTCTATCGCATTAATCCGAGTTCTGAAGTTCGCATAACTATTACAATCTGCTCCTGCAAATCCATAGACCGATTGCTTTGGGTCGCCTACGCCTAAAATTCTGCCTTGTTTTCCAAGTTTGATTGCTATTTCAGTCTGGCAAGCATTTAAATCCTGCGACTCATCGACCATGACAAATTTACGTTGTGGAGTTTGGGCGTTCCAATACACAGGCAGCCATATCTGATCGGTAAAGTCGAATATATGCCTATATTTTGCTTGGTCGATGCCAATTTCTAATGTGCTTTGGATGGCGATCGCTAACTTTTCATAGTCATTAATTATCATGCCGTGATGCTCGGCTATTGTCTGGATATTGAATGAATTGGCACTGGAATTATTCATCCTCAGTAAGTTCATGATTTGCAAGAAATCACCATCATTTTCTAAAACTCCTTGCTTCTTCAGCCCAGTTTTACCGATATATCCACTGCTTCGGGCGATCGTTCGATACTTTTTCTCGTCTATGGTACCTTTACCGATAAATAGATGCGCTCTTAGGATGCTCCAGCCGATTGAGTGTAAAGTACAGATGGAGTTTTGCCATTTATAGCCAAATTTTCTGATGAGGTCATCGGCATTAGTCTTACCAAATACGATAATCTTTATTTGATTTGGATGGATGCCTAATTTAAGAAGTTCTTGGGCTGCTAGATATAGCGTTGTACTTTTACCCGAACCTGCGACGGCGTTACAAGTAGCATTGCCTTTGCCCGTTCTAATCCAGTCGAGTATTGTCTGTTGATAATGGGATGGTTTCATGGTTATTGTGCCTTAGTTTCACAACTTCCGTAGGACTGGGTGCATAGTTCCAAGTTTGTTCGACTTCGAGAATGGCTTTTTCTAAAGTTCTGCCAGTAGTTCCGACATAGGATGTACCATTATTCTGATAGGCATAAGCTTTAATGCGATCAATAAAACCTTGTTTGTAAGTAGCATTATCCATTTTTTAATTTCTCCTTTAGCTGACGATTGCGTTTGTCTATTTGTCTTTTTCGGGCTGTGCCGCCTTTACCTTTGTTATTTCGCCCTTCTGAACGGGGACTTTCGTGTTTCTTTAACCTGTTCATCAATTTACTCCATTAAAAATTCCATCAAAACATCACCATGACATGGTAGTGGGCAAGCCTAAAGCACCATCTCCATTCACAAAAGCCTAATCCTGATCGCACGAAAGTAGTAAATACTCATGGCAACATATAGTAGCCCAAATGCAGAGATTGGTTTATTCTTAATTAAGAATAGGAGTTTCTATGGAATTTAACTATAGCTACAAAAGCAGTTCGTCAGTGACTGGGCAAGGCGATCGCACAGCGATGTTGTTCTCGCCTGACGTGACCAGGCAACCCACTTACTTTCGAGGCGAACTGCACCAGAATATTGCCTTTCGAGAAGCGATTAGTGCCTTGCATGATGTTGTCGTTTCTGACCTGCGTTTTAAGCCAAAAGATAAAGAAGCTTACAAAGCTTGGGCAGCCGAGCGTAATGAGATTTACTGGCAACTGGTCGCCGCTCAACGCCTAGAAGTCACAGATAAGATCAAAGCCCTACAAGCTGATCTCACGGATCTAAATCGGCGCAGTTCGGAACGGATGTCTGGGTTTTATAGAGCTACCGCGAGATATTTTGACTATCTCTATCAAAGAGATCGAGATTACTGGTTTGTGCTTGACCCTGTAATTACCGTTCATCCCGATGAAGTTTTCTTTGAGTGCTTTAGCCAAGATGAGTCTAGCTATGGTCGTCTGGGAGCCAGCTATGAAGTATTTAAGAATGTTGATGAATTTGCCTGTGGCACAACCAACATCGATTACTCCGCCGCACTCTACGACGAGTTCCAAAAGATTCGCAGCTATAAACGGACTTTATTAGAGGTCGATCCTTCGGGGTTTGAAGTAAAGACCTCAGGAGAGTCTGACTATAAAGAAGTCAAAATTGATCTACCAGATACTTGGGTGCGCGGCTTTTTGCAGGTTAGCTCAGCAATGTCCCTGCCCGCAATTCGCTTTGATCTCCATCCCACCGATATCTATAACATCTGTTTTGTTTTGCGTCGGCGCAAAGAAAAGCAGGGGCCGCGCAGTATGCGCTATATCCTCAAACCTAACGAACCTATACGGATTGTATTTGAGCCTTGGGGAATGGAAATTGTCTGTTCTCGCTCGATTTATGAAGGCAATAGCGATCGCGCGATCCGCGTTTGGGGTCGTCGCCGTCTCTTGATTTTGGAGCGTCTGATTCCCGTTGCGCGTAAATTTACCGTGCATTTACTTGGCAATGGAATGCCTTCTTTTTATGTCGCTGATCTTGAAGATATGTCCTTCACCCTTGGGCTATCGGGCTGGACAGCGAATGACTGGGCGAAGGCGAGTAATTTTGATTTACTTGCGCCTAGGGCTAATGTCGATGACCGCACAAAAAGCCAGATTTTTGAGGCACTCAAGCAGAATTGGGTGGAATCCCCTGACGCTCTGGCAGCAAGACTCAGACTGGATCGCTCGGTGGTTCTTGGTGCGCTCAGTGCCTACACTCAAGCTGGCAGAGCAATTTATGACCTGAATAAGCAGGTCTATCGCGTGCGCGAACTGTCCAATGTACCTATACCAATGGATAAACTGCGTTTTGCTAGTGATCGCGAAGCCCAAGCGAGTCAATTCTTAGAGCAAAATGCTGTGCGGATTACCAATGAGAATATTGATACTTTGGGAACTCAATTTTTGCAAGGAGAAGTTCGCCACAAAAATCAAACATTTCTACCTGTAGTCACGCTCGATCGCGATCTACGCATTGTTCACGCTGAATGTACTTGCAACTGGCATCAACAAAACAAGCTATTCAAAGGGCCATGCGAACATATTCTCGCTTTACGAATGCAGAGCGATCGCATGGCAACAGCAAACCAAAGAATTGAATAGCAGCACTTCGTGCCGTTATTCAATATGATTTTGTGGGAGTGGCGAGTAGCTTGATGGGAAGAGGGATTTGAGGATAGGTGAGATGAATTTTTAAGAGAGACTCTAGAGCTTTAGCTTTATCACCGATCGCGATCGCGGCGGACTGTCTTGTGAAGATTTGGGCGACGATACTCGCAGCAGCTTCGCTTTTCGTTGCTTCTTGATTGAGAAAAGCAAACACCCGTTGCTTGGTGACACGACCGCGATTTACTTGGGCTAAGACTCTCGTGAAATAGGGAATTAGCTCCTGCAAACGACTGGGATTATTTGCCGCATAGTTTTCGAGATAGTTAGTGGCAAATAGCTGCATATCCGTAGAAGGATGTTCGCTGAATTTAACCAGATATTCTTGTCCATCGGTTTCTTGAAAACAGCGACTGACTAAATCGCGGCCAAACTTGCGGACATCAGTGCGAATGCTATCGCAGATACTAATAATCACCGCAGGTGTGAAGTCTTCAGGTTGGAGAAATTCTCCAAAGAGGCGAAATCCAAATAGTCTGGCATCATCCCAACGTGACTCTAGAAACGGTAATGCTGCGAATAATTCCTCTGGTTGACGATGCAGACGGGGGAGTATCTGTTCGCACATAGCATAGGAGGCATTGCGAACTGTGAGCACTTCATGGTTGCCAAACTGAGCGATCTCTGATGTTGTAAAACTACTCGCCCAAACTGAGCCATTGGCTGAGAGAATAGATCCCGCAACTTCTTGAGCCGCAGTAGATTTGGTTTGGAGAAGTTGCTTAGTCGTCTCTTGGGTAGCAACAGACATCCATTCAGGCAAGTCGGTTTGCAGCAACTGACAGAGGAATTTATGCACACCTTCATGCGCTTCAGGCGCAAGCAAGACTTGGACCAGTTCTCCTGCCAAAGTTAGGCTAAATTGATGATTGTCATTAGCTAAGCGATGGATGATCGGACGAATCGCCTCACGCATATCCGCGATCGCATGGGTAGCGATCGTCAAAATTAGGGCAGTGCGTTCTAACAAAACTCGATCGGGTAATTGCCCAAACAGCCGCACACCCAAAACTCGCACATTGTCATAAGGAGATTCTAATAGAGCTTCCATCAAGCCTGATGGTAAATCCAACGCATTAACTTCGTGGTTCACAAGAATCTGCGCTCCCAAAGTTTGTAACACTGGCAAAGGATGACGCAACAGATCGAGGATGATTTCTAAGCCTAGCGATCTCAATTGTATGCTGAAGCTAAGTAATAGAGTTTCTGCTCCTTGCTTAGCTTGTTCTGTTTGATCGGGTTGCAGAGTCAGCATCAGGGCAATAATCTGTCCAATTAGCGATCGCGCTGTGGCATCACTCACAATTGCCGCACCTAGTAACTGCCGTGCAAAAGTCCTAGTTTCTGCTTGTTTGCTCAGTACTAAACCCGCAATTAATTGACTATCTTCGGTTAAAAAGCGATCGCGTTGTTCGTTAATCCATCGATATGCCTCGGTTCTTGCAGGCGCAAAAGCACAATTAGCCACTGCTAAAATCAGTTTCCCATCGGGCTGCTCAGGTTGATAGCGAGATCTTGCTAGCTCAAACCCCAACTGTGCGGTGACTTCGTAGGGACGGTCTAAAATGTTAATCAGAATCTCTAGTGATAGCTCTGCACAAAACTGTTGACATGACCGCATCGCCTTAACTGCAAAATGATGTACAGGTCGGCATTCACTTTCCAGTAGAAGTTGTAACAATGCAGTGGGATGCTGTTCCCAAAGTTGCGGAAATGCTTCTTCTCTGACCTTTGGTTCAGGATTTTCAGGCTTGTAGGGTGGAACGCATCGCCATGCTTTAGAGTTAGGTTTCAGGATATAACGTGGGCTATTTTCGTAGAGAATATGATTGAAGGTGAGATATTTGGCATAGATATCCCATTCAACTCTTGCTGATTCATAGCGTCTCCAATTGCGATCATATTTATAGTAAACGGATTGCCGCACTTCCTCGGCATCAGCATCAGCGTGCTGCAAGAGAATGCTTACGGCTAAGTTAATATAGGTGGGATCGCCTAACTCTCCAAGTTTACGAAGCGATCGCCATACCCGTCGTTGCAGATAACTTCGTGTTTTTTGGGTATAAACTTTATTATTCGGTATTTCTGGCTGTTCTCGGAAAGAAAATTTGTGCTTGACTCCATTTTCGATCACCATCACCATTTTCTCACCTGTCATAGGATTGCTATATTCTCTAACTTTAATGGAAGGATCAGCAGGTTTGTCTTGATCAAAGCGTTTTGCTAGAATCGCAAATGCCTCAACATCTTGGCGATATTCAGCAATTTTAAAGATATGCCGCACTCTTTGGAAGTAGTTATATTCTAGAGGAACTGTTCTTAAGACCTCTAAAATCACAGGGCGAATATTTTCACTATTGATTTGATAGAGTAGTTCGATCGCGGCAAAACGGAATGCATCACCACTATCAAAATAAGTTTGGAGAGTCTCGGCAAATTGTTCAGACGTATGATTACAAGCAGAATCACGCAGAGCGATAGGTAATTGCGCGATTAATTTCGATCGCATCTCCGCTTGTTTATCACTATCAGCCAGTTTAAAAACAGCTTCAAAGGCAATACGCCTTACTGAGTCTGGTGTAGCACTATTTTGATATAGCCCTTCTAATGTGGGAATGACACTGCGATCTCCACACCAACCTAATGACCAGGCGATCGCATAGTTCCTGATCGGATTGCGAGAAGTATTGAGCATCCGTAATAGCAGAGGCGCTGCTGCTGTAATCTTTAGCTCTCCCGCCCGCCAAATTAATCGATCTAAGGGATGCGTGCGATTCTCTGCGGAAGTCGAACCACCACGTCTTCTGCCATATGCCTGACCAGATCCCTGCCGAGTGGCAACTCCCCCCGGCACACCCACATTTAAAATCGCCACCAGACGGTTAAGAATCGCATGACTACTGGCATCGCTATCAAGTGGAATTTGTATCGGTGGCGGTGGTGTACTTGCGAGCGGCGTGGAAGTCGCCTCAGTTTCCCCAGTAGCATCACGATAGCCCTTGCTAACTTTGGCATTGACTAAGCGATCGCACAATCTCTGCGCCTGCTCTAGAGATATCGCTGTAACTGTCTCAGAATTCTCTTTGAGGACAGTGCCTTGTTTCCCATACTGTGAGTTGACCACATAACGATTATCACCAACCTGACAAAGATCAATTTCGTAGACTTTAGCTGAGCTGCCAGCCTGATAAAGCAGAGTCGTTCGTTTAATTATTTGCATGGCAAGCTCAAACTAGTTAAATTGATGGCGATTTAGCTATCCTAAATCATTTGTATTTGACCAATTTACACTGTTTAGGTTATCTTTTAATAGTACATAACCTGTACATTTTTATAGTCGCATTAGCAGTCATAAGGGCAAACAACCTTGCAATCCGAATGGTGGATCGCCATTCTTGCATTTAGTCTAAGCGCGCATCACTGGCTTACTCTTAACTGTGCGTCTCTCACCCCTAGTGCGTTGTAACGGTTTGGCTTCCTAGAAGCTGACGGACGCACTAGGGGTGGATCCGCTGGAGTTGAGCAATCCAGTCCTGGGAGGTTTACGAAGGAGTAACCTGGTGACTGCTGGATGCGATTTATATCATAACTATGACCAACCAACCCCGCACCCGTCAGGAACTCTACGATCGCATCAGGCGCAGCTCCAGAGATGAAGTAATTCTGGAGGAAATGATTCGTTTAGGATTTTGGCCCGCCGCAGGTGAAATGCCTAAAGATCCTGCCGATGAGATTCGGCGCAAGGGCGAGATTATGCGGGAACTTGAGGACTTAAGAGCGCAAAATCGCCAACTGCATAACGAAGAAGCGCTGAAAAAAGAAGCTTTAGCCCAAAGATTAGCGGAGTCCAAACGAAAACAACAAGAAACGAAAGAGCGGCGAGAGCGAGAGCGTCTAGAACGTCTAGAAATTTGGGAACTCAAGAAGCAGCAAGAAATCGTATTTCTAGGTGAAGGAGTTTCCGCAGGACTCAATAAAACTGAATGCGATCGCGATCGCTTACAAAACTTCGGCTGCCCAGAATATGGCACATCAGGAGAGATTGCTACTGGAATGGGAATCAGCCTCGGTGAACTGCGGTTTTTAGCCTTTGCACGACGGGCTAGCAATACCTCTCACTACATCCGTTTCAAGATTGCCAAGAAAACAGGGGGCGAGCGGTTGATTTCTGCTCCCATGCCACGGCTCAAACAAGCGCAGACATGGATTCTCTATCACATTCTAGAGAAAGTGGATTTGCATGAGGCAGCGCATGGATTTTGTCGTGGGCGATCGATTGTCACTAATGCCGCACCGCATGTGGGAGCCGATGTTGTCATCAATCTAGACTTGCAAGATTTCTTTCCTTCTATCTCTTACAAGCGTGTCAAGGGGTTGTTTATGTCCCTAGGCTATTCTGAAGCTACTGCCACGATATTTGGACTGATTTGCACAGATGCGGCTGTAGAGGCAGTGGAACTCGATGGCAAAACCTATTATGTGTCGCTAGGCGATCGCCATTTACCCCAAGGCGCACCCAGCAGTCCCGCTATCACCAATTTAATCTGTCGCCGCCTTGACCTGCGCCTCACCAAGATGGCAGCAAGTCTTGGCTTTGTGTATACCCGTTATGCTGATGATTTGACCTTCTCTGGTTCTGGTGAGAATTTGCGACAGATCTGTAATGTTCTAAAACGGACGGAAGCGATCGCAACTCATGAGGGATTCACGATCCATCCCCAAAAGACGAGAGTTCTCCATAAATCTCAACATCAAGAAGTAACAGGGATTGTGGTTAATGAGAAGCTAAATGTGGATAGAGAGACACTCAAACGTTTCCGTGCCACATTGTTCCACATTGAGAAGGATGGATTAGCAGGAAAGCATTGGGGCAATTATCCCGATCTAATTCAATCCATTGAAGGCTTCGCTAACTTTGTGGCTATGGTCAATCCAGACAAAGGTGGCAAACTCAAAGAGCAAGTCCAGCGCATTAAAGCCAAGTATAAACCTAAGCGAGGAAAGCGCATAAGACGAAAAAGCAACTAAGCGATGCGTCTTTGCCTTAAATGTACTTTTTGATATTGACAATACCGATGGAATAGAGGTTAAAATCGCCATGCAGGAAAAAACTAAAAAACTAAAAATTTAGACATTTCAAATCCTATGCTGCAAGATCGCGATCGCCAACTAATCGAAGCTGTTAGAGCCAAGAATATCTCGACTGTCCGAGAACTCTTAGCTGAAGGGGCAAACCCAAACCTCAAGGATGGTGACGAAACCTTGTTGGAAATTGCTAAATATGATCGCGAAATTAGGTATGCCCTTGTAGAAGCGGGTGCTTGGGATAATGCTCTACATACAGAAATGGTGATGGCATTGGATTATGGGGTTGAGGTGGTTAAAATCCTGATTGAGAAAGGTGCAGATGTAAATGTGCAAACATTCTCAGGAACTCCACTTTCTGTGGCGGCAAGAAAAGGAGACATCGAAATCGTAAAAATTTTGATTGAAGCTGGTGCTGATGTTGATGATAAAGCCCCATTAAATTGCGCTTTAGAAGGTGGACATTTCCAAGTTGCCCTCCAACTTTTAGCATCAGGAGCTTCTCCCAATAGTACTGATACTTTTCATTCTACACCTGCGATCGCCTTAGCGTCAGCCCAAGGTGTAACCGAGGTTGTAAAAGCACTTGTGCAAGCAGGTGCAGATGTGAATACTGAAGTTAGTCGTATTACGATTAATCAGGCTCAGGTACAAAAGCAAGCAGGAGAAGCCTTGGGTAATCTGTTCAAATCCTTAGAGGCTTTGGGGGGAATGTTTGAAAAAATTGAGAATCTGGAAGAAGCAGATGATCCAGAAGCAACCGCAAATGAAGCGTTAGCAGAAATGGAGGCAATTAAATCAAAATCTTTTTCACCCCAAAAAGTAGAAGCAGTACAAGCCACCAATACCTCCCCCTTGATTCTTGCTGCTCGTTGCGGACATCATGAAACCGTTGCTACTTTATTAGAATTAGGTGCAACACCACATCACAAAGATGGAGAAGGCTTATCGGCATTTGATTGGGCAACTCGCAATCATGATGTTCGAGTTTTGGATGCGTTAAAATCCTTTGGAATTGTTGAAACTCCTGTTTCTGCAGATGAGGAATTGCTAGATGCAGCGATCGCTGGCAATACAGATTTGGTAATAGCTGCCCTAGCCAAAGGAGCTAATATTAATACTAGAGATGCTAGACGGAACACCAAAAACAAAACTCCTCTTATGTTGGCAGCACTACATAACCATGCGGAGCTTGTAAGTATTCTCTTAAGGGATGGAGCCGATCCGACTCTAAATGATTTAATTGGTGAAATACCTTTTTTATTGTCGGGCGGTTATAACACTGATTCTTTGGTTGAATATGGTTATCAGACGGGTAGAACTGCCCTGATGTTTGCTGTACAAGAGGGACATGCAGCAATTGTGGACTTACTGCTTGAGAAGACTTCCGACTTAAATCAAAGAGATGGACTGGGGCTCACAGCTTTGATGATTGCTAGCGAGAAAGGACATCTAGAGATTGCAAAAAGATTAGTTGCTGAGAATGCCGATGTTAATGTGGTTGCTAAAAAGAATAGCGCCTTATCTATTGCGATTGATTGCAAACATGAGGAAATTGCAAAATTTTTGATTGAAAGTGGTGCTGATTACCAAATTAAAGATGACGAGGGGCAAACCTTGCTAATGGATGCAGCTAGCCAAGGTTCTCTCCTTCTAGTTCAGCTTTTACTTGAAAAAGGACTAGATGTTAATGCTAAGTGTAATGAAGGCACAGCTCTCATTTTTGCATTAAATCACTATAATTCAGACGAAGAGAATATTGAAGTAATTGAAGCTCTTTTAGCAGCAGGGGCTGATCCGAATCTAGGAAATTATGAAAAAGGAAATGCACTCACAACATCAATTTACAGGGGGAGTATAGAAGTGATCGCTAAATTGATTGAGGCTGGAGTAGATGTTGGGAAACGCGATCGTGAAGGTAGATCGGCTTTAGGACTAGCAAAAGCTTATCGTCGTCAGGATGTTTTAGTTTTCTTAAGAGAGATTTTAGGCGATCTCGCTGCTGAACTCGAAGTCGATCTCGAAGTAGAACAAGATGATGATGATGAACGTTGGGGCGAAGAAATTGAGCCGCCAGACTTTTCTGAACGTGCAGCAACCGATGAATATCAGCAGGCAGTTAGCGATCTAGCTGAAATTTGTGGCGATAAAGCGATCGCGATCAATGAGCTTGAAGGCGGATTTTATATCAATGTCAGAACCAATAAGCGCAAAGAAATTGATGTGGAAGCATTGCAAAATGACTTTTTAGAAAGAGATTGTTTTGTTTTTCAATGCGATCGTAGTATTGATGATCTGCCTCACACCCTGTGGATCTTACCAACTACCGATAAATACGAAGCGATCGCCGCTATGGGAACAAATGGATGTAATTGCGGTATTGGTACTGGCTATGTTTTGGAATGGCTCCGCGAACTTGAAGAAGAACAACCTTTTGTCATCACAAGTATTCGAGGCGATCTCTTGTCTGGTCGTTTTCTCACGCCGATTCAAGACCCTGAAGAGTTAGCAGAGAGAATGTACGAATTTTGTCCTGATATAGTCGATCAGGGTTGTGAGTCAGTTGAGAATTTAGCCGATAGCCTCAAAACCAGTGACAATCTCTATTTCTGGTGGGATTAACATAAAAGTCTATATCACTGTGTGCTTAAACTAGCCTTTTGATATCGCCAAAGGTGCGATAGAAACTACCATTGGAAGATTCGCGAATTTCGTCAACCAGATAACGTGCGCCAGCTTCGCGAATATCTTTAGGAAATTGGACTTTCCAATTCTGATTGTAGCCGTCAGAGATAACGCGAATTCGCAATTTACTTCCATCTTGGAAACATTCCACTAATATGCCTTGACTACTATCAGAAGTGGTTTCTACGGTTGCAGAAGGGAGAATATCCTCTAAAGTTGAAGCTTTGATATTGACTGTTTCGGTTAGAGTGCCAGCCTGAGCTGCTAGAATCGCCGCTTCACTGGCATCAATGCAAGCAAGGAAGCCCAAGTGCGTCACGATGTAGAGATGATCTTTAAAGAATTGCATGGACTGGGATGCGCCACAGCCAGAGTCTAGCTTCCAGAGGCGATCGCCTACTTCATTAAAACAGTAGATCGCACCATAGGTATCCCCTGCAAATACATACTTGCCATTTTCAGCCGTGGCACAAGAGCAGAGATAAGCATCGCAACGATAGACAGTCTCAACATCGCCTTTTTTGCTAAAGCGGTGGACATTTCCTGTGGTTGTCGAAGCAAAGATGCTGGACTCCTCTTGCCAACCAAAGCCCACCAAACCATCAACTCGATGTGACCAAATTTCTGCCCCATCCTCCCAGTCATACATGGTGACACCATTGTTGTAGCCATGATAAACCCCAATCTCATCACAACGAACCATCCAGCCGCGATCGCCTGCACTCTTTTTCGACCATTGTGACTCATCATCGTGATTAATCACGGTCACATAACCTGCCGCATCTGACACAGCTAGAATGCCATCTTTGACATCAATCCAAAAGATATCCACATTTTCCGCAATGGCATAAGCCACACGCGGCAATTTCCCACTGAGATCATAGACATTGCCATCATCACAACCAGCATAAAGCCAATCATCATCAACGAGAATGCACTTCACCCCATCGGGAAGCTTGTATTGAATCTGGACTTTACCATCATGGGTAATTGCCGAAATCTTACCTGCTTGATTTCCCACGAAACAGAGATCATCTTTGATATAAATCCCCAAGGCACTTGCGCCTGTATCAAACCGCCACACCACTGGTGCTTGAGTAATTTGCGATCGCTTTCCTTTTCTAGACTGGTTATAGCTCTCTGCGATCGCACCCGAACGACGAGTAACAGACCGCTTTTGGCGTTCACCCATGACGGCTAGCTCATAGCCTTTGCGCTTCTTTTCGTTAATCTTTTTGGTGGCATCAGCCAGAGCTTTCTCAGGTGTAGCAAAAGTAGAGACTTTAGTTTGGCCGCGATCGCCGATCCGACCATAGCGAATCGACACTTCTGTATCATTCACAATTACTTCATAAAACTTGTGAGAGCCACTATCTCCTTCGGATAGCTCCAAATATGTTTTTTGTTCTGACATAAGAGATCCATTGGCAATTTCATCTACTTTATACTAATCTCTTGAACCATTCAAGTGCGTGTCAAGTAAATTGTGTAAAGTCTAAAAGTTAAGTATAAAGCTGACCTTCAAACTCAATAGCAAATCGATTAAGCGCAGGTTTCCAATCCTTAATCGGCATTGTCCACTTCTTCGAGATATTTCGCATCGCCAAATAAACCAGCTTAAAACCAGCTTCATCGGTGGGGAAAATTTGTTGAGATTTAATTACCTTGCGTAAACTGCTATTCATCGATTCAATCGCATTAGTGGTGTAGATTACCTTACGAATCTCAGGCGGATAGGCGAAAAAGGGAATAATATGTTGCCAATGAGACCGCCAAGACTTGCTAATAGAGGGATAGTCCCACTTTTCGGCAAAAAGCTCCAAATTAAACTCAGCCTCAGATTCAGTCTCCGCCGAATAAATCGCCTTGAGGTCACGACAAACTTGTTTGCGGGCGTTGCCCATTTGACAGATGAATTAAAGATTGCATAATGTAGAGATAGATTAAAAATTTTATATTATGGAATGTCCTAATTGCGGTTCAACTCATATCCGTAAAAATGGGAAACGCGAAGAAAAGCAAAAAATTATATCTGTGAAGATTGTGGTCGTCAGTTTATAGATAATTATACTCCTCCTGGCTATTCTAAAGATGTCAAAGAGTTATATCTGAAGATGTATTGTAACGGGATGGGATTCAGGTAAATTCAACGGTGCACTGATGTAAATCACAATACAATCATCAACTGGGTGAGAGAAGTCGGTACTCAACTACCTAAATATCCACCAGTTGAGACAGTTCCTGATGTAGGCGAACTGGATGAACTTCAGACATTTGTAGGCTCAAAAAAAACATAATTTGGATATGGACAGCAGTTAATCACTTTACTCAAGGTATTTTAGCTTGGGTAATAGGAGATAGAAGCAGCAAAACCTTTGAACCTTTATGGTTAATGATTAAAGTTTGGCAATGATATTTCTGGGTTACTGATGGCTATAGTGTCTATAAAATGCACATCAATTCCGAAGACCAGATTATCAGTAAAACGTACATGACCAGAGTAGAAGGAGAAAATACTAGACTCAGGCATTATCTTGCTCGACTTCACAGAAAGACTTTATGTTATTCAAAATCAGAAGAAATGTTGAGACACTCTTTTCATCTATTATTGCGGTTTTCAAATGAGTGCGGCACGGGCATCAGCTTCAATAAAGTAGCCAATGACATCTTCCTTATTGAGGGAATTGACAAAAGTTGAGACAGCTTGGTCTAATTCT
>VYKS01000729.1_pt1 | contig 14560 bp, 15 predicted proteins | sample 5114511 | NCBI WGS metagenome assembly VYKS01 (sample SAMN12291795, study PRJNA351875) | freshwater metagenome | isolation source: freshwater lake | place: USA: Michigan, Gull Lake | collected 2011-07-05 | reverse complement strand
CCGTTATCTTGTTGATTAAACTTTAAAATTGTGATCGTTTTGGCTTTTGAAAGTGCGATCATTTTGGGAGAGTGCGATCGCAGATCTTGTAGGGTGCGTTAATGAAATGTAACGTACCTCTTTTTTCTTTAGTCAAGCTATTTTTGGCTAATCTCAAATGCTGATTCGGATCTGTAAAAACATACATCGAATGCAAGGAAGAAGTTCATATGTCCCAATATTAGCGGCGCATATTTATCTTGTGTCCAAGCAAACGCTAAATCTACAGCAGGGAATTCTTCCACAGTGGCTTTGACAACCAATGCACGAGCTTCAAATCTAGCTAAATTCCCTCCTAATGGTAAAGATAGCCTTTGATTTTCCCAGACTGCGCCTAATTCTAGCCCCATCTCATAAGGCAAGACATTAACACTAGAACCAGTGTCCAATAGTCCTGAAACACTCAAGGATTGACTTTGATACGTTAATGTTAGTGGCAAATAAGGAAGCGTACTTAATGCTCCAAGACTAGGATCTACCTCAGTGAAAGCAAATCTTAGTTTATTAGCCATGAGTCAATTCTTGTTTCTCTTTTAATGCTTGAGCAAGAATGGCAGCAGCCTCAAAAGAGTCATGTAAACCTTGTCTAGGCAGATCATCTTGAATAGATAGCGGCACAATACCAGACTCTCTGAGCAACTCAGATACGAGTAAATTAAGTAACAAGAGTTTATCGGAGTGAGTCAATTGCCTAAGCATGGGAGCAAATTGAGTAGTTGTCAACATAGTTGTGAGAAAGCCACAGGCTTTGATTTTTTGCGCTTGATCTAAGTATAACACCACCTTCGCGCTAATCCTTGCCCAAAAAGCCGTCTAACAATACGTTGGAGCCGACCCATCAAAGGCGATCTTCAAAAGTCAAAGGTTGACTGCGGCGGCTCAACTAGACCGTTATACCTACCGATAATTTGATCTAATTTTATCAATAAACGGCTACTGTTAGCCGACTATAATTTTGCTATTCTGTCAATGCGTAACTTCTATACTTAGTTAAATATGCTGTTGGTTTGATAACTTACATAAATAACTTACATAAATCGATTGATGACAAATTTGCGAAATTGGGGATACTTAGGATTATTAGGACTAGGCACAGTGGCGATCGCTTTTTATTGGCAACACTGGGAGTTTTTGAGCGTCGTCATTGGCGGAATCGGGGCGATCGCTTTCCTCAAGACCATAGCACCACAATCAACAGGCCCCAACCAACCTCTAACCCGTAGCACTCTGCTTAAATCCTTAAACCAAGTTAATAGAATCATCAGCAAAATTAGCGATCGCCCCACCCAAATCAACCTTAAAACCGCAGCCGATCAAATTCAGGCAGATCTGAATCAAAATCAATTTCGCATCGCTGTATTTGGTATGAGTTCGGCGGGCAAAACTTCAGTAATTAATGCCCTATTAAGTCAAAATCTACTAAGCCAAAATCTGGATGATCAAAAGTTAATAGATCAAAAATTAGGCGTAACAGCCCCAACCCTAGGCACAACCCAATCCCCCCAGATCTATTCCTACAAGGATAAATTAGCCGACAAATTAGCGACAAAACGCAAAATATCCCTAATTGATACTCCTGGGTTGCAAAATCGGGGAGCCATGGGTCTAACTCAAGAGGCTACAGCGATCTCCACTGCCGAATCATCGGATTTACTCCTGTTCGTAACTTCAGGGGACTTAGGAGCGATCGAATATCAAGCCTTAATCAGCTTAGAACAGTTGGGGAAGCGAATCATTTTAGTTTTTAATAAAATCGATCAATATCTACCGACCGACCGAGATGCGATCGTGGCGGAGTTACAGCACAAAACTGCTAAATTTTTATTACCTGCGGATGTTGTGGCGATCGCTGCCAATCCAGATCCAATCACAGTCCGCCAGTACGAAAATGTCTATATCGACCAGCCCAAACTGATTAAAGAATGGCTAGAACCTTGTTCTCCTGATATCTCTGCCCTCAAAGCCAGAATTGAATATCTACTTTCCTCAGAATGGGAGGAACTTTTATTACTAAATTCTAACTATCGACTGCAACAACTCCACAAGTCGGCTCAGACCAGCTTACAAAAAATTCGGCATCAGCAAGGTCATGCAATTATCTCTCGTTATCAGTGGCTAAATGCAGGGGTAATATTTGCTAGTCCTATTCCTGCGATCGATTTAATTGCCAGTGTTGCGATTAATGCCAAGTTACTAATGGAATTAAGCCAAATTTATGAACGTCAACTGAGCCTAAAACAGGCACAAAAAATGGCAGTGGCAATGGCAGAAATATTAATTAAGCTCGGTTGTGTGGAAGTTGCCACGGTAGCGATCGCTTCTCAGGCTTCCTATTTTCTCAAAACTAATGCGGTAACCTTTGCAGTGGGGGGGACTGTACAGGCAGTCAGTGCGGCGTATCTAACCTACATCGGCGGAGTGAGCTTTTTAGATTACCTCGATCAAACCCGAGAACTAGATTTCACCAGTGGTAAGCTGCCTGAAAATAGCATGATTAATATCTGTCGGGCTAATTTTGCCAAGATGAAAGAGATCAGTTTTATTCAAGATTTTGTCAATCAGACAATTTCTAATTTTTCTCCATCCCTTCATCCTTAATTTTTTATCTTGATTTCATGAACTGATCTACCCCACGGGCGATCGCCTGCGCCATGCGTTCTTGATAGCTGGGATCGTTTAAGTTAGAACTTTCTTGGGGATTAGTCACAAAACCTGTTTCTACCAAAATGGAAGGCATCGAAGTTCGGCGAATTACGTGAAATCTAGCAGTCCTTACGCCCCGATCCCTAGCTCCAGTGATACTGATAATTTGATTGTGGACAAAACTAGCTAAACGCCCACTTATACTGACCCCAGGAGCATAGTAGGTTTCGATGCCACTCACTCCACTTAGTCTTGACTCCAAAGAGTTGGCGTGAACGCTCACAAACACATTGGCTTCTACCCTTTCTGCTAGGTTAACCCTAGGTTGTAGCTCCACTTCAGTATTATCGGTACGGGTATAAACTACGGTGTAGCCCATTTCCTGCAAAATTCGCCCTAGTTTTAACGAAATTGCCAACACCACATTAGCTTCATAAATACCATTACCCACAGCTCCCACATCTCTACCACCATGCCCAGGATCGACTACAATTACGCCTCTGCCTCTATTCGTAATATTACTCGGAGGATTAGCTCTAGGAAGTCTAGGTGGAATAGTTCTGGGGGGGATTTTTGAACCCTTAATCGGCGGATCGGTAATGGGGAGATTAGGATCTAAATAGTCGGGAACAGCAGCAGTATTTTGAGGCTGGTACAACTGGACATAGAGTTGCTGGGGATCGGAACGAGCATCTTCCCGAATCCGCCAACCCGCACTAGGACGCAACCCAATTACTACAGAGCTCCCTACTTGACTCATCCTAATGGCATCTAGAGCAGTCCCATCAAGGCTAGGGCGGATTAGTTGGGGCGAAATCTTGGCACTATTAATGACGAGGTTATAACTTCCACTGGCTCGATCTTCTGTACCCAAGTAGGTAAAGGGTTGATTGGTTTGAATTAAAAGTTGCCCCGAAGCAGATAGAGTGATCTTTTGAACGATCGTAACAATGTCATTATTGGCACTTACTTGGGGATTGCTGGGAGGGTTAGGATTATTGGGAAGAGGGTTTCGAGGATTAGCTTGAGGATTTTGGGGATTTTGAGGGATAAAAGGTGGATTATTTGCGATCGCATTAGTTGGTCTGACGATCACTGCCCCACGAATAGGATTAAAAATTGCCTCCCAATCCACAGAACTAGTATCACTATTGGGTTCAAAGTCTAAAACAATGCGAGCGATCGGCGGATTTTGCTGATTTTGACCAATTCTAACCTGCCTAACTCCGTAGCGATTTATGGGAATCACAGCTTTATGCAGCCGAGCATTAACTGTAGTTCCAACTAAGTCAAGGATCAGGCGATCGGGGTTAATTGCCCTTTCACTCGTAATTTGAGGATTGCCATTAATCAGTAGAACAATGCCATCAGGGGTATTTTGGACTCCTCGCAGCTGCAAGTTAGCTGCTTGGGCATAGAGCAATCTTTCCCTGCTAATTGGGGTTTGAGCTTCCATCTTGTCCGCATATCCTCCTGCTAGAAGAATACAGAGAGCTAAATAACTTTGCAGGGAATTTTTAGGGAACCTCAACATTGAATATCAGAAAGTTTAGAAGGAATTAAGAATTTTAAGAGAGTATTTCAACTGTTTCTGCCATCTCTATTAAAGCTGATTCATCTACTTTAGGCAAAGATGGGTAAGAAAAAGGTAAAAGTTTAACATTTTGGACTGGGGGTTCATACCCTAACCACCGACTGGAAACTTGGGAAAATTGTTCGGGATCACCAGTAACAAAAAATTTAGGGGCATGGGATTTAGTCAGCACATTTTTCCGTGGTGTGCGATCGCCTAGCCCGAGAATATCTAATTCTTGCCCCACAGCTTTAACGACATATCTAGCTGGATCGATAAACCGTATATGGGAAGGGAGGATTTGTTTAAACACCTCTAGCAAGTGCGGGTAATGAGTACAACCCATAACCAAGGTATCAATTTCTGCCTCAATTAAAGGAGCTAGATAATTTTTAGCAACCTCGTAGGTATAGGGATCATGAATCCGATTTGCCTCGATTAAAGGGACAAATTCGGGACAGGCAACTTGCCATACTTGAGCCTGCTTTTGCTTTTCTGTAATTGCATTTACATAGGCCATACTATTAACCGTAGCTGTAGTGGCAATTACCCCGATTTTTTTTCCATGCTTAATGGCAGCATTGGCAGCAGGTAAAATCAAACCCAGCATGGGTAGATCGAATTGCGATCGCACAGTCTCTAGAGCTAGAGCAGAGCTAGTATTACAAGCCATCACCACCATCTTGACCTGCTGAGTTTGCATCCATGTCAAAATCTGTTGCACAAACTCAATGATTTCGGACTGTGGGCGAGAACCCCAAGGCACCCTAGCTGTATCAGCAAAGTACACGATTTGCTCGCTGGGGAGTTGACGCTTTAGTTCTTGTAATACCGTCAAACCGCCAACTCCACTATCAAAAATGCCAATTGGTTGCTGTGTTGAGTATCTGCTCACACCATCCCATTTTGAAAACATTCTTTTCCTCACTTTCTTAATGCACACAGTAAAGCACAATTTTGAAAATTTGGCATAGGATTTCGCAATCTTGGTAGATCTAAATACTTATCCAAGTACTTAATGGGGCTAAAAAAATTTGATGTCATTGAGAAAGTCCTCTAAAGTATCTGATTTAATTGAACTTTGGCTAGGGAATGATTTGGGAGAAGATTGAGCGATCGCCACCCCCGACCAAGGAATCATGGCAAAATAATCTTGAACAGTTAGGGTTAAAGCCTGAGATTGGTTAATTACAATGGGTCGGTTTTCCCAATTTACACCCTGCCAGAAGGTCTTAACTGATTGTTGCCCAAAATCCAGCCCAAAATTATGATCAATCATTCTTTAATTAAAACTCCATCCCGTAGTCGTTGCTCAATATCTCGACTAGTTGCCCCTTCATTTAACCAAAAAGCTGCGGCATCAATGCGATCGCTCCCACCGAGCAGAAACTTACAAAAACTTTCACCCATGGAATAGCACTGAATTTCGATACACTCTAGCTTTTTCCCCACCAAACTCGTAAAAAATCCCGAAAATAAACCCGCATAAAGATGACAAACGGGCTTACCCACATCGCCAAGGGTGCGTGCTACTACCGAATCATAAATGCTAATAAACATAAGTCCTTGCTTGCGATCGTGCATATTCATCTGCCAACGTCCCCAACCCTGCGCCGCAAAATTCCACCACCAAGTTTCGAGTAAAAAAGCTAAATTTGTCTGGCGAATACTGCGATTAAAATCCTGTTCAAACCACTGGATAAAAAATTCAGCATCCCTCTGCCCCCACTCACAGCCAATGGTATACATTACCGCCGCCGAAGCAGCTCCCACTTCTTCTTCTAGCCCTTCTTGCAAACCAATAATAAAATCTTCGCTGGTTAAAAGATTCCGCATCCCATTCCAGTCATTGATTATGCCTTGGTCAGGATTGGGGATCAAAAAGTCTTGGAGGCTATAGTGACCATGAAGATTATGGTTTTTAGCAATTTCCCTTGGGCGTTCTGTATCATTATCTAGGGCATTAATAATCAACACCCGATTTATCGGGCGGTGAATGGCAGTCAATCGTGGTATAATAACTGTACCGCATAACTTACGGATACCTTGACTCAAACGTACATACTTTAAGAGTATGGTGAACAGCGTAGTTTTAGCACATCCAAACTTAACCTAAAACCTTAACTAAATCTTTTGCAGTCCTATCAAGTTTTAAGAACTAATATTCACGCCACCAGCTACGAAAATGCCTGCGATCGCATTGCTGAATATGTAAAGAGTGGGGAACCTCGCTATATAGTTGCTGCTAATGTCCATGTCGTCATGACTGGTTACTGGGATCAGGCGTATCAACAAGTCCTGAATCATGCCGATTTAGTTACACCCGACGGAATGCCCTTAGTCTGGGCGTTGAGATTACTTGGCTCTAAAAATCAACCTAGGGTATATGGTCCTGATTTAATGCTTGCCTGGTGCGATCGCAGTCAAAATTTAGGCTATCCCATCTATCTTTATGGAACTACAGAAAAAACTTTAGAGAATTTAAGCACTAATCTCAAACAAAAATTTCCGAACTTGGCGATCGCAGGTTCATACTCACCACCCTTTACTCCACAAAATAATAATCAGATTGAGGATGATCTATCCCGAATCCAAGCTTCTAGGGCTAAAGTCGTATTTGTGGGCTTAGGATGTCCAAAACAGGAATGCTGGATGGCTCAGGCTCAGGGCAAAATTAATGTCGTCATGATCGGGGTTGGAGCAGCCTTTGATTTTCATAGTGGACAAGTAGCTCAGGCTCCACGGTGGATGATGAAGTTGGGCTTAGAGTGGCTGTATCGCCTTGGGCAAGAACCCCAAAGATTATGGCGCAGATACTTAATTAATAATCCAAGTTTTGCAGTTTTATTACTATTCCAACTTCTGCGGCGAGCCTTTAAGCGCAGTTTATAATCACATAACTACCATGACTTGACTGCAAATGACATTATCTCAATGGGATTGCTTACTTAAAAACTTAGGATGTTGGCAAGGTTCCTTTACCCAACTTTCGGCAAACGGTGAAATTATTGCAGATATTCCCAGTGAAACTATTCTCAAAGAGCAAGAAGGTAAGGGAAGTGAGAATAAGCCAATTCAGCAAATAATTCGGACATATAATCCAACAGGAACCGAAGAGAAGATCCTAGAATATAGTTCCCTAGCCCGCAGTGTACTTTTCTTTGAGAATGGAGCCTTTTCCCAAGGTTCGACCCAATTAGGATTTAATAGCGAGTTTGGCGCAGAGCTAGGACTGATTGATGGCAATTCTCGCCGCCGCCTCGTGCAGTTATTTAATAAAAATGGAGAACTCGATCGCCTAACCTATATTCGAGAAATCCTCGCTGATACTGAGCCGCAAATATCACAAATTATTAGTTGGGAACAATTACAAGGGGAATGGGAATGTGACGTAGTGACTTTATATGCAGATTGGCGATCGCCCGATCAATTTACAACTACAACCGAATGGCTAAATGAAAATAGAACTTCAGAAATTGGCAACAAACTAAATCCCAATATTAAGACTCTATTTTTGCCTGATGGCGTAGTTTCTATTTGTCCTGCTCAGACTAAGTTAGGAGAACCAGTCAGTTTAGAAATTTTATGGCTAACTGAACCTAATGTGTATCAGCAGATGATCCGCCATTACGATCGCCGTGGAGGCTGGGTAAGTTTAACCTTGGCGATCGCTTCACGGATCTTGACCTAGTTTTAGATCAACTTCCTATATATAAAAATACTAATGAATGGTGAGATCGCCTCATAGTTACATTTTTTCCAGAGCTAACTAAGAAGATATAGACTAACTTATACAGCAGAATTATTTTTTAGTTAGTTTTTTTAAAGAGAAATGGTAGTTAAACCAGAGTGGCTGAGAGTAAAAGCACCCCAATGGCAAAGGGTAGGCAGTGTTAAAGAAACCCTGAGAGATTTGGGCTTAAATACAGTCTGCGAAGAGGCTTCTTGTCCCAATATTGGCGAATGTTTTAGCATTGGTACAGCGACATTTTTAATTATGGGCCCTGCCTGCACTCGGGCTTGTCCTTACTGTGATATTGACTTTGAGAAAAAGCCCCAAGCCCTTGATCCCACTGAACCCGATCGCCTAGCTCAAGCCGTAGAAAGACTAAATCTCAAGCACGTTGTCATTACTTCAGTAAACAGAGATGATTTAACCGATGGGGGAGCCTCGCAGTTTGTGAAGTGTATTCAAAACATTGGCGATCGCACACCTGATACCACCGTAGAAGTCCTAATCCCCGATCTCTGTGGTAATTGGCAAGCACTGGAAACTATTCTTTCAGCATATCCAGATGTCCTGAATCATAATACCGAAACTATCCCCAGACTATATAAACGCACTCGCCCCCAAGGAGATTACAAGCGTACATTGGAGCTACTGCGCCGTACCAAAGAGCTAGCACCTTGGGTCTATACCAAATCTGGGCTGATGGTGGGGTTGGGCGAAACTGAGGCAGAAGTTGTAGAGGTAATGCAAGATTTACGCAAAAGTGATTGTGATATTTTAACCATTGGGCAGTATTTACAGCCATCCCAGAAGCACCTAGATGTTCAAGAGTTTGTGCATCCCGATCGCTTTGCAACTTGGCAGAAAATAGGGGAGACAATGGGATTTATACAGGTTGTGTCTTCGCCTCTTACCCGAAGCTCTTACCATGCTGAAGAAGTGCAGAAATTAATACAGTTATATCCACGGTGTGATTTACGCCCTTAATCCAGAAAGTTTTTGATAATTACGTCAATACATTTGCTTCAATAGCATAGAATAACTAAAGCATTATTATAATTAGAGGTACACATGATAGGTGAAATATTTGCAGCATTTGCAGATGAAGATGTTGATATAGATTATCGTTCTGACACCTATCGTGATGCTTATAGCAGAATTAATGCGATCGTAATTGAAGGCGAACAAGAAGCCCACGACAATTACATTCAACTTGGGGAATTATTACCTAACTTCAAGGCGGAATTAGCAGGCCTAGCAAAAATGGAAAATCGCCACAAAAAAGGATTTGAAGCCTGTGGACGTAATCTGAGTGTGACCCCAGATTTGGGATTTGCTAAAGAATTTTTTAACTCTCTCCATGGTAATTTCCAGAAAGCCTTTGCGATCGCCGACGTGGTTACTTGCCTATTAATTCAATCTCTAATTATTGAGTGCTTTGCGATCGCTGCCTACAATATCTACATTCCCGTTGCCGACGAGTTTGCCCGTAAAATTACCGAAGGCGTAGTTAAAGATGAATATTTACACCTAAATTTTGGGGAAGTATGGCTGCAAGAAAATTTTGCTTCAGCTAAAAGTCAATTAGAAGCCGCAAACAGACAAAACCTACCCCTAGTCTGGAAAATGCTAAATCAAGTGGCAAAGGATGCTAAGGTTTTGGGCATGGAAAGAGACGCTTTAATTGAAGACTTTATGATTCAATACGGAGAAAGCTTAGGCAAGATTGGCTTTAACACCCGTGAAATCATGAAAATGTCAGCTATGGGCTTAGTTGCGGCTTAATTAGCCTTGTTTTTCAAATAATAAAGTACTGAAAAAAAATTTAATGTTTGGTTTGATCGGACATCTCACCAGTCTCGCCCATGCTCAAGCTGTGGCAAAGGACTTAGGCTATGAAGAATATGCAGGACAGGGGCTAGAATTTTGGTGTATGGCTCCGCCCCAAATTGTTGATGACATAACTGTAACTAGTATCACAGGGCAAGTAATCCAAGGTAAGTATGTGGAATCTTGCTTTTTACCTGAAATGCTAGCAGCAAAACAATTTAAGGCGGCAACTCGAAAAATTATCAACGCCATGGTTTATGCCCAAAAGCAAGGCATTGACATTACGGCATTGGGTGGTTTTTCTTCCATTATCTTTGAGACTTTTAACCTCAGCCAAGTTCGCCAAGTTCGCAATATTAATCTGGAAATCGAAAAATTTACTACAGGTAATACCCATACTGCTTACATTCTTTGTCGCCAAGTTGAACAAACTAGCATTAAGTACGGTATTAATTTATCTAAAGCCACAATAGCAGTATGTGGGGCAACAGGGGATATTGGCAGCGCAGTTTGTCGATGGCTAGATGCTCGTACAGATGTTAAGGAATTAGTTTTAGTTGCCCGTAACCAAGAGCGTTTAAAAGTCTTGCAGTCCCAGCTAGGACGGGGAAAGGTAATGGGGATTGAAGAAGCTTTGCCAATCGCTGACATTGTGGTGTGGGTGGCGAGTATGGCTAAGGGGATGGAAATAGATATAAATAGCTTAAAACGTCCTTGTATTTTGATTGATGGCGGCTATCCCAAGAATATGTCTACTAATATTCAAGTTCCTGATGTTCATGTTATTAATGGCGGCATTGTTGAGCATTCCATTGATATTGACTGGAAAATTATGAATATTGTCAGTATGAGTGCTCCTGCTCGGCAGCTATTTGCTTGTTTTGCCGAATCTATGCTTTTGGAATTTGAAGGCTGGCATACTAATTTTTCGTGGGGACGTAACCAAATTACCATTGAGAATATGGATAAGATCGGTGAAGTTTCGATCAAGCATGGTTTTCGTCCATTAATTGCTTAATCACTCAAAAGTATGTAGTCCTAATAGGTATTCCTTTTAAGATTTTCTAGATTTCTTTAATTTCATGTAGGCTTCAATGACTTTAACGACCTTGGGCCCTGTGAATGCGCCACCCCCACCACCTGAATTTTCGCCAAATGCGACTACGACAATTTCGGGTTTATCGGCAGGAGCATAGCCTACAAACCATGTATGGCTTTTGCGGGGAGGATCTTCGGCTGTACCCGATTTACCTGCGATCGCCACGCTAGAAATATTTAAGCGAGTAGCTGTACCACTTGTAACTACTCGTCTGAGTCCATCTCTTAATACGGCGATCGTGCTAGGGGCAAGGTTGAGGGATTTTCGCCATGTTTTAATATCCCCATTGTCTAGGTGCAGATGAGGTTTAACTAAATATCCCCCATTTGCTGCAACTGCAGTCATGACTCCAACTTGGAGCAAGTTTGCCTGTAGATCTCCTTGCCCAATGGACATATTGATCGTGTTACCCACATACCACTGCTCTTTTAAAACTTTTTGCTTCCACTGGGGATCTGGTACTAATCCGGGAGATTCTTCATCTTTTAGCTCTATGCCTGTATGGGAGCCAAAACCAAATTTTCTTGTCCATTTTACTAGGGTATCTACGCCAATTCTCCGACCCACTTGATAAAAGAAGGTATCACTACTAAAAGCCATGGCATCCTCAAAGCCAATGGTGCCAAACCCCGCATTATTGTGATCCCAGAACTGAATACCGCCGATTTCTAAATAGGGAAAAGTATTTAGGTACTCCCCAGGGGAAAATTTTCCTGACTCTAGGGCTGCTGCGGTGGTAATAATTTTAAAGGTACTGGCTGGGGGAAATCCTTGGAGAGTACGATTAACAAAAGGATGATCCTTAGCGGTTAGGCGTTTCCAAGCAGCATTAGAAATCCGACCTGAAAATAAATTAGGATCAAAGTTGGGATAGCTCGCCATTGCCAAAACCTCTCCATTATTAGGATTCATGGCAATCAGTCCGCCTTGAACATTACCCAAAGCTGCTTCTGCTACTTTTTGGAGTTCTAGGTCTATAGTTAGGTTAACGGGGTTCCCAGCCTTTGGCGGCTTTTGCCCGAGGATTCTAATGACTTTACCTGCGGCGTCAACTTCTACTTGTTGGCCGCCCCAAACACCTCTAAATTTTTGCTCGAAGGCGTACTCTACTCCAGCTTTGCCAATTACATCTCCCAATCGATAGCCTTTAGCTTTGAGGATCTTTAATTCTTCTTCTGTAAGTTCACCTGTATAGCCAAGTAAATGGGCAGCCACATCGCCATTGGGGTAGTAACGTACGGCTTCGGGATCGACTTCCACTCCTTTTAGTTCATTAATGCGTTCGCCTAATTCGATCGCTAGTTTGGGGCTAATCCCTGCGGAAATCCGAACTTTGTTGGGGGAGTTATATCCTTCTTGCTCTAGTTTTTTTCTGATTTCAGCTTCGGGAATTCTAATAATTTGGGCTAGATTGGCGATCGTTTCTTGCCATTTTTCCTTAGTTTGAGCCACTGGCCATAGATAAACCGCATGGGATAGGCGATTAGTTGCCATAATTTTACCGTGGCGATCTAAAATCCGTCCTCGTTCTGGAGCCTTGGCAATGAGACGAATCCGATTATTTTCTGCTAACTGCCGATTACGATCGCCTTCAACAATTTGGATAAAAGATAATCTCACCCCAATTAAACTGAGCAGTGTTATTGCGATCGCCAGCAGGATTGGGGCTTGCAAATCTTTACCCATAGAGCGATTGCCATTTTCAGAGGTAAAGGGGGCTTTTTTGACAACCATAAAGTGTGAGGTTTTGATGTTAAATTAGCGATCCTATTCATTTTAGATTTTTTCTATGCAGTCTGATAGTTCTTCCGATCAATGGCAGGAAATTGAGTCCCAAATTCAAGAAACTGAAGCGTTATTGGCAGAGGTTAAACAAAAATTTGAGGCGGCAAAAACTACGGATAGCGATCGCCAGAATCTCCAAATTAGACAGCAGGAGCTAGAGCGTAAGCTGCAAACCAAACTGAATTTACAACAACGTCAAGAACTAAAAGCCCAACTCCAGATAATTCAAACCCAACTAGAAGATATTGACACTGGGATCTCTGCCCAGTTAATTACTTGGAGCAGTTTTAAGGAGCCTTTTTGGCAAATTGTGAGGTTTAGTGGCTTAGGTTTTCTATTAGGGATATTAGTTAAAGGTTGTGTTTCGTAACAGCATAAAAAATCCCCCAGAACCTAATTCATAGGAGCCAAGGGATTAAAAAAACTCAACTTACGAACTAGATGAGGTCTAGTTAAGACTTAAGACACGAGGATTTTCGCCAACGTGAATTGTGTCTACAAATCTGACGGTTTTAGACTGGCTGGAAATAATTAAAGACTCAGTTCTAGCCCCACCACCAAAATAGCGCACACCTTCCATTAGGGTTCCAGTTGTAATTCCGCAAGCAGCAAATAATACATCCTTACCTGAAGCTAGTTCATTGGCGTTGTAGATTCTATCTGGTTCTTCAATACCCATGGATTTTAGACGGGCAATATTGCTTTCTTTGCTTTCGCCGATCAAACCTGTTTGAGCGATCGCAGGATCATAAATTAATTGACCTTGGAAATGTCCACCCAAGCAACGTAGAGCCGCAGCGGAAATTACGCCCTCAGGAGCAGCACCGATACCCATCAAAGCATGAATATTTGTACCTTGGAACGCACAGGAAATAGCCGCAGAAACATCACCATCGCTGATCAAGCGGACTCTAGCTCCAGCTTCACGGATTTCAGCAATTAGTTCTTTATGGCGAGGACGATCCATGACCACAACGACTAATTCTTCGATCGCCCGATCCATGCATTCTGAGAGAATTTTGAGGTTCTTGGTAGGAGAATTACGAATATCAACATGACCAGCAGCAACAGCAGGGGCAGCCAGCTTATTCATATAAAAGTCAGGGGCAGCAAACAATCCACCTTTTTCAGAAATTGCCAACACTGCCATAGAGCCATTTTGACCGTAGGCTACGAGGTTTGTGCCTTCGCAGGGATCGACGGCAATATCAATTTCTTGTAGCTCATCAATGGTGCAAAAATCGGCGGCATTAGGTTGAGTACAAATTCCTACTTCTTCCCCGATATAGAGCATTGGGGCATCATCACGCTCGCCTTCACCAATTACAATTCTGCCACGCATATGGATTTTGTTCATGCGCTCCCGCATTGCTTCTACAGCAACTTCATCGGCGGTATTTTTGTCTCCTTTACCCATCCAACGGGCGGAGGCGATCGCTGCTTGTTCTACAACCTCAATAATTTCTAGGCTGATTGTGTTATCCATATTCTTAAATAATTTGATGAGTGAATTACTTAAGTTTACAAGTCTTGCGGTCACGGGTTTAAATATCTAGAAATATTAAGCATCTAGAAATATTAAGCTCATTGCGATCATGAGAATAGCGATCGCTCATCAAGATTATCAAGATCTACCAGTTTTGAGATTCTACGGGCAAGGTAGGTGTATCTGTGGCGATCGCTCACTTGTCTGACGGCTAGACCGATGGCTTTGGATTCTCCGACAATGATGGCAAGTTGCTTTGCTCTAGTTAGGGCTTGCTGAAAAAGGGACTACGCGGAAAGTAGTGGGTAAAGAGGAAGGGGATAATACTTTGACTGTCTACTAGGAAAATGCCAAGAAAAAGAATTAAAGTTAAAA
>VYKS01000453.1_pt1 | contig 14573 bp, 12 predicted proteins | sample 5114511 | NCBI WGS metagenome assembly VYKS01 (sample SAMN12291795, study PRJNA351875) | freshwater metagenome | isolation source: freshwater lake | place: USA: Michigan, Gull Lake | collected 2011-07-05 | reverse complement strand
ATATGCTTTAACTATTCGTATCCGTAAATCTTCTGAATATGCTCTTGCCATATGTATTTTTTTAATGTCTATCCCATTATATCTCGTCCCCTTTTTTATGAAAACTGCAATAAGAGATTATTGTCTAAAAAATTTGATTATTAAAAATCTCTTTCTTGATATTCAATAAACAGAGCTATCGCTAAAGCAACTTCCATGCAATCACTGTAAAATAACCATTACAGAAAGATTTATAGTTTCCCAAAGTTAATACTAAAACATCTCATTAGACTAGTTTTTGGGCATGTAATTAGTTAACAATTCAAACGATTCCAAGGTAACTTCAATATGAATTTAGATGAATTGGTCTTAGGGATGGTGCTTAGAGGGATATTGCCCGATCGCACTGTCACGCTTGTTAGCGTTGCGCGTTACGGTACAGAAGTTGTTGAAGTTACCTATAAGGACTCTGCGGGTGTATTAGGAAGCGAGTTGCTGTATAGAGATCGTGAGTCCGAGCTAGAAGTCGTTCAAGTGGGTCATCCGTGGAGCTTTGATGGTGATGGCGCTTTGCTAAGACTAGTCTCTGAAGCATACAGAATTCAGTTAGCTCACTTATTCGATCCACTTCTGGCTGTACATACATCTTTGGTAGAACCGCTTCCCCATCAGATTACGGCAGTGTATGGCGAAATGCTCTCACGTCAGCCTTTGCGCTTTTTACTTGCCGATGACCCTGGGGCGGGAAAGACAATCATGGCAGGATTACTGATTCGTGAGTTACTGATGCGCGGGGATTTACATCGTTGTTTGATCGTTTGCCCTGGTAATTTAGCAACGCAGTGGCAGGATGAGCTATCTACTAAGTTTCATCTCCCTTTTGAGATTCTCTCAAACGATCGCATTGAAACAGCAAGAACGGGAAATGCCCTAGCAGAGATGCCTCTGGTGATTGCCAGACTTGATAAACTCAGCCGTAATGACGATTTGCAGGCAAAACTAGCGCAGACCGATTGGGATTTAGTGGTCTGTGATGAAGCACATAAGATGTCCGCCTCTTTTTTTGGTGGAGAAGTCAAGGAAACCAAGCGATATAAATTAGGTAAGCAATTATCACAAGTCGCTCGACACTTTTTGCTAATGACGGCAACGCCTCACAATGGTCGAGAGGAAGATTTCCAATTATTTATGGCGCTACTGGATGGCGATCGCTTTGAGGGGAAATTTCGTGAGGGAGTCCATGCCAGTGATGTGTCCGATCTGATGCGTCGCCTTGTTAAAGAAGATATGCTCAAATTTGATGGCAAACCTCTATTCCCAGAGCGAGGAGCTTATACCGTGAGTTATCAACTATCGGCATTAGAAGAGAGTCTTTACCGTCAAGTGACTGATTATGTGCGGGATGAATTTAATCGTGCTGATGCTTTAGAAAATGAAGGCAGAAAGGGTACGGTTGGTTTTGCGCTGGCAATTTTGCAGCGTCGTTTAGCGTCTTCACCAGAGGCAATCTATCAATCGATTAAGCGTAGGCGAGAGCGATTACAAAAGCGTTTGCAAGAAGAAGAACTGCGAAAGCAATACCCGTCAATAGTTCTCTCTAAGCCAGATCGTGATATCGATCCAGATGACTTGGAAAATGACATGGAGGACTTTGCGGCTGATGAACGCGAGATGACGGAGGAGGAGTTAGTCGATCTGGCTTCGGCATCGCGGACGATCTCCGAGTTGCAAGCGGAAATTGCCAAACTTAAAGAACTGGAAGAACTTGCTGCTCAAGTGCGTCGCAGTGGTACAGATCGCAAGTGGGAAGAATTATCGGGGTTGTTGCAAGACTGCCCCGAAATGTTTGATGCTGGTGGATATCGCCGCAAGTTGGTGATTTTTACAGAGCATCGCGATACGCTCAACTATCTCATCGATCGCGTTAGTACTTTACTCGGTCATGCCGATGCTGTGGTCACTATTCACGGTGCGATCGGTCGAGAAGAACGGAAGAAGGCAGAACAGGCGTTTAAACAAGATGTTGCCGTACAAGTGTTGATCGCCACGGACGCGGCGGGTGAGGGGATTAATTTACAAAGGGCGCATCTCATGGTGAATTATGACTTACCTTGGAATCCTAATCGCCTAGAGCAACGCTTTGGACGTATCCATCGGATTGGACAGACAGAGGTTTGCCATTTGTGGAACTTGGTTGCTGCGGAAACTCGTGAAGGTAGTGTTTATGCAACTTTGCTCAAAAAAATTGAAGCGGAACAAGAAGCCTTGGGTGGTAAGGTGTTTGATGTATTAGGTAAAGCGATCGCTGGGGTAGAGCTGCGAGATTTAATGATTCAGGCAATTCGTTATGGCGATCGCCCTGATATTCGGGAAAAGCTCAATCAGGCAGTGGTCGATAAGTTGGATCAGCAAAAACTGCGTGACCTGTTAGAAGAAAGAGCTTTAGCCCATGATTCGATGGATGCTTCACGGATACAGCGCATCCGTGAAGATATGGAACGCAGGTCAGCTCGCAAACTTCAGCCTCACTTTATTGCCGAGTTCTTTCTGAGAGCCTTTACCGATTTAGGTGGCAGCATTCGCCAGCGCGAACCCCATCGCTATGAAATTACCCATGTACCTGCCAGTATTCGCAACCGTAGTCAGCAAGTGGGGTTGGGCGAACCTGTCGGCAGAAGCTACGAGCGTATTTGTTTTGCTAAAGATCTAATTAATGTGTCTGGGAAGCCCCTAGCTACTTTTGTTTGTCCTGGTCAACCTTTACTCAATGCTGTCATTTCACTGCTGATGGAGCAGAATCGCGATTTACTCAAACAGGGGGCAATATTAGTAGATGAAACTAATAAAAACGATCGCCCTCGTGTTTTGGTGTATCTAGAACACGCAATTCAGGATGCGCGAAAAAATGTCGATGGGAATAGGCGTGTCGTCTCTCGCCGTATGCATTATGTGGAGATTGATGCTGAAGGGCATACTGAAAACGCAGGATATGCTCCTTATCTGGATTATCGACCCTTGCGAGAGGATGAGCAATCTCAGATGCCGACACTTTTGGCTCGATATGCGTTTTCTCAAGAAATTGAATCGAAGGCGATTGGTTATGCGATCGCCCATTTAGTACCACAGCATTTTGCCGAAATTCGCGATCGCAAGGAGAAGCTGATCGACAAAACGATCGCCGCCGTCAAAGAACGACTGGCTAAAGAAATCAGCCATTGGGATCGACGGGCAAATGAGTTGAGCGCCCAAGAATTGGCTGGCAAACCCAATGCTAAACTAAACTCAGCTAGGGCAAGACAGAGGGCAGACGATCTAGAAGCGCGGATGAAAAAACGGTTAGATGAACTTGCTCAAGAGCGACAACTAACACGCTTACCGCCAATTGTGGTTGGTAGTGCCTTGATTATTCCTGCGTCAGTATTTACGCTGCCAAGCATTATTGAGAATTCTGAGAAAAAAGGTATGAGCGATCGCCCAGACTATGAAGCTCGTCGCCGCGTGGAGTTGAGGGCGATGGCGGCAGTGATGGCACAGGAAGTTAGGCTGGGTTTTAAACCTGTCGATGTCAGCGATCGCCGTTGTGGTTATGATATTGAGTCCTATGTGGGGGATGGGCGATTGCGATTGCTTGAGGTTAAGGGCAGGGTTGAGGGGGCAGATACGGTGACAGTAACCAAAAACGAGATTTTAGTTGCCTTGAACAAGCCAGAGAGTTACCTGTTAGCGATGGTTAAAGTGCCACAGGATGAGGATGCTCTATGTCCTGTTCGTTATGTTGAGCAACCATTTCAAAAGGAGCCAGATTTTGGGTCGATTAGCGTAAACTATAGTTGGCAAGACTTATGGGCAAAGGGTCAGGAATTCTAGATTTGGTAAGACCGATCGCATAGGAGTTAACAGGATGGCGACATTAGTACGGATTGCTCAGATTGAGACTTTGCAGGGTCAAACTACTGTGCTGCATGATATTGATTGGCAGCAATTTGAGGCAATTCTGGAAGATTTGGGAGAAAACCGCGCATCGCGGATTGCTTATTTTGATGGGGTATTGGAGATTCAGATGCCTTTACCAGAGCATGAAGCGGATAAGGAATTGATTGGCGACTTGATTAAGATGATGTTTGCCTATCTCTTAATGGATTATGAGTGCTATGGTTCGACAACTTTTAAGAAGCAAAGTATGCCTGCGGGGATTGAGCCAGACAATTGCTTTTATGTGCAGAATCATCATCTGATGATTGGTAAGACGCGCTTAGATTTAGCCGTCGATCCAGCACCAGATTTGGCGATCGAGGTAGATCTGACTTCGAGGACTGCAAGATCTGCTTATGTGGCTTTGGGTGTGCCTGAAATATGGCAGTATGCAAATCGCCAGTTAAGAATTTTTCGATTGCAAGATGGGGACTATGTTGAGTCGTTGGATAGTGCGATTTTCCCTCAATGCCGAGTTACAGCAGCGATTAATCGTTGTTTAGAAATTTGTCGTACTAAAGGAAGAGGGGCAGCATTGCGAGAATTTCAGGCATGGATGGGTCAAAATCTAAAGTAATTATTGCTTTACTAAACTTTAGATATAACTAATCCCCGTAGTGAGTTTTTGCTCTTACAATTAGCAATTCTTTCTCGTCTTCATAGATTTCATAGACTATACGATCTTTTAGACTAAGCCGATACGATCGCAATCCATCTAGATCACCTTTTAAAGCTTTACCAGCATAGGGATTTATGGCAAGTGTATTCACCAAGATATCTTTGAGCTTTTCTTTTTGTTTGGGTGATAGTTGATTGATGTCTTTTTGGGCTTGTTTTGAAAATAAAATTGTGTAAGCCATTATCCAAATACTTGCTGCATGGTTAACGCTTCGCCTTTTTGATATTCTTGACGTGCTGACTCAACTTGATCTAAAAGGTTGGGGACTTGCAGGAGAGCGTTTGTCTCGGTTAATGAATCTTGTTCGTCTTGATTGTTGAGATTAAATACCAAAAATTCAACGAAGGCTAATGCTTGCTTTTGCTGCTCAATTGGCAGTTGCTGCACGGTGTTGACTACTTTTTCCAAGATGGTCATAGATTTAAGCTTTTATTCTCTTGTTGTCTAGTCTAGCTTATAGGCATCTCAAAACCAGAATAGGGTGAGGCGGCGCAAAGTGCTGTATGTCGTGAAATTTGTGAGATAATGCCAAAAATCGCAAGCAATCTTACATTTACATCGATGAGTTCTGCTAAGAACGGGTTACAGAAAAAATAATCGTCATGACTTACAAAAAGAAACTCATCGAGGTGGCTCTGCCACTAGAGGCAATTAATAAAGAATCGGCGCGGGAGAAGTCGATTCGGCATGGACATCCTAGCACTTTGCATTTGTGGTGGGCGCGGCGACCTTTGGCGGCTTGTCGGGCGGTGTTGTTTGCATCGTTGGTAGATGATCCTTCGAGTTTGCCTGATGAGTTTCCGACTGAGGATGAGCAGAATATTGAGCGATTAAGGTTATTTGGGATTATTGAGCGTTTGGTGAAGTGGGAAAACATCAATAATCAGGATGTTTTGAATGATGCAAGGGCAGAGATTCTCAAAAGTACCAATGGCAATCCGCCGCCTGTATATGACCCGTTTTGTGGTGGTGGCTCGATACCTCTAGAGGCGCAAAGGTTGGGCTTAGAAGCACATGGGAGCGATCTAAATCCTGTGGCAGTGTTGATTACCAAGGCTTTGATCGAGATTCCGCCCAAGTTTAAGGATCTGCCGCCTGTGGCTTTGCAGAAGAAGATGCAGGAGATTGCTCAACAATTTCGGAAAGAGCCGACTGAGAGTGAGGCGATTTTGTGGGATTTATTGAGAAATCGGAAACTGGACGATCGCAAGTTTCGCCGCCAGCATCCTATAGGTCGCTTTGTGGTTGACTTTTATTGCCATGAAGAGCGTTTGATTGTGGAAATTGATGGCGGTATTCATGCATCCCAACAGGATTTAGATCGGCAAAGACAGGAAATTCTTGAATCTCTTGGATTACGCTTTGTCAGGATAAGTAGCAATCTTGTAGAAACTAATCCTCAAGATGCCTTACAAAAAATTCGCAACGCTTTCTTGCTCCCCTCTCCCTGAGGGAGAGGGGCTGGGGGTGAGGGAAATGACGCAACAGTTATTGCATGGATTTGGGCGCGAACGGTAAAATGTCCAAACCCTAGTTGTGGTTGTGCTATGCCTTTGGTGCGATCGTTTGCTTTGTCAACTAAGAATGGTAAAGAGGCATGGATTGAGTATGAGATAGAACGCTCTGGCGATGTACCGAAGGTAATTTTTGCGGTCAAGTCTGGAACGGGTGAACCACCTGAAGGTACCGTGAGCCGCAAGGGTGCGCGGTGTATTGCTTGTGAATCTGATGTGAAGTTGGATCATGTCCGTGCTGAGGGTAAGGCAGGACGGATGGGGGCGCAATTAATGGCGATTGTGGCGGAGGGGAATAAGCAAAGGTTCTATCTTTCGCCAAGTGAGGAACACGAAGAAATTACTAAACAGGCAGTGCCAAAATGGAAGCCTGAAACAGAACTTTCTACTCATTCTCAATATATGGCGGCTCCTCGCTACGGAATAACTAAACACTCTGATCTATTCACTGCTCGGCAATTAGTAGCATTGACAACTTTTAGCGACCTAGTAAAAGATGCAAGAGAGAAAGTTATTGTTGATGGTGGTACAGAAGAATATGCAAATGCTATTGCCACATATTTATCGTTTACTGTTGATAAAAATTCTGATTATTGGAATAATATTTGCACATGGCATATAAATAGAGAAACTATAGGGCATCTTTTTACTAAACAAGCAATCCCAATGTCTTGGGACTTTGCAGAAACTAATCCAATGAGTGATTCTACAGGGAATTTTTTAGGAGCAATTGACTGGGTTTGTAAGGTTGTACAAGCATCTAGAACAGATATACATGGTTTTGCTAAACAGCAAGATGCAGTTGAAGAAAAGGTAACAGAAACAGGCTTTCTTTTTTCTACAGATCCTCCCTATTACGATGCAATTCCTTATGCCGATCTCTCAGACTTTTTCTATGTTTGGTTAAGGCAATCTCTTAATGGTATTTATCCCGATCTTTGTTCAACTCTGCTAGTTCCGAAAAGTCAGGAAATGGTTGCAGATCATTTTCGACATGGTAGCAAAGAGAAAGCGAAGCAATTTTTTGAAGATGGTTTAAACAAAGTTTTTCATCAAGTTCGCAAGTCTGCCCATCCTGATTATCCATTCACTGTTTACTATGCTTTCAAACAAACAGAATCAGATGATGAAGACTCTGAAAATGAGACGGATTCAAGTTCTATAGCTTCGACTGGATGGGAAACAATCCTAGAAGCACTGATACAGTCTAGCTTTGCTATTACTGGAACAGTTCCACTCAGGACAGAACTCGCAAATCGCATGAGAGGACAAGGTAGCAATGCCCTTGCATCATCCATTGTCCTAGTCTGCCGCCCTCGCCCCGACAACGCCACCTCAACCACCCGTCGCCAATTTCTCAACGAACTCAAACGCGAACTCCCCGACGCACTCAAAAAACTGCAACAAGGCAACATCGCCCCCGTAGACCTTGCCCAAGCCAGCATCGGACCTGGCATGGCAGTCTACTCCAAATATGCCAAAGTCCTCGAACCCGACGGCTCCGCCATGCGCGTCCGCACCGCACTGCAACTAATTAATCAAGCCCTCGATGAATACTTCGCCGAACAAGAAGGCGAATTTGATACCGACACACGCTGGGCGCTAGCTTGGTTCGAGCAGAGCCAATTTAACGAAGGCGCATACGGCGATGCCGAAACCCTATCCACCGCCAAAAACATCAGCGTCCAAGGCTTAGTCAACTCAGGCATCCTATATGCCAAAGGCGGCAAAGTCAGACTACTCAAACGCGACGAACTCCCCACAGATTGGAACCCCAACAACGACAACCGCGTACCCGCATGGGAAGTCGCCCATCATCTAATTCGCGCCCTCGACAAACTTGGCGAAACAGGAGCCGCCAACCTCCTCGCCCAAGTCGGCATCGACAAAGGCGAAACTGCCAAAGACCTGAGCTATCGTCTATATAGCATCTGCGATCGCAAAGGCTGGACACAACTAGCCCTCGACTACAACAGTCTCGTGATCTCATGGCAAGCGATCGTGCAACTAGCCAGCGCCGAGAAAAAGCCCACCACCGAACAAGGCAATTTATTTAACACTTGAGGTAACTAACTATGATTGCTCAAGCCCAGAAAGATCACTTGCCACTCTCCCCTGCCGAATATCTAGCTTGGGAAGCCGATCAAGATACTAAATACGAATACGAAAATGGCAAAATTATCGCCATGACAGGCGGCACAATTCCCCATAGCCAAATTTCTGCCAATCTTGCCGCCCTGCTCATTCCCCACCTGCGCGGCAAAGGTTGCAAAGTCGCCATCAGCGATGCCAAAGTCACCACCCCATCAGGCAAATACTACTATCCCGATCTCATTGTCACCTGTGACGATCGCGATCGCTTTGCGCGTGATTTTTTACAATACCCCACGATCATTGTCGAAGTGCTGTCACCCGCCACCGAAGCCCGCGATCGCGGCATCAAACAGCAACACTATATGCTGATCGAAACTCTGCAAACCTACATTCTGATCACACCAGATCGACCCAGAATCGAAATCTATCAGCGCCGTAGCAACTTAGCTTGGGAATATCTATCCATCGCGATCGAGCCAACAGACTTAGAAGATAAAAATACAACTAACGATCCACTCATTCAGATCACCAGCCTAGACCTAACCTTTCCCATCTCCACTCTTTACGAAAATATTAATTTCCCTTCTGAACCTAGCGACCTATAACAATTTCACACTAATCCAATTAATCGATTAATCAAACCTATGGCAATTAGCAATCAAGAACGTATCGGTCGCGCCCTCAAATATCTCAAAGAAGGACTATATCCTTTCATTGAACGCGAGATGAAAAGCGCCTATCGTACTGATTGGCTAACTGCTGCCAGAGCATCTGTTGACCCAGATCCCAATCTCAAGTGCACCCTCGACGAAATTCTCCAAGAAGATCCTGCGGCTCAACTAAAGCTACTCGATCGCCAATGGAACGACGTATTTAGAAAAATCCTCAGCAAAACCGATCGCTCTATCGTTAATGAACTAATTGCGACCCGCAATAATTGGGCGCATGGCTCTAGCTCTGTCTCTACCGAAGATGCCTATCGCGCTCTCGATAGCGTTTCCCGTTTGCTCGACTCTATCGGTGCAGCAGAACAATCTGAGGCGATCGGCAAACAACTCTATGAACTGATGCGGCAAAGATACGAAGAGCAAGCCCGTCGCGAAACCAGAAAAGCCACCACAGCGATCGAAGGCTCACCCCAACAAGGGCTTAAATCTTGGCGAGAAATCGTCACTCCCCACCCTGATATTGCATCTGGACGCTACCAACAAGCCGAATTTGCCGCCGATCTCTGGCAAGTTTATCTTGATGAAGGCTCCGATGAATATCGCCTCCCCACCGAATTTTTTCGCCGTACTTACATTACGGAAGGACTCAAGCAACTACTCACCAATGCCCTCAATCGTTTATCTGGCAATGGAGGCGATCCTGTAATCGAGTTGCAAACTAACTTCGGAGGTGGTAAAACCCATGCCCTACTTGCGCTTTATCATCTCTGCTGTGCGCGATCGACTCAAGACTTACCAGGCTCTGAGCCAGTATTTGCCGCAGCCGAAGTCAAAGAACCACCCGAAAATATCAACATTGCCGTAATTGCGGGTAATAAAATCTCTCCTGGACAAAAGCACACTAAAAACGATGGCACGGTCGTACATACCCTCTGGGGCGAAATTGCTTGGCAATTGGGGGGCAAAGAAGGCTATGAAATGGTACGTGCCTCTGATGAGACGGCGACTAACCCTGGGGATAATCTCAAATTACTATTCAATCGTTATGCTCCATGCCTGATTTTGATTGATGAATGGGTTTCCTATGGTCGGCAATTGCACCATCGCACCGATCTACCCGCAGGTAGTTTTGACACCCACTTCACGTTTGCTCAAACCTTAAGCGAATCTGCCAAAAACGCCGATCGCACTTTACTTGTAGTCAGTATCCCCTCATCGGATATTGAAATTGGTGGCGATTACGGATAAGCAGCACTGGATAGACTCAAAAATGCGATCGGGCGTGTGGAATCGCCTTGGCGACCTGCCAGCGCTGAAGAAAGTTTTGAAATCGTCCGCCGCCGTCTCTTTCAACCAATCGCTGACCCGGCCCTATTTGTGGCGCGAGATGCAGTTGTGCGAACCTTCTCAGAAATGTATCGCAGTCAAGCACAAGAATTTCCTACTGAATGCCGCGAAGCCAACTATGAGCGCCGACTTAAAGAAGCCTACCCCATTCATCCCGAACTATTCGATCGCCTTTACAGCGACTGGTCAACTCTCGACAAGTTCCAGCGCACTCGCGGTGTCTTGCGACTGATGGCAAAAGTGATTCATTCTCTCTGGGAACGAGACGATCGCAGTTTGATGATTTTGCCTTCAAGTGTTCCTCTTGACGATCCGTTAGTTCAGTCCGAACTAACTCGCTATCTTGAAGACAACTGGGTTCCCGTCATTGAAAAAGATGTCGATGGTGCTAATTCTTTGCCTGCTGCTTGCGATCGGGATAATCCCAACTTAGGGCGATATTCTGCCTGTCGGCGTGTCACCCGCTCGATCTATCTTGGTTCTGCTCCAACATTAAGAGCAGCAAATCGCGGTATTCAAGATCGCCACATCAAACTAGGTTGTGTCCAACCAGGTGAATCACCAGCTACCTTTGGCGATGCTTTGCGCCGTCTTACCGATAGTGCTACCTACATCTACGTTGATGAAAGCGGACGCTACTGGATTTCTACTCAACCCAATGTCACCCGCACCGCTAGCGATCGCGCCACCCGCATCTTGTCAAATGAGCCAGATCGCATCCATACAGAAATCGTGCGCCGCCTCAAAAGCGACAAAAACAAGGGTGAATTTGCTGGCATCCACATTGCCCCTGAAAGCTCTGCCGATATTCCTGACGATTCCAGCATGGGTGTTCGTCTAGTTGTGTTGTCTCCAAACTTTCCCCATAGCAATAAGACAACTAATAGTGAAGCTTATATCCAAGCTCAGGAAATTTTGAATAGACGCGGTGGCAGCCCACGCTACAACAAAAATTTATTACTGTTTGTGGCTCCAGATAAAAATAAGCTCTCGCCACTGGAACAATCAACCGCACAGTACCTTGCTTGGAAGTCGATTACCAATGAGCGCGACATCCTCAATCTCGATCCTTTTCAAACTAAACAAGCCGATGCCAAGTGCCAGCAATCCAATGAGTCAGTTGATCTTCAGTTAAAAGAAGCTTACCTATGGGCATTAGTCCCTGCTCAACCCGATCCGCAACAAGGAATAACGTGGCAAGAAGTTCGCCTACAAGGTCAAGAGTCCCCTATCCTCAAGGCAAGCCGCAAGCTTTCCCATGAAAATCATTTTCTTCCAAACTATGCTGCGGCAAACCTGAAATTAGAAGCCCTCGATCCATTTTTGTGGCGAGATGTCGATCATCTAGAAATCAAAAAACTCTGGAGCTATCTTGCTCAATACCTTTATCTACCGCGACTGCGCGACGAACAGGTTCTACTACGGGCAATTTCTGAAGGTGTTGCATCGTTACTTTGGCAGGAAAACTTTGCCTATGCCGATGCTTTTGATGAAACCCAACAACGCTATGCTGGCTTGCGGGGTGGTGAAATGAGCTTACTTACTAACTCGACGGGGCTAATCGTCAAACCTGACATAGCTCAACAACAGTTTGATGCTGATGAGGCAAAGAGAAAAGAATCTGCAACAAACAGACAGACAACAGACTATCAATACACCACATCTAGCCAAGGAAGTACTAACATCGTTAAAGATGGCAGTTCCAGCACAGCCCAACCAAATCTAAAATCAGAAAATCTGCCACTTCCACAACCTAAACGTTTTTACGGATCGATCAAACTAAACCCTTTGCGCTGTCAGCGTGATATGGAGCAAGTTACCAAGGAAGTGCTAGAGCATCTTATGAGTTTGGCAGATGCCGAAGTCGAAATCACGTTGGACATTCAAGTGCGATCGCAAGAAGGTATTTCCGATACAGTTATTCGCACCGTTACAGAAAACTGTCGTACCCTCAAATTCGACAGTCAGAGCTTTGAAAAGGAGTAAAATAAATTCAACTTTGTAATGCTTAGATATTTATGAAGTAGACTCAATTCTTTGCCAAATGCGATCGCAAAAGAATAATATTCCAGCCACCATACAGATAGGCACCGTCAGAAAATTCAAAATTGGGATGCTAGTTAAAACAACACAACCTAAGCCAAACCCTATACTAGCTGGGGCAGAGCGAATTATCCAGCCTAGTTTGTTTCTAAAGCTAAGTCTTCTTCTTTCCAAAGCTGGATCGAGGAAATCTAAACACATTAAGATTGTCGATAAAATTATGCCAACTATTCCTGCTATTACAGGAGCTACAGGAGCGATCGCAATACTAAGCACAAATGTTAAAAAGCTACATCCTATTACCAGAGCTAGTTTTTTCACCTCAAACATCAAAGCTCTAAAAATATCCCCAATCGTTCTACCAAAACTAAAGCTTTCTTCTACGGGTAAATTGTTGATTTTCAGCTTTTGAATTTGTTCGGCTAGCTGACCGTACCAAGGTGCACCTAAGATTACGCCTATTTGCACGATCAATAGTCCAACTAATATCAATATCCTAAGCCAAAGATAAAATGCAGGATACCAGATAGAACAGTTAACCATGTGGGCAAATTTACGATCGCTGTATCTATCCACTGCAACGCAGGAATTAGTAAACCAAAGTACAGAGCTATACCGACAAAAACATTAATCAAAATTGGAATGGTGATATAGCCCCATAGAGAAGGATTATTTTTCAAAAAGTTTAAAGCTTGAAAGTGATAAGTAATTCCCATCTATTTAGTTATTCAATTTCTTGATTAATTAAAGTTACTTTCTGTTCGGCATTCTCAAGATAACTTCGGCATTTACCAGCTAGACCCATTCCCTCTTCATAGAGTTCGAGTAAAACTGCAATCGGTTCATCACCACGATCTAAGACTTTTACAATAGTTTCTAGTCGCTGAATCTGTTCTTCAAAGCTGGTCATGGTGATATGTTAGTTTGGGCTTTACAGTCTGGATCGTAACATGGGCAACTTCAAACTCTCTCACGATCGCTATCTGGTCAAACTCACTCAATGATTCACTGGTAGAAATTATATGTTCTCCATCCTTTAATAAAGCAAAACCACGTTTTAGAGGAGACAATGGATATAGCGATCGCCCATGAGCTTCAAGAGCATCTAATTTAGTTCTAGCAGTTTTCAAATTGCGATTTATCAGCTTGGTCAAGGTATTCTCAGCTTCATCTACCCTTTGACTGAAGTTCTTCAAGCGATCTCCCAATTTCTGAAATCCATAGCTATTAATTAAGCGATCGATCTTTTGCTTCTTAGACTCTAAAACTGCTTGAATATTCTCAGTTAACCCCTGCTCGACCGATGAAATATATCCTAAAAGACTAGCCTTATCGTTCTGAGTAACCAATTCGGCTGCTGCTGTAGGAGTTGCAACCCTCACATCTGCAACAAAATCAGCAATTGTAAAATCAGTCTCATGTCCCACGGCTGAAATAACGGGAATTTCTGAATTAAAAATAGCCTCAGCCACGGGCAAGGTATTAAATGCCCATAAATCTTCTAACGATCCACCACCACGACCCACAATCAATACAGCATTATCAAAACATGCTAAAACTTGATTTAATCTGGTAATACCATTGGCAATTTCTTGGGCTGCATATTCCCCTTGCACACTGGCTGGACATAGATAAACTTGACAGTGGGGCGATCTCCTATTAAGCGTACTTAACATATCCTGTATGGCTGCCCCCGTTGGAGAAGTGACTATGCCGATATGTAAAGGTAATGCTGGGATAGGACGCTTCTGATCAAAAAATCCCCCATCAGCCAAATCCTGTTTTAATCTTTCAAATGCCAGATATAGCTCCCCTTGTCCCGCAGGTATTAGAGATTGGCAATCAATCTGATACTTACCCCTCGTGGCATAAACCGTCAGCCAACCTGTCACAATTACCCGCATCCTATCACTGGGCATAAACGAGATTTGCTTACTGCCCCACAGAACGCAATCTATCTGAGCTTCATCATCTTTGAGCGTGAAATACCTATGTCCAGAGGATGCAGCTTTATAACCCGAAATCTCGCCGAGTACTCTAACTTCGCCAATACCCTCTCTAAGAAGCTTTGTAATCTTTTGAGTTAGAGTGGAAACACTAATTTCGGGATTATTTTTTATCATTTCTAACTAATCTTTGAAAACATCTAAATATGGTGCATAGGGGGTGTGACTAGAATTTGATGTAGAGATTTAGAGAGCGAAGCCATAGCGATTGATTTTATCCCAGAATTGCTGCCAACGACCTTTGGTATAACTTAAGGCTCTAAGGCTCAAA
>VYKS01000452.1_pt1 | contig 14578 bp, 17 predicted proteins | sample 5114511 | NCBI WGS metagenome assembly VYKS01 (sample SAMN12291795, study PRJNA351875) | freshwater metagenome | isolation source: freshwater lake | place: USA: Michigan, Gull Lake | collected 2011-07-05 | reverse complement strand
GCGCCCAGCCCCGCGACGCCCGCGGCGCAGCCCGCGCCCGCACCGGTCGACGTCGAGGCGGTCTTGACCTCGATGGCCGAAATCGAAGGCGGCGGCGGCAACTGGCGCACCTCGATCGTCGATCTCCTCAAGCTGCTCAAGCTGGACTCCAGCCTGGAGGCCCGCAAGGACCTTGCCGACGAACTGGGGGTCCATGCCGGTGAGCACGGCAGCGCCGAGCAAAACATCGCGCTGCACAAGGCGGTGATGAAGAAGCTGGCCGAAAATGGCGGCCAGGTTCCGGCCAGTCTCTACACCTGACGTCCACCGAGCCGGCCGAGCCATCGGCCGGCTCGCGTTTGGCGCGCCCGCGATGGCCGCTCGTGCGGGCCCGTCGCGAACCGCCGACACTGGGTTCAGGGCCCGTGGGTTTGAGAGACCGCGGAGCGTTCGCGGAGGCTGGAGCCTTCGACGTCAAGGTCCGCTGCGTCCGGTGTCTCCGCCATAGAGGTCTGGGCCATAGAGGTCTGGGCCATAGAGGTCTGGGTTCTGGCCGAGCGGCGCAAGGCGGGGGGCGCCAAATAGACTGATCGGCTTCGCATCCAGGGATCAGCCAGGCGACTTGACCGTTTGGCCTCTCGAAGGGAGACGGCCATGGCCGCCAGCAAGCTCGCGAAATACCAGGAGATGCGGGACTTCTCGCAGACGGCCGAGCCGTCCGGGAACGACAAGGTCGTCGCCTCCGAGGCGCTGCGTTTCGTCATCCAGAAACACGCGGCCTCGCACCTGCATTTCGACCTGCGTCTCGAATACGAAGGGACCTTCAAGTCGTGGGCCGTGCCCAAGGGGCCCTCGCTGGACCCGGCCGATCGTCGCCTGGCCATGGAGGTCGAGGACCATCCCCTCGACTACGGCGACTTCGAGGGCACGATCCCCAAGGGCCAGTATGGTGGCGGCACCGTGATGCTGTGGGATCGCGGCTATTGGGCGCCCGAAAAGGGTTTTGAAAAGATCGGCGCGGCCCTGGCCAAGGGCGAACTGAAGTTCGTCATGGAAGGCGGCCGCATGCACGGTTCGTGGGTGCTGGTGCGCACCAAGCGCGACGGCCGTGGGCGCGCCTCCTGGATGCTGATCAAGCACCGCGACCAGGCGGCCGAGCCCGGCAATCCCAATGGTCCAACCGACGCCGATCGCTCGATCGCCTCGGGGCGCACGCTCGTCAAGATCACCCATGGCAAGGGCAAGGCGGCCACGCCGTTCATGACGGGCGAGAGCACGCAGGCTGGCGCGGTCTGGCAGAGCGACCGGGACGACAGCGCGCCGGCCGGCCTCATCAAGCCGGCGAAGGCCAAGGCGCCTGCCAAGCCCAAGGCGGTCAAGGTGCTGCCCGACTTCATCGAGCCCCAGCTGACCAAGCCTATGGAGAAGCCGCCGGCCGGTCCTGGCTGGGCTCACGAGATCAAGTTCGACGGCTATCGCATGCAATTGCGCACCGTTGGCGGCAAGGCGAGCCTTCGAACCCGCAAGGGCTTGGATTGGTCGACGAAGTTTCCGCAGATCACCGCCGCCGGCGCGGCGCTGGGCGATGGCATAATCGATGGCGAGGTCGTGGCGCTGGATGAGACCGGCGCTCCCGATTTCGCCGCGCTGCAGGCGGCGATTTCCTCGGGCGACACCGAGCGCCTGGTGTTCTTCGTCTTCGACATGCTGTTTGACGGTCTCGAGGATCTTCGCGACCTGCCGCTGGCCAGCCGCAAGGACCGCCTGTCGGTTCATCTCCGCGGCCAGGCGCCGAACCTGCGGTATGTCGATCATTTCATCACCGCGGGCGACGCGGTCCTGCTGTCGGCCTGCCGGATGGATCTGGAAGGCATCATCTCCAAGCGCCTGGACGCGCCCTATCGCTCGGGGCGCGGCGAAACCTGGACCAAGTCCAAGTGCCGGGCGGGGCATGAGGTGGTGATCGGCGGCTACACCACGACGGGCTCGGCCTTCCGCTCCCTGATCGCCGGCGTCTATCGTGATGGCAAGCTCGTTCATGTGGGACGGATCGGCACCGGCTTTGGTCGGGACAAGGTCGCCGCGCTCCTACCGCGCCTGCAGGCCCTGGAGATCAAGGCTTCGCCGTTCGAGGGCAAGGAGGGGCCCAGCCGGGCAGGGCGCCTGGGGGAGGTTCACTGGGTGGCGCCAGAGCTGGTGGCCGAGATCGAGTACGAAGGCTTCACAGGCGACGGCCAGCTCCGCCAGGCCGCGTTCAAGGGCCTGCGCGAAGACAAGCCCGCCGCCGAGGTCGAAACCGTCGAGCCCGCGCCGGCCACGACAAAGCTTGCCCAGCCCAAGGCTCAAAAGGCCAAGCCCGCGAGCGCCGCCGCCAACGTCAAGACGACCCTGGTCAGCCCGCGCGGATCGGCCGTCGTCATGAGCCAGACCCTTTCCAACGCCGGCAAGACCCTGTGGCCGAATGCCGGCGACGACGCCCCGGTGACTAAGCTCGACTTGGCGCGCTACTACGAGGCGGTCGGCGAATGGATGCTCGAGCATATCCGGGGTCGGCCCTGCTCGATGATCCGCATGCCCGACGGCATCGAGGGACAGCAAAAGTTCTTCCAGCGCCATACGAGCCAGGGACAATCGTCCCTGATCACCGAGGTCGAGGTCTGGGGTGATCGCAAACCCTATCTCCAGTTCGACCGAGTCGAGGCGCTGGTCGCCGCCGCCCAGGTCGGCGCCCTCGAACTGCACCCCTGGAACAACGAACCGTTCCTGCCCGAGCAGCCCGGGCGGCTGATCTTCGATCTTGATCCAGCCCCGGACGTCCCGTTCGAGCGGGTGATCGAAGGCGCCCGCGAGATCCGCGACCGGCTTACCGACCTTGGCCTGGTGTCGTTCTGCAAGACCACCGGCGGCAAGGGTCTCCACGTGGTCACCCCGCTCGCGGCCGAAGGCCTCAACTGGGACATCGCCAAGGCCTTCGCGCGCGATGTCTGCAAGGCGATGGCGGCCGACGATCCCGACCGCTACCTGATCGTTATGAGCAAGGCCAAGCGCACCGGAAAGATCTTTCTGGACTACCTGCGCAACGACCGCATGGCCACGGCGGTCGCGCCGCTCTCGCCGCGAGGACGGCCTGGCGCGCCGGTGTCGATGCCGTTGTCGTGGACCCAGGTGAAAAAGGGCCTGGATCCGGCCAGGTACACCGTGCGCACCACGCCCGCGCTCGTCGCGCGCCTCACCGCCTGGGAAGACTACTGCGACGGCGAGCGGCCGCTGGAAGGGGCCATCGCAAGGCTGGGCAAGCTCTAAGGTGTTATGGCTCGCTCGCCGCGCCTGAAAGTCTACGCCGCCCAATTTGGGTTCCACGACAGCGTCGTGGCCGCGCGCAGCCAGGCCGCCGCCCTGGAAGCCTGGGGAACCCGGCAAAACCTTTTTGCGGAAGGCAAGGCGGCCGTCACCGATGACGCGGACGCCATCGCCGCGGCGATGGCCCATGCCGGGATCCCGCTGCGGCGCGCCGTCGGATCGCGCGATCCCTTCAGCCTCGCGCCGGGCCTGCCCGATGTGCCCGACGATCCCCGACGCAAGACCCCGGCGTTGAAGGTGGTGGCCAGGACGCGCGAGCCTCCAGCGGATCGCGCACGCGATGCGGCGCCCAAGCCCCGGCCGCCTGACCGTTCAGCCTTGAACGCCGCGCAAGCGCGGCTCGCGGCGATCAACGCTCAGCGCCTCGACGAGGTCGCTCGATTGGCCGAGCGGCGCGCGGCCCTGGACACCGAGGACGCCGCAGCCCGCCGTCGCTGGATCGCCGAGCGCAAGGCCGCGCAGGCGGCTGTGGCGCAAGCGCAGCGCGCCTTCCGCGCGGCCGGCGGAGAGCCCTAACTGGCCTTCTTGTGAGCCGCCTTGGCGGCGGGCTTGGCCTTTGCGCCCGCGCGGGCCGGAGCCTTCGCCGAGGTCTTGGCCTTGCCGGCCGGTTTGGCCGAGCCTTTGGCCGGACTGTCCTTGCCGCCCAGGCTGGCGCGCAGGGCCGCCATCAGGTCGATGACATTGGTGTCCTCGGGCTCGGCGACCTTGGCGACCTTGTGGCCCTTTTGCTTGGCCGCGATCAGGTCCTTGAGCGCCTCTTCGTAGCGGTCGACGAACTGGCTGGGATCGAAGGGGCCTTCCTGCTGCTCGATGATCTTCTTGGCGATGGCGATCATCTGCGGATCGGCCGGCTTGTCGCTGATGGCGCCGAAGATCTCGTCGGCCTGGCGGACCTCCGCGTCCGTGCGCAAGGTGTAGACCAGAATGCCCTTGTCGCGCGGTTCCAGCGCCACGATGCGCTCGCGCGTCGACATCACCACCCGCCCGATACCGATCTGGCCAGACTGAGCCATGGACTCACGAATGACCGCGAAGGCCTCCTGGGCGAGCTTGCCGTCGGGCGCCAGATAGTAGGGGCTGTCCCAATAGATGCGATCGATGTCCTCGGCCGGCACGAACCGCTCGATATCGATGGTCTTGGTGCTCTCCAGCTTGACCCCGTTGATTTCGTCCTGGGTCAGCAGGATGTACTCGCCCTTGGAGACTTCGTAGCCCTTGACCAGCTTGGACCGCTCGATCGGCCCGGTGTCGGGATCGGTGGTGACCATCTTGATCCGGTTGTTGGTCTCCGGATTGATCAGGTTGAAGTGGACGTCGCCGCCGCTGTTGGTGGCGGTGTAGAGCGCCACGGGGCAGGTCACGAGCGAGAGCTTCAAATGTCCTTGCCAGGTCGGGCGGTAAGCCATGATCGTTGATCCTCATGCCCTGCTTTTGTCGGGCGCAGGGACTCAACGGCGACGAAACTGATTCGTTTCGGTCACCCGCATGGGGCCGTCTCGCCCGTCTCCAGATCGATGCGGAAGCAGTGCTCGCCGCCAGTGTCGAGATCGCGCACGATCACCCGGATGGCCTCGTCGTCCTCCGGCGCGATCGATAGGTCCTCGACATAGGCCACGGCCGCGGCCTCGAAGCTCGGCTCGTGGAGAATGCGGGCGTGGTGGCGGCCGGCATGGTCGGCGTGGACGCTGAAGCGGCGGTCGTCGTTGGCGGCGTTGGTCATATCGCACTCCTTGGCCAATCAACGCGCGACCCGCTTAAAGGATTCAGGGCGCCAAGGCGCGATCAGCGCGCTTCGGGCACGCTTTCGAAATAGGCCGTCGCACTGCCTTCTGCATGAGCGACGATCGAAACGTCGAGCGCCTTGCCGTTGTCGAGCGTCAGGACAACGCGGCCCTGCCGAAACGCCTCGCGCATGGTGTCGGGCTCGCCAGTCACTCCGCCCTTGGCGGCGCGAAGGCCGCGGTTGCTGTCGAGATAGTGCAGGGAAAAGGCCACGGGGTGGACCTGGCGCGCAACGGTGATGGCGCCTTGACCGGTTTGCGGAGGCTTGGCTGTTCTAGGCATCCCCGCTGAACGTTCCAAACGCCTCGCGGGTCCCGCCAAATCTGTGGACAATCAAGGAAGGGCGGCCCGGCGATCGTCGGGGGGGCGTCTGGCCGGGCCGCTGTCGTCCTCAGAGCCTGAAGACGCTTCCATGATCCTAAAGGTCGCGAGGGCTCACCGCGTTCCAAGCCGGGCCGCACTTTCAGTCGTCCTCGTCGTGCACCGCCAGCGCTACGTCGAAAACGGTGATGGCGATCACCGCGATCGAGGCGATGGCCAGAAGCTTGCGATCGGCCGCCGGCTTGCGCGCGGCCAGGGCCAGGCCGCCAAGATCCATGGCGTCCCCCGCCACCCGCATCCACAGGAAGGGCCCGAACTTGACGGGCGCCAGCAGGGCCGCGCCAGCGGCGAGCTCGCGCGACCCGAAGGCGGCGATCGCTTCGGCCGAGGTTTGCGCCGACGCGCCGATGGCGCCGGCAAAGCGTCGCGGCGCGATCAGCGCCGCCAAGCCCAGCAGCACGCTGGCGATGCCGACGCCCTGTTTGACCCTGGTCAGCAGCGCCATGTCTAGGCGTCGGACCGCTGGCGCGGCGAAGCCGACCCGCCGCTTCGCCCCGCGCGCACGGCAAGGTCGCGGTTCTGGGAAAAGCTGCGCTTTTCGGCGGGCACCGCGGCGCCGCCTTTGGCGGCGATTTCCCGCCGACGTTCGGCCGACAGGGAGGCAAAGCCGCGTTTGGACTTGGAGGGGGGTTGCGATTGCAGGGCCATGGGGCGCTCCGGGTTGCTGGTCCAGAAACAAGTCTGCGAATCGGTCAAGGGTTCCAATGGCTTAGCTGGAGGGTAGGGGCAGCGGCGCGCTGGGCTATTTGACGCCGCAGGCCTTGAGCATGGCCGTGGAGAGGGCGATCGCGTCGCCTGCGGGAAGGCCCTGCGTGTCGCGCGCCTTATCCAACGCCGCAAGGCAGGCGGGATCTCTGGCCTTCACGATCGTCGGCGCGGGCGCGGGATCATGGGCAGGCGCACGCTGCACGCCCAAGGCGACAAGGGCAGCGATCACGGCGACCAGCAACAGGCTTGCGAGGGCCATGGCCATGAGCGGTCCGTTGGCGCGGGTCGAAGGGCGAGGGGCGTCGAGGGCTTGAACCAAGGTCATGGCGTGCATCCCGCGCCTGAGCCGATTGCGCCCTGGCCAAGTCTCAACGCGCGAGCGGCCCAAACGTGGCGACGCTTCCGCCAAGCTGCAGATTTGGACGCCGATGGTGGGAAAAGCACCTCTGGCAGGCCTGCGTGCGACGACACGCCGCGAGGCGCGGCGAGGACTTGTTAGCCATGGCCCGGGCAATGTCCGGCGCGTGTCAGAGGTGTCTAAAGTGCAGATATCAAATGTTATTTCGCTTTCGCAGCGCCGGCCGGGACTGGAGCCCGAGCTGATGCTGACGGCCTTGTCCAACATGCCGCACGGCCTGTGCATGGTCGGCGCGGACGGGCGGCTGCTGTTTGGCAATCCCGCCTTTGTCGGCATGTACCGGTTGCCCGAGCCTCTGGCCGCGCCCGGCGCGCACCGCGAGGCGATCATCGCCTACTGTATCGAAAGCGGGCAGGGGCCTGTGCGGGGCGTGGCCGAGCATCTGGCCCAGAGCGCCAAGGCTGCGGCAGGCGAGACGGTGATCGGAGAATACGAACTGGCCGACGGCCGCACGGTGCGGGTGTCCCATACCATGCTGCCCGGTGGCGGCTATGTCGCCACCCATGAGGATATCTCCGATCGCATCGCCGCCAGCGCCCGGATCGAGTTCCTGGCCTATCGCGACACCCTGACCAGCCTGCCCAACCGCGCCGCCTTCCAAAAGAGCTTCGAGGCGGCCGTCATCGCCGCCGAACAGAGCGGGGAGATGTTCGGCGTCATGATGATCGACGTCGACCACTTCAAGGACATCAACGACACCCTGGGCCACGACGCGGGCGATGCTTTGCTGCTTCGTCTGTCGGATCTCCTGCGGCGGGCTTTTCGCAAATCCGACACGGTCGCGCGCCTGGGCGGCGACGAGTTCGCCGTCGTGCTGCGCGACCTTGCCGGACCGGCGGACCTGGTCCGGCCGATCGAGGCCCTGCAGGCGCTGCTGCGCTCTCCCATCGAACATGCCGGCCGCAGCTTTGCGATCAGCGCCAGCCTCGGCGCGGCCCTGCACGAGGATCGCGACGCCGATCCGCTGCATCTCCTCAAGAACGCCGATGTCGCCCTCTACGAGGCCAAGACCGGCGGGCGCAATCGCTGCGTGGTCTTCCAACCGTCGATGCGCACCCAGGTCGAGCAGCGCGTGGAGCTGCTTCGGGAAGTCCGACTGGGCTTGGCTCAAGGCGAGTTTGATCTCTACTACCAGCCCGTCGTCGATATCGGCGCCAACCAGGTCGTGGGGTTCGAAGCGCTGATGCGCTGGAACCACCCCGAACAAGGCGTACTCACGCCGGGCGCTTTCATGGCCGCGTTCGAAGACACCGATCTGGCGCTGAAGCTGGGTGAGGTCGCGTTCGACCGCGCCCTGGCCCAGATGCGCGCCTGGCTCGACGCCGGCGTCGCGTTCGGCCGCGTGGCTATCAATGTCTCCACCGAGCAGTTTCGCTCCGGGCGTCTGGCCAGCGATATCGCCGCGAAGTTGGCGCGTTGGGACGTGCCCGCCAGCTGCCTGACCATCGAGGTCACCGAAAACGTCTATATGGGCTGGGGCGCGGATGTCGTGGCCAGCACCGTTTGCCAGCTCCATGACGCAGGCGTGATGATCGCTCTCGACGACTTTGGCACCGGCTACGCCTCGCTGGCCAATCTGCGTCAGTTTCCGGTCGATCGCCTGAAGATCGACAAGTCGTTCGTTCAGAACGCAGAGGACGACGCCATTGTCCGGGCGGTGATCAACCTGGGCGCCAGCATGGGGATGAAGGTGGTGGCCGAGGGGGTGGAAAGGCCTGACCAGCTGGCCACGCTCAGCCGGTATGGCTGCGACCAGGTGCAGGGCTTCCATTTCGCCAGGCCCATGCCGGCCGCCGACGTCGCGGGCTTCATCAGCGGCTTTGGCCTGGACTGACGCCGATATCAGCCAAGCGGCTTTTGATAGGTTTCGTCGGCTTGCGCCTGACCGGCGGCGGCCAGCAACCGCCGGGCCGACGCGACCGCCGCCTCCAGCGTGAAGGCGGCGCTGAGGCCATCGGGCCCGGTGATCGCGACTTCGCCGTCAACGGCTTGGACTTCCAGCGGGGTGTCGAAGGCCTTGTGATGATCGTCCATGGCAAGCTCCCTGAGATGACGCTTCACGCGCGCCATGGGCTCGTGAACGCCCGATGCGGCGGGAAGGGTTCCCGGCCGCCTTTATGATGGTGGCCAACGGTTAAAAGGCCTGAAGGCGTCGACTCGACATGCGACGTTGACGGGGCCGCGTCTTGAGTGGGCCTGGGTTGCGGCGCGGGCCAGCCCTGAAAACTCATCTTGGTCCAGAAAAGGCAAAGACGGGGAAAGGCAGGGTCAGTACACGCCGAGCAGACACCAAGAGCGTTGATCGGCGACTTGCGAGCTGGCTGCTTTGTTTGATATTCGCCGTGGCAGGGCTTGGCGGCGAAAGCTCAAGCGCCATTGACCGCAGGTTTCCAATCGCCGTACGAGCGCCTGATGTCCTCCAACGACCGTGCACCCGTGGCTCGCCCCCGTCCGTTGAACGAGCGTCAGTCGGCTGAACGAAACCAGCTGCTGATCAACGCGGTCACCGACTATGCGATCTATCTGCTCGACGCCAACGGCGTGATCGCCACCTGGAACACGGGCGCTGCACTCTTCAAGGGTTACAGCGCCGAGGAGATCATCGGCCGATCCTTTACGGTGTTCTACACCGAGGCAGACCAGGCCGCCGGCCTGCCGGCCCGCGCTCTGGAGACGGCTCGTCGCGAGGGACGCTACGAGTCGGAGGGCTGGCGGGTGCGCAAGGACGGCTCGCGGTTCTGGACCCACGTCGTCATCGATCCGGTGATCGAGGACGGCGTCGTCATCGGCTTTGCCAAGGTCACGCGCGACGTCACCACCCGCAAGGCCTCGGACGTGGCCCTCTACGAGAGTGAGCAGCGGTTCCAGCGGCTCGTGCAGAGCGTGCGCGACTACGCCATCTACATGCTCGATCCGGTCGGCAACATCACCAACTGGAATTCCGGGGCCGAAGCGATCAAGCGCTACAAGGCCGGTGAGGTGGTAGGGCGCCATTTCTCGATCTTCTACACGCCGGAAGATCGCGCGGCGGGCGCGCCCGCGCGCGCTCTGGCCACCGCGGTCGAAGCGGGCAAGTTCGAGGGCGAGGTGGTGCGGGTGCGCAAGGACGGCGAGCGCTTCTGGGCCCATGTCCTGATCGATCCGATCCATGACGACGACGGCAAGCTCCTGGGTTTTGCCAAGGTGACCCGCGACATCACCGAAAAGCGCAAGGCTCAGGAAGAGATCGAGCGCACCCGCGAAGCCCTCACCCAGGCCCAGAAGATGGAGGCGATCGGTCGGCTGACCGGCGGCGTCGCTCACGACTTCAACAAACTGCTGACCGTGATCCGCTCTTCGGCCGAATTCCTTGGCCGCGCCGAGCTTGATGGCCGCTGGCGCAAATATGTCGACGCCATCGCGTCGGCCTCCGAGCGCGCGGCCCTGCTGACCAGCCAGCTCCTGGCCTTCGCGCGGCGTCAGCCCTTGCAGCCTGAAAGCTTCAACACCGTCACCCGGCTCGAAGGCCTTCGTCAGATCATCGCCGCGTCGGCCGGCTCGTCCATTGCCGTCGATATCGCTCTCGGCGCGGACGCGCTTTGGATCAAGGCCGATCCAGGCCAGTTCGACACCGCCGTCATCAACATGGTGGTCAACGCCCGCGACGCCATGCCCGACGGCGGGACCATCACCGTGCGCGCGAGCGCCACCGAGGGCGTGCCGGCCGTTCGGGGCCACGCCGCGGCGGCGGGGCAGTTCGTGGCCATCTCGATCGCCGACACCGGCACGGGGATGTCGGCCGAAACCCTCGGCCATATCTTCGAGCCGTTCTTCACCACCAAGCCGATCAATCAGGGCACCGGCTTGGGGCTCAGCCAGGTCTACGGGTTCGCCAAGCAGTCACGCGGGGAGGTCGCGGTCGACAGCCGCGAAGGGCAGGGCTCGACCTTCACCCTCTACTTGCCGGTCACGACCACGCGTGAGGAAAAGCCGGCGCCGCGCGAGGCTGACGAGCGCCCCTTCAAGCCCCTGCGCATCCTGCTGGTGGAAGACAATCTCGAGGTTGGTCAGTTCGCGGCCGGCATGCTCGAAGAAATGGGCCATACCGTCACGCGGGTCGGCGATGCGCAGGCGGCGCTCGAAGCGCTGGAGGTCGGCGCCGACCGCTTCGACCTGGTGTTTTCCGACGTGGTCATGCCCGGGGCCAGCGGCGTCGAGCTTGGCCGCACGGTCAGGACGCGCTGGCCGAGCCTGGCGGTGATCCTGACCAGCGGCTACAGCCACGTCCTGGCCGAGGAGGCCGGTCACGGCTTTCCCTTGCTCAGAAAACCCTACACCCTCGACAGCCTGATCGACATCCTGCGCAACGCCGGCCGATAGCCGCGTGTCGGCATTTGCGAAAGGGTCAGGCTCCGGTCTTGTCGTTTGGGGCGGCCACCGGCTTGGATTCCGGCGAATTCTTCTGACGCAGGAAGATCGACAAGACCACCAGCACCGCCGTCGACAAAAACTCGCTCTGCCAGTTTTGGAAGGACTCGAACCAAAGCTGGGCATCGGCGAGATAGGCCAGCAGGGTGGGCGGCGTGGCGCCATGTTCGAGCGCCGCCTGGGCCGCCTCCTGGGCGCTGAACGTCCAGTGCAGGATGAACGAGGCCACGAAGAGCAGCGCCAACGCGATCCCCAGGCTGTGGGCGTAGAGCCATCCAGCGCCGCCGCGCGCTCGCGCCAGCGGCGGCGCCTTGGCCGCGCGGCTGGGCAGCACGTCGCGCTCGGGCGCGTCGGGATCCTTGGATTCCGATGATCCGCGCTGAACGAGATAGGCGGTCAGAACGACATACACCGACATCTGCAGGAACTCGCTCTCCCAGTTCTCGAACAGCGTGGAGAGAAAGGCCGGATCGGCGAGATAGGCCAAGGCGCCGATCGACGGCTGGCCATGGCGCTGGAGGTCCTCCACCGCCACGCGCCAGCCCGTCAGCCAGTGTCCGAGCAAGCTGGCGGCGAACATCGCCATCAGGGCCAGGGTCAGGCCGTTGTTTTTCAGAAACCGCATCATGCCCGCTTAAGGCTCACCGCCGGACCACGGTTCCACCCGGACCCATTCCACGCCAAGCGCTTGGGGCTCCGCCCCTGGCGCGCTTCGGAGCGCCTTCCGCCCAGCTTCGGCCGGCCTGCGGCCGTCCTGCAGCCGGGTCCCCGCGAAGGCGCCCCTCCGCTTGCACCCCCGGTCTCGCCGACGGGCAAGGGTTCGTGACCGAACCCCTGCCTTGAAGGAGGCTCTGATGGGACAAGCTGAAGAAGACCTGTCGCCGCGCATCTATGTGGCCTGCTTAGCCGCCTATAACAGCGGCGTGCTGCATGGGGCCTGGGTCGAGGTGGGCGAGGACGTCCAGGCCTTGCGCGCGGCCATCGCCGCGATGCTGGCGGCATCTCCCGCGCCGATGGCCGAGGACTACGCCATCCATGACATCGAGGACTTCTGCGGCGTCGAGATCGGCGAACACGCCAGTCTAGCGCGCGTAGTGGCGGTAGCCGCCTTCGTGCGCGAGCGCGGCAGGCTCGGCGCCCTGGTGCTCGCCGAGCTGGGCGGCGATCTCGACGACGCCCGTAAAGCCTTCGACGACTATCGGGGCCTCTACGCGGGGCTCTGCGACTATTTCGCCGAACTGACCGAGGATACGGTCCAGATCCCCAAGAGCCTGGCGCCCTATATCGACTACGAGGCCATGGCCCGCGACGCGCGGCTGAGTGGCGTGGTCTTCACGATCGAGACCGGCTGCGACGAGGTCCACGTCTTTGGGGCGCTCTGAGGCCCAGCCCTCGTCAGCGCCTAGAGACGCGGCAGGATGAAGACGGCGGCCAGCGCCAAGGCGGACAGGACGGCCACGGCCAGACCCGCCCAGCCGGAGGGGGTCAGTAGACGAGCGGTCGGGCGAGAGCGGCTGGGCATGGGCGCCATGGTAAGGCGTCGCTAGCGGCCACGCTAGGCCTGCTTGGCCCACCAGTCCCCGTAGGGCGTGTTCCTGGCCATGTGGCGATTGAGGTCGGGGGCGGCGTCCGTCCACCAAACCGGCCCGCGCTCGCCCAGCCCCACCTTGGCCGCGTCGACCAGGGCCCGAGCCCTCGCCAGGCCGTCCGCGTCGCCCGCCCGCAAGGCCTGGCCCACGGCGCGGCGGGCCGCCATCAGCTGATCGACCAGGCGGCGACGCTCGTCTGGATCTAGCGCGGGATTGCTCCGCCGCCACAAACGGCCGCGGACGACGATATAGCGACCATCGGGCGTGATCAGCGGCGGCGCGCTCATCGCTCGACATCGATCCAGGCCGGCGCGTGGTCGCTGGCCGCCTCTAGACCGCGCACCCAGCGATCGACACCGGCATTGGTCAACTGACCGGCAAGCTCGGGCGAAACCAGCAGGTGGTCGATGCGCAGGCCTTTGTCCTTGGGCCAGCGAAAGCGCATGTAGGACCAGAAGGTCCACAGCGGACCATTGGGATGGACCGCCCTCAGGCTATCGGTCCACCCCTGGTCAAGAAGGCGCTGGAACGCGGCCCGGGTTTCGGGCCGCAGGAGCGCGTTGGCGCCGAAGGAATGGTTGGCATAGAGGTCGGCCTCGGTGGGCACGACATTGTAGTCGCCAGCCAGGACCACCGGGACGCCGGCGTTCAACAAGCTCTGGGCGTGGGCCAGGAAGGCCTCGAACCAGGCCAGCTTGTAGTCGAATTTCGGTCCCGGCGCCGGGTTGCCATTGGGCAGGTAGAGGCACCCGACCAGAACGCCGCCCACCGCCGCCTCGATATAGCGCGCCTGGCTCTTGTCGGGCTCACCGGGCAGTGCTGTGCGCGTCGTGACCGGCGTCATGCCGCGCGCCAGGATCGCCACCCCGTTCCAGGTCCGCTGACCCTTCCACACCGCGTCATAGCCCAGGGCTTGGAGAGCGGCGAGGGGAAAGGCGGCCTGGTCGGCCTTCAGCTCCTGCAAGCACACCACGTCCGGGGCCTCGGCTTGCAACCACGCGGTCAGCGCGGGAAGGCGCGTGACGATGTTGTTGATGTTGTAGGTGGCGATGCGCACGCGGAGACAAGGCCCGAGCGCCGCCGGCGTTCCCGCGGCCGCTCATCCGCTCGGTGGGAACAGTTTGGCTGAGTCGCGGATTCGTCTGTCACAGGAGGACTTCATCATGTCGAAACGCGAACTGATCGAGCCGAACGCCGGCGACAAGCGCTACATCCGCCGCGACGACCAGGGCCGCATCAAGGCGTCGGTCGATGTCGGCAAATCGCTCGCCGCCGACCAGCGCCAGCACGCCCAGCACGACGCCGGCAAGGGGCAGGGCGACGAGGGCGATCGTCAAAAGCATTAGGACTATCGGCGGGCGCACCTGGGGCAACGCCCCGCGCCCGCCGGGCCCGGCGCCGCGCCGCGAGCGCTTTTGACGCACCCGCGCGCGCTAGGGGCTCGCCGCCCGCCTCCCCATATATCCGTCATGGCCAAGACCCGCCCCGCTGCGGTCGCTCAAGACCCTCGCGCGTGCCACGTTGAGCCGCTTATCGTCGGCGCGCGCGATGAGGGCGCGGTGATCATCGATCTCGACGACGTCGCCGCGCGGCGCGAGCGGCTGGACGCCTACGCGCAGGCGACGCGCGCGGTCAATGTCTACCGGTTCCTGATCCCGCGCGATGCGCTCGTCGCCCCATCGCGCGCGGACGGCGCGCCGCGCGATGCGCTGCGCCAGCTGGAGATGGTCGTTGGCCTGACGGGTGGCGCCTTGGCCAAGGCGCAAGGCGGCCTGGCTGCGCGAATTCCAAGATCGCTGGCCGACAAATTCGAGGGCCTGGCCCGTCCGCTGATCGCCGCCTACCTCGTATCGCTGGAACTGGCGCCCGACGCCGAAAGCCCGGACGCACCCTAGCCGCCCGGCGAGCGCGCCCGGGTCGGCCCGCCGGCGCCGGGTCGGGCCGCGGGACCCGC
>VYKS01000674.1_pt1 | contig 14657 bp, 11 predicted proteins | sample 5114511 | NCBI WGS metagenome assembly VYKS01 (sample SAMN12291795, study PRJNA351875) | freshwater metagenome | isolation source: freshwater lake | place: USA: Michigan, Gull Lake | collected 2011-07-05 | reverse complement strand
TAATCGGTTTTCGGATTGATAAATCGCATAAGTAGCTCAACAACAGAAAACTATAAATGTCCAGATCCCGAACTTTTGGGGTGAAGAAAAGCAATTTACTTTAAGTATATTTCAGAAAAGGTTGCAGTCAGATATAAAGGGGGATGACCCCAATTCAAGAATGAAGTGCAACACCTAGAGATTTTTACCCTGCTGTAATAATGCCTGATTGGAATTAATCTGGGCGATCGCTACGCCTCGATTTCCTACTTCCTGCGCCGTTAAATAATAAATAATTAGGAAAAGCTGAAATTGCCAGAATCAACCCCATGATTACAGAAAAATGATTATTCATATTCTCAGTGCTAGTTCCACTTGTTCCAAAATGGGCGATGGTTATATATAGTATAAATTTAGGATGTGTATCCTTAAAAAAGTAGGGCAAGCGATCGCCGAAGTTAACTAACTAGAATTAACTCGCACAAGATTATTATCCCCAAAGCTATGTATGCTAAACCTAGATAGATCCCAAATCTAAAGCCATGCAAGATAATCGTCCCCAAGTTCGTCAAGTTTTACTAATTACCCTAGGACTTAATTTGGCAGTACTAGGAATTAAAGCAGTATTGGGATTTTGGACTGGTTCCCTAAGCTTACTTGCCGATGCCTTACACAGTATTACTGATAGTGCTAGTAATGTTTTGGGCTTAGTTGCCATTCAATTTGCCTCTCCCTATCCAGATCGAGATCATCCTTACGGGCATCAAAAGTTTGAATCAGTTGCAGCTTTAGGCATTGTCGGGTTTCTAGCGATCGCTTGTTTTGAGATATTTAAAGGGGCTATCGATCGGGTGATCACAGGTGGTAAGGATGTGGAAATTTCGGCTACAAGTATTTGGCTGATGCTGGTGATTATAGGCATAAATATTTTTGTCACCTACTACGAACGTTACGTGGGAACCAAGATTGGCAGCAGTATTTTAATTGCCGATGCCCATCACACCATGAGTGATGTTTGGGTAACGATTACGGTTATAGCTGGATTAATTGGGATTTGGCTCGGTAACTTAAATAATATTCCTTGGTTAAAATGGCTGGATGTCTTTCTGGCTTTTCCTGTGGCACTCTTGGTTTTTAGAAGTGGCTGGGAAGTGATGAAACTAAATTTACCAACTTTGGTAGATGAGATGGCGATCGCCCCTGAAGCTGTGGAGGCAATTGCTCGATCGGTAGAAGGGGTGATTAATTGCCATGACATTGCCAGCAGAGGAGTTGTGGGGAGGCAAGTATTCATTGAAATGCATATGATCGTTTCCGCTACAGATGTGGAATCTGCCCATTTAATTACCGAAGCTGTAGAAGAGTTATTGCACCAACAATATAATCCTGCCCGTATTACCATCCATCTTGAGCCAATGGAATATTATTCTGATAAGTTAACATACGATTAGATTTAGATTACCTTAGCCACTATGAGCATTACCACCAGACCATCCGTTCCCGTCACCGTCCTTACTGGATATTTAGGCGCAGGCAAAACCACCTTACTCAATCATATTTTGACCCATGAGCATGGTAAAAAAGTAGCTGTAATTGTCAATGAATTTGGCGAAATTGGGATTGATAATCAGCTAGTTGTCAGCACCGACGAAGAAATTTTTGAAATGAATAATGGCTGTATTTGCTGCACAGTGCGGGGTGATTTAATTCGGATTATTACCAAACTTATGCGCCGTCAATTTGACCATCTTTTGATCGAAACCACGGGGCTTGCCGATCCTGCACCTGTAATTCAAACCTTTTTTAGCGATGATGATGTCAAGCAAAAAACTCATCTAGATGCCGTAGTCACAGTAGTTGACACCAAGCATATTTCCCTGCATTGGGATAGTGCAGAAGCCCAAGAGCAAATCGCCTTTGCTGATGTAATTTTGCTAAATAAGATTGATCTCGTTACTCCATCGGAACTAGAAGAACTAGAGGCAAAGATTCGGACGATGAATGCGATCGCCAAAATTTATCATACCGAAAATTCTCAAGTAGAGATGTCATCAATTTTAGATGTGGGAGCTTTTAACCTTAGTCGAGCCTTGGCGATCGATCCAGACTTTTTAGCTAAGGAAAAACAAAATGAAAATGAACAGCATCACGATCACCATGCCCATCACCACCACGATCATGAGCACGATCAAACTGTAAAATCTGTGGCAATTGTCGAAGACGGAGAAATGGATGGCACCAAGCTCAATGAATGGCTAGATCATCTATTAAGTAGTAAAGGCGTGGATATTTTTCGGATGAAAGGCATCCTGAATGTGTTAGGTGAAGACCATCGGTTTGTATTTCAAGGTGTGCATATGATCTTTGATGGCAGAAGCGATCGCCCTTGGCAAAAAAACGAAGTTCGCAAAAATGAAATGGTGTTTATTGGTCGCAATCTCAATGCCACCGAACTAAAACAGGGATTTTTAAGCTGTATGAAACCGGCCAATTCAAAGCACAGTAGCGATCGCTAATTAAGTATTCAGGTAAGTTTATTTATATCTTTCTTGAAAAGCTAGAATAGAATCTAATTGGGAATCCATCATCAAACATTCTTCTAAGTGATGCAGATCCAAATTTGGCAGCCATTTGCTTACTTCAGTCTTCACATATTCACCATCTTGCAGAGTGTAAATACTAGGAGCATCCCAGTTTGGACTAATGAACCTGAACCTAATGGCTGGCGTTCACTCCATTGTTGCAATGCCTGTGGGTCTTGAAAAAATGCTTCACCCACACTTTCGTGTAAGCTGACGGCTTTATAGTCTCGACACTCTCCTTTCTCCTCTGCGCGCAAGCGTATTTTCCCCCAATCAACACTCAGGGCTGATACTTTATCTTTCAATTCTTTCACCCATTTTCTCGATCGGTATTACCCTTTTAACTATGTAGCTTCCATCCTTTTAGGATGTTTTCGGCAATTAGTTGTTCGGACAAAGCATGAGCTCGTGTTTCTGTTAAAGCATAAGATACGGATACTTTCAACGGTTCCTTGCGCTTTGAGGAAAAATCCGTCCAATATACCAAGTAAGGAATTGATTGCTCGCCACTATTTTCAATAACAACCAACTTTCTGACCATATCCGTACTTTTAGTATAAACTTCCCTCCGAATCACTTTAGTTGCTGTCGGAGCGATCGCCTGTAACTGCGGTAACTGAGGATCGCTCGTAATTTGTTCTAATCTTGCCCCACCATCTCGAACTTGTTTATCTAACCGCAGTTGCGTAAATGTGGCAAAAGTAGGACGAGGACAGGGATATAAACCTACAAAGCGATAGTTGCTGCCATTCCATTCCATAAGTTGGGTTAAGTTGGGGCGATCGGCTCCGGGCACGTTATTTACTAAATCTTCACCGCTCAACTCTACTATATGTTCTGGCTTCACAAATTGAATGGGTCTACCATCACTGTCGGTCATAGTTAAGGGGGTATCCACATGGATGCCGTCAAACAGATTCAGAAATTCCAAACGCTGCTCGTCGTTCATACCAGAACCTATGCGTACCAGAGTTTGGAAGTATATTTTGCGATCGCCTTTATTATCATTTTTAGGTTCGGTCAATGGATAGTTCATAGCCACCAGCATAGAAGTCACACCATACATACCTTCAAATTCCCCCGCCACATAGCCGATTACTACTGCATCAAGAGAGAGGCGGGGCTTAATCTTGTATATTTCCCCCCGTTGCAGCCGACGCACAACCATACCCTCTTCGCCCGCCGTAATTTTTTCAGTAAATATTTGGGAAAGTTGATTTTCGGGAACGATCGCACCTTGGGGGCGATGAAAAAGGGCGGTAGGATCGCTGCCAAATATTTCACCCAATAAATTCCAAGTTATCTCGAATTGCGATTGATTGGCGCGGAGGTCTTTACCATCAAGCATGATAATATCGAGCATTGCAAGTTTTAGTTTAGCGATCGCCTCGACACTCTCACTAAAGGAAGTCCTTAACACATCGCCGATCGTGGCACGTCTATCGTTAATTTGTTCTGATAAATAGAGTTCAGCCCGAAACAGACCTTTTTGGACGGAAGATTTAAGCAAAGCTCGTTCTAAAGCATCAAGGGCGGGGAAATGAATCCGCACTCGACCGGACGGCGCGTTAAAACAAAAACAGGTTTGATTGGGAACTTTAGAGGCACGATCGAAATATATAAATACTCCCTCTCCATCCACTTTGGTAGTTTGTAATATAAGCTCGGTAGTTGAAAATCTCTTTGCCAGTTGATCTTGCAGTAATGAAACCATTTTTCGACTGACTTGAGTTTCATACTGGCTAGCAATATCGAGCAAGGTTAAATCGATGACAGCACCGCGAGTGGCGATTTGATAATTTCCGACTTTGGGAACTAATTTAGAAATGTCAATCATAATTAAATTATTTGTATTTATTTGTTTTTATTCCTCAATCTTCTTTAATTCGCGATCGCTCAATAAAAGCAATAATTTATATTTACCTTCATGCTCGCCCGTTCCAATTTCACCATATAAAAATCCTCGATAGGGACTACCTTTTTCCCGAACTACCAAAGGTTGATTGCCCTTAGAGCCCGCCCCGACTATAGCTACTTCATTTTTCTCTTGGAGTTCTCGAGCGATATTAAATAAAAAATCCATAGTTACGCCATCTTCATGAACGATTTGATATGTGTATCGAAATACGAAGGATGTAAATGCCTGCTCGATCGATAGACGCTTGCCAATTTTAACGGGCAGAAGATCGTTGAGATTGGACTTGCGAATGACATGGGGGCGACGTTCTTTCTCTTTGCCCTCAGTATCGTAAATGATATCGACAAATTTAAAGTCGGTTACGGGTTTTAGCCCTTCCGATCTATTGCGATCGCTAGGATTGAAATAGGCAGTAGAAATCATTTCTGCTTCCAAGATCTGCCCGGCTTTCTCCAAAGCTAATTCGGGATCGAAATTAATAAAATCCTCTGGTTTAGACTGAAACGGATCGATGGCGGCATTAATACCATTAACGAGCTTGTAAGGATTAATGGTTCCAGTTTTAGTGAATTGATGAATAACGGGTTTAGGACGTTGACGCGGCAATGATTGTAAAGACAGCCGGGCAGTTTTACCTTGATGTTCTAAATGTAGAATCGTATCCATTTTATGCTCCTTTTATTAAAACATAGAAAAATCTAATTCATCATCTTCTTCCTCTTCACCTTCAGCATCAAAAAAGTCATAGGCGACAGTCAATCCTACAAATGCTGCTTTTTTCATTTCACCAATTAATAAGAATGCACCATCGGATTTGACTAACAAAAAAGCTTCTTTAGGAATATAGGTTTTGCGGTAATTAAATTGAGTGCAATAGAGTCCTGTCGGTATATTTACTTCTTCAACTGGATAGATATCGCTAACATTAAAATCGGCAAGGGTGCATAATGGCACTGCTTCCAAGGGGTTCTCAATGTCAAAGGAACTGGGCTGAAGAGTTGCTGCCTCGCCATCAAGCTCCACTGTTATATCTTCGGTGGGCGTGCCTTCCGAATCGAGTTTGGCATAGGATATTTGTTGTCGAGTTAGTAACCGCCCATCGGCAAGTAGATAACCGCGAGTAAGAGGATTACGATCGTGCTCTGCTAAAGTTTTTGAGAAGCCATACAAATCTTTTTTCTCCACCCGAGAACCAAGCTTGGCAATAATAACTTCTCCGTTTAATTCAAAAGAGATATCTTTCATTGGATTTCAGTTAATCTATAAGACCGTCGGTTTCTCTATCATACTTCTGGGGTTATCTCATCAATTGCTTTATCAATTAAACAACGTAAAATATACTCAATAATTATAGGTCGTTGGGTAAAACTAAAAGCACTTTTTTGAACTATTAATAACTATTAAAGCGCGGCAGCCAACTACACGATCGAACTTTTAAAGTATGCTTTACCTTACTAGATAAAATTTACGATCGCGGGGTCGAGTAGGCTAGATTTTGAATTGAACACTAGATTCCATAGGGTTTTATAGGCAATAATAATCATCGGTATTACCCTTTTTTTTATGAACCTAATTCAAAGCTTCCACGTATCATGAGTGATAGACTGACTTGATAGGAGGCTTGGTGAATTATTCTCTTGCACTATCTAAAAACTATTAACTTATATTTCTTACTTCAGGAAGTTGTAAATAAATATGCTATCTCCCATCCCTGAACAACAGATGCATCGGATCCGCTGGGTTTTAACCTGTGGTTGGCTATTGCTAATTGCTTCCCTTTTTTACGATCCTTTTTCGGCTTGGATTACAGCCCCCGATCAACTTTGGAGTCCTGTTCGGATCAAACCTGAAGAATGTATTCCCGTTCAGAATGTTTGTCTCGATCTGCAACCCTATGCCCTTGGTGCACCGATCTTTTGGGGAGTGATTGTACCTAGTGGTATTTTTATTTTGCTGGTTTTTGGACATGAACTATGGAGACGTATTTGCCCACTTTCATTTCTCTCCCAAATTCCACGAGCATTAGAAATGCAGAGACAAATTAAACGTGAAGATAGTAAATCGGGAAAAGTTAGATATGAAATTCCTAAGGTTAAAAAGGATTCTTGGTTAGGTAAAAATTACTTCTATTTGCAGTTTGGGTTGCTTTTTATCGGATTATGCTTTCGGATTTTATTCATTAATGGTAATTCCATTGCTTTGGGGTTGTGGTTAGTACTCACGATCGCTTCGGCAATAACTGTAGGATATCTTTATGGGGGCAAAACTTGGTGTAATTATTTCTGTCCCATGGCTCCCGTTCAAAGAGTTTTTTCTGAGCCAGGTGGACTGCTCTCAAGTAAAGCGCATATGAGTGAAACTCCAATAACTCAGTCCATGTGTCGGACAATTGTGGATGGGAAAGAGCAAAGTGCTTGTGTAGCCTGTCAAAATACCTGTATTGATATTGATTCTGAGCGATCGTACTGGGATGGCATCGAAAAACCTGAATCAAAGATTCTCTACTATTGCTATCTAGGATTGCTAGTTGGCTACTTCTTCTATTACTACTTATATTCAGGAAGCTGGGATTATTACTTTTCTGGAGCTTGGGCAATGGAAGCCAACTCATTTCAAACCCTGATGTCTCCGGGTTTTTATGTATATGGTCAAACAATTCCTATTCCTAAATTAGCGGCAGTTCCACTCACCCTTGCCATATTTACTGGAGGGGGATATGTATTAGGTAACCTTTCAGAACGGATTTATCGCAGCTTTTTGCGATTATATAAACAGAAGATTGCAAATGTCCTTATTAAACATCATATATTTAGTGTCTGTACTTTCATTGCCTTTAACACATTTTTTATTTTTGGTGGTCGTCCCTTTATTCGTCTATTACCCAATTTCTTTCAGGAGTTATTTGATGTAATCGTAGTCTTGTTAAGTACGCTTTGGCTATATCGCACCCTTAAACGCTACCCAGAATTGTATGCAAGAGAGGGTTTAGCTGGAAGATTTCGCAAGCAATTAATGAAAATGAATTTTCCCCTAGAGCAATACTTTGTGGGTAGAGATATTGAAGATCTTAATCCCCATGAAGTCTATGTACTAGCGAAGGTTTTACCTGGTTTTACTAAACAAAAGCGTTACGAAGCCTACAAAGGCATATTAAAAGAATCCTTAGAGGAAGGATATACTAACTCTTCCAGTAGTTTGGAATTATTGCGACAATTACGCATAGAACTCGATATATCTGATACTGACCATCGCTCCCTCCTAGAAGAATTAGGCGTAAAAGATCCCCAACTCCTCGATCCTAGCCGCCAAAGAAATTTAGAAAATCTGGTTCGCATTTCAGGATATCGGAAAGCTCTTGAGCGTTTGGTTCATTTACAAGAGATGGATACAACTACTGTGCAGGAGGTAGGAAAATCTTTTGGGATCACGGTTGCGGAAGAAGCTGAGATTTTACAGGGATTCGATCGAGAATCTTCAACTAAGCAGAAATCCTATTTCTATCTTGACCGTTTACGGAACCTGATTCATTCCCATCACAGCCTCAATCAAGCTTTTTTAATCGATCGAAAGGATATAGCTTCAGTTTTATTAGATTTAGTGCGTCGTAAAAAGCAAATGTTGGTTGTCGCCATCTTAGAAGCGATCGCCATATTAGGAATAGAAGAAGGGCGTGAAATTGCCAGAATGTTGGGTAGTTTCTCTCCTTTGGTATTACAAGACATTTTAAGTAGCCCAGATTCAGAGTGGGAACAAAGAATTGATCCTAGTTTGATGATGCTTATACAGCAACCTGAAACAGATCCCACTTGCTCGGTATCGATCGCTCTTTCTGAAGTTATTGATACCTTGACAACCTTACTAAAAGAGCAAAATCCCCTTATTCAAGCTGCTAGTTTATTTCTATTACAAAAACTTGATTACACTCTGAGTCACTCTTCGGCTATGGAAATAGAAAGTAATCATCCATTGGTGCAAGAAATGGTGAAATTAATAACTAAGAGTAATAAATCTGCACCCCTTCCTAGTTTTCCCACTTTAGAGAGAGTTGTTTATCTATATAATAGTGACTTCTTCCAATCCTTTGAAATTGAGATTTTAATTGAGTTAGCCAATAGAGCCTATGTTAAAACCTTTAACCAAGATGAACATATTTCTGAAGCTGGAGATACCTGTAGAGAACTACTGCTGCTAATCGAAGGGGATGTCGAAATCAGGATGCTGCGTGCTGACAAAATCGAAGTTGTTTCCAATCTGCAACTAGGTAAGGTATTAGATGAATTGGAAGTTTTAACCCATACAAATCTGACGGGCACAATTACTGCTAAGTCAACTCCAACTAGGGTTTTAGCAATTCCAGTCGATACCTTTGATGATTTAATAGATCGCGATCGCAATCTGGCAATTAAAGTTATAGAGCTTGAAAGTATTAGGTTGAAGGCATTACTCGAAGTTAAGCGATCAACATTTTGACATCCTCCCCCGATAAATCGGGGGATTCCTAAGACTCACGACTTAGTTTTCTGCTTCTACACCTCTTAACTAGGACTCAACCCATGTCTCATCCCCGCCAGACCGATACTTGTATATACCGTTTGCGCTGTTCACCATACTCTTAAAGTATGTACGTTTGAGTCAAGGTATCCGTAAGTTATGCGGTACAGCTATTATACCACGATTGACTGCCATTCGCCGCCCGATGAATCGGGTGTCCTCTGGCAGAAGAAAGATAGATATTGGTAATCATGCTTACATTACTTCAGATTGCTTTAATGTTAACTTTAATCACGCAGATCTTATGTAGTTGGTTATTTAGATTGTGGACATAAAACCCTGAGCTTATATCCACACACTACAAACTAAAATGCAAAAAGGCTGTGCAAATAATAAATCTCAAATTATTGGGAACTTTAATAAACCAAATTTTCGTCAGTTTTTTTCATCAACGAAGCAAACATATGTCACAGATACTCGATTCAATTCCCGAAAATCATGACCAAAGATTAGTTTGCTGTTATGTAAATGCAACTAGCAAAATACAAATAGCAAGGATTACAAACATCCATAACTGGTACTTTGAAAAAGTTGTGTTTCCAGGGCAGCAGCTAATGTTTGAAACAATTATTGATGCCCAACTAGAAATTCATACAGGCATGATGGCAAGCTCGATTTTATCCGATGTGATCCCCTGTATTCAATTACAAATCCAAGATGAATCGCAATTGGTACCTAGTTGGATACCAAAAGTTCCTCTTAGTGTCGAAGAAAATCAACCAACGGAAGTAGTCTCCTAAGCTACATAAAGATCAGTTCTGATAGAGATTATGGGTTCTTTGCTGTGAGCAAATTTTATGTAACATCAGTCCATTAAGAGCTAGATTGAGTGGAGGCGAAATTATTTATTTTGATTTTGGGTTAGCTTTTAATCATGACAAGTTTTAAATTTGCGATCGCCTCCGATCTTCACATTGCCCTGCCCCATACAATTTGGAATCATCCTGCTCGGTTTCATCTGGTCGAATTTAGTATTCCAGCTTTTGAAGTAGTTTTAGCAGATATAGCAAATTTAGATTTAGATTTTTTATTACTACCAGGGGATCTGACCCAACATGGCGAACCTGAAAATCATGCTTGGTTAGCCCATAGGTTAGGACAACTACCCTATCCCGTCTATGTGATTCCAGGTAATCATGATGTGCCTAGCCCTGAGACTATGAGTCAATTTACGCCCTTTTACAAACTCTGTGGCTATGCAGATCAATCCCAGCTTTACTATACGAAGCAAATTTTACCTAAAGTTAGATTAATTGCGCTTAATTCTAATAATTTTGATTCAAATGGCGAGCAAATCGGAGTGGTTGATCGAGTTCAGCTAGATTGGCTCGAAGTGGTTTTAGAAAATATCCCCCCCGATCAATTAATTTTAGTTACAGTTCATCATAATGTTGTCGAACATCTGCCCGACCAAAAGACCAATCCCCTAGGCAGACGGTATATGCTGAGTAATGCCGATCGCCTATGTGAATTACTGCAAAAATATGGGGTGAAGTTTGTATTTACAGGACATTTACACGTTCAAGATATTGCTAAAAGCGATCGCTACGATCTCTACGATATTACTACAGGTTCTTTAGTTAGCTATCCCCATCCCTATCGGGTACTAAGCTATGCTGATGGGAATCTAAAAATTGAATCTCACTTTATTAAATCAATACCTGAGTGCCAAGATTTACGGCACTTTTCGCGGGAATGGATGGGCGATCGGGCAGTTCCCTTTATCATGCGCTTGCTTACCGATCCACCCCTTTGTACTGAACATGATTTGGCACTAGAGATGACTAAGGATTTGCGTTATTTTTGGGCTGATATTGCCGCAGGAGATGCTAAGTTTAGTTTCCCTGAATTTTCTCCAAAAGCTAGAAATTATTTTGAGGCTTATAACGATCGCCCACCCGCCGACAATAATACAGTTTTGAGTGCGATCTAAAGTCTAGGTCAGTAAAAATCCAGTTACCCACATTCCGCTTTACTAAAAAATTGATTTTGGCTGCTAACGATGTACAAAGTGATAGTGTAGGTTGAAATTATCATATGACTATAGGGACTGAGAGAATTAAATTTGGCAGATGGATACAGCACTGAGTTCATTTTTCTTACCAAAGAGCGCCTTAGGTTTGAGTATGCAGCGAAATAGTAGCCACAAAGAAGCAATTTCTCCTGGATTATTTTGGCGTTTCCATTGTCCTGGGCGGCAGAATAACATTTCTACTAAGCATCGATGTTGGGGAAGTGTGACTTGATTGAACATGACCGTAACTACGGGAAACCCTTGCTCAAATTTGATTTTGTCAATATATCCCTTGAGTTTCAGATTTTCTTCCATAATTTCAAGGGTAATCTCTGCACCTCCTTGGATTCCGCCTTGGGTGAGGACAACCTGTGCCCCGACTTCGGAAATAATGGCTGTAGTTCCCCAAAAATTCTGATCCCCCATTGTAATTTTCACCACTCGACGCAGATCGAACCATTCATAAAGATTAGTTTTGGGTAAATCTAACATTACCAAGAGGGCAACACCCAACAGCAAGAGATTATAGACACTCCAAAGCCATCCTAGATTTAAGCCTTTAGTTGCATCTACAACTTCGTAGTTGGATAACTCCATAATGTATTTGCCTAAATTAATCCACAAACTGACAGCCGTAGCCATGAATATAATAATTAGCGGAGATGCTAAAGCCCAGTTAAACGTGGGTCGATCGCGACTAGTACCTTTAGGAGTAACCTTAAAACCTTTATTAAAAGGATGAAACATTGTTTGCAAAACCGTAGCTGCCACAGGAAAGCATAAAACTATATCGTAAATATTAAAGAGAAAAACAGAACGGCTGTAATTACTGAGCCAAGCTAATACGGTTAAATTGAAAAGGTATTGAGGCAGGAAATAATACAATATCTCATCGGTACTTGCCCTAACTGGAATCACTCCCAAAAATGCGATCGCCAAAGGAATCAATAAAAATCCCACCGATGATAGACTGGTAAACCAGTACAGGATACCTGTGAAGTGAGAGATGCGCTGTAATGGTCGTAAGCCTGCGATCGTGAGAGGATTTTCCTTAATAAAAAATGCTTGAAGGGTTCCCTGAGCCCAGCGTAGTCTCTGGGTGACTTGATCGCCCATATTATCGGGGGCTGCGCCAGCGCTTAGTTTTTCATCCAAATAAACAAGTTTGTATCCTTTTCCCGATAGGCTAACCGCCGTAAAGTAATCTTCGCTGAGGGAACTAGTAACAAATTCACCCCCATCACTTTGCAAAGCCGATCGCCGCATCACAAAGGAAGTCCCCGAACAAACTACACTATCCGTCCCATCTCGAACAGGTTGAATATGACGGTAGAATGCTTCCTGCTCTGGTACTAGAATATTTTCTAATCCAAGATTTCGGGCTACGGGATCGACACTATAAAAACTTTGGGGGGTTTGCACAAGGGCAGTGTTTTGGTCTTGAAAGAATCCTACAGTGCGGGTTAAAAAATTATGCGTAGGTATAAAATCAGCATCAAAACAAACTATCAATTCGCCATTAATGTTAGCGATCGCATGGTTTAAGTTTCCCGCTTTTGCATGTTCATTACCTGGGCGGGCGATATATTCACAGCCCAATTCCAAAGCTAAGGCTTTCATTTCAGGGCGGCGGGTATCGTCAAGGAGGTAAATTTTTTTATGGTCGTAATCTATAGCCTGACAGCCAATAATAGTGCGACGGAGGATAAATTCGGGTTCGTTATATGTAGGAATTAATATATCGACGCTAGGAGCAAACTCTTTACTCTCAACAGCTTGAGCCATTCGATCGGCTTGACTGCGGCGGTCTTTGGTGCGAATCAATAAAAATAATTGTAATACTCCATTAAAAAGGGTCAACATTTCTAAACAAAATAGCCCAATACTAAAAAAGCCATTGCTAAGATCTGATGTGTTAAGTGTAAAAAGCGATCGCCAAATTACATAACGAAAAATCAAAATCAGTAATATTGCTACTACGATAAATCTAGACCAGACTTGCGGCTGGGGAGAAATTTTAGTAATTCCAAAAGCCACAATAAAAGATGTAAGCGGGAAAGCAATTACAGGTCGAGTTACAGCCTGAATTGTAGTTATAGGGAAATCTAACCAATTGGGACGGCTAGATGGGAATAACTGCACTTGCTCCATAATTGTGTGAATCGAACCAATGCTAGTAAACCATACTGCGACAATTACCCCACATCCAACTACGATCGCCAGCATTACTAAACTTGCCAATGGGGGACGAAAAGATAACCTTGGATCTATAAGAATTTCTTTATGTTTTTTTGAGGTGATCTGTTTCATGGCCTTTGCATAGGATTTTGACGAACTTATGTCCTTAATACTGCCATTAGATTGGCATTAGCTCCAGATCAATCATCACACTGCAAATGTTGCCATTCAAGTTCAAGCGGATTTTTTGCCAGTGCGATCGCCTTACTCCCAATTTTATTAGAAATTAAATGATTTGCGGAGCCGAAAATAAGAGAATTCTCTCCAAGAGCCAAGGCGCAATTCGATTACATAGCACCGCTAAATGACTTTGCCATCCGACTAAGATTTCTGGAGATTCTTTATGAATTCCATTTATCAAGGCTCTGGCAACTTGTTTTGGAGTCATAACTGCTACCCAGCGAAACCACTGCAACCCTCTCACCATATCCGTATCGGTTAAAGATGGGAGCAAAGCCGATACTCCTACATTATAGGCTGCCAACTCCCCACGTAGGGCTTGGGTAAATCCTAAAATCGCAAATTTAGTTGCTGAATAGGTTGCCATGGTTGGGGCTGCAACTTTTCCCATCAGACTAGAAACATTAACGATTCTGCCTTCTCTTTGGGATGCCATGCGCCGAGCAATCAATCTTGTAATTGTATACATCCCAATTAGGTTAATCGCTATCTCTTCTTGGACATCTATAAGCTGCGATCGCAGGAAAGGAGATTGATGAGCGACTCCAGCACAGTTAACCAGTAGGTGAATATGTCCGTGATCCCGCCATGCCTTAGCGATCGCAATGCTGACTTCTACGGTTTGGGTTAAATCTAGGGGTATGACTACGGCTTCTACTCCCATGCTGGCAACTTCATCTGCTAATTCTTCTAAACGAGACCGATCCCGTGCCACGAGTAATAGTCGTTTGATTCCTTGTTGGGCAAGTTCTAGAGCAATCTCTCGTCCAATGCCACGGGATGCACCAGTAACTAAAGCTGTCTTTCCTTGAATGTTCATAACAAAACCTCCAGAGTTGAAGCCTCACCAAACTGCAAGCTATACCAAAACTTTAGTGGCATAGAAAGATGATTATTCTGAATTGCAAAATTTGGGAGACAAAGTGATGTGGTTAATACAGCCAAGACAGAGCTATATATATGTTTGGATTAAAATTTGTCTTGGACAGCGATAGAGAAATATAAGAGAGATAATAGATATGTAAAGATATGTAAAAATACACCTATAACTACTATCTGTAAGATTGAGAAATGAGAGAGAAATTGACATCCTCCCCCGATAAATCGGGGGATTCCTAAGATTCACAACTTAGGTTTCTGCTTCTTCCCATTACTGGTATTTCGCAACTGCCTCCACTCTCGAAGAGATTTGGTC
>VYKS01000571.1_pt1 | contig 14663 bp, 14 predicted proteins | sample 5114511 | NCBI WGS metagenome assembly VYKS01 (sample SAMN12291795, study PRJNA351875) | freshwater metagenome | isolation source: freshwater lake | place: USA: Michigan, Gull Lake | collected 2011-07-05 | reverse complement strand
GAGGCCTTTGCGGAAATTTCGCTGTCAGCCATCAACCTTCCTCACTGTTCCGGCTCCGCCATCGACCTCGATGATCTCGCCATCGGCAATCCAGCGCGTGGCGTCCTTAAGGCCTACGACGCACGGGATGCCCATCTCGCGCGCCACGATCGCCGAGTGCGACAACAGGCTGCCACGCTCGACGACCATGGCGGCGGCGTTTGAAAACACCGCGATCCAGCCAGGGTCGGTGTGGCGCGCGATCAGGATTTCGCCTTTTGCGAGCGCCTGCCTGCGCGGATCGGTGATCACGCGCGCCACGCCGCGCAATATCCCGGCCGAGCAGCCGGTGGCGGAGCGCTGCTGCTCGCCGTCGCCCGCTGTCAGTTCGACATTCACCGCGGCGCGTTGCCGGGTGACCGCGGCACCTGTCATGGTGATCCGTTCCGGCGGCTCGGGCAGGGTCGCGGCAACCTCCATTTCCTTGCGACGCATCGCCACGATGGTGCGAAGTTCGCCGCTGACCGCAAAGCCCTCGATAGCGCCCAGGACCTCCTGAACCGTCAGCATGAACACATCCCGCGGCGCTTCGATTGCGCCGTAAGCATGAAGCTGCGCGCCCATGGCGAGCAGCACGCGCCGGGCCTGGCCGAAGATGCGCGTGCGTTCAAAGCGCAGGTTCTCCCGATCGCGCACGCGGGCTTTCGCGTAGACCATGACGCAGCCCATCAGCCAGCCCTTGATGCGGGCCTCCTTGAACAAAGCGGCGAGCTCTGCCGAGCTGTCAGGGGCATGTGCGGGCTTGCTGTTGGCGGGCGACCTCGCCGCGGCAGCCACGGCCAATAGAAGCTGCGCCGGATCCTCGTCTAGCGTGATGCTTTCCAGCTTCAGTTCTTCGGTACAGCGGTCGCCGAACTTCGAGAGGTAGGCCTTCAGTTCGGCAGCGAGCGCGCTGGTGTCAGCAAGAAGCGTCGGATCGGTGCGCTCGAGCCGTGCAATGAGTGCGTCATCGCCGCGGGCCAGTGCCGCCATGCTTGCGATCCGCTTGGCCGGCTCCGCCGAGATGATGTCGCCCTGACCGATCATCACCGCGTTATGCAGCTCGAGACCGACGGGCCCGGCCCATTTCTCAATCAACTTGCGGGAGCCACCGAAGGCGATCATGCACAGAAAATCGTTGATCAGCGGAGCGTCCCAGCGGTCTAGGAGGTCGGCCTCGATCCGCCGGTATTCGGCGGCAAGCGCCGTGAGCGGCATGGCGCGGATCGCCGCCGGATCGGCGGTCACGGCCGCTGACAGCCGCTTGAAAAAGGCCGCGCGCGTAAAAGGCAGCCGCGCCGCTTCAAAAAGGAGGCAAGCGGCCATCTTGCCGATGCGGGCGTATTCCGTCAGCCGCTCCAGTCCGTGCGCCGGAGGCGGGGCGAGCCTGCAAGCGATCTCCGCCGGAAGCGGCGCGCCGACGCCCATCATCGTCTCCATATGGGCGCGATTGTTGGCGAAGCCCGGCAGCAGGGCCAGCGCCCGATACCAGTTGATCAGGTTATAATAGACACGCCCGTCGATGCGCCCGAGCATGTTGTCGAACACAGCCGCATTGGCGCGGATCCGCTGCTGATTCACCCCGATCATGCCGACAAAGGTGCGGTAGACGCGGGCGTAAGCGTATTGAGCAAAAGAGTATGTGAGCGGCGAGACCAGGCCTGGATAACTCTCGACGATGTTCGAGTTGTCGAAGATCGTGACAGCCTTGTCAGGTGCTGGCGCTTCGGCCAGCGGCGTGGTTATTGGGCGCGACTGAAGCAGAAACAGCCGCTCCCCCTCGAAGGCCCATTCTATGTCCTGGGGTGAGCCTTGCACCTGCTCGACACGGATCGCGAGGTCAGCCAGCGCGGCGAGGTTCGTATCGGTCAGCACAGCGTCGGCGCCCGGGCGCTCCAGCACTGTCCGCGTGGTCGCGCTTAATACATAGGTCTGCCCGTCCTCCTCGCCGCCGACCAGACGGTCGCCGAGGCCTGCGATCGCTGAAATCACGATCCGCCCACGTCGGCCGCTGACCGGATCGGCCGTGAAGCAGACACCCGCGGCCCTTGCGTTGACCATCCGCTGCACCAGAACCGCCGGCTTGCCTCCGTCGCGGTTGAGGCCGCGGGTTTCGCGATACTGCTGCACAGAGCTGGCCGCACCCGACATCCAGACCTTGTGCGCCGCGCTTGCCAGGCGGCTTTCCGGAACCTCAAGGATCGAAAGGAACTGCCCTGCATGAGAATGGCTGTCGCCATCCTCCTCGCGTGCCGAAGAGCGGGTCGCGAAGGGGCCAGGGCCGATCTCGCCGAGAACGCCCGCTAGCGCATCACGGGCCTCAGCCGCGAGGCCTTTGCGTTTGAAGGCGGCCTCCGTCAACACGAAGAACGGCGGCACGTCGAATCCGTGCGCTGCGAGCTTGCTCAACGCCGAAGCTTTTCCACCGACGACGGCGACATCATGGGCTTCATACGAGCGGAGAATGACGGAACCATTCATCCGATGAACCTCGCGAAGAACGGGGCAAAGCCTACCAGACCGTAGCAGATCAGAACCCATAGGCCGGCCACGTGGTCCATGCGATTCTGAGCCGCCGGAGAAGGGTCGCGCCGATAGGTGAGCGCAGCGACCAAGGCGACGGCGAAGCCAACGCTTCCCGCCGCGCCGACGAACAGGCCGACGCCCATCGCCGCGCCAACAGCGGATAGCAGGACCAACGCGCAGGTTAGGGCCGCTATCCACAACAGCGTGGCGCGGCCAGGTCCATAAAGTGCCGAATACGTCTCGACGCCTGGGCGCTCGTTCTCTGGCGCGTAGAGCTTGCGGCCGATCTCCAGCACACAGCCATTGGCGAAGCTGAGGGCCAGAAAAAGCCACAGGGCCGGTGCCGGCGCGGCTGCATGGCGCAGCCACTCGCAGGCCGTCACGAACAGATCGATCAGCGGCATGATTGCCATATGCGAGACAAGGTAGAGGAGCGGGTGCGCCTTTAGCCAGTGAGGCGCGAAAAACTCGAACGTCATCAGGCTAAGCCAGAGCCAGACCAGCGCGAGCGGGACCAGAAGCGCTGGCAGGTGCAGCCCCGTGACCACGGCCGTCAGCACCCCAAGGCCAACTGCAATGCCGACGATGAGCTTCAGCGTGACCAGCCCGCGCGGGATCGGCCGCTCCGGGCGATAGCGGCGGTCATCCTCCAGGTCCTTCACCTCGTCGCAGGCGCGCAAGTGGAAGAACAGCACCAATGTGACGAAGAAGGCGACCAGATAGGCGCTGACCGGCGGCAGCGGCCGGTCGGCCATATGCGCCGAGGCGTTGATGCTGGCTGAAGTGAAGACTGCTAGCAGCACGCCCGTCTTCGCCAAAGGGAAGCGCTCCGCCTGATAGATCCAAAGCCGCGAGGCCAGCGACGCATGCGGGACGGGAATATCTGCGCTCATCGGTGCCGCGCCAGGCTTTCATGAGCTCTGGTGAAGTGCCCGGCCGCGATGGCGCCGACGATCGACAATTCGCCGCACAGGCAGACAGTCGCGGCGACCTCGGCCAGCGCAGCCCCGTGGCCAGAGCCCTTCAGGCCAAAAATGTCTAGCGCCGCCGACTGGCTCGGCAGCCGGGTGCCGCCTCCAACGGAACCGACAAGGATGTTGGGCAGCGTGACCGAGACGAACAGGTCGTCACCGCGTCTCTCCATGCGCGTGAAGCCGACTGCACTTTCAGCGACGCAGGCCGCGTCCTGACCCGTTGCGATGTAGAAAGCCGCCAGCCCGTTGGCATAGTGAGCCTGAGCGCCCAGTTGGCCGCTGAGCAGCGAACCGAGATTCGCCATGCTAGCGTAAGCCAGCATGTCATCGATGGTCGCGTGAAGATGCTTGCTCACCAGCGCGCCTGGCAGCATCACGCTGGCGCTGACCTTGCGGCCGCGGCCCGTGATGACGCCGAGATAGGAGGCCTTCTTGTCGCCCGAGAAGTTGGCTTCGATGTACCAGTTCAGCGCCCTGATCGGGCAATGCGCCCCGATGTGACGGCACAGCGCGTCGGTGGCGATGGTGACCATGTTTTGTCCGGCCGCGTCGCCGGTGGTATAGCGGCAGAGAAGAAAAACGATGTCGTTGTCGATCACTGGCTCCAGCGCTATCAGCTTGCCGTGCTTGGTGGTGGCCTCAGCTGCAGCCTGCAGCGCCTCGACCTCGCGCGTCACCCAGTCGACGAACAGGCCGGACTCTAGCAGCGAACGGAAACGGAAGCCCGGCGTTCTAAGCACGCCCTCCTGCACCATTGCGACAGACGCGCCGCCTGCGGCCGTAATCAAATTGGCGCCGCGATGGTACGAGGCGACGAGCGCGGCCTCCGTCGTGGCAAGCGGCACGATGAAGTCGCCATTGGCGTTCATGCCGTTGATGCGCAACGGCCCGATCACTCCGACGGGCAGCTTCACCGTGCCGATCATGTTCTCGATGTTGCCAGCGTAGTGCTCGGCTGTCTCAAGTGTCTCGTCATCGGCCAACTGGTGCTGGGCCGTAGCCGCCGCAGGCTTGGCAGACACGATTTGCCTCCATAGAGCCCTTACTGAGGAGGCGTTGACGGTTCGGCCCGCGCGTAGGTATTTTTTTGGCGTGCGCGTTCCAGCCTGCGGCTCAAGTTTGCGCTGTGCTGCCTCCAGCGTTGTGCTGGCGCGCAGGTTGTTCAAGACGCGCAAGACAGAGGGAGGGATGATCGACATCTTGATCTGCGCGGGTTGGTTTTGCGTATCGGTAACTGCTGCGCGTTAGAGAATTGTTACCTCATCTCGCCAGTGTCGAGGTTCGGTGAATCAATGGTTCCGTTCGTAAATGGGAGTAACAAGGCGGTCGCAGTCAGGAGTCCAATAGCACCACAGGGTCGGCTTTCGGCCAATTGGAAAGATTCAAGTACGTTGAGTCATGGCCCGCTCCTCGCGCAACGTTGCCGTTGGCGGAGGCTGTGGGCAAGGTCCGATTCCGGCCAGTACCTCACATTGGCCGAGACGGCTGCCGCCACCGAATCGACCCTGTCCAGCCGCCCTGCTCGATCAAGATGACGTCGTCAGGTCTGCAGAGGGATGTTGGCGTCTTTGATGACCTTGGCCCAGCGCGCTCGTGCTCCTTGTCAGATCGGAGGTAGAGTGCACAGAGCTGCCAGAGCCCATCGCCATCCCGTGGTCGCGGCCGGTGCATGCCCGCAAACGTGAGATCATCATGCCGAAGGATTCAGTTCAGACCGGCGTCCATCCCATTCGTGCCGAAGCTCGCGCCAGGCTAAGCGCGGCTATCGCCCGGGCCCGGCAATGGGTCGCAGAGCTCACTGCCGATCCACAGGCGACGACCACATCCATCGCTGCGCGCGAAAAGCTCTCGGAACGCTCCCTCCGCATGACCCTGCCGCTTGCCTTCCTGAGTCCGGCAATCGTCAAGGCTACAGTCGACGGCACGCTGCCATTCGGAAGCGGCGTGATGGCGCTCGCCGAGCTCCCGATGGACTGGGAAGGGCAGCGCCGCACAATCTCTGAAGCCGGCAGGACCGATCCGAGACGATGTGCCGTCTAGGCCATGTAGATTGTCGCAAAAGGGGCCGATTGCGGACACTGGCTACATCAACAAATTCAGCATGTTGTCTTGCCAATCGGCGTCCGGACCCTATGCCGATTCACACACATGGGCGCGTGCCCGGCCGGTCCAACCCCGCACGCCGCGCTCATTTCCGGCTGGCAGATCTTGTCTTTTCAAGATGAAGGCCAAGCAACGACAATGGCCAGCAAACCATGAAATAGATGATCGCAACGATCGGATACACAACCAGCGGCTGGAAGGTCACGTTGGCCATCAACTGGCCAGCCCTTGTAAGCTCAACGAAGCCGATCAAGGACGCGATCGCGGTACTCTTGATCAACTGCACGAGGAAACCGATCGTCGCCGGGATCGATTGGCGAAGGGCCTGCGGCAGAATGATCAGAGCCATTTGCAGATGCCATGGGAGGGCGAGCGAGCGAGCGGCCAACCATTGGCCATTTGGTAGAGCCTGAATGAAGCCCCTCCAGATTTCGGCCAGAAATGCGGAGGCATAGAGGGTAAAGGCAATCGCGACAGCGGGCCAGGCGTCGATCTTCAAGCCTGTGAGCACGGCAATGCCGTAGTACACGAGGAACAGCTGCATGAGGACAGGCGTTCCCTGAAACACCTGGATATAGGCCGCCGCCATGAAACGAAGCCATCGCCGGGGAGAGACACGTGCGACGGCGAGCAGCAGCCCGCCGGCCATTCCGGCGCTGAATGCCACGAGCGTCAATAGGACCGTCCAGCGCAGCGCAGCCAGCAGGAACAGGAATTCGCCAGAACCGAACTCTCTCATGCCTGGCCCTCCGAAGGGCGGCCGCGTCGAAAGCACCACCAATGCACGGCCGCGAAAAACAACTTGAACCCCATTGCTATGGAAAAATAAATAATAGTAGCTATTAAATAGAATTCGAAAGATCGGAAAGTTGAAGATTGTAGTGTATTTGTGTAGGCAGTGAGATCCTCAGCGGAAATGGCCGCGATGACGCTCGATCCCAGCATGAGCAGGACGAACTGGCTGGTCAGCGCTGGGTAAATGATCCGGATAGCCTGCGGCATCAGGACGAGGCGGAATATCTGGAAGCGCTTGAGACCAAGCGCGCGTCCAGCCTCGATCTGGCCAGACACAATCGCGCCGAGTCCGGCCCGGATGATCTCGGTGGCGTAGGCGCCGAAATTGAGTGCCATGCCGACAAAGGCGGCCTGATTGGCGTCCATCCGGAGACCGATTGCCGGAAGCGAGAAATAGATCACGAAAAGCTGCACGAGGAAGGGTGTGTTCCGAAACAGCTCGACATAGCTGCGGATCAGAAACCTCACCGGAGTTGGGGCATTGCCGAGGAGGAACGCCAGCATCGTCGCAAGCAGCAGACCGGCAACCGCGGAGGTCACCGACAAGGTGATGGTCAGCCAGGCGCCCGCCATCAGGCGCGGGAGATTCTCCCAGACGACGCCGAATTGGAACACGTAGCTCAAGATAATCCCCAAGGTCCGACGACCCGGGCGCCGTTCAGTTGGTCAGGTGCATAGGGTGGCGATGCTGCGGCGAACCTTTTGGACCGCTTCCCCGCCGTCGTTCTGAACCGGAACTTGATGCCCCCAGGGGGATCACGGTCAGCCAAATGATACGGGGCGAGTGCGGATCGATTGATCATGCCTGCTGCCTGGACGGCCAGCACGGCCCGGAATACGATGGGAGGCATGTCGGTACAGGTCGCCCCGAGCTTGCGTCTCATGGGTTGCCGCCTGTGCAGGACATGATGTGCAGCGGCCTCATCCTTCACGCGCCAGTCTGGCGAAGCGCCTCGATGCCGGCCCCGAGCGCGCCTTTCAGTAGGCCGGTATCTGTCCCGTAGCAGAGCGCGCGAAAACCGCGCTTTCGCCAGACGAGCGCCGTAGCTACGTCGGGTGCAAGTATTCCGGCAGGTTTGCCGTGGCTAACACAGGCGGCCATGAATCTGTCAACGGCAGCCTGAAAATCCGGATGTTCGAATTGACCCGGGATCCCCATGGAGTCCGAAAGGTCGTAGTGACCGAGCCAGAGCACGTCGATGCCTGGTGTCGAGGCAATGGCATCGGCATTTGAAATCCCCGTCGCTGACTCTACCAGTGCGATCAGCAGCGTCCTCGCGTTGGCGAGCCGGATCTTGGTGAGGATGTCGCCTTCCGAATAATCGTCGTGGCCGAGCGTGAAGCCCAGGCCGCGTGCCCCCTCGGGCCGGTAGCGGGACCAACGGACGATGTCGCGCGCCTGCTCCGGCGTCTCGACCATGGGAACCATGATCCCCATCGCCCCGGCATCGAGAACAGGGGCTATCAGATGGCTGCGGCCTGCCGCCACCCGGACGAAGGGCATGATCGGCAGGCCACGGGCTGCAGCAAGCTGCATCTTGAGTGTATCAATGCCGATGCCGCTGTGCTCGGTGTCCAGGATCACGAACTCGGCGCCCGCCGCCGACAGAAGCGCCGGCAGACCGGGCGTGAAAAACTCAAACGCCATGATGCCAACGGCGCTGCCACCATTGAGGAGGGTCTCACGCACAGGGTTTGGTCGCATGGTCATTGCTCTACCTCCACGAGCGGCGCTCCGTGGCGCTCGCCGACTGCTGTCAATTGCCTGACGGTTTCCGCATCAAGGGGTATGCCGTCCCGCAGCCGGGCGACCCGGTTCAGCCTTTCGATGTCGCCGGGAAGCAGGACTTGGCCTCCCGGTTCAGCGGGCGGCGAGGCGCGAGTCCAGGCCGCAAGCCGCTCAACATCCTCGCGGAAGACATCAGCGCCGCCAAACGCTGCAGGATCGAAAGCGAGCGTGAGCATGTTGTTGACGAGTCGCCCGGCGGTCGGATTGTCCGGGTGGCTGCTGCCGCCCCCGGTGAGCGAACCCGCCAGAATCTCGCAGAAGATCGACAGGCCCGAACCCTTGTGCCCGCCAAAGGGGAGGATCGCCCCAGGAGGATCGGCGTAGAATGCGGCCGGATCGGTAGTTGGCTTGCCTCGGCCGTCGACCACAGCGTTTTCGGGGATGGCTTCCCCCTTGTTGCGCGCAACCTGGATCTTGCCCTCAGCAACGATGGATGTCGCGATATCGAGGATGATCGGAGGCTGCCCTGGCAGGGGGACACCAGCAGCCAGCGGGTTGGCCGACAGACGCCGGTCGCTCCCGCCGAATGGAGCGACCAGAATGCCGAAGCCGCTGGTGTTGACGAAGTGGAAAGAAGCGAGGCCGGCCGCCGCCAGTGCTTCAGCCCATGCGCCGATCCGCCCCAGATGGCCGCTGTTGCGTAAGGCGAGTGTGCACATGCCCATAGACTTGGTCCGCTCGGCCATGACTTGCATGGCTTCCAGTCCGATCACCTGCCCATAGCCAAAGCCCCCGTCTCCGACGAGTATGGGACCACGCTCCGAAACGATAGCGAGATGGCGGTTCTGCACCAGCATGCCTTTCGCCACCCAATCCAGATACTTTGTAATCCGGATGATCCCGTGGGAATCGTGCCCCACGAGATTGGACTCGACGAGATGTTGGGAGACCTGCGCGGCCTCGCTGGGCTGCGATCCCGACGCGAGCAGGACAGAATGGGCCCAATTCTCCAGCTGCTGCGGAGCGTAGTAGCGCAATCTCTCTGTATCAGCCATTCGAACGGTTCCCTCCTGTTGATGGACGACGCAACAGCGCCAGCAGCAATGCGTGGTGGACGGCTCCGATCAGATTTTCCGGAGAGGCGATGCCCTGGCCGGCGATGTCTGCGGCCGTGCCATGGTCGACAGAGGTGTGGATGATCGGCAGGCCATCCGCCATGAGCTGGAGCGAGGTCATGACCGATAGCCCGATTCAGCCAGGATTAGGGACACGCCGGTTTCGAGGACCGCCGCGCGGTGCTCCGGCCGCAGACCGTCGTCACAAAAAAGCATGGAGGCCGAGTCCAGTTGACAGACCCGCCGGAAGGCGGCTTGCTCGAACTTCGAGCTGTCAGCGAGAACGACCGTTCGGCGTGCGGCGGCGGCCACCCGCTTCTTGATCTCGGCCGCCTCGAGGGATGTGTCGGACAGCCAAAGACCGCTCAGGGCATGCGTTCCAATGAACGCGACATCAGCCGTGAGCCCTTCCACGAAACCATGCCCTGGCTCCCCTGTCAGGGTGTATGAGCCACGGCGCAGCGTACCGCCGGTTACGATCAAGTTGCAGTCCTCGCGGCACGCGAAAACGCCGGCGATGCGCAGGTCATTGGTGACGGCGGTCAGTGCGATGCCCCGGCGCGCCGCCTCCAGAACAGTTGAGCTCGAATCGAAAATGACGCTTTGCCCCTCTTCCAGCATCTCGGCGGCCTTTTTGCCGATCGCTTTATTGTCGGCGCGCGCGACGCTGGAGCCGGTATCCGGAGACGGCTCGAATGGTGTCCGCAATCTGGTGGATAGCATAGCGCCGCCATGGGTCCGCTCCAGGCAGCCGCTCCTCGTGAGGTAGTCGAGATCCCAGCGAACGGTCGCCATCGACGCTCCAATCCCCGAAGCCAGCGTCCGAACGGAGGCAGCCCCGGTACACCTGACCACGTCAAGGATCAGCGCATGGCGTTCCGCCGGGATCACGGGCTCCCCGGGGGGGTCTGCACACCCTCTTCGAGACCGCATGGCTCCGCTTGACGGCCCATCAGCCCGATGGCAGCATGAGGAACCGTCACCGATGCGCCTTCCTGTTTTGTATTGTCGTCTTTTGGAAGATAGTGATTGATTTTGATCGTCAGTGTCAAATAGAATTTGCTTGCCCCCTGGGTCGGCATGAAGTATCGGCATGCCTTGCGAAGCAACCTGCCAGCCGTATCATCGATGACGGATCTGAATTCTGTACTAGAAAAATGAGTGAAAAAACTCTGCAATACAACCAATGAGGAGGAATAGACATGAAGATTATGATGATGACCGCCTTCGTGGCGTTTTTGAGCATTTTTTCGACACCGATGGCAAATGCTCAGACCGTCGACGAAATCAAGGCGCGGGGAAAAATCACTGTCGCTTTTGACAGCGCAAACCCACCGTACGGAACGATGGATCGCGACAACAAGCCGGGAGGATACGACTACAGGATTGCAGAAGCGATCGCCAAATCGCTCGGTGTTCAGCTCGAAATCGTCCCGGTATCGAGCGCCTCGCGCATTCCGACGCTGGTTGCGAAGCGCGCCGACATTATCGTCTCCACGCTGTCGATTACAGCAGAGCGCGCGCAGACAGTTGCCTTCACCATCCCCTATGCAGCGCTGGAATTTACCGTTGTCGCGCCGAGTGCGACAGCCATCCGCACGCCAGCCGACCTTGCCGGCAAACGGATCGGTGTCGTGCGCACCGGGGTCGCGGAGCCGATGATCGTCAAGACAGCCCCTTCCTCTGCGACGATCCAGCGCTTTGAGGATGATGGCGGGATCAACCAGGCTCTGTTGTCAGGTCAGGTCGATGCCATAGCCACGGGTTTCCTCGTTCCAAGTCAGCTGAACAAGGTCCGGCCGGGATCCAATTTCGAAAACAAGATCACCATGTCGAGAGCCCATTTCGGGATCGGCGTCCGCCGTGACGCGCCAGAGCTTCTGCAGTGGCTGAACACCTTCATCTACACGATCAAGACAAACGGCCAGCTCAACACGATTTCGGAGGAGACGCTCGGCATTCCGGTGAGACCTGTGCGCGGGTGCTAGACACTGAGTTAAGCCTTTGATTCACTTTACTTGCGTGAGAGTCGGAGGCGGCAATGGCGCACCGGGTGATCGGACAGGAGAAGCTTGGGTTTGCAGCCGGGCCACAGGCGGTCTCTTCGCTGGATAAGCTCCAGGCCCTGATCGACTGGTCGCCAGTCATGGTGCTTCTGGCGCGTGTTCATGCGAGCGCGAAAGGGGAAGCCGCGTGGCCTCCGCTGGCGATGTTCAAGGCGCTGCTGCTGTCGGTTTGGTACGATCTGTCAGATGTGAAGCTGGCGGAGGCGCTTGACGACCGGGCGTCGTTCCGCCGGTTCTGCGGGTTCTCCGGCACTGAGCCTGTGCCCGAGCGGACGTCCTTTGTCCGCTTCCGGCGCGCCCTGATCGAGGCCGGGCTGGACCGCGCGGTTTTCGAGGCGGTGACGGCGCAGCTCAGGGCGCAGGCGGTCACGGTCAAGACCGGCACGATTGTCGACGCGACCATCATCGCCTCGGCCAGCGAGGATGACACACAGGCGCGCTGGGTGAAGCACAAGACAAAGCCTGCCGTCCACGGCTTCAAGGCCCATGCCGGAGCGGATGCTGGTACTGCGCTGGTCGAGGAGGTGTCGGTCACGCCGGCCAATGTCCATGATGGCCGGGCCGGTTTTGCAGCGCTTCCGCAGAACCCCGGCGAGGTGTTCGCCGACAGCGCCTATCGCGGCCAGGTCTTTGCCGAGGCCGTGCGCGCCAAGGGCGGAACGCCGCACATCGTCGCCACCGCCATGTGGGGACGCGATGAGCAGGAAACGCTGGGCAGGCTCAGAACCCACAACCGCCCGATCCATCAGGTTCGCGGCAGGATCGAAAAGATATTCGGGACCTGGAAACGAAGCTACGGCCTAAGGCGCATGCGATGGCGGGGCATCGCCAAGGCAACCGCCCAGGTCCTTCTCACCGCCATCGCATATAACCTCAAGCGTTCCCTGACGATCACAACCCAGCCAGCCTGAAAAAGAAAGGACCAGCGGACGATCAATCATCTCGCACGCCAAGGTGCCATCAGTTGATATGTCAAATCACTGATAAAAACGTAAAAATGGCGCCCGTGCACAGGTCTCCTAATGCGCGGTCAGCGCGCCGGCATCGCCCTTCTTGACGGCGAGCGAGGCGGCCTTGGCGGCTTCCGCCTCCTCGTCCCACTCGATCGCCACCGGCTGACGCACGAGCGCATGCTTCAGCACCTCGTCCATCCGCGAGACGGGCACGATCTCGAGCCCGTTCTTGACGCTGTCGGGCAGCTCGATCAGGTCCTTGGCGTTCTCCTCGGGGATCAGCACCTTCTTGATGCCGCCGCGCAACGCCGCGAGCAGCTTCTCCTTGAGGCCGCCGATCGGCAGCACCCTGCCCCTGAGCGTCACCTCGCCTGTCATCGCGATATCCCGGCGCACCGGAATGCCGGTCATGATCGAGGTGATCGCCACCGCCATGCCGATGCCGGCGGACGGGCCGTCCTTCGGGGTCGCGCCCTCCGGCACGTGGACATGGATGTCCTTCGTGTCGAACAGCGGCGGCTTGATGCCGAAATCGATGCAGCGCGAGCGGACATAGGTGGCCGCCGCCGAAATCGATTCCTTCATCACATCCTTCAGGTTGCCGGTCACCGTCATCTTGCCCTTGCCGGGCATCATGACGCCTTCAATCGTCAGCAATTCGCCGCCGACCTCCGTCCAGGCGAGACCCGTGACAACGCCCACCTGATCCTCGGTTTCCGCCTCGCCGTAGCGATACTTCGGCGGGCCGAGATATTCCTCAAGAAGCTTCAGATCGACGACGACCTTCTTCTTCTTGGACATCAGGATATCCTTCACCGCCTTGCGGGCGAGGTTCTGGATTTCGCGCGTCAGGTTGCGGACGCCCGATTCCCGCGTGTAACGGCGGATCACCTGCATCAGCGCCTCGTCCTTGATAGCGAATTCCTTCGCATCAAGCCCGTGCTTGGCCAGCGCCTCGGCGAAGAGATGCTGCTTGGCGATCTCGAGCTTCTCCTCCTCGGTGTAGCCGGCCAGGCGGATGATCTCCATGCGGTCCATCAGGGGCGCGGGAATATTGAGCGTGTTCGCCGTCGTCACGAACATCACGTTCGAAAGGTCGTAATCGACCTCGAGGTAATGGTCGGCGAAGGTCGCGTTCTGCTCGGGATCCAGCACCTCCAGCAGCGCCGAGGAAGGATCGCCCCGGAAATCCTGGCCCATCTTGTCGATTTCATCGAGCAGGAAGAGCGGATTGGAGGTTTTCGCCTTCTTCAGCGACTGGATGATCTTGCCGGGCATCGAACCGATATAGGTGCGCCGGTGACCGCGGATCTCAGCTTCATCCCGCACGCCGCCCAGCGACATGCGCACGAATTCGCGGCCGGTCGCCTTGGCGATCGACTTGCCGAGCGAGGTCTTGCCGACGCCCGGAGGGCCGACAAGGCAGAGGATGGGGCCGGCGAGCTTGTTCGCCCGCTGCTGCACGGCGAGATACTCGACGATCCGCTCCTTGACTTTCTCGAGGCCGTAATGATCGGCGTCGAGGGTATGCTGAGCGAGATTGAGGTCCTTCTTGACCTTGGATTTCTTGCCCCAGGGCAGGGAAATCATCCAGTCGAGATAGTTGCGGACCACGGTCGCTTCCGCCGACATGGGCGACATCTGCCTGAGCTTCTTCAGCTCATGCAGCGCCTTGTCACGCGCTTCCTTGGTGAGCTTGGTGCGCTTGATCTTGTCCTCGAGCTCGGCGAGTTCGTCCTTCTCCTCGCCGTCACCCAATTCCTTCTGAATCGCCTTCATCTGCTCGTTGAGGTAATACTCGCGCTGCGTCTTCTCCATCTGGCGCTTGACGCGCGTGCGGATGCGCTTCTCAACCTGCAGGACGGAGATCTCGCTCTCCATCAGGCCCAGCACCTTTTCGAGGCGCTTGGAAACGCTGATGATCTCCAGCGTCGCCTGCTTGTCGGCGATCTTGACGGCGAGATGCGCCGCCACGCTGTCGGCCAGCTTGCCGTGATCGTCGATCTGCCCGATGGCGGCGACAACCTCGGGCGAAACCTTCTTGTTGAGCTTCACATAACCTTCGAACTCGGAGACGACCGACCGCGCCAAGGCTTCGACCTCGACGGCCTTGCCCGGATCCTCCGCGATGATCTCTGTTTCGGCGACATAGAAGTCGTTCGTTTTCAGATACTTGCGGATTCGGCCGCGGGCCGCGCCTTCCACCAGCACTTTCACGGTGCCGTCGGGCAGCTTCAGAAGCTGGAGGACGGATGCGACGGTGCCGATCTCGTAGATAGCCTCCGGCGCAGGGTCATCTTCGCCTGCGTTCATCTGGGTCGACAGCATGATATGGCCGTCGTTGCGCATCACCTCTTCGAGGGCGCGGATCGATTTCTAGCGGC
>VYKS01000448.1_pt1 | contig 14705 bp, 18 predicted proteins | sample 5114511 | NCBI WGS metagenome assembly VYKS01 (sample SAMN12291795, study PRJNA351875) | freshwater metagenome | isolation source: freshwater lake | place: USA: Michigan, Gull Lake | collected 2011-07-05 | reverse complement strand
GACCTGATAGGGATACCTCTAAAGGGCAGTTGCGAAATACCAGTAATGGGAAGAAGCAGAAACCTAAGTTGTGAATCTTAGGAATCCCCCGATTTATCGGGGGAGGATGTCAAAGTACGGATGAGTTACTGATTAATTTTGGGAAGTGCTAAAGAACGTCCTCGCCATGTCCAGCCCCAACCTGTTTCGGTTTTAATGATTGAAGTAATGGCAATACCAGCTATCAAGATGCCACCCAGCCAACCTAAATACCAATAGCGCAGAGGTTGTTGAAACTGTTCTGCATTTGCTTTTCTGAGGTTAAATTGCAGAGCGATCGCCACCAGAGCTAATAATAAAATTGCCAATTCCCAGCCTGTTTTAATCGGCACCGTAGCCAATTCATAAATTCCAATACTTGCTCCCAACCACGGCACTAGAAAAATCAGTAAGAAAACAAATGCTGAATACAAAGTACCAGATAGATTGCATTGGGAACCCATATAATAGTTTTTTGTCCAGCCTTCCCATAGAGTTGCAAAGGACTGATACATTCTGACTTTGACTAGGGCGATCGCTAGCATGAAGCGTAAATTTAAGCCCTGACCTTTAACTAATCTTGCCAGTTCCACATCTTCCACGGGTTCAGCAGCGACAGCAGTATGTCCGCCAATTTTTGTATAGGTATCATGGCGAAATAGCATAAACATTCCTGCGGCAAAGGCAGTTTTATCCGTGGGATCGTTAACAGCAGTAAAATCAAAGCCAATGGCGATCGCACTCATGATTAAGGGCTGCACTAACCACTCCGAAAAGCACCCGCAGACAATTTGGGGAGCGCAACTCAGTAAATCGCTTTTAGTGCTAATGGCTTCAGCTAGGGCGGCGGCGATCGCTCTTGGTTCTAATCTCACATCGGCATCTATAAATAATAAATAGTCTCCAGTTGCCAGATCTGCTGCTTGAGCGCAAGCCCAGTTTTTACCACGCCAGATTTTGTCTGTAGGTCGATTTGGTACATTTACTAACTGCACACGAGGATCTTGATCTGCTAACTCTTGGGCGATCGCTCTAGTTTGATCGGTGGATTGATCGTCCGCAATTAATACTTTCAGATTATCGGCATACTCACTAGCTAATACCGCTTGCACGCAATCTCGAATATTAATTTCTTCGTTATAGGCGGGAATAATTACGGAGATAGAAGGGTAATTTTCAAGGATATTGACAGGGGGACTAAAACTTAAAACTGGAGCCGAATTAATCGAATCCCCTAGCCTTTTAGTAAAAATTGCGATCGCCACACAGGCAGAAAAAAGCGCAAATAGAATAGCGATCGACGTAAGCATAAAGTTATCTTCCATACTAAAAAATAAAAACCCGACTTGGTGCCGGGTTTGGGGCTGCGCCCTCAGACTCCCTTAACTCAGGCAAGTTTCTAAATTAATACAATCTACTGAGAATATAGGGTACAAGTTCTAAAAGGGCGTGCTTATGCTCAGAACTAGGTAGCCACTCGATCGCCGTTATGGCTTGCTTAGAGTATGACTTTGCCAAATCCCGTGAACGCTGAATACCATCACTAGAATTAACTAGGGCGATCGCCTGATTCAAATCCCCTGTTTCAGCAAACTCTCGTTCAATTAAAATCTTAAGCTGTGGTTTTTCTTCGAGGGCAAATAAAACGGGAGCAGTCAAGTTACCCTGTTGTAGATCAGATCCTGCAGGTTTACCCAAAGCCTCCGTCGAACCAGTGAAATCTAAAATATCATCAATAATTTGAAAGGCAATCCCAAAAAATTTCCCAAAATTATACAACTGCTCGGCTTGCAGACTGCCAACTCCACTTAATACCCCCGCAGCTTTGGCACTACCAGCAATTAAAGAAGCAGTTTTATAGAAACTTTTTTGGATGTAGTCATCTAAGGTTAAATCCGTATCAAAGCAAGTTAAACCCTGTAAAATCTCGCCCTCAGCAAAGTCAGCAATCACCTTAGATAGCAACTTTACAACTTCTAAGCTATCGAGATTTGCCAAATACCAAGAAGATTGAGCAAACAAAAAGTCCCCAGCTAAAACCGCTACGCGATTACCAAATCTACTATTTACCGTAGGATTTCCTCGGCGCAAATCTGCCATATCAATCACATCATCATGGACAAGGCTGGCGGTGTGAATCATCTCCGTAATTTCAGCTAAACGCCGATGACGGGGAGTTATATCCCAATCTGTCATGGTTCCCCGTGATACTAGCAACACGATCGCTGGACGTAAACCCTTACCCTTGGCATCAAATAAGTGTTCTGCGGCGGCGTATAAAATTGGATGCTTTGCCCCTACTAACTCTTTGAGGTTGGCAGTAAGAGTACTTAGATCATCTTTTACTGGTGCGAAAAGTTCCGTGGTTGAGGTCATAGGGGAGGGATGCATTTGTGAAAAGTTGATTTTTTAAAGAATTTTACATATCTTCATATATTCTAAGACAAGCTGATCTTACTTTAGGAAAACCCCTAGGTTAAATGAGCAAGTTGAGCTGCAGGAATGTGACTATAAATTTCTTTGTTTTCTTCTTGAGCTTGACGTAAATCATACTGTGTCTGTAAGTTCAGCCAAAACTGAGCACTATTCCCAAAGTATTTTGATAAACGCAAAGCTGTGTCGGCTGTAATACTGCGCTTCTCAGCCAAAATTTCGCTAATTCGGGTCTGAGATACATCAATATCTTTGCTTAATCGATAGGGTGTAATTTCCAATGGCTCCAAAAACTCTAGACGCAGAATTTCGCCAGGATGAATATTTAGCAGATGATTTCTATCCATAATTTTCTCAATGGTAGTCTACAATTTCAACTTGATCCGCATTGTTTTGATCTGTCCATACAAAGCAAACTCGCCACTGATTATTGATGCGAATACTATGTTGACCCTTGCGATCGGCAACCAATTTCTCTAATCGATTTCCCGGGGGAACACGCAAGTCATTAATTGATGTAGCTGCATCAAGCACGAGAAGCTTACGTAAAGCAATTCTTTGAATATCAGGGGGGTAATAGCGAGATGTAAAGCCATCAAAGATAAGCCTTGTCTCGTCGGATTTGAAGGTTACAATCACAACAATACTGGGCAACGTTAGTATTGTCAAACAGTACTACTATGCTCTAATTTTAGCAATTAATCTAGCTAACTTGCAGAATGATATAGACTCTTTAACTCTTAATTTACCAACTACGGAAACCAGTCTGATAATATTAACAAGCATTATTTAAAAAATTTATTATGATGACTATCTCAGATTTCTTTCAACATAGAGCAGGGACATGGGCTTCGCAACGAACGAGTCATCACCTAATCATTAAAAAGTCAGAAAGCGGGAAGTCAGAAATTAAAGTTGAGTTTTTAGCCTCTGATACGGCTGATGTTGCTATCTTATGTCAAGAATATGATTTTGATCCCAGCCTAGCTATTTGTGGGGCAAAGGTAACTTGGGATGGCTCGATGGAATGGGATAAGGACTCTGAAAAACATCAAGGTTCCACGATTATTGTGGCGATCGCTGAAGGCGAAAATATCCAATCGGGTAAGTTACTACGTCAGCAAGGCTATGCCGAAAAAAACCCTGTGGTTGGTCGTTATGTAATGGGTGAAGACGGCGTTTTGAGCCTAATTACCGAGTATGGTACTTTGTACTCCGAAGAAAAGCTCTGGTTTCCTCGCCCTAATGTGTGTATGCGGGCAGGAATTACCATTGGTATGTCTAATGTTGCCTCCTACTGTACCGAAATTCGCAAACCTGTTACCTAGATTTAACTCATTTACCTAAACTTAGCTCTAATAAAGACATCCACAATCGCCGTGAGCCAGTAGTAGAGCTATAAAAGAGTAAATCGATTAATAATTTTAGGGCTAGCTTTTCAAGATTAGTAGCAGATTCTAATTCTTCCATCCGATCCTCATACAGAGTGTGAAAGCGATCTAGATAATCACCTAAAAGCCTCTGGTGATGGGGAGAGGTTTTTTGGGCTGTACATTTTTCTAACTCTGCCACAGCTTGCCGAATTGCTGTTTGTTCTTTGTGGGCGATGTGAGAGGTAATTAAAGCGATCGCCTTTGCTTCATCCACATCTAACTTTTTTCTTCCACTTTTACCTTTACCTTGACTGCCTTTGCGTAAAGGATTTGCCTGCCGTAATCTCCACAAAACTAGGCGATCGCTCAGAATATTTTGGAGTTTTAACTCTTCAGCAGCTTGCAACATCGACTCGGAGCTAATTTCTGTTAAGGCTTCTAGGGCTAAAAGAATTAAATCTAGATGGGCTTTAATTTGATATAGCTGCGGCAGTTCCATATATTTATTACAGATTAGCCGTAATAAAAGGCGATTTCTTTATCCTTAAGGGGCTTAAAGTTAGCATCCAGTAACATTTGATTGAGATCAGCTTGGGGAATATGCTTTGCTCCAATTCTCACAATCCGCGATCGCATGGTATTAATAACTCCACTCCGTTGGCGACCTGCTTCTAAAGCCATAACTTTCTTATATAAAGCTAAGGGTTCCTCAGGAATAGGAGAACCATCAAAATCTATACCCTTGGCGATCGCCACATCAATTGCATCAGCACCTGAGGTACTTTCTAAATTCGACATAATCTAAATATTAAAGTTAAATTTCAAAGTTGATATTAGCTTAAATGCGATCGCTATAGTCATCACTTAAGGTATAGATACTGCCTAAAATCGCTAAGTCATAATTAGCGGCAGGTAAAGATATAGCAAAGTTTTTTATATTCTTAATACCTTTTTGATAATCTGGCAAGTATATAGAAATTTTTAGGTAATTATGCGGTTTAAAGCTGTTTCTTAAAAATTAGCTAAAAAATCAGCTGGATGTAATTTATAGGTAGTAAGATTTCAGAATTTAAATTAAACCCTAAGTAACTATAAGTAACTAATCTAATGGCAAAGTCTATATTCCAATTAAAAATTACTTTAGAAGATATTCGTCCACCAATTTGGCGCAGAGTTTTAGTAGAAAGTTCCATGACCTTAGGCGATCTACATCTTGTGATTCAAGCTGTTATGCCTTGGGAAAATTACCACATGCACTTGTTTCAAATGAATAACAAAATATACTCACCCCAAATGCCTGAAGATGATTTTTTTGGTTTTGAAAAACCAGATGAACCTGAGGATTCCGTTACCCTCAAGCAGTTATTAAAACAGGAAAAGAGTTGGCTCCGATACACTTACGATATGGGGGATGGTTGGGATCATAAAATTCTATTAGAAAAAATTCTTGATCCAGATCCAAAACTAACCTATCCAATTTGCATTAAGGGTAAAAGAGCTTGTCCACCTGAAGATTGTGGCGGGGCATGGAGATATATGAATTTATTGGAAATCTTTTCTGACCCATCACATCCTGAATATGATGAGATGATTGAATATTTTCCAGAAGGGATTGATGCAGAAGCCTGTGATTTGGCTGAACTGAATGAAAGTCTACTCCACAGAGATGAAATTGAGAGTCTGTTTGAATGAAGTTACCTAATTACCTTAATTTAAATAGTCCCTAATAGTTCTAAAAACTCAGCTTCATCTAGGCATTTAACCCCTAAAGCTGTGGCTTTTTCTAGCTTGGAGCCAGCTTCTGCGCCTACGATTAAGTAGCTCGTTTTTTTACTCACAGAATCAGTGACTTTACCTCCTGCTTCTTGAACTAAGCGTTTAGCATCATCTCTTTTGAGGTTAGGTAGAGTTCCAGTAATCACAAAGGTTTTACCCGTTAAGGCAGAATTAGTGGGGATTTTGGGAGCTGCGCCTGCAAACTGTAAACCTGCATTTTGGAGTCGGCTAATTAAAACCTGATTGCTAGGTATTTGAAACCACTGATACACCGATTGGGCAATTTCCGTACCAATTCCATAGATCTGGGCGATCGCAGTTTGATCGGCAGTAGCTAATAATTCCACCGTAGAAAAATGATCTGCTAATAACTGAGCATTGGAACTGCCAACATGACGAATTCCTAAGCCATAGAGTACCCGTGACCAAGGTTTAGATTTTGATGTGTTAATCGCTGCTAAGGATTTTTCGGCAGATTTTTGACCCATTCTTTCTAGGGTCAGGAGTTGCTCTAGATTTAATTCGTAGAGATCGGCGATCGTAGTTACCAAGTTTTGATTTACTAATTGCGTAATTAATTTTTCTCCAACTCCTTGAATATCCATGGCATCTCGGCTTACCCAATGCTCGATCGCTCCTCGGACAATGGCAGGACAACTGAGATTAACGCAACGGGTGACGGCTTCGGTTTCGGGCTTAAATACGGGCTGATGACACTCAGGGCATTTCGTCGGCATTGTAAATCTGGGAGCATCTCCAGGGCGCAATTCCTCTAACACTCTTACAACTTCGGGAATAATTTCCCCTGCTTTCCGCACGATTACGGTATCGCCAAGGTGAAGATTTAGGGCTTGGAGGCGATCGCTATTATGTAAGGTAGCTCTGGCAACAGTAGTGCCTGCTAATAAAACTGGTTCTAGCTCGGCGACTGGGGTTAAGGCTCCCGTTCTTCCCACTTGGACGGTAACAGCTTTAACAATGGTAGGAACTTCGAGGGCAGGATATTTCCAAGCGATCGCCCATCTGGGGAATTTATTAGTAAATCCTAACTCTGCTTGGGTATTTAAGGCATTGATTTTAATCACAACACCGTCGGTCATATAGGGTAGGTTAAATCTTTCTGTTTCCCAGCGATCGCAGAAGTTCTTAATCCCTGTTAGATCGGCACAAATATCTCGGTTGGGATTAACTTTGAAGCCAATTCTTTTTAGATATTCTAAGGAATCCCATTGCGAAAGTATCTGTTCGGTTTCTACATTAAAGGTGTCATCAGGAATATGAAGTGTATAGGCAAAAAAATCTAAATTGCGATCGCTAACTTTTTGTGAGTCCAACTGTCTGAGGGTTCCTGCGACGGCATTGCGAGGATTGGCAAATAGAGATTCTCCTGCCTGCGATCGGATTTGATTAATCTGATCAAAAGTCTCTAATCCCAAAAAAGCTTCTCCTCTAACTTCAATGATGGCGGGGGGATGATCTAAATTTAGGCGTAGAGGAATAGAGCGAATTGTGCGGACGTTGGGAGTAATATCTTCGCCATTAATGCCATCGCCTCTGGTTACACCTCTAATCAGAATCCCATGCTCGTAAGTCAGGGCAAGTGCTGAACCATCTATTTTTAACTCGCAGACATAATCTAGGGAGTTACGATCTAATATTCTATGGCAACGTTCTTCCCAGGTTTGTAAATCTTCTGGGGTAAAAGCATTCTCTAGGCTATACAGGGGAATTTGATGTTTGACCGAAGTAAATTGTAAAGCAGGACGCTCGCCAACTCTTTGGGTGGGGCTATCTGGGGTAATTAGTTCTGGATATTTTTGCTCTAAATCTTGCAGTTCTCGATACAGGCGATCGTAAACGGCATCTTCGAGGGTGGGTGCATCCAGAATGTAGTAGGCATAGCTGGCTGCTTGGAGAATTTTTTTTAACTCTTGCGATCGCTGCATAGATTTAGCCTTATGGTTTCTTAACTTCTTTCTGGAATAGGTATTCTTATGTATTCCACAAATATACTCCGAGCGTATAATAGTCTTAATAGAAGTATTTTGATTTTAATTCAGGCTAGATAAACTACCAAGGAGATTATTATGGTGTCCCCCAGAATAGCTATTGCTGTACCTAAAGTTTTCGGAGCAGTTTTCGGAGCAGTTTTCGGAGTTTGCGGGATAGAGATTAATGGAGCGATCGCTCAAGTACCTCCACCTCCAGTATCTCAACAAAGTTTGCAAGAATTTCAACAACCTAATCAATCTGGCTTTTCCCTTGGGAGTAATGGCTCTGGCTTAAATCTTTTGCAACTACTGCAAAATGCTAACTTGCTCAATAGCAAATCGGCGGCTGAAGTGAGGGCAGGACAGAATGAAACCCTAGAAGAAGCAAGTCTCCAATTTCGTAAACAACAACGGCAACAATTAGGGATAACTAACCCTGCATTAGTGAATGAAACTAATCCTAAAAAATAAGTTTAATAGGGTCTAAGGCGACTTAGATCGAATACTTTAAGGGGTTATTATAGCTAAATATTCCTAGCTTAAATCAATGTCCGCCCCAAAGCTCCACCAAGAAACTATCGATCAAGTTAGCCAGAGGGTTGACTTGGTAGAAGTGGTGTCTGAGCATGTAGTATTACGGAAAAGTGGGGCAACCTATCGGGGAGCCTGTCCATTTCATAAAGGCACAAATCAATCTGCCCTGACCGTAAACCCCAGTAAGCAGGTTTATCACTGTTTTTCCTGTGGGGTTAGTGGTAATGTTTTTAAGTTTTTAATGGAGATTGGCGATCGCAGCTTTAATGATGTAGTTATCGATCTCGCCCAAAAATATAGTGTTCCTGTTCGTACCCTAGAACCTGCCAAATCCCAAGCTTTACAGCAGCAACTATCGATCCAAGAACAGTTATTTGAAGTTGTGGGTTTAGCTGCTAGTTTTTATCAGCACGCTTTATTCTCACCCCAAGGACAACACGCCCTAGAATATCTGACCCAAAAACGTCAACTCACCCTAGAAACCATTCAAACCTTTCAATTAGGCTATGCACCTGCGGGCTGGGATACCCTTCATGGCTACTTAGTTAAACAAAAACGGCTACCTGCATCTTTAGTAGAGCAAGCAGGCTTGATTATGCCCCGCAAAGCTGGGGATGGCTATTACGATCGGTTTCGCGATCGCCTGATGATTCCGATTCACGATCTCCGTAGCCGTGCGATCGCCTTTGGGGGCAGATGTCTAGATAACTCTGAACCTAAATACTTAAATTCCCCTGAAACGCCCCTATTTAGTAAAAGTTCGATCCTATTTGGCATGGACAAAGCAAGGGATGCCATTGGTAAGCAGGATCAGGCAATTGTGGTGGAAGGCTATTTTGATGCGATCGCTCTCCATCAAGTCGGGATCAATCAAGTAGTAGCCAGTATGGGTGTGGCGTTGGGACAAAATCAAATCCGTCAATTATTGCGCTATACAGATTCAAAGAAAATCATCCTCAATTTTGATGGAGACAAAGCAGGAATAAATGCCGCAGAACGAGCGATCGCAGGATTTAAAGATTTAGTCTATGGTGGAGCGGTGCAGCTAAGAATTTTAACCATTCCCTCAGGCAAAGATGCCGATGAATTTCTTAAGGAAAAGTCACCCCAAGCCTACCAAAAACTCCTGCAAAATATTGAACGCACTGAAGGAGGTTTTTTAATCCTTGAAGATGCCATCCATAGCGATCCCGCAGCCGTTAAAGAACTTGTCCATGCTGCCCCATTATTTTTAGATTGGCAAATTGAGCAAACCCTAATTGGTAAAGATCTCAGCCAAGCCGATCAATTTCAAGATTGCAATCAATCCTTCGTCAAAATCCTCAACGAAATTCCCGATGGCTCCCTACGCACTCACTATATCCATGCCTGCGCCCAAAGACTAGCTCAACATAATTCCTACCTCATTCCCCGCCTAGAGCAAGACCTACGACGACAATTGCGGCAACAGCGATGGTACGGGCATAAACGAGCTGATAATACTCCAGCTTCGACTTTACAAATTGCCGAAACCCAACTTTTGCAAATTTACTTGCATTTTCCCCAACATCGTCTCCTGATTACCGAGATGCTGGAAGAAACAGATATTTGTTTTAGTCTTTCCCATCATCGGGAACTGTGGCAAATGATCATAGATTGCCCCTTAGATCAAGCTCCCGACCAACTGATCCGCCATCTGCAAATTATCTGTGCCCAATTACCTGATCTCTCCGATCAACTTTCCCATGTTCTATGGCTAGATCAAAATGCCCAAGTTGCATTACTGCGTCCAACCATGGTAATTAAAGCGGCGATCGCTCGAATTCAATTAATCATGACCGAAAAAAAATATCGCTATTGGCGAGATCTATGGGAAAAAATTGATTTAAAAAATAATCCCGATCTTGGCTACTATTACCAAACTAAAATTCAAGCGGAACAAGTCCAAATGCAAGTCCTACAGAAGCAAGTAGAAATTACGTTTACAGATTTGGTGGATATTCCCGATGATCAAGAGCGTAGCTATCAACAGGAAGCTTCTGGATTAGACTTCTAATAGCTTTAGTCCCTTAATAGCTTTAGTCCCTTTCCACTCTAAAAATAGTGCTGCTAGGTAATTCAATCTGGAAGGTGAGATTAGCACTTGGAACACTAACGGCTGAGCTAAGCCGATACATTTAAACATTGGCTTTAAAAGATCGCTGATTCAAGATTTATACAATTCTGGTCAATTGAATGAAGTAAAAGAAGTTTCTGTTGAGAATGTAGAATTAATTTGGAATAAAAAACAAAATCTAATAGTCATTAATTCATTGCATAGTAAGTGGCTAGATAAGTTATTGTGGCTATATAAGTTATTCGATAAGCGATTTAATTCATATAAAAAATTGTACTTCACTATAAATAAATTCAACCTCAGAGGAGCCAACCTTTTTGGAGCCAATCTTAGTAGAGCCAGACTCAATGAAGCCGCCCTTTTTGGAGCCGACCTCAGTGAAGTAAATGTTAGGTACGCAAGATTTGCTAATAATCTGGGGATTTCTGAAGCCCTAAAAATCGAATTAATTAATAAGGGAGCTATTTTTGATGACTCAAGGGGCGATAGGTCTGGAGTGCTTTCATCCGTATAAACAACTTAGGGGTCACCTACTTGTTAAGAGCATTACGGAAAGTATATGCTGCTTCTAATCGTGAAGTTTGTGCCACTAAGACGCAGCGAGTTAGTAAATCTATATCTAAAGCCGCAAACTCTTGCAAATTAGTGTTATACACTTTGGTTTTCGCGACTCTTTTTAAGGTGATAGACAGTTAAAGGGCTATTTCGTATTTCTTCATCGACTTGTGCGATCAGTTTGTCAAGCGTAAAATTCAATGCATCAAATTGGTGACAAACTTCCTGCAGCTTAAGTACAGTTCTTTGGGCTTTTTGAGGATCGGGTAGGACGGGTCTATTCATTAATTGCTCCAATCGTTTCTTGCTTCTTTAATAGTTGCTTCTCCAGCGTCAACGGTAGCTTGGGCTTGTTCTATTGCTTGAACTAACATCTCCACCAAGGCAATAGGTGCAGAGGGTTGAACTTCAGATACCTTTAACAGTAGATTAGAAAGTCTTGAGTAAGAGGAAACCCCTCTCTCTTTAGTATTCTGTAACTGCTCCAACACATAGACCATCTCTTGAGTTTCACCATAAGTATTAAATATAAATAATTCCGAGGATGAAGCTGTATCAATTAAGATCGAAAGCCTACCCATTAATTCCAAAATTTTTTGAATAGTCTCTTTAGAGATTTCAGCCACTAGAGTATAAATATATTTTATCTTTACAGCCTAGCATTTTGACTGTTTATAAAACTACCCATTGCCGAAAGTGGTTGTGAGATTTTAGCCCTATTCTTTAGTCAAGTTTTTGACAAATAGAGGAATATTTTTGAGCATGATACAATGCCATTAAACATTAGCAGCCGCTTAAGCTTGAATTTAATTACCAATGGGCTTCTGGAAAAACCTATTTAGCGGCACTGACTCTAACGCCGATCAAAAATCTAAGTTTCGTTCAGTTCCTAACTACGGTGGAGAGATCCTCTTCAGCACTGATCGAGATCTCGATCTTTATGAACTTGAGGAATTATGTGATTCCGTCGGTTGGTCACGCCGCCCCATTCGCAAAGTCCGCATTGCCATTGAACACAGTTTTATTGTCGTTTCTATGTGGCACCAAAAAGGACAATATAAACGCCTAATTGGATTTGCCCGTGCTACTTCTGACCACGCTTTTAATGCTACGGTTTGGGATGTAGTAGTGCATCCAGAGTTTCAAAGTAAAGGCTTGGGTAAAGAGTTAATGGGAGAAGTTATCTATCTTTTAAGACGTGAAGATATCAGCAACATTAGTCTATTTGCTGATGGTCATGTAGTTACCTTTTATCAACAACTTGGCTTTAGCCCAGATCCCGAAGGCATTAAGGGGATGTTCTGGTATCCATCCTCTTAACTTGATTCTAGGGCAGAGAACTTACAGTAAAAGTTTTGGTCAAATTTGACTGATATGTTAGTCTAGTAAAGCTGTATTTTAAGTATTTTTTTTTAGTCATGGCTAAACCTAATATTCACCCCGATTGGTACCCCGAAGCCAAAGTTATTTGTAATGGCGAAGTAGTTGCTACCGTTGGCTCCACTAAGCCCGAACTCAATGTTGATATTTGGTCTGGCAATCACCCTTTTTATACTGGCACGCAAAAGATTGTTGATACCGAAGGTCGGGTGGAAAGATTTTTACGCAAGTATGGAATGTTCGATGCTAATGCGGCTGAAGATGCGATTCCCCAAGAAGAAACTAAGGTTAAACGTGGGATCAGAAGTCGGAAAAAATAGCTATTCGGTAAACTCTGAAGCGATCGCTAGCTTTTTCTATGATTTTTACCCCCCAAAAAATTTAGTAGTGTACGTATGCCTGCGCCCTATCTTCTTAGCAAGCTCAAATCTGTAGAGCAAACCTTCAATGAACTCACCCGCCGCATGGCCGATCCTGACGTGGCTAGAGATCCATCAGAGTTTCAGCGTATTGCCAAAGCTAGAGCTTCTTTGGAGGAAACAGTTCAAACCTTCGATCTTCTGCGGAAAGCCGAAACTGATTTACAGGAGTCCGAGCAAATCCTAAAGGAGTCTAATGACCCCGAATTACAAGAAATTGCCGCTTTAGAAATTGGTGACCTTAAGGCAACCCTAGAGAATTTAGAGTCGAAACTAAAGGTCTTACTTTTGCCCCAAGATCCTAATGATGACAAGAACATCATGCTCGAAATTCGGGCGGGTACTGGTGGTGATGAAGCTAGCATTTGGGCCGGGGATTTACTTCGGCTCTACTCTCGTTATGCCGATCGCCAAGGTTGGAAGGTGAAATTAGTCAGCGAATCTATTGCCGAATTGGGGGGATTTAAGGAAGCTGTATTAGAAGTTCAAGGCGATCGGGTTTATAGCAAGCTTAAATATGAATCTGGGGTACATCGGGTACAGCGAGTTCCTGCGACTGAAGCTCAAGGAAGAGTGCATACTTCTACAGCAACAGTTGCCATCATGCCAGAGGTAGATGAGGTGGAAGTGCATATCGATCCCAATGACATTGAGCTAACCACAATTCGGTCTGGTGGAGCTGGTGGGCAAAACGTTAATAAAGTTGAAACCGCCGTGGATTTAATGCACAAGCCTACGGGAATTCGGGTTAAGTGTATGGAAGAGCGATCGCAACTCCAAAACCGCGAACGGGCTATGCAAATCCTCCGGGCCAAACTATACGAAATCAAACTCCAAGAACAACATGATGCTGTCACTTCAATGCGGCGATCGCAGGTGGGAACTGGGGGGCGATCGGAAAAAATTCGCACCTACAACTACAAAGACAGTCGGCTCACGGATCATCGGCTCAATCAAAACTTTACCCTAGCAGGGATTTTGGATGGGGATTTAGAAGAAGTAATTCAAACCTGTATTTCCCAAGATCAGCAAGAGCAATTACAAGAACTCGCTACTTCGATGGGCGAATAGCCTGAATCATCTTAAAATTGGCATATTCGATATCAAGAGCGGGAAATTGAATTTCTGAAGATCGATATTTGAGCGCATAATTTTACTCATGTATCTAAATTTCTCTCGCATTCTTTAAAAATATAGTGTAAAGCTCCTAATATCTGCGCTGTATCATCTGAGATATAGCCTCTACTTTCATAGACTATCCCAGTCATAGCCAGCTTATAAAAAATCCATTCCCTTGCATTGGTTACTACGCCTAAAACATCAATCTGTCTCCCTACTTGGTTATTCTGCCATTGGCAAGCTTGCATTTCTACTAAACATTGTGCGAGTCCTTGCTCAAAATCATCACGCTTTGCTTCAACAATACAGAGGAAAGGAGTATCTAAATAATCTTGGTTTTCAGCAATTAGATAATCAGCATTACCAATTAAAATATCACTTTCAATTTTGCCTCCTTTCCAGATCTTAAGGTTTTCAATCCCTTCCATTGCTTCATCACAGAAAGCATCAATCAATAACTTTTTAGACTCCACATAGGATTGAAGGTCAAATTTGCGATTTAGCCGTTCTAAATGTTGAATAAAAAAGTCACTAGGCTCAAAAGCTGCTATTTGGAATGACCAAGGTAATAGAGTCTTGATCCCAAGATGCTTGTATGCTTCAGACATAGTAAAACTAGAGAAGCTTTTCTTTTTGAGTTTTGGTGTTTTTATGACTTTTTGTAACATTTCAACTCCTAAATCTATGTAAATCTGGGCGATCGCTAAATACTAAATAACTAAGCTATATCTTGATATAACCTATGCCCAATATAAAACTTTAATAGTGCCTCTACCGATATATCTCGTGCAGCAACTTTTTTCTATTTCTAAGAATTGGTTTTATAATATTACGATGCATTTTTCCGACTAAAACCCCACATAAGGATGTTATCCTGAAAAATTCTGTATATTACAGCCAGCAGTTCCAAATTCAAAAAGTAGCAAATAATACAGATATAAGTAACTAAATAAAGGTAAAGCTTAAAATATAGCGAAAATGATAACCCCAGCCAGTCAATGCAACCAAAGAT
>VYKS01000446.1_pt1 | contig 14836 bp, 10 predicted proteins | sample 5114511 | NCBI WGS metagenome assembly VYKS01 (sample SAMN12291795, study PRJNA351875) | freshwater metagenome | isolation source: freshwater lake | place: USA: Michigan, Gull Lake | collected 2011-07-05 | reverse complement strand
AAGTCGGCTTCGGCGGATTCGAGGCATGGACCGACCAGGTCTATGCCGAGGAGCAGCGCGCGGCGGAGAAGCTCGATGCGCGGCTCAAGTTGGAAGAGCATTGGCTGCAGCGCGGCGTCACCGGGCGGCGGCGGCGCAACCAGGGGCGGCTGACCAAGCTGCTGGAGATGCGGGCCGAACGCGCGGCGATGACCGGGCCGCAGGGCGCGGCGAACCTGACCACCGCGGCGGACGATTCGAAGACCAAGGTCGTGATCGACGCCAAGGGCGCGTCCAAGGCTTATGGCGACCGCACGATCATCCGCGACCTGACTTTGCGCATCACCCGCAAGGACCGCATCGGCATCGTCGGCAAGAACGGCGCGGGCAAGTCGACCCTGCTCAAGCTGCTGACCGGCGAGATCGAACCCGATAGCGGCACGGTGACGCGGGCGAAGACAATCGACCCGGTGATCATCGACCAGCAGCGCAGCCGGATGCAGCCGGACAAGACGGTGCGCGAAGTCGTCGCCGATGGCGGCGAGTGGGTCGATGTGCTGGGCGTGCGCAAGCATATCCACGGCTATCTGAAGGAGTTCCTGTTCGCGCCCGAGATGGTCGAGGCGAAGGTGGGGACGCTGTCGGGCGGCGAGCGCTCGCGCCTGTTGCTCGCACGCGAATTTGCGCGGCCGTCGAACCTGATGGTGCTGGACGAGCCGACCAACGACCTCGACCTCGAAACGCTCGACCTGTTGCAGGAAGTGATCGCGGATTATGACGGCACGGTGCTGATCGTCAGCCACGACCGCGACTTTCTCGACCGCACGGTGACGATGACGATCGGGCTCGACGGGTCGGGGACGGTCGACATGGTGGTCGGCGGCTATGCCGACTGGGAAGCCAAGCGCAAGGTGCGGACCGAAGCGAAGAAGGTGGCGGCCAAGGCTGCACCGGTCGCGGAAACGCCCAAGACACGGACCAAGCTGAGCTACAAGGACCAGCGCGATTACGACCTGCTGCCCAAGCGGATCGAGGAACTGGACGCGGCCATCGCGCGCGACGAAGCGGCGCTGGCCGACCCGGACCTGTATGCGAAGAACCCGAAGAAGTTCGACACGCTGATGGCGGGAATCGCCAAGGCGCGCGACGAAAAGGACGCGGCGGAATTGCGCTGGCTGGAGCTGGCGGAGATGGCCGAGGGATTGGGGTGAGGCTTTAAGCCGGCACCACCACGTCGATCGCGCGTTCGGCGACGCGCACCGTCACGGGCACGCGCGCCAGCACTTCGCCGTCGATCGAGATGCTGCGGCGGGGGCGGGCGTCGAGTTTCAGCTCGGTGCCGCGAAATTCCTCGACCATTTTCTCGCGGCCGCGCAGGCGGAAGAAGCGCAGATACCAGTCCCACGCCAGCCGCCAGCGGTTGCGGCCGGTGACGACCTGAATCAGCATTTCGCCGCTTTCGACGCTGGCCTCGTCGCTCATCACCACGCCGCCATGGAACTTGCCGTTGAGGATGCGCACCTCGCTCGCCCACATGCGATGCGGCCCGCGCGCGTCGGTGACGGTGACGCGGAACGGGCGGAAGCGCGCGAAGCACCACAGCGCCCAGGCGAGATAGCCGACGCGCCCCGCATATTTCTTGAGGTTATGTGGCACCGTCTTTCCGATCATCGGCGACAGGCCCATCGCGGCGGCATTGGCGAAATAATCGCCGTCGATCATGCCGAGATCGACGCGGCGGCGCTTGCCGGTCGCGATCGCCTGAATCGCGCCATCGAGGTCGAGCGGGATGCCGAGCGTGCGCGCGAAGCTGTTGGCGGTGCCGAGCGGGAGGACGGCGAACACGACATCCTTGCCGACGACGTCATCGACCACGCCCGACAGCGACCCGTCGCCGCCGCCGACGATGACCATCGGCGCGCCGCTGCGGATCGCGTCGCGGACGGTATCGTCGAGCAGATCGGGGTCCTTGACCGGATGCGCGGCGGTCAGGCGGATGCCGGCCGCTTCGATCTTTTCCCGCGCAGACTCGAACAGCGCTTCGCCGCGCCGTGACTTGGCGTTGACGATCAGTACGGCTTCGCGCGGGACGGGCAGGGTGGTGGTCATCGCGTCACAACCCCCGGAGGCGACAAGGGTTCACAGGCGCTTGCCCTGCCGTCCGGCGAGGTCGACGACATATTGCCAGGCGACCCGGCCCGATCGGCTGCCGCGCCGGGTTGCCCAGTTGATCGCCTCTGCGGCGTCGAAGGGCAGGCCGTGGTCGGCGGCGTAGGTCTGGACGATCGCGACATAGGTGTCCTGATCGATGGCGTGGAAGCCGAGGCTGAGGCCGAAGCGGTCGGCGAGCGCGAGGCTGTCGTCGATGCTGTCGCGCGGGTTGATCGCGCTCGCCTGTTCCTCGAGGTTGCGGGGGATCAAATGGCGGCGGTTGGAGGTGACGAACAGGCGGGTGTTGGCCGGGCGTGCCTCGGCCCCGCCTTCGAGCAGCGAGCGGAGCGCGCGGCCGTCCGAGGCGGCGTCGAAGCCGAGATCGTCGAGGAAGATAACGAAGGCGCGCGGGGCGTCAGCGAGAAGCGCGAACAGGGCGGGGAGCGTGTCGAGCGCGTCGGCCTGTGCCTCGACCAGCGCGACGGCTCCGCCTTCGGCCTGAACCGCAGCAACCGCGGCCTTACTCAGCGCCGATTTGCCGCTGCCGCGCGCGCCCCACAGCAGCGCGTCATGCGCGGGGAGGGCGGCGGCGAGGCGGCGGACATTTTCGACCAGCGTGGCTTTCTGGGCGTCGATCCCGACCAGCTCGGACAGCGGGAGCGGAGCGAAGGCGCGGGCTGGCTGAAGATACCCACGATGCCAGACATAGGCGGGGTGCGCGGTCAGGTCCGGCGCGGGCGGCGGGGGCGGCGCGAGCCGTTCAAGCGCGGCGGCAATACGGTCCAGCGGGTCGGTCATCGGCCCGAGGGCTACGGGGTGGGGCGGGGGTTGGCAAGCTACCCCGTCGTCCCGGCCCTGAGCCGGGACCGGGCTTCCTTGCACGCTGTCCAAAGCAAGAAAGCCCGGTCCCGGGTCAAGCCCGGGACGACGAAGAGCGGCGGGTTACGCCAGTTTTGCGAGCAGCGCCTCTGCCGCACCCTTGTCGGTGAAGCCGGGGGTGGCGAGGGCGGCGCGGGTTTCGGCCACTGCCTCGTCCTTGCGTCCGGCATCGGCATAGGCCTGGGCCAGCTGCCAGCGCAGTATCGGGTGGCGCGGGGCGAGGGCCACGGCCTTGCGCAACAGCTCGATCCCGCCCGCCTGATCGCCGCCCTGTGCGAGCGCCCACCCCATCGCACCTGCAACCGCCGGGTTGCTCGGGGCGATGATGTAAGCCGCTTCGGCGTAGCGCGCGGCGCGGTCGGGCTCGCCGGCGCCGGCATAGGCGAAGGCGAGTTCGGCGAGCAGCGCCGCGTCGCGATTGCCGATGCGCAGGCGGATTGCTTCGAGCGAATCGATCGCCGCGTCGAAATCGCCCGCCGCCGCCTGCCAGTGCGCGGACAGGCGCAGCGCGGACAGGTTGAACGGGTTTTGCGACAGGAACAGCGCCAGCGTCGTGGAAGCCGTCTGGCGCTGGCCCGAGCGGTCGAGTGCTTCGACCAGCCGCAGCATCGCCGGTTCGTCGAAGCGGATGCCGGCGGCGGTCTTGTACCACGCGACGGCGTCGCCGGGGCGCTTGAGCAGCATCAACACGTCGCCGACGAGGCTGGCCGATGCCGGGGCGCCGGGGTTGCGGCGGGCGACAGCCTCGGCGCGGGCGAGCGCTTCGGAGCCGCGCCCATTTTCGATCAGGCCGCGCAGCAGCGGGATCAGCGTCTTGGGGTCGTCGCCGCCCGCCTTGCCCGCTGCCGCGGCGAGGATCGGGAGCGAATCGTCCGAGCTGAACCAGTCGGGATTGTCGCGCACGGGAAGCGCGGCGCGGTCGAAATAGCGTGCCGCCTCGGCCCGCTCGCCGATCCGTTCATAGCCGCGCGCCACGAGGGTCAGCGCATAGGTATCGGCGTCGCCACGCGCGACGACCGGGCGCAGCACGTCGATGCCGTTCTTCGACGCATCGGCGCGGAGCAGGGCGGTGGCGAGCAGCTTGCGCGCATTGATGTTCATCGGTTGCAGCGTGATCAGCGTGCGCAGTTTCTCGATCGCGCGGGCATAGGCGCCCTCCTCCAGATCGAGCGCGCCACCGAGCAGCAGCCCGCCGGGCAACTGGCCGACGCCGCCGCCGGCACGGGTCAGCAACTGGCGGGCAAGGTCGAAGCGTTGCGCGCGCGCGGCGAGGACGGCTTGCAGATACAGCGCCTGCGGGCTGCGCGGGCGGACCTCCATCGCGCGGCGGGTGAGGTCGAGCATCGCACGCGTCTGCCCGGCATCGCCGAGCGTCGCGGCGTACTGGATCAGCGTCGCATGGCGATAGGGATCGCGCTGCAACGCGCGGTCGAACCAGGGGAGCGACGCGACGAGGCCGTACTGGGTGCGGACCAGTTCGCCGCGCAGCAGCAGCGCGTCGGTATTGCCCGTGTCGAGATCGACCGCCTTGGCGCTGGCCTCGATCGCGCCGACGACGTCGCCGGCGTTGAAGCGGAAGCGGCCGAGTTCGGTCCAGGCGTCGGCGCTCTGCGGGGCGAGGCGGACGGCGGCGGTCGCCGCTTCCTGCGCAGCGGCGAGGTTGCCGCCCGCGACATAGGCGCGGGTCTGGACGCGCAGAGCGTAGAGGCGATCGGCATCCGGTGCCTTGCGGCTTTCGACCAGCGCGCGGCGGGGGTCGCCCTGCAACAGGATCGCGTGCGCCATCAGCGCATGGGTGCGCGCCGGGGCGATGCCGCTGTCGAGCGCGCGGCGGATCGCGGCTTCGGCGGCGACGCCTTCGTCGAGCGCGAGGTTGGCGCGGGCGAGGGCGAGATGCGCCTCACCCCAGGCGGGGTCGGCGCGGACGGCGCTGAACGCCTGGCTGCGCGCGGCCGAGGCGTTGCTGGCCTTCAGATAGGCCTCACTGCGTGCCAGCGCTTCACGTGCGGCGGCGGGATCGGGGCGGTCGGTGATGACCGATTTGAACGCGAAGAGCGCGACCGCGAAGGCGCCCAGGCACAGGCCGAACACGACCAGACGGCGCAGCGTGACGCCGCGCCGGGCGCGTACTTCGCCTGAGCGGCGACGGCGGCGGCGGGGTTCAGGGCTGGAGGTCATAGGCCTTCATCAGGTCATAGAGGGTCGGGCGGCTGATCCCGAGCAGGCGCGCGGTGCCGGAGATATTGCCCTCCGCCCGCGCCAGCGCGTTGGCGATGGCGCGGCGGTCGGCGGCCTCGCGGATCGCTTTCAGGTTGATCGGCTCGGGGTCTTCCGCAGGGGCGAGATCGAGATCGGCGGCGGTGACCAGCTTGCCATCGGCCATGATCGTCGCGCGCTTCACGCGGTTCTCCAGCTCGCGGACATTGCCCGGCCAGTGCCATGCGTCGATCGCATCGAGCGCATCGGGGGCGAAGCTCTTGGCGGGCAGCTTCATCGCGCTGGCGTGCTTGTGGAGCAAATGGCGCGCGAGCAGGCCGGCGTCGCCGGGGCGTTCGGCCAGGCTGGGGATGCGCACGACGATCTCGGCGAGGCGGTAATAGAGGTCCTCGCGGAAGCTGTTGGCCGCGACCATGGCGTCGATGTCTTGATGGGTCGCGCAGACGACGCGGGTGTCGACGGGGATCGGTTTGCGCCCGCCGATCCGCTCGATCACGCGCTCCTGCAGGAAGCGGAGCAGTTTGACCTGGAGCGGGAGCGGCACGTCGCCGATCTCGTCGAGGAACAGGGTGCCGCCCTGCGCCTGTTCGATCTTGCCCTCGGTCGTCTTCACCGCGCCGGTGAACGCGCCCTTTTCATGGCCGAACAGTTCGGATTCGAGCAGGGTTTCGGGGATCGCGGCGCAGTTGATCGCGACGAACGCGCCCTTGCGTCCGCTCGCTTCGTGCAGACCGCGTGCGAGCAGCTCCTTGCCGGTGCCGCTCGCGCCGAGCAGCATGACCGAGACATCGGCGGGGGCGACGCGCTCGATCGTGCGGGTGACCTTGAGCATCTCGGGCGCGCCGGTGATGATCCCGCCCAGCGCATTGCCGCTCTCGGCGCGCGCGGCGAGGCGGCGGTTTTCGGCCTCGAGCGCATGGACGTGAAAGGCGCGCGCGACGATCAGGCCGAGCGCATCGATGTCGATCGGCTTCTGGTAGAAGTCCCACGCGCCCATCGCGATGGCGCGCAGCATCGATTCATGCGCGCCATGGCCGGAGGCGACGATCACCTTGGTATCGGGCTTGAGCGCCAGAATGGCTTCGAGCACCGCGAAGCCCTCGCTGGTGCCATCGGGATCGGGCGGGAGGCCGAGGTCGAGCGTGACCACCGCCGGCTCCTCCGCGCGCAGCAGCGCGATGGCACTCTCCCGGTCGCTGGCGGGCAGGATCTGATAGCCCTCATAGGCCCAGCGCAGCTGACGCTGCAGGCCGGGATCGTCCTCCACGATCAGCAATTTGGGGAGCGGGGCGGGCTTGTCGGTCATGCGGCGTTTCCAAGGGCATTGGCATCGGCGCGCGCGGCGCGCAGGGTGACGCGGAAGCGGCTGCCACGCCCCTCCGCGCTGGAGACGTCGAGCCGTCCGCCCATTTCCTCGGCCAGCTTGCGCGCCTCGAACGCGCCGATGCCGAAGCCGCCGGATTTGGACGAGACGAATGGGCGAAACAGCTTTTCGCGGATGAAGGCGGGCGACATGCCGCAGCCGCGGTCGATCACATCGATCGCGACTGCATCGCCCAGCTCGACGATCGCGAGGGTGACGCGCGCTTCCGGTGCGCTCGCGTCGATCGCATTCTGGACGAGATGACCGAGCAGGGTTTCGAGGCGGGCGGGATCGGCGATCGCGATCGGGTCGCCCTTGCTCACCACCTCGACCGGGTGGATCTTCTCGCGGCTGCGCGCGATGCGGCGGAGCAGGGGGGCGAGCGGCATGGCGACCGGCGGTTCGTTGCGCGCGCGGTGATGCTGGGACAGGCGCGCGAGCAGGTCGTTCATGCGGCCCGCCGAATCCTGCAGCGTCGCGACCATGTCGGCGCGAAATTCGGGATTGTCGGCGTGACGCTCGGCATTGCGCGCGACCAGGGTCAGCTGGCTCACCAGATTCTTGATGTCGTGCATGATGAAGGCGAAGCGGCGGTTGAATTCGTCGAATCGTTCGGCCTCGGCCAGCGCTTCCTGCGCGCGTTGCTCGGCGATGTGGCTGGCGACCTGACGGCCCGCGGCCTTGAGCAGGTCGAAATCCTCCCAGTCGAGCGCACGGGGAACCGGCGGGCGGGCGAGCACGATCGCGCCGGCCAACTTTTGTTGGTGCGGCAGCGGCACGACGACCCACGCCTGGTCCCAGGCGCGGATCGATGGCGGCACCGCATCGGCGCCTGCGCCGGTGTCGAGTTCGACCACCAGTGCCGGATCGACGCGGTCGCGCTGCCAGCTCTCGCCATAGGCGGTGGGCAGGTCGGCGCGCGCGATGTTCCACCCGGCACCGACGGTGAAGCTGTCACCCTGGGGCAGCAGCAGGACGCCGGCGGGGGAATCGGTCAGGTCGGCGAGCGCCTTGACGATGCGTTCGTCCAGCGTCGCCGCGCCGTCGGGCTCGCCCAAGGTCTCGGTGAAGCGCATCCATTCGGCGCGATAGTCATAGCGGTGGCGGAAGAAATGCTTGGCGAGCTTGACCTTGATCCAGGCGCGCAGCCACGAGCTGGAGATCAGCGTGAGGATCGCGGCGGTGGAGCCGAAGACGAAGGCGGTCTGGAGCAGGCGCGCATTGGGTCCGCCGATCGCGGCGAGCGCGCTGGTGGCGGCGGCGAGCAGCGCGACATAGACGCCGATCGCGATCAGGGTCAGCGCCTGATAGATGACGGTACGTGACATCTGGACCGGACGGTCGCCGCGCTGTTGCAGCCCGGCGGCGATCGCCATCGCGATGATCGCCATGGCAAAGCCGCGTACCGCGATCAGCTGAAGCGGCCAGCGCTCGACCAGCCACGCGACGGCGAGCAGGTTGATGTCCACCAGCCACATTGCGCCGAGCGCGAGGATCACCGGGCGCACCGCGTGGCTCTGACGCGGGGCCAGCGCGCTGTGCTGGCCCTGCACCAGCAGCAGGGCCGCGACGGTCGCGAGCATCTTCAGGAGCAAGGCGGCGTCGAGCACCGGGCGCGGTAGTTCGCTGGTGGCGCTGGTCAGCATGTCGAGCGTCGCGGCCATTACGATCACGACCCCAACCACGCCGAACACCGTGCTGATCGCTGCGGGCGGCCGCTCGATCGCGCCGCCGCGATAGAGCGCGACCATGAAGCCGAACCAGGCGAGGTTGCGGGCGGCGGCGGCGATCTGCGTCACGAGGTCGCTTTCGCCGATCCCCGCCACGGCCAATGCCCACAGCGCGGTGACGGCAAGCGCTGCGACCAGCGGCACGCGCGGCATCGCCGTAGCGTCGCTGCGCAGCGCCCAAAGCCCGATCGCGCCGAATAACAGGGCGGCGAGCGCATGGCCCCAGAGGATCAGCGTCGCGAGCATGAGGTTACCGGGCTCCGTCCGGGAACAGCACGACGCGGAGCGTCTGAAGCAGGATCAGCAGGTCTAGGAAGGGCGAGTAATTCTTGGCGTAATACAGGTCATACTCGAGCTTCTGCCGGCTATCCTCGATCGACGCGCCATAGGGATAGTTGATCTGCGCCCATCCGGTGATGCCGGGCTTCACCATGTGGCGCTCGGCATAATAGGGCAGCTGCTGTTCGAGATCCTCGACGAATTGCGGGCGTTCCGGGCGGGGGCCGACAAAGCTCATCTCGCCCTTCAGCACGCTCCAGCATTGCGGCAGCTCGTCGATCCGCACCTTGCGGATGAAGCGGCCGACGCGGGTGATGCGCGGATCGTCTTTTTCGGCCCAGACGGCCTTGCCCGCGACCTCGGCATCCTGTCGCATCGAGCGCAGTTTGATGATGTCGAAACCCTGACCATAAAGGCCGACGCGGCGCTGGCGGTAGAAGGCGGGGCCCTTGCTCTCCAGTTTCACCGCGAGCGCCCCGAGCAGGATCAGCGGCAGCGTGAGGGCAAGCAGGATCAGGCTGGCGGCGATGTCGAACAGGCGTTTGAACATGCTCGACAGCATCCGCCCGGAGGAGAAGCCGTCGGAGAAGATCAGCCAGCTGGGGTTGACCGACTGCAGGTCGACGCGGCCGGTCTCGCGCTCGAGGAACGTCGAGATTTCGTTGACGTGCACGCCGGTGGTCTTGATCCGCAGCAAATCCTTGAGCGGGAGCGCGTTGCGGCGTTCTTCGAGTGCCAGCACCACTTCGCTGGCGTTGAGCAGCACGACATGGTCGGCGAGATTGTAGATCGCGTCGCGCGCGATCGCTTCGGGAATCACGCGGTTCGCCTCGCTCATCGAGACATAGCCGACGACGACGAAGCCCGATCCGGGTTTCTTGGACAGGACCTTCAGCCGCTCGGCGCGCGGACCGGCGCCGAGCACGACGACGCGGCGCTTGAAGACCTGACTGCCCAGGGTCTTGCCGAGCAGGATGCGCAGCGCGAACAGGGCCACGAACGATGCGAGCATCGCGTAGAGCAGGTTCGAGCGCCAGAAGGTGAGGGCCGGAACGAGGAAGAAGATCACCGCGAGGAAGATCGTGCCGAGCGAGATCGCGACGAGCAGACGCGCGGTGGCGACCCGGTTCGACTGAAGTGCGTCCGCCCCATAAACCCCGACCGCGATCATCGCGAGTTCAAGGCTGGCGACGAAGCTGAGCATCTGGGGGATGCGGGTGATGATCGGTTCGACATCCATCCCGATCTGGTGCGCGCGGTAAATCCAGCCGAACTCGGCCGCCGCGAACAGCAGCACGATGTCGAACAGCGCCAGCAACAGCACGGCGTTCGGGATGTAATGTTTGAACAGGCGGATCATGATGGCCCAACCCTAAAGCGCGAGTGTAAACAAATCCGACACTGGCCCTCATGTCGGCGAAATTGACGAAGAAATGCTGAATGGCGGAAACTGCGGCCCAGATAAGTGTTTGGGAGTGCACCCCGTGCCGCTTATGGGTGTCACGCGGCGGGGGTTTTGAAGGGCAATACATGAGCGAGCATGAAGCGATCGTCCCGGTGATCCTGTCGGGCGGTTCGGGCACCCGGCTATGGCCGATGTCGCGCCCCGAACGGCCCAAGCAGATGCTGGCGCTGACCGCTGACGAGACAATGCTGCAGCTGACCGCGCAGCGCGCGCCGGTGGAGGCGGGCTTCGGCGCGCCGATCGTGGTGGCAAATGCGCTGCATGCCGACATGATCGAACAGCAATTGGGCGGAACCGACGCGATCCGCGCGATGATCCTGGAGCCGATGGGCCGTAACACCGCGCCGGCCATTGCGCTGGCCGCGCTGGCGGTCGATGGCAGCGCGCCGCTGCTGGTGATGCCTTCGGACCATGTCATCGCGGATATTCCGGCGTTTCACGCGGCGATCGAGGCCGCGCTGCCGGCCGTGCGTGACGGCTGGATGGCGACGTTCGGGATCAGCCCCGATCATCCCGAAACCGGCTATGGCTATATCCGCGTCGGCGAAGCGATCGGGGAGGGCATCCACCGCGTTGCACGCTTCGTGGAAAAGCCCGAGCGAGCCGTAGCCGAGGCGATGGTCGCGAGCGGTGACCATGTCTGGAATGGCGGCATTTTCCTGTTCCGGGCCGATGTGTTCGTCGACGCGCTGGCGGAGTTCGCGCCGGAGATGCTGGCAGCGGCGCGCGCGTCGATGGACCGCGCTGTGCGGGAGGGCAATCGAATCCTGCCCGATGCCGCCGAATTCGCGCGCTCGCCGTCCGACTCGATCGATTATGCTGTGATGGAAAAGGCGTCGAAGGTCGCGGTCGTGCCGGTGCGGATGGGCTGGTCCGATGTCGGCAGCTGGGACGCGCTGCACGCGATCAGCGCGTGCGATGCAAGCAACAATGCCTGTCGCGGCGACGTGGTGGCGATCGACACCGCCAACTGCCTGGTCCGCGCGGGTGAGGGCAAGAAGGTGGCGCTGGTCGGTGTGTCCGACCTGATCGTCGTGGTCGATGGCGACGATGTGCTGATCCTGCCGCGCGGACGCAGCCAGGAGGTCAAACGCGTGCTGGCGGCGATGAAGGATTAAGGCTTGGGCACGAACAGGATCGTCACCCCGTCGAGCGGGCGGGCCTGAAACACCAGCGGCGCGGGTACGCGTTCATTGTCGATGAGGATGTAGAGGCGTCCCGGCACGACCTGCCCGGCGCGGAAGCGCTCGGTTTCGGCCTGTTGCCGCGCGGCACTGGCATGGGAGGTGCGGGCGACATAGACGCTGCGCACCGGCACCCCGGCCTTGGCAGCGCGCCAGGCGATTTCCTGAAAATGGCCAAGCGCCTTGGTCACGTCACCGGGGATAAAGGCGATGTCGTCGGCCTGCGCGATCAGCCGGTCCCATTCGGGCGAGGTGGTGCGGACATAGAGCGGGGCGCGGCGTGCCTCGGCCGATTGCGCGCGGATCGCGACCGACATGGGCACGAGGTCGGCGACCTGCACCACGACTGTCGCGATCAGCGCGAGCCGGGCGGTTCGCTCCGGCAGGCGATAGATCACCCGAAGCGCGATGAACACCAGTACATAGGCGACCGGCCAGAACAGCCGCCCCGACGCGCGGACGGCGTCGAGCGCGTTGGCGATCTCGACCGGCAGATGCAGGCGCGGGAGCGCATATCCGGCGATGTCGGGATAGGTGCTGACCGCGAGCAGGGTGAGCACGACCAGCGCCGGGATCAGCCAGCGATAGCGCGCAAGGCTGTCCGGGGCATCGGGCGCGGGGCGGGGCAGGCGCCGCGCAAGGATTGCGGCAGCGGGCAGCAGGAGCAGTAGGCCGAGGCCGAGATACTGGAACCCCTCGAACCCACGGCCCGGACGCTGCTCGATCGCGGCGAGGAAGGTCGAATAGGTCTCAACCGCCGGGTTCCACAACGCGTCGAGCGGCATAGCGAACGCACCGTAATTGCCCGATGACTGGAAGTCGCCGAACACGCCGAGGCTCCAGGCGATCGCGAGCACCATGGCCACCATCGCAGCGCCTTCGCCAAGCAGACGGGGCAGCGCGCTGCGGTCCTTATCCAACCGCTCCAGCATCGCGCTCGCCCAGATCGCGCCGACCATGACCAGCAGATAGCTGTGCACCAGCGTGGTGAGCGCGATCAGCACCGCCCAGCCGCGGTTCGATGCCGACCGCTGCGGATCATCGAACCGCCACAGCGCCCACAGGATCAGCCAATGCGCCATCAGGTTCACATGGACGACGCGGTTGAACAGGGTCGGCAGCGCGGCGAGCAGGATCACCCCGCACCACAAGGCGACCGAGCCGGTCGCATAGCGACGCAGCAGCAGCCATGCGAACAAAACTTGCAGGAACAGGCAGGCGAGCAGCCACCATCCGATCAGTTGCGCGTCGGCGGGCAGCGCCCATTGCAGCAGGAATCCGATTGCGGAGAGCAAAGGGTTGCTGTCGGTGAACAGCAGTGGCGTCCCCTCCGGCGCGCCCAGCAGGCTGGTGCGCAGGAAGCCGGGTGCGGGATCGTGCGACCAGGCGTGGAGCCCCAGCGCATTCTCGCCATTGTCGGTGCCGCGCAGCAGCCAGCCGACGTTGGAGATGTCGAGGATCTGCCAGTGGAAGAAGACGCCGAACAGCGCGAGCGGCAACAGGATCAGGGGCAGGCGATGATCGGCGGCGCGCATGGTCGGGCTATAGGTTGCGCGGGTGCGCCCGGCCAGTGTCAGCGGGCGAAGCGACGCAGCAGCGCCTGTGCGGCGGTCGTGGCGCCGGCGGTCAGGCCGGTGACGCTGCGCGGGTTGAACAGGCGCAGGCGATGGCGCACGCGGCGCTCGTCCATCCAGTCCGCCTTATAGCCCTCGTCACCATTGCCATAGTCGATCAGGTCGGGCCGGTCGTGGTCTAGGACGTGGCGGAACATCGCGTGCGACAGCAAGGTGCCGGGCGAATTGGCGCGCTCGCTCTCCAGATGCGCGAGCTTGTGGATCGTCGCCACGCCATGTTCGACCGTCCAGAATTGCGCGGCCACCGGCTGTCCGTCGCGCAGCGCGATGCCGAGGCGCAGCGTGCCCGCTGCCCCTTCCTGCTCGGCGAAGGCGCGGACAAAGGCGGGTGAGCCTTCATTGGGCTTCCAGCTGCCGGCATAGACCGTTTCATAGGCGGCCCAGGCATCGGCGTCGAAGCGGTCGAAAATCCGCGTTTCGACCGGATTGGCCTTGGCGCGGCGGCGCACGGTGTTGCGCAGCTTCGACCCGCGCTTCGCCCAATAGGCGTCGAAGTCGAGCCCCGTGGTGCGCGCGACCCAGTGCGCGGTTTCGACCCGCTCGACGGCAATCCAGCCAGCGGCACGGAAGGCCGATTGCAATTCGGCCGAGACTTCGGGCTCGAGCGGCCACAGAGCAAGTGCGCCGAAGCGCGTGCCGACCTGCGTGACCAGTCGGTCGAGCAACGCCGCGCGCACGTCTGCCGGGCAGCCCGGCGTGGCGATCGGGGCGAAGGCGAGCGTGTACCAGCGCGCGAAGCTGCGCGCCCGGCACCGCCCGCTGACCCGGAGCGGCAGCCACAATGCGTGCGGCCCCTGGCGCACCGTCGCAATGGCAATCGGTGCGTCGGGCCAGAGATGCCGTGCGGTCAGCCCGAGCCAGTCGATCCGGTCATAAGGGCTGCGCTGAAACGGGCGGTCGAGTATGCCCGCGGCATCGCGCGCGAGCATGTCGACCGAATCGATCACGCGCGCTGCGACCGGCGCGGACTGCGCCTCGATCCGCGGGAAATGCGCGGTCACTCGACGTGTCCCGTCATCCGCCGCGCCTTTTGAATGCCGCGCCAGGCGATCGACTTGAGGTGGTTCTGCTGCGGGAAGCGCGCAGGCATCGCGGGCTGCAACCCGGCCTTGCGCAGCAGGCGGTTGAGCGCATGCGCGTCCGCCTCGCGATAGCTCCATTCGGAGCGCCAGGTGACCGAGAGCGAGATCGACATCGCATCGCCATTCTGCACCCAGTGCGGCGCCTTGACCGGGACATAAAGCGCGTCGCCGGGCGTGAGGCGCAGCGGCGTGCCCTTGGCGGCGAAGCTGTCGTGGAAGGGCAGGTTGCGGTGACCACCTTGGTGGAACGCCTCCTGCAGCGCGCCCGGCACCAGTTCGGGGTCGGCGGCGGGGAACACGGTCATGACCTTTTCACCGCGCAACTGCATCAAAATGTTGTGTTCGGGGTCGATGTGGAAGGGCGTGACCGCGCCGGGCGAGGAGACGAAGATGAACGCTTCCCGCTTCAGCATCGCGCCGGTGCTGCGCGCGACGAGCGGCTCGATCTCGTCCAGCACGGTGTCGAGCAGCGCGCGGTAGATCGGGTCCTGATCGACGAATTTGAGCACCATCCACGATCCGTTCTGCTCGATCGAGCGGATCGTTTCCTCGACCGACAGGCCGTTGGTCTTCAGCTCTGATGGATCGATCCCGACCGGGATGTGCGCCAGATTCTGTTCGACATCGACCGGGCGGATGCGCTGCGACAGCGCGACCAGCGCGTCGAGCTCGAACAGGTCGTGGCCGCACAGTTGGTGGCCGAACACGCCCGGCCGTTCCGGATAGAGCGCCGAGAATGCGGCGCGCGCATCGGTATCGAAGATCGGGGTCATGCGTCGCTCTCCATGGCGGAAACGGGACGGGGGGTGCGCAGCGCGCGGACGGCGGCGGCGGCGCGCTCCAGGCCACGCGCGGCGGTGAAGAGGGCGCGGC
>VYKS01000444.1_pt1 | contig 15130 bp, 15 predicted proteins | sample 5114511 | NCBI WGS metagenome assembly VYKS01 (sample SAMN12291795, study PRJNA351875) | freshwater metagenome | isolation source: freshwater lake | place: USA: Michigan, Gull Lake | collected 2011-07-05 | reverse complement strand
TTAACTTAAATTCCCATGTCATGTTTAGCATATATTTATTATACTCTACACGATGTTATTCTGTGTGTAGAGTATAGTTCCGACTGCCATTCACCGCCCGATAAATCGGGTGTCTTCTGGCAGAGGAAAGATAGATAGAGGGTTGCCAACATTATTTGATATAACCCTAACTGTAGTTTAACTTTTTTATTTAATACAATTTTAATGATCGGTAAGTGGACGATTTAACGATTGCCTGTGGGGTAAAAGTTTCTCTAAAAGGCGGTTTAGGTTTTCCTGTCCATAGACTTGGGGCGCTGAATCGGTGCCTTTGATTGATTCTTTGATTACGATTGAGGTTTCGGTGCGATCGGGGGATGACTCTATGAGTTGCACCTCTGAAGATGATTCTATAACTAAAGTGGTTGTATATCCTTGGGGTTCTGTAATTTCAACTGTTAGCGGAGGATTAGTCTTAACAGATTCTATAACCTGAGTTGAGGTTTTTTCTGGGGAAGAAAATGCTCGAACGACATCACCCACGACCAATAGAGATCCTGCTAAAACTAATTCAGCCGCAGGAATAACTTGATTTAGGACTGTTGTCATTGATCCCACACAGGCATTAGTGCCGATCGTGACTGAGCCAACAATTAAAACCCCTGTCCCAATAGTCACCCCAGCTTTAATCTCAATTGCCCCCCCACTGACACCACAGGCATGGATAATTGTCCCCATCCCAATACAAGTTCCAGATTCGATAATAATTTTACTATCAGGATCAGCTTGAATTAAGACTCCAGGGGCGATCGCTACATTGGGGTGAATAGTGACATCGCCACTGACATGAAAATCAGAGTAGTTAACTGAATGTAGTGGCTGTAAGAGCATTTATGCTTTTCTTTATTTTGTTGGTCTTTGTACCATAAGCTCTAAAACTCTACGCTTAGATTTTGGATCGGTGCCGATCACACGGACATATTCTCCGCTATGGGCTTGAATAATTTGGTCTAGTTCGGAAATTCCCGTAATTACACCTGCCGTCTGCCAAGAACCTGTCTTAAATCTGCGGGTATCTACACATTCGACCGTAACTCGATGCCCTTGATTAAAGAGTTGATTTACTTGAGTTGCCAGATCGCTAGTTAAAGAACTGGATGAAGCATAGCCAGTATTGACTTTACTGGAAGTAGCTACAGTCCCAAAACCTACGGCTTTAGTAGGAGCAGAACTGCTAACTTTGCCATTGGGACGCTGCACAATTGTTTCCACAATCCGCCGTTTAGATTTGGTATCCGTACCGACTACCCGCACATATTCACCTGTATGCTCTTGCATAATTTGGTCTAATTGGGCGATCGCTGTGATTGATCCAACTGTCTGCCAAGAACCTGTCTTAAATCTGCGTTCGTCTACATATTCCACTGTAACTCGATTACCTTGGGCAAAAAGTTGATGAATTTGGATCGAAACATCAGGACCTGAAGCATTCGTGGAATGATTACCATTGGATTTGGTCGGCGAACTTGGCACATACTTGCCATTGGGACGCTGCACTATCATTTCCACAAGGCGGCGTTTGGATTTGGGATCGGTACCGATGATTTTGACGTAATCTCCTGGGTGTTCTGCAGCTATTTGTTGAAGTTCAGAGATCGCCGTAATCGATCCCGCAGTTTGCCAAGAACCAGTCTTAAACCTCCGCTCATCTACCCACTCCACGCTCACACGATTACCCTGTGCCAAAAGTTGATGGATAGTTCCTGCCACATCCGAGGGGATACCTGAATTAGTACCTGAACTATGGGGAGAAGCTTGACGATGGGAATTTGGGGCAGTATAGGAATTCAATCTAGAGGCATTAAACACGATTTTTTCATTGGGACGCTGAATCACCCGCTCTAGCACTCTGCGTTTTGCCTTGGTGTCAATACCAATCAGGCGGATATACTCACCGCTATGCTCATTTAGGCAAGATTCCAACTCGGCAATCACCTCTGATTCGCGGCTAGATTGAAAAGGAGCGCAACTTGTCCACGAACTTGTGCGGAAGCGGCGATCGTCAGCATGTTCAGTCCCGATCTTATAGCCTTGAGCTAGAAGCTGTCTGATCTGCTCTAAAACTTGAGTGGCAACATCTGAAGTAGTTGAATTCATACCAGTAATTATTTCTACACTTATAGGTTTACTAAGGGACTGATTAGGGGAAATTTTTTGATTATTTTGAACGCGTAAAGGCGTAATGCAGGCAACATCATTAGCACAGTGGTAGCCAGATCTTAAAGCATCATTAATCCCAATCACGTGTTCGGCAAACTCCGTATCACCCGCTTGGACATCCGATAGGCGATCGGCTTGCTCTTGGGATGTAATAATTGAGCCAGAGGGAACATACTTACCTGCGGGAATTTCTACATCTTCAATCAGGCAGTGCATCATCACAATACAGCCATCGCCGACACGGGAATTGAAAACAGTGGAACGAAAACCAATGAAGCAATTATCGCCGACATAAGCTGGCCCATGAATCAGGGACATATGGGTAATGGAAGTATCATGCCCAATCCACACGGAATAGGATGTCTCGTCATCACCTGTTACTCTGCCTTGCTCTAATCCATGAATAACTACACCATCTTGGACATTTGTGCCTTTTCCAATATAAAAAGGATTACCTTCATCGGCACGGATTGAAGTCCCAGGAGCAATCAAAACATTTGCACCAATTCTGACATCACCAATAATATTTGAGGAAGGATGAATGTATGCAGTTTGATCGATTTTGGGTTCTACCAGTCCTTTTGCCCAAGGTGTAGGGGGAGCCGCATAACTACGGACTGCCATAGAATTTCTCCTAACTAAATCTCAAAGTAAACTATTAAACTAAGCTTTTGAATAAAAAATGGTCTGAATTTTAATCTGAATTCTTAAAACTAGCGATACTGCTCTCTTTTGCTATAAATCAGGCGATCGCTGACATTAATAGAATCAATAATTGCGATCACGGCTGCATCTACAGGGCGTTGTTCACCTCTGGGGATTTGGCGAGCCGCACTACCACGACTGACTAAAACCCACTCATCTATACCTGCCCCGATACTATCGGCTGCGACTTCATATTCGGGTAAAGGCTGCCCCTCCTGATCCAATATTTGTAAAAGGAGGAACTTTACGCCCGTTAAACTAGGCTCTTTTTGGGTGCTGACAATCGTACCCAGAACTCTAGCAATTTGCATTACGGTCTAGAGACAGGGAGAGGACGGATACCGCTAACATTTTCACGGAATGGTTCTACTGCTTCGGTGTAGCGAATAGGCAGTACATATTCAAGGTTTTCGTGGGGACGAGCGATGATGTGGGTGGAAAGAACTTGTCCGCCATTTACCCGTTTCACTGATTCAACACCAGCGGCAACGGAAGCTTGAACTTCAGAAACATCACCACGCACAATTACGGTGACACGACCTGTACCAATTTTTTCGTAACCAACAAGGGTGACACGAGCTGCTTTTACCATCGCATCGGCTGCTTCTACGACGGCGGGGAAACCTAGGGTTTCAATCATTCCAACTGCAATTGCCATGAGTATTTATCCTTAATTATTCGTTTCGTTAAATTATTGAGAGTGAAAGGGAAAGAAAGTGTAAAGTTAAGTTCTGAGTCTGATTTAATTCACGTTGTTAAACCCGAAAAATTTCTACGTCTTCGGTATACCGAATTGGTAAAACATATTCCAGATTTTCGTGAGGACGAGCAATGATGTGAGTAGATAAAACTTCTCCTCCATTGACACGTTTTGCGGCATCAATACCAGCAGCAACAGAAGCTTGAACTTCAGAAACATCACCACGGACAATCACGGTGACACGTCCAGTGCCAATTTTTTCATAACCCACGAGGGTTACACGGGCTGCTTTTACCATTGCATCAGCTGCCTCTACAACGGCGGGGAAGCCTTGAGTTTCAATCATTCCTACAGCGATCGCCATATCAGATTCTCCGAAATTCTCCTATGAACTTTGTACTTAGTTTGATGTATTTATTCTGACCAAAATTACTAGAACCTTCAAGATCTTTAAATCGTGACGGGAATAGCCATTTTTAACTTTGTAACAGACTTTACTATCTTTAATCCAGAATATCGCTACGGCGTGGCTTTTGCAATAAAGTAGGATTATAGTTTTATATTCTTAACATTAGAAAAACTAATACTTAGACTTATATAAATATCTATCAACTCGGAGTTCAAATTTGGTCAATTAATCTCCATATACCAGAATATAGCTGTGTGTGTACTATCTGCTATCGACAATTTATTAAAATGCCTTCGGGAATTAATAGATTTATCTATGGACAGGTACTAAATACTCATTGACTTATTGAAAATCAGACATTAATCGACTAAATCTACCTCATTAAGCAAATTGAATTACGTATTACATTCAAAATCTTACCTGAGGCTAAGGGAGTTTGAGAGCGCAGTCCCAAACCCGACCCCAAATCGGGGTTTCATTTTTAAGTAGGTAAGATTGAGTGAAAATATCTGACTAAAGTCTTTAGGATAAAGGTCTGTAGGATAAAGTGTATTGGTAGAAATTTTTTAGAGAAGCCCATGACTAATACTGTCGTGACTGCAGCTACTGCTGATCAAGTCTCTGTTATCGTTAAAGGGATGAAGTGTGCAGGGTGTGTGTCGGCAGTGGAAAGGCGGTTATTAGCTTGCGAAGGAGTTAGGGCTGCCAATATCAATTTGATTACGGAACGAGCAGCGATCGCCTACGACAGCAAAATTAACCGAGATTTAGTTTTAGCAGATGTAACTAAAGCGATCGCCCAAATTGGATTTACGGTTGAGACTATTCAAAGGAATAAACTAAGTCATACCCTTCAAGAAACTGCTCAAAAAACTTCGACCTCAATTCGGATCCAGCTACTACTTGCCATTGGTTTAATTGGATTAGCGATCTTCGGACATTTAGGCTCTATGACGATTCTAAGTGATATGTCTGTCCATGGGGCGATCGCTACCGTAGCTTTAATTACTTTGGGTTGGGATATTTGGCGAGATGGATTCAGAGGGCTATGGTTTCGGGTGCCAAACATGAATTCCCTTGTGAGCTTGGGGGTAATTTCATCCTACTTTGCCAGTGTAATTGCTTTATTTAAACCCGAATTGGGGTGGGATTGCTTTTTTGAAGAGCCCGTCATGTTATTGGGTTTTGTGTTGTTGGGGCGATCGCTTTTAGCTTCAGCGACAGACCGAGCTTCTAGGGCAATTCGGACACTTATGAGCCTACAACCCCAAATTGCCAGAGTAATTATGGGTGATTTACAGGTGCAAAGTGCGATCGAAGATTTAGCCATAGGCGATCGCCTTCTAGTCTTGCCAGGTGAAAAGATTCCTATAGATGGCAGGATTATTTCAGGTACTAGCACCGTGGATGAGTCTATGATTACGGGAGAATCGATGCCTATGATCAAGCAAAAAAATTCTCGAGTCACAGGAGCCACCCTAAACTTGACTGGGGTAATTACAGTCGAAGCCATGGAGACTGCCGAGCATACAACTTTAGCCCGAATTGTCGCCTTAGTGGAGGCAGCTCAGGCAAGTAAAGCTCCCATCCAAAACCTAGCCGATACTGTGGCTGGTTATTTTACCTACGGGGTAATGGTTATAGCTGGTATTACCTTTTTGGTGTGGTGGGGATTGCTAGGCGCAGAAATTTTATTTAGCCTCAAAAATGCCATTACAGTTTTGGTGGTGGCTTGTCCCTGTGCTTTGGGTTTAGCCACTCCCAGTGCCATTATGGTGGGGACAGGAATTGGTGCTGAACAGGGAATTTTAATTAAAGGTGGGGCAAGTCTAGAAAAAATCCATGACCTCTCAGCGATCGCTTTTGATAAAACTGGCACCTTAACCCTCGGTCAGCCTGAAGTTACAGATGTATTACCAATTAATGATCTAGCTAATTCCCAAAATAATCTCATCCAAATTGCGGCTACTGCCGAAACTGGGGCAAACCATATTTTAGGAGCAGCGATCGTTGCTAAAGCGCAGAAAGATTTATTGGTGATCGAATCCGCAGAAATTTCCCAAACTGGATCGGGGGTAGAAGCAAAAATCGGAGATCGTCTAGTTTTGGTTGGGAATCAAGATTGGTTGAGCGATCGCCATGTATCTATTCCCAATCAATGGTTAGAAACAGCTAAAAATTTGGGCGATCAAGGCAAGACTCCTGTATTTGTGTCAGTTAACTCAGAATTCATGGGGATTATTGCAATCCAAGATCCCATTAAACCCGAAGCTCCCCATGTTATAAATGCTCTGCAAAATCTGGGATTACAAGTGTGGATGCTCACAGGCGATCGCCCTGAAACTGCCCAAGTAATTGCTAAACAACTAAACATACCTGCTGATAAAGTATTAGCCCAAGTAAAACCCGATGGCAAGGCAAGTGCGATCGCCCAACTCCAAAATCAGGGCTATAAAGTAGCAATGGTGGGGGATGGGGTAAATGATGCTCCTGCTCTGGCTCAGGCGGAAGTGGGCATTGCTTTGCAATCGGGGACAGATGTAGCCATGGAAACGGCGGATATTGTGCTGATGCGAAATGATATTAGCGATGTATTGGCAGCAATTAAGCTTAGTCGAGCTACATTTAGTAAAATTCGCCAAAATCTATTCTGGGCATTTGCCTACAATACCCTCAGTATTCCCATTGCCGCAGGTATTCTCTATCCTAATTTTGGGATTTCCATGAATCCTGCGATCGCTGGGTTAGCAATGGCTTTAAGTTCGATCAGCGTAGTAATTAGTTCTTTAAGCTTGAGAGCTACTCACAGGGTTGATTAAGGCACTTCGTACTCTGAATTGTGAGGAATAAAACGAAAATCCACGATATTATTCTCTGGTGTTTTTTACTGGCGGTGAAAGGCTTAAAGACTCGCAAACTAATTTTTTTCAAGGCACAAAAGAAACGGGGGATTAGAAAATAACTTATCTCTAATATGGGCAAAGATCTTCGGCACATTTTTCCTGAGTGACTGTTTAATGGTATATGCCATAGTCTATACATTAAATCCATTGTGAAAGTCGGCATTAGGTTAGATCAGGAACTTTGACAACAGTAATTTTGGGTTTTAGTTATTAGCGATCGCCAAAAACTTCCCTACCAATTAATTCTCTATCCCATTAACTTCTTAATTAGTAGTTAGTAGCTAGAAACTAGATTAAGATATTAATATTGTCATTTCCCCAACTTAACTGTTTATGGCTCGGAAACCTAAAAAGACCTCTAATAGTCCCTCTGCTAGTGGTGTTAGCAATAACCTTGGGCTTTCAGAACTGCGTATTCGCCTAAATTTTTTGGAGAAGGAAAACGAAAAACTGCTCAAACAAATTGAAAAAAACCGTACAGAGTTAAATAATCTGACTGAGAGCATTAAAGAGCTTGGGATTAAAATTGCCCAACGCAGCGCACCTGTTCTCCAAAAACTTGTGGAAATCGATCGTCAAATTCATGATGTATTCACAGAAATTTTCACTGGCAGAAAATTGGGAAAGCAATCCCTAAAGAGTATTGAATCAATTTATTATCATCTACAATCAGATGGATTAATCAGCCCCAAACCCCATCCCAATGACAAAAATGTATTTGAAGTTAAGTTTCCTGAAGATGATTCAGATTGGGAATATCATCAACAGCGATCGCAAAGAGAACAAGAAATGGAATCTGAGAAGCCAGACCGAGAGGAACTGAAAAAGATTCGTCAGACTTTCCTACGCTTGGCAGAGATTTTCCATCCCGATAAAGTTAGCAATGAAGCGGATAAAGAATACTACACGGAGGTGATGAAGGAAATTAATCAAGCATACCAAACTGGGGATTTAGCCAAACTATTAGCGATCGAAAAAGAACAGGAGTTGGGCGTAATTATTAATCGGGATAATACCGATGACCTCACAAGGGAATGCACTAAAATGGAAGCAGAAAATGCTTTTTTAAAAAAGCAATCTGAGAACTTAAGAAAGGAAATTCGTCTGACTAAAAATACTCAAGAAGGAGAAATGACAACTCATTATAAAAAGATCGCTAAATATGGTGGTGATCCGATTGAAGAAGCCTTGGGTGAACTGGAAGCCCAAATCAAAGTTATAGATGAGCTACATAAATTTGTGATTGATTTTCGCGATCGCCGCATCACCATCAAAGAGTTTCTGAAAGGTCCTACCTCACTAAAAAAGAACCAGCAAATGTCAGAGGAAGAAATGTTATTCGAGTTTTTGTCCCGATATTAGAAACTGGCACAACGATAGAAGGCAAAGGATATTGGTTGCCTGTCTGCAGCACTAAAACTCATAGTAATCCTCTTTTTGTTTAGCTCCCTTTGACCTGAGTAGTTACTTTTAAAGAGTTTTTAGAATTTCGAGCAAAAGATTAATATCATCTTCAGTACTTAGATATTGAAGAGAAACCCTTAAGCAGTCTGGATGAGGAATTGATCGCACTAAAATTTTGTGTTTTGTTTCTAAATATTGAGAAATTTGGGTATGGGAACTATTAGCGATCTCAAAACTAACTAACCCACATAAAGGAGGTTCCTTTTTAACACAAATTATATTAGGAATATTCTGCAAAGCCTCCCATAGATACTTACTAAGTTCGCAAATTCGGTTGTATCTTTCCCTTTGGATTCCAAATGCATTCCCTTCAGAGATCGCTGTTCTTAAAGCTCCATACAGAGGATAGGTGGAGGAAGCTACTTCAAACTTTTGGGCATCATGCCGCCACTTAATTTCGGGAAAATTATAAACTAGGCTCCGCCATCCCGCAAAGGTAGGCTCTAAAGTTTCAAGAATCTTAGAATTAATATACAGTCCACCCACACCTAAAGCTCCATTCCACCATTTATGACCAGTAAAAGCATAAAAATCCACCTCTAGAGATGGTAAATCTAGGGGCAGAACTCCAACCGACTGGGCAGCATCGATCGCCACTAAAACATGATGGGAATGACAAACCTTGACAATTTCGGCTAAAGGCAACACCTGCCCTGTATTCCAACAGACATGACTAAACATGATCATCCGAGTTTGAGGTTTCAGACATTTCTGAATCGTGGAAATCGCCACGGCATCACTTTCATTCGCAAATACAGGAAAGTAATCGATTTCAATTCCAAACCGAGAGATTAGAGCTTTAGCGATCGCCAAAATACTGGGATGTTCACAATCAGAAATCAGCAACCGATCGCCTTGTTGCCAATTAAAACTCCACAAAGCAATATTACAGCCGTGGGTAGTATTTTCAGTTAGGGCAATGGTTTCGGGCTTAGTATTAAACTCGGTAGCGATCGCCTCTTTTAGTAATCTTGTCTCTTCCGTAATCCAATTATTAGCAGCAATAGAAAACGAACCAAGGGATTCAATATGGGCAAAGTTTTCCGAAATTTGCGCTAAAACTTGATGAGATAAAACTCCCTGCCCACCATAATTAAAATAGGTTTTATTTGCCAAGGCGGGATATAGCGATCGGACTTGATTTAAGCTGAATGAATCTTTCATTTGGTTTCTGAAGTTAATAGTGAAATTAAACCTGAAATTAAATTAGTTGCCAAAAATATCTATAAGAGCGATCTCTACATCCAAACATAAAACCGCATCATTTAATTCCAAACGGTGAGAAGTTTTATATCCTGTGGGGCTAGGTTCGGTATATTTTGTTAAAGTCTTTCCATTCACATCAATTAACCAAGCTTCGATAATGCCAAACTCAGCATATAAAGGCATCTTTACATCTCTATCATAGCTAATAGTGCTATCTGCCACTTCGACAATTAACAGAATATCTGCAGGAGAAGGTAGACTACCTCTATAAAAATCAGCCCGTCTTCTTAATAAAGCGATATCAGGCTGTGGTTCTGAACCATCATCTAAGCGAATAGAACTTTGTACCCAGATATTAAACTTGCCTGCAAATTTAGTAAATAGAATTTCATTAAGTGCGGCAATGCAAGCACAATGTTTTCTACCAATGGGGGACATTTTAACGATTTCTCCTTTAATTAGTTCCAGCCGATGCTCTGGGGAGAATATCCCTGTCTCTGAGATTAGATGATACTCTTGGTCAGTAAATTTATACTTAGTTGCAGTCATAGCTTTCAGGAATTAGTACTAAATAAGTTTTTCAATTAGTTTCTAAAATCAAGTGTTAAATTAAACGTCAAATAACGTCAAATTAAATTAGTTGACAAAAATATCTGTAAGCAAGATTTCTACATCCAAACATAAAACCGCATCATTAAATTCCAAGCGGTGAGAAGTTTTATATCCTGTAGGGCTAGGTTCGGTATATTTTGTTAAAGTCTTGGCATTCACATCAATTAACCAAGCTTCAATAATGCCAAACTCAGCATATAAAGGCATCTTTACATCTCTATCATAGCTAATAGTGCTATCTGCCACTTCGACAATTAAGAGAATATCTTCAGGTCTAGGTAGCCGTTCCTCATAAAAATCTGCTCGTAACTTTAACAGGACAAGGTCTGGTTGCGGTTCTGATTCAGAATTTAAGTGAATTGAGTTTTGCGTCCATACGATTACGCTCTCTCCCAAAATCTGTTCAAACTTTTTTTGTAACTTAGCAATGTAAGCACAATGTTTTTTGCCAATGGGTGACATTTTAACGATTTCTCCTCTGATTAGTTCCAATCGATGTTTTTGGGAAAATATCCCTGTCTCTGACATCAGATGATACTCTTGGGAAGTAAATTTATACTTAGTTGCAGTCATAGCTTTCAGGAATTAATGCTGAATTTTTTTACTCTATTCTCTTAAAATTTTACTCTGTCAAAATTCTGGCAAATAAAACTTAAGACAGCATATAGCCAAATAAATTGGGGTCGCCACTCTCTAGGTTCAAATCTGCTAATCCATACTCGGCCCACCTGCGATCGCACATAGCCGCTACATCAGGATCGGATTCCAAGGCTGCACCCCATTCATGATCGGCTTCAGGAGCAATTTTAGTTGTAGCATCAATGCCCATGCGCCCACCGAGTCCAATTTTTTCACTGGCAAAATCCAAAGAGTCAAAGGGAGTTTGGGGCAGAATAAACACATCTCTAACGGGATCAACCTTAGAACTAATTGCCCACACCACCTGCCTTGGATCGCGAATATTAATAGATTCATCCACGACAATCACAAATTTGGTGTAGGTAAATTGCGGTAATGCGCTCCAGAAAGCTAATGCGGCTCTTCTCGCCTGTCCTGGGTATGCCTTTTTAATGGAAATAATTGCTGCCTTATAACTCAAAGCTTCCATGGGTAAAAAGAAGTCGGTAATTTCCGTTACCTGTTGGCGCAAAATAGGGGTGTAAATGCGGTTCAGAGCGATCGCCATCATCGCTTCTTCTTTAGGAGGTCTACCACTAAAAGTTGTAAGATAAATCGGATTTTGGCGATGGGTAATGGCTTGAAATCTCACTAAGGGAGAATCCTCGACCCCACCGTAATAGCCCATATGATCGCCAAAGGGCCCATCAGGAAGAACTTCACCTGGGGTAATAGTGCCTTCTAAAATAAATTCAGCTTGGGCTGGTACTTCTAGGTCTAGGGTTTTACATTTAACCAGTTGTACACCTTCTCCGCCGTAAAGTCCCGCAAAAATCCACTCAGATAAATCCACAGGAATTGGAGTTGCCGCCGCCAAAATTAGTAAGGGATCTACACCGAGGGCGATCGCAATTTCTAATTTTTTGCCCATTTCCGCAGCCTTCCGCAGATGCCTGGCTCCACCTCTAATCGAGAGCCAATGCACGGTCATCGTATTGTTGGATTGCTGTTGCAAGCGATAAACACTGACATTGGGAATCCCATTTTCTGGATCTTTAGTAATTACTAGTCCTAAGGTAATCACTTTACCGGCATCATGTTGCCAAGGACGAATCAGGGGCAGAATATCTAAATTCACCGCATCCCCCGTTAAAACCACCTCTTGACAAGGAGCAGTACCAAACAAGACCTTTTGGGGACGGGATTTAACCACATCAAATAAAATCTTGCCGAAATCGATCGCTTGAGAGAGCTTTTTCGGGGGCTTAGGACTTTGGAGCTTACCTAGCTTAATCCCTAACTCCTCTAGCTCGCTTTGCTTTTCCATGCCCATTGACCAGCATACTCGCTCCACAGTACCAAGGAGATTGACTACCACGGGAATACTAGAGCCTTTAACATTTTCAAAAATTAAAGCTGGGCCCCCTGATTGCAAAAGCCGATTACTAATCTCGGCAATTTCTAAATCAGGATCAACTAGGGCTTTAATTCGCCTTAGCTGCCCACGTTGCTCTAACTGCGCCAAAAAAGATCGAAGGTCACGAGTCATAAACTATTTTGTTGTTTGTAGTATAACTAGTATACCCCTAGGGGAATTCGAATCCCCGTCGCATCCGTGAAAGGGATGTGTCCTAGGCCTCTAGACGATAGGGGCGTGTCATTGAGCTTTCTAAGAATACACAAGTAATGGCGAACTTGTCAATTTGAATTTGAAAATAATTTTAAAACCTCTCAAAACCTAAATGACTAGTGGCTTAATTGATTGAGATTCCCCTTAATATGTTATTTTGCAAATGTATAATGCTTTAAAAAATTAAAGTCTAAAAAATTAGAAAGTGTGAAAACTTGAATATGCAACAAAACAGCAGTTACATAGACCAAGTAAATTCCAATCTGCAAGAACAGGCTGAAGAGTTAATGAACTCCCTGTTCTCTGAGGTAGAGCAAGCCCTTTCTATTGACTCAGATCCCTCTGGTAATAATTCAAGTGGGAATTTGGGCAAGAATAACCAAAATAATTTTAAGCAATCGGATCAGTTGGAATCCCAAGCTCCAAAATCCAACTGGGCAAATACTTCTGCAATTACTAAGGTTGAGTGCGATCCCAATGCTACTCAAATTACTAAGACTCAAATTACCAAACAAGTCAAGGGCGATCGCAAGGTTAATTTACCTAAAACTAAGCCACCTCTTGAGACACCTCTAAAAATAGAAAATCCCCCTAAGACAGAAGCTATTGGATTTATTGATAGCCTATTGCTTGGCTCGGCTCTTACCTCTGCGATCTTTGCTGTAGTTTTGGGTTTGATCAATAGCAAAATAACTACCCCTAGTCCACAAGCTCAACTAGCAGCCCAATTAGCAGTCGATAATTCATCCCTTGATTCCTCGGTAGCAGCAGAAAAATTACGGCGATCGCTTTTGGAAATCCCAGAACCCCCTACAGAAAATGTTTCCGTAGCTAAGCTTGCTCCGAACTCAAGTGCAGTGATTGATATTCCCCAACCTGCGGTTAAACCAATTTATATTCCGATTTATCAACCGCCCTCAACTCCTACAAATACTATTAATCCGATCGCGACCGCACCTGCACCAGTTGCCTCAGTTAACTCTAAAAAACCCGCAGCTAAGGGCAGCTACACTCTTGTTGGTGTCTTAGATCTCGGCGATCGCTCCTCAGCTATGTTTGATATTAATGGATCGATCCAATCAATTAAACTTGGAAGTGTAGTTGGAGATTCAGGCTGGAAAGTAAGTCGCATTGCCCAACAAGAAGTAATTCTTAAAAAAGGCAATGAAGACAATACAGTTACAGTTGGTCAAAAATTTTAGCCAAAAATTCTAAGGAGCTAACATGGGCTTAATTGACGATATATCAAGGTTTTTGGAGATCCGTCTAGAGGAATATATTCGTAAAAATCCTGAGATGGAACTACAAGTTTTATTAGGGCAACTTAGACAGCAAGAAGCCGAGGTTGTAAAGGTCATTGCTGATTTTGAAATTAAGGAAAAACAATTTCAAGATCAAATTTTGGCGATCGCTGAAGATATAAAGCTATGGCATGGGCGGGCTATTAAAGCTAAGGAGTCTGGTCGTCAAGACTTGGCAAATGCTGCCAATGAACGCGAGGCATCTTTGTTGAAGCAGGGTAATGAGGTGTGGGGACAAATGGAATTGACCAAGCAAAGGTTAGCACAAACTGTAGAGCTCCACAGTCAAATTAAAGATCGGATCAAAGAGGTACAACTCAAAATCGATCAAGCAGTCAAAGCTCGTCCCTATAATGAACCTGCCAGTACATCAAAATCTACCTTTAACTGGGAAAATCTAAATCCTCCCCCCAGCCCCAACTCTGATGATCCCTTAGAGGCGCAATTCCAAAAGTGGGAAATGGATGAAGAGCTAGAAAGCCTAAAGCGCAAAATGAAACGGTAAATTATTACTTGCCATTAATTAAGTAAGCTAACTAATATTTGATAAGCTACGATTTACATACAAATAGAATTCAAAAATCTTAATTCCTAATATGAGTGAAATTATATTTCCCGGTTCGGCGGTGCGAGTCTCTAATACTGGAGATACCTATTATGGATTTGAAGGACAGGTACAAAGAGTAAGCGATGGTAGAGTTGCGGTACTTTTTGAGGGTGGGAATTGGGATAAGCTTGTTTCCTTTCGGGCTTCGGAATTAGAATTAGTAGATGCTACTCTTAGCCGTAATAAAGGCAGAAAGAAATAGGACTTTTATGTGCTTGTAGCCTAAAATCCTTGGGTGAATTACGAATGCAAGTCTCTTTGCTTAAGATCTCTTGGCTTATAGTCTTAAACTCTAATCGCCTTTAACCTTAATTAAATACCGATCGAGTTAAATTATTCTGAGTAAGATCGCTACGCAAAAATATGTTGCGTAAATTTACCGAAAAAATTTTACTGGCGATCGCCTATGCAAAAACGGTATCAAAGCCGCAAAATAAGCCCATACAGGTGAAGCTGCTGAAGCTTTCTAGAGATGAAGAGCATCAAGGCTCTAATGTTCAAGCTTTATTGCCGATGCGAAAGCCCAGAGCTAAAGCTAGCTAGGATTTAACTCAGGCGATCGCCAAAGAAACTTGATATGCTCAGTAAATCGCATTTATTAATGGCTTGGTGTTGACTGCTTGAGGTGTTCCATTAAGATTGCACCTGCCCCAAAACTGTCGTAGGGAGTTGGTAAATCATAGGTTTTGAATGGTTCTAAGGGTGAAATATCCTCAGTTATATCTAAATCCTCAGCCAAAATCCGAATCAGTTTGAGTTTTTCGGTTGGGGAAAGC
>VYKS01000473.1_pt2 | contig 15187 bp, 16 predicted proteins | sample 5114511 | NCBI WGS metagenome assembly VYKS01 (sample SAMN12291795, study PRJNA351875) | freshwater metagenome | isolation source: freshwater lake | place: USA: Michigan, Gull Lake | collected 2011-07-05 | reverse complement strand
GGGCAATCATCGACATCAATTGCCGCAGTTTTTTGCCCAAGTGATACCAATCTAAAATAATCAACAATCCCGTAAAGATGCTGAACAGTCTGCCTCGAATGTCGCGAGCACCATTAGAATCTCTTCTCCTACCTTTGCCAATAACTTTGCCTTCATCATCTCGGATAATCACTTCAATACTTGCCATACATAAACTTTTCTCAATTGCTTAGGTTAGTTAGCCTCATTTTACTATTTGGACTAGAATCACTTTATCACCAGAAAATTTACAGATGGAAGTAATTGGATTGATCAGCTTTGCTATCGATGGAAGTCCTTCGCTCATAACTATTGAAAATTTAGAAGTAAACCCCGTCACTCAAGGAAATCAAAAACAACGGAGATTAGCAGAACCAGTTGGGAAATGGCTGATATGGTATTGTATAAGGATGGGTTTACCAATTTGTACTCAAAAGAATCCCTTTATAATTCTATTTGCGACTTCAAATTCAAAGCTTTATTATCAAAGAACTATTGGAATGACCTATAAAAGTTCTATGTCTCTTTTCTAAATGTTATTGACCCATCTTTGGTAGAATGTTTGAGTTTTTCTTGACTTTAGGTAAACCTTATAGTTTATCAACTCAAATTTTTACCCACATCATTATTTGTTATATGGAATATATCGAAAATGGACTTTCTGTTCTAGCAGGGTTTCTTAAACTAACTCTCGAAGGAATCTCAGTTGTGTGTATCTTTATCGGATTGCTGCAAGTCCTACTTCAAGTATTCACTTCAAACCGACGATCTCTAAGGTTATCAACAACAATAGCTTTCGCTGACATGCGTTTCAAAATGGGAGCGTGGCTATTACTAGCTTTAGAGTTTCAATTAGCTGCCGATATTGTCAATACTACTGTGGCTCCTTCATTTGAGGCACTTGGTAAATTAGGAGCGATCGCAGTTATTCGTACCTTCCTCAATTACTTCTTAAACAAAGAACTAGCTGAAGCCATAGAGATTAAAAAACTACTAAATTCAGGAGCTGAATCAAATATTGTTGAAAGCTAATGTGAAAATTAACCAATTTAGACCTCTAGTTATCATTGGATAGTTTGGGAGAGGGTTTGGTGGGATTGTTGGCATCCTGTGCATTTCCCAATTTGTCGAAGGGATAAATGTTAGCTCTTGGGGCAACATAATCTTTAGGTAGATAATCCGACGGAATTCCGCTTTGATTTCCATCTCGAACCGCAGAGAAGTGGGGAGATAATATCTCGATTCCAGCTTCATTACATTTATCTTGAATATTCTCATGTAATTGAGCGTATATCTGTGGCATCATCTTCGGCTGGTTAGTAAAAGCATTCAATTCATAACTCACGTAAAAGTCATTTAAATTTAAATTAGTTTGCCATACAAATGGAAGGGGATCTATGAGAACGTGGGTTGTTGCATTTGCAGCAGAAATAAGAGTGCTATGAATATTTCGCCAAGGAACATCGTACCCAAGTGTGACAGTAATATGAAGAATATGAAGAATTAAGGGTGTAGAGCTTTCTCTAGTCGATGTACTGAAATTAATAATGTGATTTCCCAGTACATTCACTTGATATTGCATCAGCAGCATATATTAGGTGATGGTAATGAAGTTACTGTGGATATTGCCGAAATAATTGCGATCGCACTAATTGAACGGTTAATCATAACAAGCATAGTATTTATCACTTAACAATAAAAAACGATAGAGAGTTTATAGAGAGAAAAGTTAGAAAAACTATGTTTTTCAGTATGTTTGAAGCTTTACGATTCATATCGATAAAATGCGAACATTTTTAGATTTGAACAATTTAATTGATGTTACGCAGAACAATTTGATTCGATCTATGGTTACTTAGACCCATTGCTAATTGGCTTGTGTAAGGTTAGCTTTAGGTAAGGACATCAGTCTTCTGGGTAACATGAGGATATAACTTTAAAGCGATTAGAGCCAACTTATCTCAACTTCAGAAGTTCTCTCTTGCCTCAACGTAACATCAATTATAAAGTGGAAAATGTGAAACTAGTAGCAAGCCTTAACAGAAACAGTATATGTATTCCCGATCGCACTATTGCCGCCCACAAATACATTAACTAGAGACGGTGCTGATGCTGACCGTGGCTCTCCAACTAAGGTTATAGGCTTATTTGCTCTTACAGGTACTCCAGTTTTATTGTAAAACTCACTGGAGGTGCGATCGCTATATTTTAAGAAGAGCTTGATATCGAAATTAGCATCATTATCAGGCATAATCGTAGCCACATAACGACTAAAAACTATTCCACCAGGAACTGCAAAGTCAGTATTCCAATTATTTTGCGTAAGTAGCGTACCAGGAGGAGATACTCTTTTTGTTACTTTAGTCCCTGCCCCCCCGACTACATTTAGAGGACGACATGTTTCAGCATTGACAGAAGGGATAAAAGAGAAAGAGATACACAGACTAATTACAGTTGCGATTTTTAATCTGAAGTGATTGATACTCATTGTTTTTAATTTAGAAAAATTTACTGAAACAATATCATAAAACCAATTAGATCTTAGACGAAATTTTTAACGCAGATAAACCATTGAAACCCAAAAGCCAAATCACGACAACAATCCAATGCAATATGGAAATTGTCCAGATCGATCCCGTTGCAAAATAAGCGATCGTGCAGACTAATCCTAGTAAAGCGGCTAATCCTAGGAAAATCGGATTAAAAAAGAGAGGATTTCCTGCTTTATAAAAAAGAAGGGCATTTAAAGGGTGATAAAGCACAAAGAGTATTAAGCTCAACAAACCGAAACCTATCTGAACTTCCCAAGGAACAGTTCCAGGATATGGTAGCAAAATTACCCGAAAGATCAATTCTTCCCCAAATGCAGGGATCAAGAATAAGGCAATTAGCATAATTACCAGTTGGATTGGGCTTTGTAATTTAGGTTGCCACTTTAAAAAATTGAATCTTAATCCCACTGGAATTGCGATCGCGGCATAGACGAGTAATAGCCCGAAAGTTTTGCCCCAACCCTGAGCATTCGGTAAAAAGATCAGCGCTGCCAATATGTGGCGCAAAGTCGAGGAGATAAAAGGTGTGTCTCCAAATAAATTAGTTGGAGCAACAGGAAAAATCTCTGGCATGACTCCCCCGACTTGATTGGTGCGTAAAAACCAAAGACTGGCTCCCTGTTCCAAAAAGAGTTTGCTGATAACGTCATGACTGACCCGAGGCAACATGGACTGCCAACTTAATAAAGAATTGGCAAGGGTATCTTTTTGCACAAAGGCATAGTCTCGATCCTCATCAACAACAGTAGCAGCAAGAGTTTGAGCATTATATTTCCAGTCAGGTCGAATTACGCCTTTCGGGACTAAAATCTCTGTTAGGCGATCGCTAAGTTGGACTAAACGCTGAAACCGTTGGTTCTGGGAATTGTTGGGATTCTTGGTTAACCAGTCAATAATGATAGAATTTTGGGAAACTTGTTGCTTGAGAACCTCAATCGTAATATAAAGAGCTTGATTAGAATCCTGAACACAAGAAGCCGCAGGACTAACGCTGGCACTACCTGTCCCGTCTCCCGTCCGATAACGGGACATCATAATCTCTAATTGACGTTGAAATTCAGCCAGAGGAGAGAGGGTAATAGTTCCAAAATTATAATCCTCAAGCACATCCAACTTCATGATTACATTGGAGACTGGACGAGAATTTAACCATCCCCGTTGTAAATTGCCTAAATAGTTTTCCCAACTTTGACTTCCTGATAAAATACCTTGGGGATTGTGGGCATAGACTTGATAGTAATTAATATCCCATTGCAATTCATTGGTAAAGCGATCTCGTATAACTTGCGGAAAGAAATAGGAAAAATGTCCTGTGACTGTTCCTCCAACAATAGATTCGCCTTTTTCGCCACCAATTCCCCCAAATAAATGAATTCCTAAGCCGCGATCGCCTTCTTTCCATAACTTCAGGGCAGTTTTGGGTAAATCACTACGAGAATCAACTAAAACCCTCTGGGCGGTTCCCTTACGTTCTGGGGTTTTGTGCCAATTACCTGAATTGATATAATCCGAACCTTCAGATTTTCCAAAGACTATTTCAGTAGTTTGGAGTTGAAACAGCGATCGCGGCTGGAGAGCTTGTACTGTAAACAAACCATCTCTACTCTGCGCCCCATAAATATACCAACCTTCCTTTCCTTCGGGAGAATCCGCTAACTGGCGAGGCGTAGAAATAAAACGTCCCCCAGATACTAGGGGTTGTTGGGGAATGCGAATGGTTTCCTGAATGCCATCAAATTTACCTGATTGGGGATTGTAGTGTTGAATCCGCATTAATTCACTCGAGCAAGGCGAAGCCCCAGGACATTGGGCAGGTATATCTTTAGGTAATTGGGGTTTGGCTTCTCCCAAAATATTGACTAAAGCAACATAACGTCCCGTCACCATCATGGGCATTTTTTCAACCCGCAGGGTTTCTATCTGTTCGGGATTAGCGGTAATTTCAGCTTGGGGAAAACTAATTAAAACATCATCTTTTGGCCTAGCTCCTGCTAAAGCCTGTAGGGGGCCGACCTGAGAACGTCCATTAAGACGAACAGGAAGTAAATTCCCTTGTTTTTCACTTGCCTTTGCCGCTTCTGTAAACTGAATATTTGTTGTCACTAAATTTAAATAACGATCCAATACCTGCGATCGCTGCCAAGCCAAACGAACCTTTTTCCCGACTAAATTTTTTTGTACTAAAGGAGCTTCATAAACTTCAAACCAAGCCCAATCGTTGTCTTGATTGACATCTTTTTTAAACTCTTCAGGTTTAGGTAAAATGAGACGACCTACCCACGAATCTCGAGATCGATAGTTTTTCGGATCGATGTTTTGCTGAAGGGGAAAATAATTTGGCCGATTAACCGCTAATTGCTGAGATATCTGATAATCCGAAACTTGAGGTGGGGTCGTTGGTTTCGGAGTGAATAAAAGAACTAGGAGCGCGACTAACCCAGCCAATACCACAAAACCTAAAATGCCCAATCGGATCTTTTTAGTTAACATAAGGGACTTGCAATTTAAGAAGGCACTAATTAATTAGCATGTTTTTCTAGCAACATTTACGCCATAGAGCTATTATTATTTCAATTAATATAGAGTGGAATATGTCTATCACTTAGAGGAACAAAAATTGAAAAGTAAGCGCAATCATCATACAGTAGCAATCTTTTTGGGTACGGCAATCGTAGGAATCGGCTCGGCTTTACCCTTGCAAGCTCAGTTAGTAATCAATCCCACAATAAATACTGGGTCTAATCGTCCTGCTTTCTTTCAGGATAGCATTCAACCTATTCCCCTAGGTGTATTTCGACCTCAACAATCGCGGACATTAGAACCTCAAATCGAATTCAATTTTGATTCCCAAGCTTGGCAACCTTTTAGTTCAAAAACTGGTGGATTTATAATCATGATGCCTCCGGGGATTCTGTTTGATGGAACGCAAACTTTGAAAACCACCATTGGCGATCTACAGTTCCGTGTCCTTTCTAAAACCGATGGCAATTCACGGTATGTGGTAGCTTATTCCGATCCTCTTGCTCCAAGCCAAATCAAATCTCCAAGGGCAATTCTTGAGGCAATTTCTGAACGTGTTAACCCATCCAATTTATTCCGCTTAACTGGAAATAAACCCATCAAGATTGATAACTTTCTCGGTCGTGAATTGATGTTCAGTCTTAATAAAGAATCAATCGTGTTACGTGCATATCTAATAGGCGATCGCGTTTATGTCATCGGAGCTAACCGTCTTGATAAAGAAGCGATTACAAATGTTACAGAAAAATTCTTTAACTCGTTTCGTTTGATCTGATTTGCTGTTGTAAATTCGGTGATTTTCTATCAAGATGATATAGTTATTTTCCTAAGTATTCCATGTGTTAACTTATCCTAATTAATGTTGGTTAATGAAGGCTCAGCCCCAAGACTAATTTCAAACCCAATAAACATGATTTAAATATGATCGCTTCAAAGATAACAAGTATCGGATTAACTCTTTTCTCGGCATTAGCCTTAACTATGGCGATCGCTCCCAATATCTTTGCCCAGACAACTCAACTTTTGGGGCAAACAAGACTTTCATTTAGAGAGAATGATTTGCGTATATTAAATTTACCCAGATGTCAACAACCTCCCATTGGGGCAATCAGACTTAGAGCAATTAGAGGATCTGCTGAACTCAATACCCTCGTGGTGAGGTATGGGAATAATGTTACCGAACGCTTGCCAGTGAGATCTAGGTTGAATGAAGGCAGAGAGACAAATTGGATTAATTTGCGTGGAACTCGTCGCTGCCTTACAGGCATTGCAATTGTAGGCAATACTACAAACTTCAATGTTCAAACAATTATTCGATTTTTCGGCAGATAATGAGGGCGCGATCTTCACCTGATATTTATTAAAAGTGTTTAAATCCTTGCCTAGCATAGCTTCCATCAAAGTAATTCAGGAATTAAGATCTAAATTAGCTAACTCCAGAATGCTTACACAGCAAGGGTTTATCAAGTCGAGCTCGCACCCGATAATGACCTAAAGAGATTTAGAAATTCTTCTATGGCTCTATCCTCCTATAAATTAAACCTATACAAGATTTAATTTATGACAAATAACAATCCCAATCAAGAAAATAACGGTCGTAAAATTAATCTCACGAATGAACTCGCAAGGGAGCGAAATCGTGCAGCAGCAGAGCGTACTCTTATGGCATGGATTCGCACCAGCTTATCTCTCATAACCTTTGGATTTGGAATTGACAAAATATTGTCTGCTCTGCAAAAGACCAGACTGGAGGGAAGCTCAACCCTCAATGTTACTACAAGATTGGTGGGGATAAGTTTTATTTTGTTAGGAATTGGAGCTTTGACAGCAGCAGTTATAGAACATCGAAAGTCTCTAAAAATGCTCGTCAGAGATGATTATACTTATAGTCCACCTCATTCTGTTGGTCTGACAACAGCGATATCTTTAATTTCCATTGGAGTATTCGCCTTTTTTGTTGTCATCTTAGGAACAGTTTAAAACATATGTATATATGTATGAATGTAAATATAGAGAATGAATTGGAATTGAATATAGAGTTGAATTTTATCTCAGTTTTACTTAAGAAAATCAAGCTATAACTGATGATTTAGCAACCATTTCAATGAAAGTTTACTAAAGTAACCTTAATGATTTATATTTGATTTTAGCAATACGGAGGGTTAATCCTGTAAGTTTGCTAATAGCAAAGCATAAGTATTAAATTATCTAATATCTAAAGCTAAAACCACCTGATACAAGTAAATCAATACAAAGGGTATATAAATGGCAACGGATAAACCAAACGTTCTTATTATTTGGGGAGATGACATCGGTCAGTCTAACCTTAGTTGTTATAGTCACGGTCTAATGGGTTATAAAACCCCCAACATCGATCGTATTGCCAAAGAAGGTATGCTATTTACCGATTATTACGGCGAGCAAAGCTGTACGGCTGGGCGATCGTCCTTCATCATGGGTCAATGCACCTTGCGTACTGGCTTGAGTAAGGTGGGAATGCCTGGAGCTACCTTGGGGATGCGCGCTGAAGATCCTACCATTGCCGAATTATTGAAACCGATGGGCTATGCCACTGGTCAATTTGGCAAAAATCACCTAGGCGATAAAGATGAAATGCTACCCACCATGCATGGGTTCGATGAGTTTTTCGGCAATCTCTATCACCTGAATGCTGAAGAGGAACCAGAACTAAGAGATTATCCTCCCGCCGCCGACTTTCCTAACTACAGGAAAAATTTCGGGCCCCGTGGTGTGCTGCATTGCCATGCCAATCCAGACGGAACCCAAACGATTGTTGACACTGGTGCGCTGACGAAAAAGCGGATGGAAACCATTGATGATGAAGTTCTCGTCAAAGCCAAGGATTTCATCGATCGCCAAGTGAAAGCAGGTGTACCTTTCTTTGCTTGGGTCAACGCCACCCATATGCATTTCCGCACCCACCCCAAGCCTGAAAGTATCGGTCAGTCTGGTCGCTGGCAGTCGGAATACCACGACGTAATGATCGATCACGACAAGTTCGTGGGCGAGTTGCTAGATTATATTGATGCCCTCGGCATTACCGACAACACGATCGTGCAATATTCGACCGATAACGGTCCCCACAGAAACTCTTGGCCTGATGCGGGCAATACTCCATTTCGGAGTGAAAAGAATACGAACTGGGAGGGAGCTTTCCGCATTCCCGCTCTGTTGCGCTGGCCTGGAGTAATTGCACCAGGTAGCATCTCTAATGAGATTGTTAGTCACATGGATATGTTGCCAACTATAGTTGCGGCGGCGGGCGATCCTGACATTAAAGAAAAACTGCTTAAGGGGCATCAAGCAGGCAATAAGACCTTCAAGGTGCATCTTGACGGCTACAACCTAGTGCCTTACCTGAAGGGCGAAGTGAAGAAAAGCCCACGAATTGAGTTCTTTTACTTCAGTGATGATGGCGACCTAATGGCGTTGCGTTATGACAACTGGAAGACAGTTTTCATGGAACAGCGCGAAAGAGGTACATGTCAGATCTGGGCAGAACCCTTTACCGTATTGCGGGTTCCGAAGTTATTTAACCTGCGTACCGATCCCTATGAGTATGCCGATATCACCTCTAATAGCTATTGGGATTGGATGTTCGATCATATTCCGTTGGTGTTGGCGGCTCAGCCCATTGTTGGCCAATTCTTATCCACCTTCCTAGAGTTTCCCCCTCGCCAGAAGGCCGCTAGCTTCACGGTTGATCAAGTGATGGATAAGATCATGGCAGGTATTAATAGCCACTAGAGGTTGCCCTGTTTAGTCGTTAATTATAATTATTTAATGAAAGGTATCTATCAGCAATGGCAGATACCTTTCTCTTTAACTGAAGTCAAGTATTATAAATCGATCTGCTTAAATCTAGAAATTTGTATGGCTAAAATCCTCGATTTCCTCAAGAAGGAATTCTTAGAAGTACTTCCCGCAGTAATTTTCTTCTTTATTGCCTTTCATTTGCTTGCACTCACAGAATCTCTGATCTTGAGTGAGCATGGAGTTCCTGCTTCAACTATGGCACTGGTTTCTGTCAGCGCTCTTATAGTCGGAAAGGCAATTTTGATCGCTGATAAGCTTCCATTTATTAACCGATTTCCCGACAAACCCCTTATTTACAATATTGCTTGGAAGACATTTATTTATCTACTGATTGCTTTTTTGTTTCGGTATCTAGAGGCACTCATCCCAAAGCTATTAAAACATCAAAGTTGGACTCTTGCTCACCAGAATATTCAATCTGAGATAGTTTGGCAGCACTTTTTTGTGGTTCAAATTTGGCTCTTGGTACTTCTATTTGTCTACTCAATTGGAATGGAAATCGTGAAGGTAATCGGAAAACCCAAGATATTAGAGATGCTTTTTGGTGCTTAGCTAATCTCATCAAACTCCATTAGACTTCTGTAATATCGTTCTCTTACTTATTAGAGGCGATGTAATATTTTTCTAGTCAGTCGTATGAATCGTTCCTCACGTTTCAGTTACTATCGACTGCCATTTAAGTTATATTCATTCGAGAAACTAACCGAGAGATAAGTAAATATGTTTTTTACCCGCCACCTATCAAAGATGCTCTTAGTCATGGGATTGGCTACTTCTGGCGCATTTATCTTTGCGATCGCGCCTAAGTGGGCGATCGTGAACCTATTAAGACTCCCTGTTAGCGAAAACTTCACATCGAGCTATTTCGATCAAGGTCACTATTTCTTCTATTACCATTGGGGTTTAATGGTCGGCTTTATGGGCGTAGTGATGGTGGTTTCAGCGTTCAAAAAATCCTGGCAACAACCAGCAGTATTCTTCTCCTTTGCAGAGAAATTCTGGTTTGTCCTGCTCTATGTGTTCTCCCGTGGGTTTGCCAATGAAAACACCCACGGCTTCTTTCCAGTTTTGATCGTGGATTCCATCGTTTCGGTATGGACGATTGGCTACTGGATCGAACAACGATCCATGTTCCCCGATCCAGAAAAGACTTCCTGAATCAGTTGCTGGCAGACCGTTTAGGGGGTGTGCTATTGCTTACGCCACTCTTGCTCCTGTGGGCAAAGTCACCATTGAAGCCAACCCGGCTAATAGCTGCCGCGAAATGCTGGACTGGGTTGGCTGCAACTGGATATCTGGTATCCCTCCCATGAGTTCAAAAGCTCGTCGAAGGGTGCGATCGCCCCAGATATTCGGTTGAGGAGAATTTTCCATGTTCTGGGCGCTTATGCCCCATTTCCATCCACCCAAAATGCCAGCAACCAAATGGTTCGCTATATTGGTCACGATCTTGTTGCTACTCGGGTCGGTTAAAAACTGTTTGTTGAGCCACGGTGCCTTACGCCATTGCACGATCAACCAAGCTAGGGATATTAAGTCGTGAGCGACCACTGAAGGAGAAGTGATGACCACCCCCTGTGTTGGTGCGATCACATGACCAAAATCTGGCCCGAAAGTAGCCAGAACCTTGTCTGCTGCTGTAACGACAAGACGTTGCTTTTGCAAAAGACTGGGAACGGTGTTAGCCTCGGCGGTTTTTTCTTGGATGCTTTTGGCGGCATGATGATATTCCAAGCGGGAGTCATAGCGCATGTAGCCAACCACAGACTTTAGTCCGAGGGTATTTCCCATCAGGGCGTGGCGGCTACAGCGTGGCATTGACACGATGTGATCTACTTCCTGAAGCACGTTAGGCATCATGATACCCCTCTCCCAGTGAGAGCCAGGAGCGGGCATTTCTTCATAGAAGCTTTCCCAGCCTGCTTCCTCAAAAAAAGCCCACTCTGCCCCAGCTTCTAAAACGATATTCAACAGTCCTGCACTCTTAGCCAGACTGCGGGTACTGCCTTTACAACCCTCAGGACCTTGGTGGAGATGCCCAACCCCGCTCATGTCACCCACCACAACCCGGCCCGCACCTTTTTCCTTAAGCAAACGGATCATGCTTGCCAAAGCGAGGGGGCTAGTGGTCGATGGGTAAGGCTTGCCTGAGTTAATCACTGGTTTAATAAATACGGTGTCACCGGGCTGGAGCCAGTCAAGGTTATCTACGGCAAATACGGCATCGGGGATAGCTTGATCCATGTCTTGGGACGAGGGCTTTCGCACCAAGGGAGCCAAACTCACGCTGGAACTGAGATTCATCAAATTTTGCATAAAATTGCGTCTTTAAATGACTATTCAATTGACACACTCCCACCGATAAATCGGGGGATTCTAAACCTCACGATTTAGATTTTCTGCTTCTACACCTCTTTACTAGGACTCAACCCATGTCTCATCCCCCGCCAGACCGATTCCACAGACATTTTCAGATACTCTATGCCCTAGAGCGATACTTGTATATACCGTTTGCGCTGTTCACTATACTCTTAAAGTATGTACGTTTGAGTCAAGGTATCCGTAAGTTATGCGTTACAGCTATTATACCACGATTGACTGCCATTCACCGCCCGATAAATCGGGTGTCCTCTGGCAGAAGAAAGATAGAAGAATAGCTTATTTAATTTCTTTCATCTACTATCCGCATACATGGGATTAAGTTACTTACAGTTTAAGAATTCAGAAAATCACATTTTTTGAAATATTTAGCCATTAAAAGTGAAGTATTTTATGTGTTTGGTGATTGACAAATACCTGAAGATTCTAAAAGTAGTGTTGCCCTCTGATGACGTTAAAAGGATTTGTTTCGGGTCAACTTTTGTGGCAGTTCGCTATCTGCTATGCTTGGCTGGAAACTGACCTACTACTAATCGCTCAGTCCCGAAACGGTTTTCCAAATCTTTGGCAAGGATTCCAAAAACATAAATTTCTAGGATAAACCCTCATGATAACCATCACAAATTTCACCCGCCGTAAATTTCTCAGGAGAACCCTTATGACAACCGCCGCTATTGCTTCGCTTGATGCATTGAAAGCCGTCGCCGCAACTTCAGGTAAACGGGTATTCACCATCCTGCATACCAACGACATGCACTCTAACTTGATTGGCTTATCACCCTTCACCGACTACACGCCAATGAGTCTGAATGATGATGTCACCAGAGGAGGCTATTCGCGGCTGGGAACGTTGATTGCCCAGAGGAAAAAAGAACTTGGTCAATTGGGAGCAGTATTGGTGCTAGATGCGGGTGACTTTAGCATGGGTACGGCTGTGGCAGCGGCAACACGGGAACTGGGGGCAGAACTCCAACTGATGTCGCGGATGGGCTACGATGCCACCACCTTTGGTAATCATGAGTTTGATCTGGGACCCGATGGATTGGGTAGTGCGATCGCCAAAGCTGCTGCGGCTGGATTTGTTCCCTCTGTGGTGGCTTCTAACACTAATCTCAGTGCCGATGAACCTCGATTAGCTATGCTCAAGCAGTTAGCGGCGAAAAACATTCTGCGTCCCTATCAGGTGATTGAGCGCAGTGGTTTACGCTTCGGCATTATCGGCATAATTGGCTACGACGCTTTTAAGTATGCCACCGATCCTGGGGGTGTTACCTTCGACGACCCGATCGCTACGGCTCAAAAGACTGCCGAACTATTACGCGATCGCGAAAAAGTAGATGTGGTGATTGTGCTGAGTCACGGCGGTGCGATCAAAGCTAAAGATGGGAATTCTTATGTGGGCGAAGATGTCAACTTGCTCAAGGCAGTTCCAGATATAGACATCGTGATTGGCGGACATACCCACACCGCCCTCACCAAACCACTACTAGTAGAAGGTAGACCTGCGGTACAAACAGGCAAATATGGAGAAAGTCTCGGCGAGTTAGTGATAAGCCTAGAAGGTGGGAAAGTCAAGGTCGAGTCCTATCGTTTAATTCCCGTAGATAACACGGTGATGGGCGATCGCACCATCCAGCAAGAAGTAGATCGCTTCCTGAAGGAATCCAGCCAGATTGTATTTGCGTCGCGTGGCTACAGCGTGACACAGCCCTTGGCAGTGGTTTCCGAAGATTGGCCGATGAACTATAAAGATATTGAGTCAGGTACGCCACTCGCAAACATGGTCACCGATGCGTTTCGCAAAGCTACGGGAGCCGATATTGCCTGCACGGCGAATGGTACGATTCGGGCTGCTTTAATCAAAGGCAATTCAGGAATTCAAACTGTTTACGATGTGTTCTCTCTTGCACCCTTGGGCAGCGGCATTGTCGATCCCACGGCAGGTAGTGCCATGGTGCAGGCTTACTTTACGGGTCGCGAACTCAAGAATATGCTGGAGTTTTTCTTGATTGATGACCCTAACCATCCCGGTGAATATTTCCCAAGGGTATCGGGGATGCGCTTATTCTACGATCCATCCCGCCCCAAGTTTGCTCAAATCACAGCGATCGAATTTGGCGATTTAGACAGGGGCTATAATCCAATCGATCTTTCCGAAAGTGACTCCAGGCTATACAGTTTCACCTGTAGTCTCTATGTTGGAGTCATTATTGCCGCATTGCCTAGACTCAGCAAAGGCGCAGTACAACTGGTTCCCCAAAAGGCAGATGGCACACCAATCAAGACTCGGACGGATGCGGTGGTTGACCCCCAAGAATCTTCTGGCCCCTACGTTATCCATGGTAGCGGTGGCTCAATGGAAACCGACAGTGCCGTTACCAGTGCCGCCCAGAAGGAAGTGAAAGAGTGGCAAGCGATCATGGATTATCTGATCAGCCTGCCCAACAAAAACAAAGATGGCATCTCAATCCTAGAGAAGGACGATCGCATTAGAGAAGTTCGTGCGATCGCAGTTTAGTATCCCTAATTGCGTTGCTATTTAACCACTGTCCCAATTCCCCCAAAAACAAAGCTAGGTATAAAATCTTAAGTGAAATCGACAATGAAACCAGAGAATAATGTCCGAGATCTCGATCGCCAATTCGATAGGTATGCATAAGTAAACTGAAAATAGAAAGGGTCGCAGGACGCAGCGCCGCATTGGGTTTTAGTTTTTTTGTTCTCAAAAAGTGTTTACTTTTCTTTGACCTAGCTACTTACTGCATCACCTAAGCGATCCTGATGATGGTTTGCGATCACCATCAACCGAGCGCACACCTACCCTGACCTGCTCCTTCCCATTGACTCAGAACAGGAAAGTCTCTTAAATGCGATCGACGGTAAACGTACACTCAACGAGATTATCCAGATTGTCACAGGAGGAGCAAATGAGAAGCGATCGCTAAAATTCTTCAAGCGTCTCTGGCAATACGACCAAATTGTATTCGATGCTTGTCGAGAGTAAAATTCTCGTCCCATCATTCTAGAAATTCACTATCAGATTAATCAACAAAAGATTCACAATGTCTCAATCAAGACATAGGCGATCTCTTAGTCTGTACATTTCATTTTGAGGTAGTCCTAAAAAGGAAAGGATCTTTGTAAAGCTATTAGAGTAAAGGTTTCATCGAATACAGAAAAATCATGAGCTTTGTAGCATCTTACCAGTGCTGAATCTTAGATGTTTTTATGCAATAGTAAATCCATGGATTCCATTCTGAAACGGGGGTCTGTATATCCTTTCCTTTTTAGGACTACCCATTTTGAGACTGATTCGTTATAATATTAGCGATAACTTTGCTATAGAGGGTCAAATATATGACTAGTCGTGAGCAGCTTATTAAAGAACTTACAGAAGTCCCAGATGATTTAGTCCAAGAGGTATTAGACTTTTTACATCGGGTTAAGATAACACGTATTCATCATCCTCTAGCTAAATTTGCAGGTATTTTGAGTGATACCGAGGCGGCTGATTTGCAGAACGTAATTAGAGATAATTGCCGTCAGGTAGAAGTAAATGAGTGGTGAAATTGCGCTAGACACTTCTGTTGCGGTAGGTTTTTTGAATGGCGATCCTGAAGTTGTCTCAAGGGTTTTGGCATTGCCAGAAATATTTTTGTCGGCTATTGTGGTAGGAGAGTTATTGTTTGGTGCTGAGAACTCTAATCGCTCGTTAGAAAATTTACCCCGCTATTTAGAGTTTATAGAGGCTTGTATAGTTGTTCCGATTGTTGACACACTCCCACCGATAAATCGGGGGATTCTAAACCTCACGATTTAGATTTTCTGCTTCTACACCTCTTAACTAGGACTCAACCCATGTCTCATCCCCCGCCAGACCG
>VYKS01000442.1_pt1 | contig 15191 bp, 15 predicted proteins | sample 5114511 | NCBI WGS metagenome assembly VYKS01 (sample SAMN12291795, study PRJNA351875) | freshwater metagenome | isolation source: freshwater lake | place: USA: Michigan, Gull Lake | collected 2011-07-05 | reverse complement strand
CTGCAGCGCTGGCCGAAACGCCGCGGCGATGCACAGGCCGCCTAGCACACCGAATAGAACTGCCCGGTGACGGAGCAGCAGCTCAAGGTTCGGCTCGGCCACCGCAATCCCGTAAAGCGCGGAGAGGCGCGATGCACCCAGTACACCGGCAAGCGGTAGCAGGTGAATGACCCCGACGACGAATAGGCAGACTGAAAGGACACGGCCCATGCGCGCGAACCAAGTGAGGGAAGACAGAAGAGGATTGCATCGGCATAACGCCGAGTTCTGCTGCAAAGGCTGTAATAAAATAGCTGTGAACGGAGGAGCGCGTAGCGCTCTCCGTTCACAGCGTACCTTCCATGCCTTTGACTGCAGCAACGTTCGTTAGGTTGCATCCGCGCCGATCCAGCTGCCGAACGACTCCGGAGCCGCCTGTGCATAGTGGACAAACTGCATGGTCGCCAGCGCGTAGAGGGCGTGTGTCGCATGTCCAGCCCAATGAGACTCGAAAGCAAATCGCCACTCCCAGACGACATCATTGGGATACATGTCGCCCCGTTCGTGCTCGTGATCCTCACCGCGGCGTACGTCGGCATAGATGTCCGCAGAATCATCGCCGAGCGATCCATATACCGGCTTTTCTTCGTCGGCGTCGTATGGATCGAACATTATCTGGTAGAAGTTCCATCGATCGAAGGCGCGTCCGAAGTCGTCATACATTCGCTTCCAGTCTTCGTAGGCGCGGTGTTCTGGATTCGTGCTGTCGGTGTCTGGCTCAATGGCGGGTAAGGCCAACCCAGCCGCATACAGTTCAACCAAAAGTGCGTGCACGCGCGTCAACCATTCCGATGGTGCGAGTGTGTGACGAGACTCGACATGCGCACAATACGCTCGAGCGGCAGTGCGAAACCGAGCGGCCGTGGATGTCTTCAGATGGTTCATCGGTACGTTGAATTGTGCAACCTAACGCTGCGCTCTGCTGCAGCGACTCCTAACAAATAGCCGTGAACGCAGGCGCGCCAGCGCCGCAGTTACACGGCGCACCGCATCGTCGCTGTCGGCAGCAGCGGAACGTTAGGTGTCGCCGCCACGCGCACCGCGATCACGCGACGCGCTCGTCGACCCGTGTGGGTTCGGCTGCGATGCCCAACCAACGTCACGCCACATCGCCACTCCGGCGACGCGACAGCAACGTGAGACTGCTCACCAGACCGAAGACGCAGGTCAGCCGAGCCACTAGGAGGGACACGCGAAGGACGTACCAGGAGAGGCTCTCCCCAGGCGAGATTCGCGCGTCCAGCCAGTACAGCAGGAACAGCGCGGCGCCCCAGCGCCCCAGTCGTCGCAGTGGCGCATGACCGGACTGCGCTTGCGCCCACCACAGCAAGCCGACCGCCCATACGATGTTCCCCCAGTCGAAGATGACCCGGTCGAGCAAGCGCAGCAAATCCATATGCCTGTTGCGGTCTTGAAGATTCGAGAGTGATTGAGCCCGCCGACTCGATTCGCACGACTGGTCAGTTCGTACTGACCGTGAGAGCAAAGGCCGGGGAGCGTCAGTTCGCCTGAATTTGAAACGGAAGTACTTCAGCTGCACCTAACGCCTTACGTTCTGCTGCAGCGCATCATACAAAGTGCGGCCGGACGGGCGACGTGCGCCAGCACGGCGACCGCCTGGCGCACACCGCATCGCGCTGACAGCAGCAACGTTTCGTTAGACGCCGGGAGCGCGATCACTGGCACGTCTCGTCCCCGCGCTTCGCTTCGGAAGGCCGGGCGTATCGCATGAGCCCAACCGCCAGGTCCTGGTGGCACACCGCATTATCGGGGTAGAGAAAGTTGGCGATGCGCCACCGACCATCGAGGTGGCGCATCGCCAACGTCACGTGCTCCCGCTTTGCTTCGAAGCCCTCGCGGGAGAAGCGCACGCGGACCGTGTCGCCGACGCGCGTCATGTCCTCGAAGCGGAAGGGGCCGACCTCATCCTGCGCGCCCGTAAACGGATCCCAATTCAGGTAGCCGACCCCGTTCGGATCGCTCATGTCGCGCACAAGCAGGGTAGCCAGCTCGGGAGTGAACCAGTCGCGAGCGCGCCTCGCGTCATCGACGGAGAACCCGTCGTGTCCGTGCTCGGCGAGGCGTTGCGTCGCGATACCGATCGCCGCGCTGTCGAGGCGCGAGGTCGTCATTTCCTCGGCAGTCCGCGCGACCTCTGAACTCGAGCCACACGCCACGATTCCGCCAAGCAGCAGACTCGCCGCCAGGAATCGAAGAGCGTTCGCGCCGGGGAAATGCACAAGAGACATTTGGTTAGTTCTGGGTGCGTCTAACGCCTTACGTTCTGCTGCAGCGCATCCAACAGAATGCGGCGGGACGGGCGACGTGCGCTAGCACGGCGACCGCCTGCCGCACATCGCACCGCGCTGACAGCAGCAGCGTTTCGTTAGACCATGCCGCTCCACACTCGCAGATGTTCTGGGGCGCGGCCGTTCCTAGCCGTCTAGGCGATTACCAGCGCGGATGTTGATCCCAGGCGAGCGGCTTCGCAGTCTTTAAGAAGGCCCATGCGATCGTCGCGGTGCCTGCGCCGATGACTGCAAACAGACCGGCCGTTGGCAACTCTGGCAGGATGAGCCGTGCCCCAGCTGCTACGATGAGCGCGCTGAACGCCACGCGCACAGAGTCTCTCGCTCGGGAAGCATCCCGAGTACGCCGAGTCCGCGCGAGCAGGATGGCGAGCCATACGGCCATGCCACACCCAACTCCGAGCCAAACAGCAGCGCCCATGAGTAGAACGGGACTCCCCGTTGCAAACGTGCTAAACACGCTAGTGAGGACTCCAACCGCGCACGCTCCAAGGAGCAGTCTGTGCATACGACATTCTCCGAACAAAGGGTTGCCCTGCGGCCGAGTTTCTCTTCCGAGCGCGCGCGTAGTTTTCCAGCAATGGTCTAACGCCTTACGTTCTGCTGCAGCGCATCATACAAAGTGCGGCCGGACGGGCGCCGTGCGCCAGCACGGCGTCCGCCTGCCGCACACCGCCTCGCGCTGCCAGCAGCAACGTTCCGTTCTGCTGCTACGCGAGTAACTCGCTAATCGCGCTCGTACCAGTAGGCCTCGAGAGCGGAATATGCATTCCAGAACACCGCCAGCCAGATCGCTTTGGTCGGCCCTACTGCAAAGACACCCGCCAGATACGCCGCGACCACACCGAACTGGACTAGGCCGGTAACCCAACGACCCTGTGCCATCTGCGCCGCGCCCGGACAGAAAGCGCTGAGCAGCGCATGCTGTACCGCGGTTTCCCGCCGTGAATCCGGAGGGGCTGCAACGATATCAGCGGGCTCGCGCGCGGCGTCGAGGCCACCAACATCGGCGGACAGCTGGAGGTACTGACCACGCGTCGATTCATCAGGCGACTCGCGAGCCTCACTCGTACTTACATGCATGCGCGGGGTCGTCGGGAGATGACAGTCGAGAACACGTTCGCAGTCAATTGGGTGTTGGCGCTGAAGCAGGTCACCATCTGGACAGCAGAACGCGGAGCTCTGCAGCAGCGCCCCCAAAAATGCGCGCGCAGCGCGCCCACCGCTGCGCGCTGCCTGCAGCAGCGCTGTGTTAAGCGGCCGTGCGTTGCTCCACGCGTGCCCGGAGGAACTCGGGGGCGAAATCCGCCCCGTTGGGCCAGGCCACGGTATGGACGTCCGAGTCGATATACACTTGCGCAAACAGCGCAGGATCGCGAAGCGGGCCAAAGACCACCCCATCGAGCTCGTCCGCAAGATCGATCTCGCCTTCGGCATCATCACTAAACCTTATCCAGAGCCTGTAGGCGCCGGTCGGACGGACGTCGGTTACATGCAACATGAGCCCTCCTCTATTCCAAAGGCGCGATCAACAGAAGCGGCTCGCGCGCTCGCGCCCGCTCCCAGTTGGCCATCAGTTCGTCGCGATGCAAATCCAGCCACTCCAGCACCAGCACCAAGGCCCGCCGGGGGAATCGGCCCGTCACCACACCATCCCGTATACCCACTGTCACCTCGTACTCGCCGTAGGTCGCGTGAAAGTGCGGCGGATCGTGATCACGATACAGAATGGCGATAGCGATTCCGAGAAAGCGGCAGATGACCGGCATAAACGAGAATCTATTGGGATTTCGCCTTGTCCGCTTAACGCCCATTAGCCTGCAGGAAACTCTTGCAAGGCGGCCGCTATATGGCAATTCCCTGCAAGATAGCGAAATCGTACAGTCGCTCGCCGCGTTCCACAAGTGACTTCAACACAACGCCTTAGAACGACCTGCCGCCGGTGCGGGCGCCGCTGTTCTCTTGCAAGCGCTGCAAGAGAACACGAATTCGCCGAGAGGCGCGCGCAGAGTGAGCCCCCCACTCCGCGCGCCACCCCCCTACCGATGCATCAAATACTCCAGCACATCGAACCGCGTCACGATCCCCTGCACCACACCGTCCTTGCGCATCAGCACCGCACGGTTCGACTTCGACAACAGCTTCGCCACACTCTCCACCGGCTGGTCGCTGTCCACCGTCGGAAACGGTTGGTCCATCACATCACCCACGCTCTTGTCGAGCGTCTTGGGATCAGCCAGTGACTGCGACGTGAGCTGGCTCTCCGCCACGCTCCCCACGCTCATCGCGCCGTCCATTACCGGCACCTGACTCACGTTGTGCAACGCCATGAGACGGATGGCTTGCCGCACCGTGGCGCCCGGCGTCACACTCACAATGGCCGGCGCACTCGCGTCCTTGTTCCCCAGCACGCTCTCGATGCTCGTGTGCGGCGAATCGAGCAGCTGATTCTCCCGCATCCATTCGTCGTTGAACACCTTGCTGAGATACCGCTCGCCTGTGTCGCACAAGAACGTCACCACCAACGCGTCCGGATCATCGAGACGACGCGCCACCGTGAGCGCGGCGTGCGCAATCATGCCGGCACTGCCGCCCACAAAAATGCCCTCTTCACGCGTGAGCCGGCGCGCCATCGTGAACGCGTCCTTGTCGCTCACGGAGATGAACTCGTCCACCATGTTCATATCGAGCGTGGCCGGCACACAGTCCTGCCCCACCCCTTCCACCTTGTACGGCGCGCCGGTGGGATGTCCTTCCCCCTTTGTGCGCCACAGCTCCGCCAGCACACTCCCCTGCGGGTCGGCGGCGATGACCTTGATGGTGGGGTTCTTGCGCTTGAGATAGCGCGCCACGCCCGTGATCGTGCCGCCCGTGCCGGCGCCCGCCACGAAATGCGTAATGCGCCCCTCCGTCTGCTCCCACAGCTCCGGGCCCGTCGTGGCCACGTGCGCCGCCGGGTTGGCCGGGTTCTCGAACTGCCCCGCCAGCACCGCGCCCGGCGTCTCTCGCACGATGCGCTTGGCCATCTGCACGTAATTCTGCGGATGATCGGGAGGAACCGCCGTAGGCGTAATGATCACTTCGGCACCGAACGCTTTGAGCAGACGCACCTTCTCCTGGCTCATCTTGTCCGGCATCGTGAAAATGCACTTGTACCCCTTGAGCGCCGCCGCAATCGCAAGCCCGACGCCCGTATTGCCGCTCGTCGCTTCCACGATCGTCCCGCCGGGCTTGAGCGTTCCCGCCGCCTCGTGCGCTTCGATCATGGGCGTCCCGATGCGGTCCTTCACGCTGCCGCCTGGATTGAAAAAATCCGCCTTCCCATACACCGGCGTGCGGATACCACGCGCCACGCGCGCCAGACGAATGAGCGGCGTCCACCCTATGGTATCGAGGACGCTGTCATAGGGGCGGCGGTGCCGCACGTGTTCCTGCTGAGTAAGGTCGACCGGGGCCGTCACGTCACTGGGGAGAGAGGGGGGCATCACCACGCATACGCGTGTAACTGCGAAAGAGAATCACCCGCCGGCACGGTGCCCGGCGGAAGTCGGAAGTGCACAGGATACAGCAGCGCGACCGGAACGGGCGTATCACCACGACGCGCAGGACGGAACGACAGCATCCGTGCACCCGCCAACGCGGCCGCATCAAACTCGCGGTGACCTGATGACTCCACAATCCGTGTACTGTCGGTCACCACACGACCATCGGCATCCACGAACAGCCGCAGCGTCACATTCCCTTGCACCCGCTGCAAATACAACGACACGGGATACCGGAATGGCACCTCCGCGTTGAGCAGGCGGGGACGCTCATCCGGCATCGACGACGCCGATGTCCCCCCAAACCAACCGGACCCCTGACGCACCGACCGTGTTCGCTCGGAACAGCCAAGTACGATGAGGGGAATCAGTAGGAACGGTACCAGCGTCTCCTTCCGACCCACGAGCATTCTGGAATGTACACCGCAGACCCAGCACGGACACACCTCGCATAACTCGGTCTGGCAGGCATCTTTCCTCGTCAGCTCCCAGTCTCCTTGCCCCCTTCGCGCCACCCCATGCGATTGCCGTTCCTCGCGCTGCTGCGCCCGTCCCGCACGACCGCACCGCGCAGTCTCCTGCTTGCTCCTCTCGTGCTTGGTATCGCCGTGCTCGGCGGGTGCAGGTCGTCCGACGCCAGCGCCCCGAACTCCGCGCCTGCCTTTATCCGCGCGCAAACGGGTGACCTGCAAACGGCCGCCGCCGGCGCCTCGCTCCCCACCGCGCTCAGCGTGCTGGTGACCGACAAAGACAACAAGCCGGTCTCCGGACGACGGGTGGACTGGGACGTGGGTGCCGGCGCCGGCAGCGTATCGCCCAGCTCCAGCACCACCGATTCCCGCGGACTGGCCACCACCTCGTGGACCGTAGGCACAAGCGCCGGCGTCGCTCGCGTGAACGCCCAAATCAACGGCCTCAACCCCGTGGCCTTCAGCGCGACCGTACTGCCCGGGCCCGCCGCGGTGCTCGTCGCGTCACCAGACGCCGCGTTTTTGGGACTGGGTGACACGCTGCGCGTCCGCGCATCGCTCCGTGATCAGTTCGGTAATGATATAGTTGGGCAGGCAATCACTTTCGCGTCGCTCGATCCCGCCGCCAGCGTCAACAGCGACGGCCTCGTCACCGCCGTCGCACTCGGAACGGCCCGCATCGTCCTCGGCGCTTCTGGACGCGCCGACACCGTCCCCGTGACGGTCGCCGCCGTCGGCAGCGCCCCCTGCGGCCCAACCGCCCCACGCCGCCTGCTGGCCCTCGGCGAAGTCATCAACCCAGTCGCCGGCACCAATAACCTTACTGCCTGCATCGAAGCCCCCGCCGGCGCCACGAGCGCGGAGTACGCGCTCGCGCTCATTTCCACTGCCACGTCGTTCGGCAGCACCACCGTAGCCGACGTGACGGGCATCGGGACCAGTGGCCCCCGCACCGCCGCGCTCGTCGAACCGCTGCCGGCGTCGGCCACGATTCCCATTGGGGGAGGGCGCACCTTCAGCACTGCGCTCACGCCGGTCGAACGTTTCGAACAACGGCTGCGCGCCACCGAAACGCGCGAGCTCACGCCGCTCGTCGACGAGGCGCGCGACTGGCTGCCGGTCACGCGCCAGCGCGCCTCGCTCACCACGGTGAATGTCGGCGACGACATCCGACTCAACGCCAACGCGAATCTCGCCTGCTCGAGCCCCGAAACGCGCACCGGACGCGTGGCGGCCGTCGGGACACGCGCGCTGGTCGTGGCAGACAAGGAGAATCCCTCGGGCGGCTACACCGATGCCGAGTACGCGAGCATCGCGGCGACCTTCGATACGCTCGTGTTCCCCATGGATACGGCGGCGTTCGGCGCACCCTCGAACATCTCGCAGTACGGCAGGATCATTCTGTTCTACACTCGGGCGGTGAACGCGCTCACACCGGCCAACACCGCGTTCACCATTGGCGGCTTCTTCTTTGCGCGCGATCTGTATCCCAAAGCGGCACGCAACGGGCTCCCCGCCTGCGCCGCGTCCAACGAGCAGGAAATGTTCTATCTGCTCGTGCCCGATCCCGACGGCGCGGTGAACAGCAACCGACGCGCCAAAGACGCCGTCACGAGACTCAATCTCGCCACCATCGCGCACGAGCTGCAACATCTCATCAATGCGTCGCGGCGCATCTATGTGAACAACGCGGCCAGCGCCACGGAACAGGTGTGGCTCGACGAAGGCTTGTCACACATCGCCGAGGAGCTGCTCTACTTCCGCGTGAGCAATTACACGTCGCGGCAGAATCTCGTGCTGAGTGACGTGAACGGCGTACGCGCAGAACAGTTCTCCAACTTCGCGTCACAGAACTTTTCGCGCTTCTACAGCTTCCTCATTGCGCCGGAAACCAACTCCCCGTACGCCCCCAACGATTCGCTCGCCACGCGCGGGGCAATCTGGAGCTTCTTGCGCTTCGCCGCCGCGCGACAGGGCGCCGACGGGGAAGCCACCTTCCTGCGTCAGCTGGTGAACTCCACGGCGACCGGTGTGAGCAACTTGCAACAGGTGCTGTCGGGCGGCGCATTCGCGGACTATCTGCGCGACTGGGCCGTTGCCAACATCGCCGACGATTTTTCTGTCGCCACGACGCAGGGGCTTGGCGCGCTGTATACCAACCCCGCGTGGAGCTTCCGCAGCGTCTTTCCGGGGCTGCGCATTGGCGGCGGCAACGCGTTGGGCGTGTATCCCATTGCCGCGCGGTCACTCATCAGCAACGCACCGCAGCGCATTACGCTCGCCGGCGGCACCAGCAGCTACATCCGCTTCAGTGTCCCGCCCGGTCAGCGGGCCCTGCTCACCGTGTCGAGCAACGGCGCGCTCCCGCCAAGTACGTTGCGCTACGGGATCGTGCGGTTGCGCTGACCCGCACCCAGGATCAGCGGGGCTTGAGCCGCATCTCGTACAGCTTGGGCCACAGCTTCCCCGTCAGGTGAATCTTGTCCGTGGCGGGATTGTAGGCGATGCCGTTGAGGACATCTTCCCTGCCCGTGCGATCGAGCCGTGGCAAGATGCCGCTCAGATCAATCCATCCTGTCACGTTCCCCGTGGCGGGATCGATGCGCGCAATGGAATCTTTCTGCCATACGTTGGCCCAGATTTCACCCTTCACCCACTCCAGCTCATTGAGCTGCGCCACCTGGTTGCCCCCGTCGGTCACCGTCACGGCCTTCTGTGCTGCGAACGTCGTGGGATCGCGGTAAATGAGCGTATTGCTGCCGTTGCTCATGATGAGCGACGTGCCATCGGTAGTCAGTCCCCACCCTTCGCCGTCGTAGGAAAACTCGCCGGTACGCTTGAACGTCTTCCAGTCGTACGTGAACGCTTTGCCGCTCTGCCACGTGAGCTGATATAGGGTCTCGCCCAGAATGACGATGCCTTCGCCGAAGTGCGGCTCTTCGAGATCCTGCTGTCGCAGCACGCGCCCCGACGCGAGCATCACCTCGCGGATGTTCGACTTGCCCACCGTCCCCGTGCTTTCGAACAGGCGACCGTCGTGCCAGAGCAGCCCCTGCGTAAAGGCCGCCGTGTCGTGCGGATACTCCGCCACCACGTCGAAAGTGTAGCCCGGCGTGCGTGGCCCGGCTGGGACCACTGTGGTGCTGTCGGCATCGGCAACGGCGGGCTGTTCACCGTCGCGGCAAGCGCCAAAGGCACCGGCGGTCCCCACGAGCCCCAACGTACAGAGCGCGATCATGGCGGCCGAAGCCCGCGTGTGGCGAAGCGAAGTGAAAATGGACATGGGCGTGGGCAACGGGGTTACGTGGAGAGCCACTCGCGCAGCGCTGTGAGCAGCGCCACGAGATCCTTCAGCTGATGATTCGCATTGAGCCCACTCGGACTCGGCAACGCCCACAACGCACTCCCAGCCAATGTGTCCGGCTGCAACCCCAACGGTGCCTTGGCACGGCCAAACGCGGTGCGATACGCGCCAATGCCCAGGAACGCCACGACGCGCGGCTGATACTGCTGCACCACGCGCGTGAGCCGCTGGCCGCCTTCGAGGTACTCGTCGGGCGACAGCTCCGACGCCGCGTTGGTCGTGCGGTGCACCACGTTGGTGATGCCATACCCCAACGGCAGGAGTTCGTGCTCTTCCCATGGCTTGAGTTGCCGCGGCGTAAACCCCGCCCCGTGCAACGCCGGCCAGAAGCGGTTACCCGGACGACCAAAGTGATGCCCGATCGCGGCGGTATACAAGCCGGGGTTGATGCCGCAAAACAGCACGCGGAGGCCCGGGGCCACCAGATCGGGCACCGTCTTGTGCACGGCCGCAGCAAGCTCCGCCTTGGTGGGCTTTGGCGGGATCGTCATCACGACGACTTCGCACCCTGCTTGAGCGCGGCGAGCGTGGTCAGTGCCTCGAGCGGTGTCATGCTGTCGGTGTCGAGCGCCGACACCGCCGCCTTGAGACGTGTGGCCGCGTCGTCGAGCGGTGCGCTCGGCGCTTCACCGAAAAATCCGAGCTGATCGCTCTGCCGCTGATGCTTCATGCGCGGTCCGCGTCGCGTGGTGCTTGCCGGCGCCTGCATGCCGTCGGCGGTCAGGCGCGCCGCCATCTGCTCCCCTTCCCCTTCGAGCAGCGCCAGCACTTCCTTGGCGCGCGTAATGACTGCCGGTGGCAGCCCCGCCAATCGCCCAACCTCGATGCCGTACGAGCGGTCGGCACCGCCCGGAATGAGCTTGTGCAGAAACAGCACGTGATCGCCCACGTCGCGCACCGCGACGGTGAAGTTCTTCACACCGCCCAGTTCGTTCTCGAGCTGCGTGAGTTCGTGGTAGTGCGTGGCGAAGACGGTTTTGCAGCCGATGGCATCGTGCAGATGCTCACTCACACTCCACGCAATCGACACGCCATCGTACGTACTCGTGCCGCGACCGATCTCGTCGAGTAGCACCAGTGACCGGCGCGTGGCCGTATGCAGAATGGCGCTCGTCTCGCTCATCTCCACCATGAAGGTGGATTGCCCGCGCACGAGGTTGTCGCTCGCGCCCACGCGCGTGAACAACCGATCGACCAGCGGCAGTCGTGCCCGACGTGCCGGCACATACGCCCCTACCTGCGCGAGCAGTTGAATGAGCCCCACCTGACGCAGAATGGTGCTCTTGCCGGCCATGTTGGGGCCGGTGAGTACCATCAGCTGCGCCTCCTCGGTGAGCAGCAAGTCATTCGGAATGAACTTCTCGCGCGCCATCATGCGCTCGACCACCGGATGACGACCGGCCACGATGTCGAGATCATACCCGTCGTGCAGTTCGGGGCGCACGTATTGCTCACGCTCGGCGACGTCGGCAAAGCTCGCCAATACGTCGATCGTCGCCACACGACGCGCCACCACTTGCCATCGCGCAATGGCGGCACCCGCTTCACGACGCAACACCTCGAACAGCTCACGCTCGCGTGTTTCAATCCGATCGGCGGCGCTGAGAACTTTCTCCTCGTATTCCTTGAGCGCCGGCGTCACATAGCGTTCGGCACCGGTGAGCGTTTGCCGGCGCTGATAGTCGTCGGGCACCAAGTGACGGTTGGCGTTGGAGATTTCGAGGAAATATCCGAACACCTTGTTGTAACCCACCTTGAGCGACGTGATCCCGGTGCGCGCGCGCTCCTGTTGCTGAATGGTGGCAATGGCATCCTTTCCACCATCACGGAGCGTACGCAGCGCGTCGAGTTCGGTGTCCACACCGGCCGCAATCGTATCTTCGTCGCCGATCATGAGCGGCGGCCGCGTCACGAGCATATGCGTCAATCGCGCAGCACAGTCAGCGCCGTCGTCCCAGTCGTGCAGCATGGCGCGTAGTTCGCCACCCTGCGCGCCACCCTGACTGGCGTGCGCCAGCACATCCGATACCGCCTTGGCCACCTGCGGCAGTCGCGCGAGCGAATCACCCAGCGCGCGCAGTTCTCGCGGCGTGGCACGCCCTGCGGCGGCCTTGCTGGCCAGTCGCTCCACATCGCGCACGCCATCGAGCGCGTCGCGCAACGCGGTGCGCCCCACCGCATCACGCACGAGCACCGTGACCGCATCGAGACGGCGCTCGATGGCATCGCGCTCGAGCAACGGGGCCAGCAACCACGAGCGCAACAATCGCTGCCCCATGGGCGTGGTCGTGCGGTCGAGCACCGACAACAGCGTTCCCGCCACTTCCCCACCGCGCAGCGACTCCACCAGCTCGAGATTGCGCCGCGTCATGTCGTCGAGCGGCATGATGCCACCGGGGCGCTCGACGATGGGTCGCGCCAAATGCGGCAAGCCGCCCGGCTGCAGCTCACGCAAATAGCGCAGCAGCGCTCCCGCCGCACCAATCGCCGCACTGTCATCGGTGCCCAGGCCGAAGCCCTCGAGACTGCGTACATCGAACTGCCGCGTCAGTTCATCCCCCGCCAGCTGCGCGTCGAACTCCCACCCTTCGCGCTCCGTTACGAGCACGTTGTCCACCCCCTGCACCGCAGCGTCCACCTCCGGCCACGACGCGGTGCGCACCAGCAGCAGTTCGCGTGGCGCCAATCGCGCCAACACCGCCGGTGCATCGGCCGCCGTCACCACGAACAAGCGCAGTTCGCCGGTAGACAGGTCGGCCGCGGCCACGCCGATCTGATCACGCGCGCCATCGCGTGCGGTGTCCCGCCCCATGGCCACCGCACACACATAGTTCGCGCGCGCGCCGTCGAGCAGATCGTCGGCGAACACCGCACCCGGTGTGATCGTCTCCACCACTTCGCGCTTGACGATCCCCTTGGCGAGCTTCGGGTCTTCTACCTGCTCGCAGATCGCCACGCGGTGCCCCTGCCCCACCAATCGCCGCAGATACTCCGCAGCCGCCTTGACCGGAATACCCGCCAAGGGCACCTCGGCGGCACCGCCGTTGTTGCGCGACGTCAACGTGAGCCCGATCGCGCGCGAAGCCACTTCCGCGTCCTCGTAAAACATCTCGTAAAAGTCACCCATCCGGAAAAACAGAATCGCATCCTGATGACGCGCCTTGATCTCCCGGTACTGTTGCATCAACGGAGTGGCACTTCCACTCACTTCGCAATCTCCGCGACGAAGCCGACCTGTCCCCGCTTCTTCAACATGGCGAGCGCGGCATTCGCCGCCGCCCGCGTTTCGTAATAGCCGGCGCGCACACGAAACGGCTTCTCCTCACCATCAACGCGCGCGTCGATTCCGCGTGACACCAGTCGCTTGGCCAACTGTTCCGCTTGGGCATGGGTGTCGTACGCCGCCAACTGGACGCTGTACGTTCCCTTGGATGCAGCAGCCGATGGCGTGGCGGTGGACTTCGCCGTCGACGCTGCCGCCGGAGCGACCGCTGCCGGGGCGACCGCTGCCGGAGCGACCGCCGCTGGAGCGACCGCCGCTGGAGCGACCGCCGCACGCCCCTTGAGGTCATCGGACGCCTTCGCGATGAGCGCCTTGTCTACCGTCGCACACTGGCGGCCGAGCTCTTCGGCCTGCAAGCGCAACTCCCCTTCGGGAAGTCCGGTGGCCGATACCTCGACGAGCGTAACGCAGGCGCGCGGCAGATCACGCTGCACCAGGTAGCTCTTGGCAATCCACAACTGGCTGCGCGCCGTACCAGCGCCTCCGGGATATTCGCGCACTACACGCGAAAAATACGTGCGCGCGTCCACGGGATGTCCGCGCAGCATCTCCAACTCGCCAAGACGCACCAACGCGTCGCCTCCACGCGGTGACAATGGCACCTCGATGATCAGCCGTTTCCAATCGCGTTCGGCATCTCCCACCCGTTCCGCCAGTGCCGCACGCCAGAACAGCGCTTCGCCCAAGTCATTCGCGTTCGACGCAACACCCACCAGTGAGTCGAGCACGTTCCGCGCATCGGAGCCGTTGCCATTGTCCACGAGCGCGCGCGCACGACTGATGGCGCGATCCATCGCTGCCGACACAGCGGGGGCGGCCTGGGCCTGCGCATCGCCAGCGCCGGCAATGCTCACCGCCGCCAACGCCGCACCGAGCACCGCGCACCGCGACGCCCGCTGAACGACGCGACGCATCACGCCGCCTTCCGGGTGCGCGTGGCGCACAACGCCAACACCAGCGACATCACGAGTTGCTCCTCGTTCGACACGCGCGTGTCCTTGAGCGCCATGTCCGTTTCCAGTAGCAGCTGCAACGCCCGTTGACAGGCGTCGGCACTCCACTGGTCCGTCACTTTCGTCCATGCCGATGCTGCTTCGCCCCACGGACGACCGGGATACCCGCCGGTCTCCTTGAGAAACGCAAAGAACTCCTGCGGCAAACGGCTGGTGGGAATGCCCGCATCACGACGTGCACGACCGAAGCTCAGGGCAAACGCCTGCGTGCTCAGCATCATCACCACCTGGACCGCAGTCACCTTCGGCTGCGCCAGCACGTGTGCCACCAGGTTCGTCGCCGTGGCGGCATCGTGACGCGCCACGGCGTCGAGCAAGTCGGTCACCGTTTCACCACGGCGCACGCCGACCACCGCCGATACCGCGTCGATATCCACCAAGGGCCGCGCGACGTTCGCCGCATCGTGCGCGCCGAGCACATAGCTCGCACACTTGTCGATCTCCGCGGCGAGCAGGTGCAGATCGTTCCCCACCGCCTGCTGCAGCAGCTGGGCCGCATCCTCGGCGATACCCACCTGCAGCACCGTGCTCGCGTGGTGCGCAATCCACTTGCGAATGCGCTCGGGCGTGAGCGGGGCGAAGTCGAGCGACATCGAGGCGTTGCACAGCGCCGTATCGGGCTTGGTACCGGCGGGACTGTGCAGCAGTAGCAGGGTGTCCGATGCCGGATGCTGGAGATAGCGATCGAGTTGCACGCGCGCGGCTTTCCTGAGCGTGGTGACGTCACGCAACACCACGGCGCGCCGTTCGGCGAGCATGGGTGGTGTCGTCAGCAGACTCGCGAGCACTTCGGCATCGAGGTCTGCCGCGCGACGTTGCTCAAGATTGAAATCGCGAGTCCCCTCGTCGATCGCGGCGGCGAGCAGATCACGCAGCGCGGCGTCCTTCAGGAAATCGTCGTCCCCGTGCAGGTAATACACTGGCGCAAACTGCTGCGATTGAATCGCCGCCTGGACGACGCGGAGCGGGGAGGCTTCCTTGGCGGGGGCCGCAGTGGACGTCGGAGGCATCCTGAAAAATGGGTGCTCCGGGAATACAGGGGAATGGCGTCGGCGACACCAGTTCCCCCGCCGACGGTCAGCGCAATTCGGCGAAGCGGTATTCGGCGTTCACAAACCCTGCGGGCGCATCTTCCACCACCATGGCGGCCGACCAGACGGGATTTCCCGTC
>VYKS01000457.1_pt1 | contig 15400 bp, 12 predicted proteins | sample 5114511 | NCBI WGS metagenome assembly VYKS01 (sample SAMN12291795, study PRJNA351875) | freshwater metagenome | isolation source: freshwater lake | place: USA: Michigan, Gull Lake | collected 2011-07-05 | reverse complement strand
GGCCGCGCGGGCGTGCGCGCCGGCATGACCATCCCCGAGGCGCGCGCCCGCTGCGCCGAGCTCGATGTGCGGCCGTGGGACGATCATGCGCTGCGCGACGCGATGCTCGCCGCCACGACGGCGTTGCTGGGCGCGAGCCCGCAGGTCACCCCCGCCGCTGGCACGCCCGGAATGTGGTGGGTGGGGGCCACCGGCTTCGAGGCGCTGGGGGGCGAAGCACAGCTCGTGCACACGCTGCTCGCCATTGCGCGGCAGTGGCACCCCGGCGCGCGCGTTGCCATTGCCGACAGTTGTGTGGCCGCGCGCGCCGCGACCTGGGCGCCGGTCCCCGATCACACCGCGCGCGCGCAGACCAAGGCGTTGCCGCGCCATGCCACCATCATCCCGCCCGGTGGGTGCGCGCGCTATCTCGCCCCTGCCCCACTGGGGCTCGTGCCCATGGACAATGAGTTGCGTGACGCGCTGCAAATGCTGGGACTGCGCACCGTGGGCGCGCTCGCGACGCTCGACGCCGGCGATGTGGAGCAACGCTGGGGCAATACCGGGCTCGTGGCATGGCGCCTCGCACGCGGCGACGACCCGCGTCGTCCGGGGCTCGTACGCGTGGAAGCCGCGCGCAGTGCGAGCGTGGAGCTGCCGAGTGCGGTGGACAGTGCGGAGCCCGTGCTGTTCGTGTTGCGCGCGCAGCTGCAACGGCTGCTGCACGAATGTGTGCGCGATGGACGCGCCGCTGCCGCCGTGGCCATCACGCTCGTGCTCGATGCCGGACGGCAGTATCCCATCGAGGCAATCGGCAGTGAGATGCGCGGGCATGTGCACGTCCCCGACACGAGTGACGACGCCACGCACGATATCCCACGAAATATCTCACCCGCCGCGACAACACCGGCGCATCACGACGCACCACCGGAACTCCGGCGCGTGAACAAAGCCGCCGCGTCACTGCTGGGCATACCGCAACGCACCATTACGCGTGAAGTGCGTCCCGCGCGTCCGCTCGCGCGTCTCGAGCCGCTCTTCGATCAGTGTCGCGCGCTGCTCGAGCGCTGGAATATTCCGGCCCCCATCATTGGGGTGACCGTCAGCATTCCGGCCACCGCACCACTCGCCGCCGACCAAGGCGACTTGCTCGTGCCGTCGTGGCGTGATGCCGCCATGAACGCCGAAGCGGTACTCGCCCGGTTGCGCGCCACACTCGACCCCGACAACCGCGGCGATGTGGTGGTCCATCCGGAAGCGCACGATACGCATCGCCCCGAAAACACCGGCACGTGGGCCAACGCCGACGCCATCACGCTGGCGGCGGCGCCCATCCCGGCAGCGCCCAGCCCGGCGGCGCCCACTCCGGCCATGCTCACCGCGAGTGCAACACCGGAAGCCGTGCTGCGGCTGCTCGCGGCGCCGGAACCGATAGACGTAGAAGCCCCGCACGGCGCGCCGGGCGCCGTCTGGTGGCGCGGACGCCGTCTCGATGTCGCCACGGCGCACGGCCCCGAACGCCTCAGCGGCGACTGGTGGCGCGGTGATGCCTACGCGCGCGACTACTGGCGCTGCACCGCCGATCACGACGGCGAATTATTGCTGTACCAAACCGAAGATGGCTGGTTCGTGCAGGGGTGGTACGACTGAGCGTGGCGGGCGGTTCACCTGCGCCCCTGCCGTCCAAAAGCCTGCCATCTGCAGTCTCGGCGGGATGCGGCGGGATCGCGCCGAGACCGCAGACGGCAGAAACTACAGACCGCAGGCGCGCAGAAACCGCCGCTCGCCTTACCCAAACCGCCCCGCTACATAGTCAGCCGTGCGCGCATCGCGCGCCGCTTCAAACAGCTGCGGCGTGACCCCGAACTCCACCAGCTCGCCCAGGAGCATGAAGCCGGAATGCGTAGACACGCGCTGCGCCTGCTGCATGTTGTGCGTCACCACGATGATCGCCCGCTCGCTGGCCAACCGCAGCATGAGCGCCTCAATGTGCTCGGTGGCCACCGGGTCCAGCGCCGAACAGGGCTCGTCCATGAGCAACACCGCCGGGCGCGTGGCCAAGGCCCGCGCAATGCACAACCGCTGCTGCTGCTCCGGCGACAGGCGCAACGCCGACGTGTGTAACCGGTCCTTCAGCGCCTCCCACAGCCCCACGGCCTGCAGCACCTCTTCCACCAACACCGTAGCATCACTGCGCGACAGCGCACCATGCAACCGCGGGCCGTATGTAAGATTCTCCGCCACGCTCAACGGGAACGGATTGGGGCGCTGAAACACCATCCCCACCAAACGCCGCAGCTCCTGCACCGGCAGCTGCGCCCCAAACACGTCCTGTCCCGCCACCTGCACCTGCCCTTGCACCCGCACGCCGGGCACCAGGTCATTCAACCGATTGATGCACCGCAACAAGGTGCTCTTGCCGCACCCCGACGGACCAATCAGCGCCGTGATGGTGCGATCGGGAATATCGACCGACACGCTGGCCAACGCCTGAAATGTGCCGTAGTGCAAGTACAGATCGCGCACCGCCACCACCGTTGGTAGCACCGGTGCATCCGCCGCCGGCAACACATCGCGACTGACCCGCCGAGCTCCGCCCTGCTCTTCAAACACTGGCATCGCTGTCGTCATGATCATCTCAGCCAAATTGGCCCGCAAGGTAGGCGCGCGTTTTTGGGTGCGACGCCACGTTGAACAGATCGGGGGTAGGCGCCGTTTCGATGTGCTCGCCCATCAGAAAAAAGCTCGTGGTATCACACACCCGTTCAGCCTGGCGCATGGTGTTGGTCACCAGCACGAACGTGATCCGCTCCTTGAGCGTACGCATCGTCTCTTCAATGCGCGCCGTGGAGATCGGGTCCAGCGCCGAGCACGGCTCGTCGAGCAACACCACCCCCGGGTCGAGCGCCAGGGTGCGCGCCAGACACAGCCGCTGCTGTTGCCCGCCGGACAATTGCATGCCCGACAACGACAGACGGGACGATACCTCGTCCCACATATGCACCGCGCGCAACGATCGCTCCACGATATGATCGAGCGCGTCTTTCTCCCGCACGCCGGCAATGCGTGGTCCGTAGGCCACGTTGTCGTAGATGCTCCGCGGCAGCGGTTGCGGTGTGGCAAACACGATCCCCATCCGGCGCCGCAGGCGAGCCAGTCTGTGCGCATCCACTGTCACGCCATCGCCGAGAATGGCGTCGTCATCCAGCGTGATGCGCCCCTCCGCGGTGGCGCCATCGAGTTCCACACTCATGCGGTTGAGCGTGCGCAAGAATGAGGTCTTTCCGCTTCCCGCCGGGCCGATGATGCCGTGAATACTGCCCGGCGCAATACGCAGCGACATGGGCTGCAACGCCACATGGGCGCCGTAGCGGATCGTGAGATCCGTAACGGCGAGCGCGCCTGCACCCGGCGGGGCCTGCACCGCGCCGGTCACCGATACCGCCGCGTCACGCGGTGCATCAGGCTGTACGCCATGACATTGAGCAACAGAATCGTCACCACCAGCACCGCGGCCGTGCCGTAGGCCTTTTCGTCGGAGATGCCTTCCATGGTGAGCGTGTAAAAGTGCACACTCATGGTGCGGGTGGATGAGAACAGCGACGTAGGCATGTCCAGCGCCACGCCCGCCGTAAAGATCACTGCGGCCGTTTCGCTAATCGCACGCCCCACACCCAGCACCACACCGGTGGCCACACCGGGTGCGGCCACCGGCAAGACGACTGTGCGAATGGCGTCCCACTTGCTCGCGCCCAATGACTGTGCCACGTGCCGGAACTCCCGCGGCACGGCGCGTAACGCCTCTTCGGCCGTGCGAATAATCGTCGGCAGAATCATGGCGCCCAACGTAAGGCCACCCGACAGAATGGACCACCCCAATCCCAGCGTGGTGACGAAAAACGCAAACCCAAACAGGCCGAAGATGATGGACGGCACTCCGGCCAGACTTTCGGTGCCACTGCGGATGATGCGCGACACCCGTCCTTCGGCCGTGTACTCGGCGAGATAGATCGCCGCTCCCAATCCCACCGGTGTCGCCAGCAACACCCCGGCGGCCGTGACATACAGCGTGCCCACGATCATGGGCCAGATGCCGCCCTCGGCACCCGATCGACTGGGCGCGGTGCTGAGAAACTCCCACGTGACCTGCGACAGACCACGCTGCATGACAAACACGATGATCAAGACCAGCACCGCCAGCGTCAGCAGCGTGGCCGACCACAACGCCACGGTCGCCACGCGCTGCACGCGCAACGCGCGACCGGTGGACGGTGTCGTAGAACCGCGGGAGTCACGGACCGCATCCGAAAACGTCGGCGAGGTTGCGCGCGAAATCGTCGGCACCGTCATGCGTGCCCCGCGCGTCGCGCGCGTCCGGCGAGGGCATTCAAGCCGAGCGTGACGACGAAGAGCACGATGCCGGTGGCAAAGAGCGCCTGCTCATGCTCCCCGGAGGCGTATCCCATCTCGAGCGCGATGTTGGCGGTGAGGGTTCGCACCGGGTCGAGCAGCGAGCCCGGAATGAGCACGCTATTGCCCGCCACCATGATGACCGCCATGGTTTCTCCCACGGCACGCCCCATGCCGAGGATCACGCCCGCCACAATTCCCGCGCGTGCTGCCGGCAACACCACGCCAACAATGGTCTGCCACTGCGTGGCTCCCAGCGCGTACGACCCATCGCGATAGGCGCGCGGCACCGCCTCGATGGCATCAATGCTGATGCCGATGATGGTGGGCAGCACCATGATGGCTAACAGAATGGCGGCGGCCAACGCCGAGTATCCGCTGCCGCCCAGCCATGACTGCCCGCGAATGAACGGCACCAGCAACTCCATGCCGATGAAACCGTACACCACCGACGGGATACCGGCGAGCAACTCGATCATGGGTTTGAGCAAGCGGCGCCATTTCTTGGACGCCAGTTCCGCCAGTGTCACCGCACACGCCAATCCCAGCGGGACGCCCATGAGCAATGCGCCCACCGTCACCATGGCCGAGCCGGCGATCATGGGGAGCAAGCCGAACTGCCCCTTGGTGGGCGCCCATGTGGCCCCGGCAATCATGTTGAGTACGCCGTGGTTCACCAGCACCGGCAGCCCTTCACGCGCAATGAACAGCGCAATCAGCGCCAGCGTCCCCACGGCACTCATGGCACTGAGCAACAGGATGCGCTCTATCAGCTTGTCTCGCATGTGATGCTCAGGGCGTCAGCGAAACAGGGGCCAACCCTTCATCGCGGGCAATCTGCTGCCCGCGCGGCGACAACACGAAATCGAGAAACCGTCGTGCTGCGCCCGTGACTTCACCACGCGACACAAACAGAAACGGCCGTTGCAATCGGTACTGTCCGCTGGCAATCGTGCCTTCCGAGGGCATCACCCCCTCGATCGCCAACGCCCGCACGCGATCGTCCACCTGGCTGAACGTCACATAGCCAATGGCCTGAGGATCGTCCGCCACCATTTTGCGTAGGCCGCCTGAGTATGCGGTGACCAACGCGCGGACGTCGATGGACTGCCCATCGGTCAGCACCAGATGTTCGAAGGCATCGCGGGTACCTGAGCCTTCTTCCCGCGTAATCACCGTAATGGGTGCGTCCGCCCCGCCCAAGGCACGCCACGAACGGATCTGTCCGGTATAGATTGCGCGCAATTGCGCCAACGACAGTGCGGGCAGCGGGTTCGTGGCATGAACAATGACAGCAATGCCATCACGCGCCACCGTCACGACCCGCAATTCCTCGGCTTCTTGTGTATCCAACGCCCGAGAACTCATACCCAGCTGTGCGGTTCCTTCTCGGGCCGCGCGAATGCCGGCGGTGGACCCGCCCGCTTGCACCGTAACGTGCTCGCGCCCACCGGCATCGGCATAGACCTCCGCCCATCGTTCCGCAAACGGTTGCACCGACGTGGATCCAGCCAGGACAACCGTCGTGGCCGACGGCGATCGGGAATTGTTGCGGGAGCACGCTGCTAGCCCTGCAACCAGGACAGCGAGAGAGAAATGCCGCGCACTGAAACGCATGCCCTAGCATACGAGACAAATCGCTGTCGGCGGCACACCCAACGTCACGAATGAGTCACGGACCATTCCCTTCACACCGAACGAATGCCCTGCCTGTATCCCGACCATCTGCCCAGCTCGCCCCCGCGTCACCGTCCGCGACAGCATCCGCGCCTTGGCATACGCTGACGACAGAGGCCACCATCATTACGCTGCACAGCAGTGTGCAGAACGGCCGTAGCTTAACCGAGGTGGCACGCCGACGCGCTGAGTACGGTGACAATGCGCTCGTCGCCGCCACCAAGCGCGGGCCCCTGCGCATGCTGCTGGCGCAGTTCACCGACGTCATGGTCCTGGTACTGCTTGCCGCCGCCGCGGTCACCGTTGTGGTGGGAAGCCCTGAAGACATCATTGCCATTCTCGCGATCGTTGCGCTCAACGCGACACGTGGCTTTGTGCAGGAGTACCGCGCCGACAACGCCATGACCGCCCGCGGCGCAATGGCGACAGCAACCGCGCGCGTGCGTCGGAACGGCGCCGAGCAGACGGTGCCCCCACCAGAGCTGGTCCCCGGCGACATCGTGCTGCTCGAGGCTGGCACCGTCGTGCCCACCGATCTGCGCTTGTTGGACGTCGCCCAACTGAATGTGGACGAAGCCGCGCTCACCGGCGAATCGCTACCGGTGCACAAATCGATCACGCCCCAGACAGATCCGCAGGCGTCGTTGGGCGACCGGCGCGCGATGGTGTACGAAGGCACCAACATCGCCAGCGGTCGCGGAGTTGGGGGTGATCGTCGCCACCGGCATGCACACGGAGTTGGGGCGCATTGCCACGTTGCTCACGGAGAACCCACGAGTGCGCACGCCGCTGCAGCAGCGCATGGCGAAACTCGGTCAATGGTTGGCCGTCACCGTGCTCGTCGTGTGCGTGGCCATCTTTGTGGCGGGACTCATTCGCGGGGAACCTTTCGCGATGATGTTCATGACTGCGGTCAGCCTCGCCGTAGCGGCTATTCCGGAAGCGCTGCCGGCGGTCGTAACCGTATCCCTCGCCCTTGGCGCGCGGCGCATGGTGCAACAGCACGCCCTCGTGCGCCGGCTGCCGGCCGTGGAAACGCTGGGGTCCGTGACGTACATCTGCACGGATAAGGCTGGCACCCCGACCGAGAACCGCATGCGGGTAAATGCGGTGCGCACCGCGACAAACAAACCGGGCGAGCGTCTGGCGCATGGCGTGCCGCTGCCGGACGCGCCCCGGACGCTTGCCGAAGCGTTCACCCTCTGCACCGACGTGCAACAGTCGGACGACGGCACGCCGACGGGTGACCCCACCGAAACGGCGCTGGTACGATGGGCCGCCGAGCAGGGAGTGGATGCGCCGACGTTGCGTGGGAAATGGCCGCGCGTGGGTGAAGTGGCCTTCTCATCCGAACGGGCGCGCATGACCACTGTCCACCGCATCATGGCTGGTGCCTACCGCGTCGCGTGCACGAAGGGGCACCAGAACGTGTCGTTCCGGCGCGCACTCGCATGTGGCACCTCGGCGCGTTGGTCACGATCAATGCCGCAGACGCGCTGGCCCACGCCACGGCCATGGTGGCGAGCGGTCTGCGCGTATTGGCCATTGCAATGAATCGTGATGAGCAAACCGACACGGCACTCATTGCAAACGCTCGAAGAACAACAAGTGCTGCTCGCGCTCGTGGCATTGCTGGACCCTCCGCGACCGGAAGCCCGCGGCGCCCTCGCGACCTGTCATGCCGCCGGCATTCGCGTGGTGATGATCACCGGTGACCATCCAGGCCCCGCGCGGGCGATCGCATCGCGCTTGGGGTTCGTTGCCGGCGATGCCGATGATGAGGACGTGCTGACCGGAGCGGCGCTGCAGGCGCTCGATGATCCGGCGCTGCAGGCACGTGTGGAGCACGCCCGGGTGTATGCACGCGTAACGCCCGAGGACAAAATGCGCATCGTGACCGCGTTGCAGGCACGTGAGGAATACGTCGCCATGACCGGCGACGGTGCGAACGACGCCCCCGCGATCAAGCGAGCCACTATCGAGATGCCATGGGGCGTGGCGGGACCGACGTGGCGCGCGAAGCCTCCGACACGGTGTTGATGGACGATAACGTTGCGACGATTGTGCTCGCCGTGCGTGAAGGACGGCGCATTTACGACAACATTCGACGGATTGTGCGCATTGTGCTGTCCACCAGCGCCGGTGAGATCTGCACACTATTCGCGGCACCGTTGTTGGGGCTGCCGCTGCCGTTGCTCCCCATTCACGTCTTGTGGATGAACCTGATTCCCGATGGCCTCCCTCGACTGACGTTGTCGGCTGAACCGGCTGAGGCGGACATCATGTAGCGTCCGCCACGGCCGCCGCAGGAGAGCATCGTATCCCACGGCCTCTGGCAGCACGCGGTGCGGGTAGCATTGCTGAGGGCCGCGCTTGCGCTGGGGACCCAGGCCTGGGCGCTGAACACGGGACATGGGCATTGGCAAACCATGACCTTTGCCGTCCTCACGGTTTCGCAACGTGCATACATCTCGGCCATCCGCTCCGAACGTACGTCGCAGTTTCGCCTTGGCCTCACGAGCAATCCGTGGCTGTTGCTGGCCGTCGCGTCTTCACTGGGGCTCCAGCTGGCCATCATTGTACGTACCAATCCTGAATACGGTGTTCCGCACGGCGCCGCTGTCTTTCGGCGAGCTGCTACATTGTTTGCTGGCATCCTCCGTGGTGTTTGTGGCGGTGGAACAGGAAAACTCCTCAACCGTCGGTTCTGCCTGCAGGCCGATACGAGTTCCCAACGTTCATGACTCGCATCACTCTCACACGAGGACCGATGGCGCGGCGTTCGCTGCTCACCCCTCGCGCCCTCCTGATGCTGAGCCTCGCGGTGCTGGTTGGTGGCGCGTGTCGTCGAGCCACCGCGGAAAGTGCCGCCGCAGTATCGGCGGGAGCGGCGGCCAACGCCACCATACTGATTTCTCTCGACGGCTTTCGTGCCGACTACATCACGCGCCCCGCTGCGGTGCGGTTGCGTGAACTCGCCGCGCGCGGCACACGCGCCGAACGGCTCATTCCCGCATTTCCCAGCAAGACGTTCCCGAATCACTACACCATCGTGACCGGGCTGTACCCGGAGCATCACGGCATCGTAGCCAACACGATGCGTGACGAACGCATCGGGACTACGTTCACCATCGGCGATACGCTGATTGCGCGTGACCCGCGCTGGTGGGGCGGAGAGCCCATTTGGAATACCGCCGAACGCCAGGGGGTGCGTACCGCCGCCTTCTTCTGGCCCGGCAGCGACTACGCCATCAACAATCGGTATCCCACGTATTACACGCCGTACGATGGCCGCATTCCCAATCGCGTACGTGTGAAACGCGTGCTCGACTGGCTCTCCATGCCCGTAGTCAGGGCGCCGCGCTTCGTCACCCTCTACTTCAGCACTACCGACGACGTGGGGCACAAGCACGGTCCCGCAACAGCACAGGTGGACACCGCCATCGCGCACGTCGATTCGCTCATCGGGGCACTCGTCGATGGACTCGCCCTGCGCGGCCTTACCGATCGCGTCAACCTCGTCGTCGTCTCAGACCACGGCATGACCGAGGTAGACAGCACACGCGTCATTCGCCTCGACGAACATGTATCGCTCGCCGACATCGAGGTCGTCGACTGGATGCCCGTGACTGCGGTAACGCCCAAACCCGGCAAACTGGCGACCGTCTACGACGCGCTGCGCCGGGTGCCGCACCTGCAGGTCTTTCACAAGGACAGCGTGCCCGCACGCTTTCACTATCGCGCGCATCCGCGCATAACGCCGCTCGTGCTGCTCGCCGACGAAGGATGGACCATTTCCAGCGCCGAGCGCCTGCGCCAATCCGGGCCGCCGGTGGGCGGCACCCACGGGTACGACAATGCACTCCCCAGCATGGGGGCGCTCTTCATGGCCGCCGGCCCGGACATTCAGCGCGGCCGCGTCATTGGTCCCGTGGCCAACGTGCACGTGTACCCGTTGCTCGCGCACTTGCTCGGCGTGCGACCGGCAGCGTCGGATGGATCGCTGGATTCACTGCGTGCAGTGTTGGTTCGGTAACTTCGGCTGTTTGGTCCGGCGCTTTACCCGCGACGTATCGAGCCCGTGAACCAACGGACCAATCAACCCCCGACCCGCTAGCGCGGCGTGATCGTCTCCGACTCCGTCGTCGCCAACGGCTTCCCTTCGTAGTCGGAGATCAGCACCCACACCGTGCGTGACCGCTTCGAATACAACAAGCGCACCGTTACATCACGCGGGTTCTGCTTGAAGGCAAAGTGAAAGTGAAAGCTCGTATCGAGCGCCTCACGAATCACCCCTTCCTTGAACCGGCCGTAGAACTCCTGCACCCGCGTACAGGGCGCAATTTCGGTAAAGAACTGCTTGCCGATGGCGTCTTCCTTGCGTAACGACGCCAGCTTCGACTCCACCGCGTTGTAATTCAGAATGCGCCCGCTCGCATCGAGCTGGATCATGCCGTAAGGCAATCGATCCAGTTCATCCGTGTTCATGGTATCGACGGCCTCGAGGACTTCGTCGATCTGCTGCGTGTAGCGGTTGGGCATCGGACAGGCCGGGGACAAACAGAGAGTATCCATGAAGCATAACGACCCGGACGCGTTCAGCGGCGGCGAGTGAGGCGGTCGGCGCCACATTTGGCGCCTGGTCCTGTTTTCGGTGTATATTCGGTCCATGCAGTACGCCGAACTTCACACACATTCCGCCCTGTCCCTGCTGGACGGGGCGTCGTTGCCGGAATCGCTCGCCGAGTGCGCAGCGCAGCTGGGATACACCGCGCTGGCGCTCACCGATCATGACGAAATGGGAGGTGTGGTGCGCTTCGGCACCGCGTGTGAAGCGCTCGACCTTGGCGGCATTCTGGGCGCCGAACTCACCGTGCGTATGCCACAGCTCGCCGGCCGCGGCGGGGAACGTGCCACGCATCTCGTGCTCCTCGCCGAAACGCGCGAAGGCTACCGCAATATTGCCTCGCTCGTCACGCGCGCCCGCATGGACAGTGAGCGCGGCCGGGCGAGTGTGCCGTGGGCGCTCGTCACGCGACACGTGGAAGGGGTCACCGCACTCAGCGGGTGTCCGCGCGGCTGGATCCCGCAACTGCTCGCCGAAGGACACCCCGATCAGGCGTGGACGGCGGCCACCGAGCTGCGCGATGTGTTCGGTGATCACTTGGCGATCGAGTGCTGGGATCATCGCCTCCCCGAAGAACGCGCGCTGGTGCAGCAGCTGCAGCCGCTGGCGCACAAACTCGGCGTGCCGTGGGTGGTCACCAACAACGTGCACTACGCCACCCCCGAGCAGCGTATCGTGCACGACGTGTTGCACACGTTGCGACACGAGCGCACCCTCGACACCATGGGCACGCGCCTCAAGCCCAACGCCGAGTGGGCGCTCAAACCCCTCAAGCGCATCTATCAGCGCTGGCGCGGTGCCGAGGAGGGCATTCGTGCGTCGGTCGCCATTGCCGAGCGCTGCGCCTTTCGTTTGCAGCAGCTCAAGCCCAGCATGCCGGCGTTTCCGTTGCCGCCCGGCATTACCGCGCAGGAGTATCTCGCGCGACTCGTCGAGCAGGGCGCCTACGAGCGTTGGGGCGACGCGCGTACTGCCAAGCACGAGCGCCAGCTCGCGCACGAACTGGGGATGATCCGCAAGCTCGACCTGGCCGGTTTTTTTCTCATCGTCTGGGACATCGTGCGTTTCGCGCGGCGCGAGGGCATTCTCTGCCAGGGACGCGGCTCGGCGGCCAACTCTGCGGTCTGCTATTGCTTGGGCATCACCGCCGTCGATCCCATTCGCATGGAGCTGCTCTTCGAACGGTTCTTGAGCGAAGAGCGCAAGGAACCGCCCGACATCGACATCGACTTCGCGCATCGTGATCGCGAGCGGGTGTTGCAGTACGTGTACAACCGCTACGGACGCGAACACGCGGCCATGGTGTGCGAACAGATCACCTGGCGCGGGCGCAGTGCCGTGCGTGATGCCGCGCGCGTGCTGGGCTTCAGCACGCAGCAGGCCGACATGCTTGCCGCCCTCAGCGATCGCTTCAGCGCCAGGAGCACCGCAGATGCGCTGCGTGTCGCGCCACCCAAGGAGACCGTCGCGACGTCGCCAACGCGACTCACCTCGTCCGATCGCCCCAAGCCCAAAGCCAGCTACGAGCCGCACGGCTCCCCCAACGCGCAACGCACACCCAAGGGCATCACCGAACGGGACGCCACGTGGGCGCAACTCATCGATCTGCAAGCCGAACGCAAATTGGCGAACGACGAGCGCGCGCAGCTCGGCCCGCTAGCCAAGGGCGCGGAGAAGCCCCCCACGAAGGAAACGCACGCCGAGTTCGTGGAAGGGCGCAATCGTACCACCGCCACACGCGACGAAAGCACCGGGCGCGAACTGCTGCAGCGCGCCGGCCTCGATCCCGATGATCCGCGCGTGCAACAGCTCGCACGCGTCGTGAACGGACTGCATCAACTGCCGCGGCACCGCTCCATTCACGTGGGCGGTTTCATTCTCACCGAAGAGCCGCTGGGCAGTATCGTGCCGCTCGAACCCGCGTCCATGCCGGGACGCACGGTCATTCAGTGGGAGAAAGACGATCTCGACCCGGTGGGGCTCGTGAAGATCGATCTGCTCGGCCTCGGCATGCTCACGGTGGTGCAGGACTGCCTGCTGTACATCCGGCACACGCGCGGCGTGAACGTCGACTTGGGGCAGCTCGACATGAGCGACCAGGCGGTGTACGACGTCATGTGTCGCGCCGATACCGTGGGGCTCTTTCAGATTGAAAGCCGTGCGCAGATGAACACCCTGCCGCGGCTCAAGCCTCGCTGTTTTTACGATCTCGTGGTGGAGGTCGCGCTCATTCGTCCGGGCCCCATTCAGGGTGAAATGGTGCATCCGTATCTGCGTCGTCGTGCGGGGCTCGAGCCCATTACGTATCCGCATCCGAGCGTGGAGAAGGTGCTGCGGCGTACGCTCGGCGTGCCACTCTTTCAGGAGCAGGGAATGCAGGTGGCCATTGCCGCAGCCGGCTTCACACCCGGGCAAGCCGACGTGTTGCGCCGCGCCATGGGTCACAAGCGTTCACGCGAGCGCATGGCCGCCATTTGCGAAGAGCTCATTGCCGGCATGGCGCGCAACGGCATCCCCGAAGACACCGCACGGCGCATTTACAATCAGATCAACGCGTTCGCCGATTACGGCTTTCCCGAGAGTCACGCGGCCAGCTTCGCGCTCATCGTGTACGCCACCGCATGGCTGCGGCACTACTATGCACCCGAATATCTGTGCGCCATCCTCAACGCACAGCCCATGGGCTTCTACTCGCCCGGCACCCTCATCGAAGACGCCAAACGGCACGGTGTGGAAGTGCGTCCCATCGATCTCACCAAGAGCAGCTGGGATCACACCATCGAGCTCTCGGACGGCCGCATCCTTGTCCCAAACGACGGCACCGTAAGAATGCTCCAACCCACAACCCACAACCCGAACCCACAACCCGAAACTGATCAGTTTCCCTCCAGCCCCCAATCCCCCCCCGCCGTCCGCCTCGGCGTCCGCCTCATCCGCGGCCTCGGCGCACGCGCCCGCCGTTCACTCGAAGCCGCACTGCGCGACGGCCCTTTCACCAGTATCGACAACGCCGTGCGGCGCGTATCGCTCGACAAGCGCTCCTGGCGTCATCTCGCCGAAGCGGGCGCGTTCGACAGCATGTTCGCGCATGAACCGCCAGACCGTCGACGCCGCGTGGCGTTGTGGGAAGTGCTCGCCGCCACGCGCGGTCCTAAACTCCCCTTCGCGCCGCGTGAAGCGCCAGCCCCTGCCCCACAGCTCCCCGCCTACGCACCGGTCGAACTCACCGAAGCCGACTATCGCATGACCGGGTTATCGCTGGCGGGGCATCCCATGAAGCACGTGCGTGAACATCTCGCGCTCAACGGCGTGCTCACCGCGGCGGAAGCGCACGCGCACGGCAAGGACGGACAGCCCGTGGCCGTGGCCGGGTTGGTGATCTGCCGTCAGCGTCCCGGTACGGCCAAAGGTTTTGTCTTTCTCACTCTCGAAGACGAAACCGGTATGGTCAACATCGTCATCACCCCCGATCGCTTCGAACAGCACGCGCTACTCATCTCCACCACGCCGCTGCTGCTCATTCGTGGCACACTACAGGTGGAGCAGCATGTGGTGAATGTGCGCGCCAAACAGTTCAAGGCGCTCGAACTCGGCGGCGGAGAGCAACACTATAAGGGACACAACTAGGAAAGTCTGATCAGGTGAGTTGATTCGGCGGATGTGGATAACATCGCGCTGCGATACCACGTCGGAGCGCGAGCGGGCGCTGTTTTGCGTCATTTCGCGTGGCAATCGTCGGCAGAATCGGTGCGTACGGGTCGATGTCGCCCGCGCGCGCCGCGCGCGCCGACACTACGTGCCTTGATGCTGGAGTTGGTACGCGCGCAGGTCCACGCGCATCCGGAAGAGATTGGCCAAGGCGCACGCCGCGTACGCGCGGACCGTGTTCTTCACCAAGCCGCGATACCGGACCTTCGTGAACCCAAACACCCGCTTGATCACATGAAACGCATGCTCGACGCGCGCTCGGGTCTTCGAGCGCGTGCGGTTGATGGCGTCTTTATACGTCGTGCGCGGGCCGCTCTTGTTCACCAGGTACCGCCCACCACTCAACTCCCACTGCAGTTTGTCCTCGGCCTTGTCGTACGCTTTGTCGCCGTGCAGCGTCGTTTCCTGCCCATGCAGCAGATACGGCAGCTGCGTGATGTCGGCCGCCGCGGCGTGGGTCGTGACCACCGAGTGGATCACGCCGCGCCGGTCGGTGCCGATGTGCAGTTTCATCCCGAAGTACCACTGGTTGCCCTTCCGCGTCTGCTTCATCTCCGGATCGCGCGTCTTGGTCGCATTCTTCGTCGAGCTCGGCGCCGCGATAATCGTGGCATCCACGATGGTGCCCGCCTTGAGCAGCAGGCGCCGCTCGCTAAGCAACGTGTTGACTGCGGCAAACATCTGCGCGGTGAGTTGATGGCGTTCCAACAGATGCCGGAACTTGAGGATCGTCGTCTCATCGGGCACGCGATCCTCGCCGAGTTCGATGCGCGCAAAGCGGCGCATGGATTCGGAGTCGTACAGCATATCCTCCGCCGCGGGATCGGAGAGATCGAACCACTGCTGCAGGAAGTAGATCCGGAGCATCGTCGCGAGCGGCAGGGGGCGCCGGCCGTTGCCCGCGACGGCGTAGTGGGGCCGCACGAGCGCTTCCAGCGCGGCCCACGGCGTCACGGCGTCCATTTCCTGTAGAAACTGCTCGCGCCGGGTGGTCTTTCG
>VYKS01000565.1_pt1 | contig 15408 bp, 21 predicted proteins | sample 5114511 | NCBI WGS metagenome assembly VYKS01 (sample SAMN12291795, study PRJNA351875) | freshwater metagenome | isolation source: freshwater lake | place: USA: Michigan, Gull Lake | collected 2011-07-05 | reverse complement strand
AAGCTTATTAAAAGAATAAGTTATGGATTTACCAATTTTGAACATCTTCGACTTAAGCTGTTTGCTTGCTTTAATTCATAACAAAAATTAACACACGAAAACCAGAAGAGCCGGATGTTTAGTTGGCAGGTGTAATCGAAATGATAATTGGAACGATGATGTGCCGCCAGATATTATGCGTCAAGTCAGAGGTTACGCAATTCTTCAACAGCATGATCCTAAGTGGCTAAGCCTTGTAGGACAAAGAGGGGATCAATTTTTGCGCTGGCTAAATTCAGGCGAGGGTAAGACGACAATTTCAACAATTGTAACAATCGCAACTATGCTATGATCTCCAGTTGACGTTTATGAAATCCAATACCCTCAGAACCAAGATTAAATGCGGTAGGATAGGGAGCAGAGAGAGTTTCTAGATTGCCGTGAGCGAGACCATCTATATTGAAACCAGTGTTATTGGTTATTTGACAGCAAGATCGACCAAAAACTTGATTATTGCTGCCAATATCGAAACGACACGGGACTGGTGGGAATTTCGTCGAAATGACTTTATTCTTTACACTTCGGAGGCTGTCCTAGACGAAGTAGCTAAGGGAGATACAGCGATAGCATCCCAAAGACTGGAGATTCTGCGTGATTTTCCCTTGTTAGCATTGAACCAAGCCGTTCAAGGTTTAGCCGCACAATTCCTAACCCGTAGTAATCTGCCGCCAAAAGCGGAGGTTGACGCAATCCACATTGCTGCTGCCACTGTCCACGGCATGGATTATCTGTTAACGTGGAACTGTAAGCATATTGCCAATGCTCAAATACAGGGAAAGTTGGCAGATATTAGCCTTGATTTTGGCTATGTACTGCCTATCCTTTGCACACCCAACGAACTAATGGGAGATTGAGTAATGTGGAAAGATGAGATTGTCGAAGAGATTCACCGAATCCGTGAAGAGTACGCTAAATCTTTCAACTACGATTTAGACGCGATATTTGCAGACCTACGCAGGAAAGAAGCAGAAAGCGGCAGAGAAGTTGTGAACTTATCGCGAAAGCCCGGTCTAACAACACGTTGGAGCGGACGAGCGAGAGAGCTTGGTGAAGATGCAAAGGATATTAGCCGCCGCTCAACTTAGCCGTTAGGTGTTTGAACACCCTCCACTTTCTCTTCTGTCCGAAATCATGAATTGAACAAATTTACTGGAGACTTAAGCATGATTACATCTGAAAGCGCCCGCTATCTTATGGCAAGAACGAACTTAGCATTTGAGCATCCTGAACTTGCAGCCTCTCTAGGGGATGCTGCCAAATGTTGGTCTTGTAAAATTGGGCTAAACGTAGGCTTGGGCGCAGTCATTGCTGCTGCAATTGCGGCGGCAGTTGCTACTGGCGGACTTGCCCTTATTCCAGAAGTTGCTGTGATTGCTGCCGCCACTGGTCCCCCAGAGGCAGCAGCGGTGGGAATTTTATCAAGTGTTGTTGGCGGTGGAGCTGCTGGTGGAACAACAGCAGCAGAGCCCACGATTGAAGAACTCTGTAAAGCTATGGGGGCACGCAACCAGAGAGATCCCCCACACAACGGTAATTCTATAGGGTAAAACTTTTGGCTTGAGGGGTGTTGCAAGTTTGTATTATGAGGATTTATTTTGATATGTGCAGCTTGCAACGCCCACTTGATACCAAGACGCAAATTCGAGTTGCTGTTGAAGCTGAGGCTATTCTCAATGTCATCGCATTGTGGGAAGCTGGGCAATTTGAGTTAGTTTCTTCACAAGCCTTAATGTTTGAAGCTGAACAAATTACGCCTTCTCCAAGAAAAGCGTATGTTTTAGAAGCGTTATCGAAGGCAGACTTATTTCTCCAACCAAATAAGCAAATCGAAGAACGAGCGCAAGTGTTTGTCAACTCAGGTATCAAACCACTTGATGCATTGCATTTAGCTTTTTCAGTTGAGGCAAAAGCAGATTATTTCTGTACATGCGACGATAGATTTTTGAGACGGGCTAAAGAAGTTGATACTTTGCAGACCAAAGTTGTTTCTCCTCTTGAACTGATTACGGAGCTATCGCAATGAGCAGTCAAACGAAATCCCTGAGCGAAATTACGCAGCAAGCAATCCAGGTGCTATCTAAAGAAATTGGCATTTCAAGTACAGTACGTTTTCTAAATCAGTTTTCAACTGGGTATGGCAACTATACAGAAGAACGCGAAAGTCTATTCAAAGACTTAACACTAGATGAGATTTTGAAGCGTATGCAAGACACCTAACAATTCAAATGCAGCGGACGGTCAGGAGATCTTGGTGCTGAGTTCGAGGTCATCTGCCGCCGCTGATTTGAGCCGTTATGCAGCAGCCCAATATCTATCCCTCTTTTGTCACTCTCGGAGACGGCGATCCCCCAACACTTGATGAAATGGTTATTCCAGCGATTTGACCTCAAAATAGATTTCTTAATAGAAAATAATTGGGTGATCGCCGTCTAGGTAAAGGTTCTGGGATTCACAAATCCCAAGGGTTTTCCCACTTTGACAGAAGAGGGATATAATCGCGCTTAGGGAATCAGGAGAAATTGCCATGATAACTCAAACAATGGTACAACCTTCTTCTTGGATTGAAGCAGGTATTAAGCTTCAAAAAACTCGTGGGCTTAATCTTTTTAAGTTTACCGACGACCTTCAAATGCGACTTGAAACATTGATAGATCGCCAAAAAGCTAACCTTCTCACCCCAGAAGAAAACGCTGAGTTGGCTGGCATCACCGAACTCGATCGTATCTTCACGCTGATGAACGCCCGTATCATTGCTGAGTCTTGACATCCTCACCGCCCTAAAAGTGCGGCGATTCCTAAACCTCACGATTTAAGTTTCTGCTTCAACCACCGTTGCATACCACGGTTAAAAAACCATGTACTGTCTTACACAAAGTAAGCCGAGTTTTCAAGGTGCTGTCCGCCCACTTGGTTTTCGAGACGGTCTTTTTAATTCTAACGTAAAGCCGTCGTAGAACGACGGGGTTTCAGACCCAAAATTTTCGATGACCATTAGTAGTGCTAGTCGTCAACGCATCCGCCAGCGGGCTAACTTTCTGTGCGAGTATTGTCATTCCTCAGAGGAAGCCAGTACCTCACTTTTTACCTTCGACCACCTAATACCCCAATCCCTGGGTGGTGCCGATAATGAAGATAACCTTGCTCTAGCCTGTCATCGCTGCAATGGTCGCTGACCAGGAACGTTAGACCAAGCAGCGATCGCAGACTGAGATGATGCGATCGCCGATCTTGTAGGGTGCGTTACTTAACGCACCTTTTTACTTTTAATTGTGATAAATTTGTAATATTTATGCGTTACACTTCGCTAAGATATTCTAAGAAAAAAACCTTGAAGTTATCGGCGATCACTGATAAACTATATATAGAAACAAATATATAAAATCTTTAAGGAGATAAATATGACATTTAGTGAAGTCGTAGAAGCAATTAAAACCTTATCTTTAGGAGAAAAGGAAGAGATACAATTTCTTTTAGAACAGTTTTTAAAAGAAGAGCAACGTGACAAAATTTATCAAAACTATTTGGTAGCCAAACAGAACGAGAAAGAAGGAAAACTAAAATTTTCCTCAGATACAGATGAACTAATGCAGTTTTTAGAAGAATAATGATAGAAATTAGTTTTGATGAGTCTTTTAAGCGAGCCTTCAAAAAACGTTTTCAAGGCGACCATGAGTTAGAAAGAAAATTTCGGACAAAGCTAGAAAAATTTCAAGAAAATCTGTTTGATCCATCTCTCAAAACTCATAAATTATCAGGCAAACTTAAAGAATTAATTATGGAGTTTTAGTATTGAGTATAATCAAAGAGTGATATTTTATTTTACAGACGATTAAAAAGCCGTTTTTGTTGATATTGGTAATCACGATCAAGTCTATTAATTGAAAGTGATAGCCGCGTTGCTGAATCAAGGTATGAATGCCGACTGTGCATCGTATCCAAAAGTTAGTTTGAGTCTAGGTTTTAAAAATCCCACAAAAGAAGATTCATATCTCAAATCAGCAACGCCCACCTTTAAACATAATTATTTCAAGATAGAACCAAAACTGCTATATTAGGACAGAGGCAATTAGTAAAAAAACTTAATTTAGGGACTATGGACACAGTGATCGCATTGAGTTGGACTTTAGGAATAATTTTAGGGTTGATGACCCTTTTGTTTATCTTACGGATCGTTTTAACCTGGAATCCACAGGTAGATTTAAATAGCTTTCCCTTTAATATTATTGCTTGGCCAACGGAACCTTTTTTAATCCCCGTGCGTAAACTCATCCCACCCTTGGGAGGAGTTGATATTTCTCCGATTATTTGGGTGGGAATTTGTACGCTGCTGCGGGAAATTCTTCTCGGTCAACAGGGTTTAATTACCATGGCCTTAAAATAATTATTTAGGCGACTAGAATATGCTGACATAATTTATGTTCTAACTCTCGTTCCTCTTTTTCTAGGGTAATAATCGCCTGTTTGATAATACTTTTAACATCCATACCTTGGTCGTATTGTTTTAACCATTGTTGTGCAGTGTTACCTTCGCGGAGGATTTTTTGTAGGGGGGAGAGGAAACAACTAAAACCCTTTTCTTTAGCGGTAGGATAAACTTGAACATAGAGGTCTTTAATCCAATCCCTAGCTAAGATTTCTCGGCCATCGTACCAATGTCTCAGGGTGGCATCAAGACTAAAACGCGCGGCAGCCTGTTCGTTTTCTTGGGTTAAAGTTAATAAATCCTCGCTACGATTGCTGCTAGGTAATTGACTTAAAATTAAAGGGTCTAATTGGGGATCGTGTAAAAGTTGAATTAAACGGGCCTCTAAAAAAGCCATAACTGCTAATAAACTAATAGGATTAGCAATCAGGTCACAAATTCGCAATTCTAGACGATTGAGATTATAGGGACGATTGCTACCGTTAGGACGTACTGAGACCCAGAGATGACGAACATTCTGCATCGTACCGATTTTTAATTGTTCCTCGGTCCAAGTGACAAAATGTTTATGACTTTCAAAGAGGGGAACATAAGCGGGAGTTTGGGGGAAAACTTGCCAACGACGGGAATGGGAACCAGTGATTTTACCATCGAGAAAAGGAGAGGAAGCACTTAAAGCCAAGTATAAAGGAGCTTCTAGGCGAATTAAGCGACAGGCACGCATTAAATCCTCATAATCGCTAATACCGACGTTAATATGAATACTGGCCGTGACTACATTAGTGCCGTAGGTCTGTTCAATATAGTCATGATAGGGATTTTGAGGGTCACTGCGATAAAAATGTTGACTATCGCCCAAGGAGAGGGTACTGCCAGGGATTAGGGTATAATCGCCTAAACGACGCAAATATGGCCGTAGAGCGAGACGAGGTTTTAAAGTAGCGCATAAAAGACGGTCATAGTTAGTCATGGGAGCCGTGGTGTATTCTACGTTACGACTATCCGGTTCTCGGACAAAACCATCTAAATCCTTGACAATGCGATCGGATAAACCGATAATTTCCCCGGCTGCTGTTCCGGTGTACATTTCCACTTCAAAACCTTTACTTAGGAGCATCGTCAATCCACCTTGCTGTGTCTATTTTGTAGTGTGACATTATTTGGACTTTAAATGACGTTCGATCAGCAGAATCGCCACTATATCATCAATGGGGCGATCGGGAAGACGCATACCTTGGGGGATGAGTTTCTGTAATCCTTTGGGGGGGAACATTTGCCAATAGCGATCGCGCGCTTCTAGGGTACTATTGCGTTCATCCACTAGAGTAATCGGGATAGTGACACGAGCGGCAATTTTTTGGTGCCAACTTTTCGAGGTGGTTTGGTTCCCCATCACCAATAATTCGATCGGATATTGTTGACAGAGACTGGCTAAACGCTCGATCGCTTGTGACGATGCTATCACCTCATGGGTATAAATTTTCCCTGTCGATGACCTGACCGCGATCCCACATTTGTCCTTACCCGGATCAAAACCGAGAATACACATAGTTTTTATCTCCTGCAGCAGTGGTCGGTTTTATTAAATCATTAAATTAGAGTGTTGGGTTTTGGGGTTTTAGCAGGGTAAGCGCATCTTAACAATCCTTGACAAAATTAACTTTATGAAAGCAATTTCAGAAGTAATTGGTATAATTTGACAGTAATAAAGAACTGCTGAAACCAAGTGTTAATTCTGGCATTTGGTTTTGAGGTTAAACCATAGTAAATTTCTTCGAGGGTGATGACACTTAAGTAGGGAGGCACAATTATTTGTAGGATGGGTTAGCGGTAGCGTAACCCATGCGGGAGTTGGGTTTCATGCTTCAACCCAACCTACGTTCATCTTATATTTAATTCCACCCACCTACTTAAGGCAATCGATGAAACTTCTCTACTCCATTGCAGCACGCCGGCATTAGGTTGGGGACGTGCTAACTCGCTGATCATGTTAGTATCACACAGGAATGTCATTTAAGCTTTCTGCAAATGGATTAGAACGATCTTGGCGAGGAGGAACTTCTATAGTATAGTTTTCTTCAGCACAAATTTGTCGCAATTCTGCTAAAGCTTGGGCTAGGTTATCAAAATCTGTGGCTCTTCTGGTTTCTGTGTGGAAACGAGGTCTATACTGATACTTTCTTCCGCAAAATAGCCCTAAAAGTCCTGCCCGATCAGCATTTCACGATTCTATAAGCAAAAATTATCACACAAAGTCGAGAAGAGCCAATCTGTTTGAGTTTCATGTGCAACTAATTTCTTCTCTAAGAGCAATCTTTCTTCTTCAGAAAGGGATTGGATAATTTGGACGAGAGATTCAATCAATTTGGCATTCATGTTTTTTTCCTCTTTCCACTCATATTTCTGCTCCCCAAAACGAAAAGATAACTGCTGTATTTAAATTTTTACAGTTTATTTTAAATAAATCAAGAGATTTAACCCCGGAATCGTGCGCGAGAGAGTCCAGATAAGGAGAGTAATATAAAAGATGCCGATACCCCATTGATACCAAACTAAAAAAGAAATGATAGCGGGTAATTCTTGATCGCGAACTCGCCAATCATTAAAGCCTAATTTTAGCAAATTATTGAGACTTAAATCGTAATAATTTAACCAATTCCAACGCTTTTGCCAAGAAATAGGAGTATAACGATCGCGAAAGAGGGGAAATTCGGGAACCACGGGTAAACGGGTGATTAATAAGCGTAATTGTCGCATACTACCATCTTGCAGGAAATAGGAACTATCCATTAAATCGTGATAGCGTCCCCGACGATAAAGTTCGATAACTAAAATTAAGGGTAATGGGACAAGAATTAGGGCAATGGCTGTTAAAGTTAGTAGGGGACGACTGGCAGATTGCAGGATATTAAACACACCTGAAAGGGTGAGAATAATATAGCTAGTTACCATACAAAAGATTTCATAACGATTAGGAATTACCGGTTTAGGAGTGAGACGACGCACGCGATCAATTAACCAAAATAAACAGCCAAAATAGGCAAAAATTATGATTCCTGTACCGAAAACTAAACTAAAATTTGTACCATCTTGACTTAAGAGTAATAGTAAAGCAAGGAAAGAAGTATGCAGAAAATCAGCTAACCAAGTGAGGTTAATTAGGCGAATAATTGAGATATTATTCAGTTTTTGTTTTAACTGTTGAAATCGCAATTTTTCGGTTTTGTATTCAATTTGATTGGCATCGGCAATTTGTTCTAGGGAGCGGAAATTACGAACTAAATTTCTTAAAACTGTTTCATTTCCTGTTAAGGTTGGTAAATAAATTGCTTGACCAATTACTCCTCTATCTCCTAGTATTTTCGCTTTATCGGAATCAAAAGCTAATCCCGATACACTCAAATAACTATTTTTAGTAAAAGTGGAATTACTAAAATCTACCTGATCTAAAAGTTTCAGATCTTGAAAACTAACCACACCATTAAAATAACTAGATCGGAAAGCACCCGATTTTTCAAGAGTGGCATTTCTAAAGGTTAATAAACTTAAAAATCTACTCTTAGAAAATATCGGACGATCTCGCCATTGACTTTGGGAAAAATTGGCTTCTTTTTCCCAGAAAGTACGGGTAAAATCTGCGGTTTTATCGTATTTGGTTTGATCAAAATAAGCTTCGGCAGTAAAATGACTGCGATGGAAGTTAGTAATACTTTTAAAATGTGCCGTGCGAAAGATAGCTTTATTTAAAAATTGACTTTGACTAAAATTTACATCTCCCATAAAAGTGGCTTTGGTAAATTTCGCTACCCTAGCAAAACGAGATTCTACCCAATTACTTTCACGACTAAATTTTGCTTCCATTGCTTCGACAATTTGCAGAAAAAAAGTCTTAGAAAAGTCCACTTCTCCCATAAATACGGTTCCGGGCAACTTCACAGGTCCACGAAATACTGTGACATTAAAAACTGGTTCATCGCTATCGAATAAAAAATTTTCGTCCTGTTGTAACAACTGTTCTTCCGTGGGTGATAATAAGGTAGCGAGAGCCCCTTTTGTTAAAGGAGTCGGTAAACCCAGACGGGAAGCGATAAAATTGCCTTGAATTAAGGAATTACTAAAATCTAAACCTAGGGGTTGTTTAGCGCGATTAATTTGACCTTGAATCTGTTGATAAAATTGTTCTTGCAGTTCCTTATTTTCATCGCGGATATCGATAACCAAATTGGCTAAATCGATGGTAGTCATCCCTTCTTTAAGGACGGGTGCGCTTAAACGTTCCTGCAATAAAGTTACTGTTAAAGGAAGTCTATCCATTACTGCCAAACTAGGGAGAGAATGTACAGAGAAAAACAGAAAAACAATGATTAATAACCAGCAGCCTTTCAACAACGCACCCACGACAGTTATTTTCCTAAACAAGCTTGGATAGCCATTTCTAAATCCTCTTGGTTTAAATCGGTGATAACAAAGACTTCCTGCACACTTTTTCCTGTCCTCGCAATCACCTTAAAACCACCACGAATTGGTACTGATATCCGCAATTGTAACCGCGGACAATGACCTTTTGAGCGAGAAAGTACCCCCGGGGTGACAGTGGTGATTCCTTGATAGGTAATTAACTTTTCTAATACCGCAATCAACCCCGGAATATGAGTAGAATGATTCCAAACTAAACGACCATTATTCATAATTATGCGGCCTCTAGAGGAGCCATAGTTAATCCTTCCCGTCGCAATTGTTGGTGATAAAGTTCCGCTTGTTCTTGGGGACCTGACCAGACAATTGCTTGTCCTTGGTAGTGAACTTGATTAGTTAATTCCCAAGCTCGATCGGTAGTCATATCCGGGATATATTTAATTAAACAATTGGCCACATGATCGAAGGTGTTAAAGTCATCGTTGAGAACAATAACTTTATAGTTGGGATAAGTCTTTTTGACAACTTGGGTGGACTTATCTAAGGTGGTACTGGGTGCGCTGGCCATAAAAGTTACAATAGGTCAAGGTTTTTGCAATTAAATTCGAGCATTTTGACAACAATTAAGCGGCAAAAGCCACAGAATTATTATTCAAAACCCGGTGATAGTAATTTAATAATTGTTTGCTGGCCGCTTGCCATGCCCATTTTTCCGCTTCTAGGCGCGCATTTCGTCGTAATTCCTCTCTTTCTGCCTTGGCGGTTAGTAATCTTTGGGTGGCAGTAATTAAACCCTTCTCATCCCTAGGATCGAAGAGATGACCATTAACTCCATCGGTGACAATATCGGGAATTCCCCCCGAATTTGCCGCCACCACCGGACAACCGGCAGCCATGGATTCTAAAAGTACCAAACCGAGGGTTTCTGTGCGTGAGGGAAAAAGAAAAGCATCTGCGGAAGCAAAAGCGGAGGCTAATTCTAACCCCTGTAAATAACCGACAAAATGGGTATTTGTGTCGGCAAAATGACTTGTTAAAGCTTCCCGATGGGGACCATCTCCCACAATGGCAAATCTTGCTTCGGGAATCGCTTCTAATACTGGTTTAATGCGATCAATTTCTTTTTCGGCCGAGACTCGACCAACGTATAATAAGAGAGGACTATCGGGGTTGTTTTGGGATAATTTCAGTCTCATAGCCGGGGATTTTAAATGAGGTTGAAATAATTCCGTATCGACTCCCCTTTGCCAAAGCTCTACCTTTTCAATGCCACGACTAGATAATTCTTGCACCATAGCAGTGGAAGTACAGAGATTTAAACTTGCTTGATTGTGGGCCAATTTTAATAATTCCCAGAGTAATCCTTCTAGGGAACCTAACCCGTAGTGTTGTAGGTATTGGGGGAGATGGGTATGATAGGAAGCGACGAGGGGAATGTTCATAGTTTTGGCAAAATAAATGCCTCCCACCCCTAAAATAGCGGGGTTAACCACATGAATAATATCGGGTTTAAACCTCTCTAAAGCTTGACCGACTGAAGGCCGGGGGAAAGCCATTTTTAATTCCGGATATAGGGGTAGGGGAATCCCTGTAACTCCATGAATTTTAGCACCTTTGTAATCCTTTAAACCGCCATCGGGAGAGAAAACTAATACCTGATGACCTAATCTTTGTAGGTGGTCAACGGTATGTTTAAGACGGGTGACAATTCCATCGATTTTCGGTAAGAAAGTTTCTGTAAAAAGAGCAATTCGCATAGAGAAAACAAGATTAAGTAATAATTAAGGACACCTGAAGGCAATTAACTCCCCAATTAATCATAGATCAGAAAGGCCAAAGGTTTTAATCACTCGATCGCTACCTTCGATAACCACCGTCGCTCGATAATTATCGCCGATTTCTCCTGTCCATAATTGCCATTCCCCCGCCACATTGTCTAATTTTAAGGGATTGAGGCCTACTTCCACTCGATCGAGTCCCCCGCTAATTCCCGTTCCCAGTGCCTTTAAATAAGCCTCTTTTGCCGTCCATAACTGAAAAAATAGCTTTTCCTTCTCGACGGACTTTTCAACAAGCTCATGTTCCCTAGCACAAAAAAACCTTTTTGTCAAGCTATTTAAATCTTTCATGTCCCGCATTTTCTCTAAATCTACCCCGATGCGACTGGTTAAAGTCAAGCCACAGATTGCCATCTCTTCGGAATGGGAGAGATTAAACTGCAATTGGTAGTTAATACTCGGTTTTCCCCGTTCACTGTAGATAAACTCGATTTTTTTGGGACTTATCGCCAAATATGACCCTAAAATCTCCCGTAAACACCCCCTAGCCACCAAAAAACGCCGCTTGTGTTGGGGAAAATGGTAACGATTAGCTCTAATTATTTCATCTTCCGAGAGCAAAGAAGCCAGTTTTTCTAGTCTGTCCCCAGAGGGATCGAGACTGATAAAATAAAGATGAACCTCATCGGTAGATATAAACATTAAACTCAGAAGCGTTCAAATAATTAATTATCGGTAAATTTTACCGTAAAATGAGAATTGCCGACTCAAGAATTTATCCACCTTCTAACTCTTGACTTTGCAGCACACCTATGAACTTTTTTCATACTGAAGACCACCTCCAACAGTTCGGTACAGATATTTTAGAAACAACTTGGCGAGAATTTCCCCAATTAGCTCAAGAACAAATTGCCCTAACTTGGATAGTATATGATCCTCCCGTTATCGTCAACACGGGGGGAGCAATTTCCCACGAAGAATTCTGGAAATATTCCCCCCGCGGATTTAGCTATCGCGGACAAGAAAGAACCTATCCTGCTAGTTTAGTGAAATTATTTTATCTAGTAGCAATTCATGAGTGGTTAGAAGGGGTAATGATTGCCGAAAGCACCGAATTAAATCGCGCCATTCGTGACATGATTGTTGACTCTAGTAATGATGCTACCAGTTTAGTTGTAGATCTGGTCACGGGAACCACTAGCGGTCCAGAAATTGCCGCCGGTCCCTTTGAAACTTGGAAGCAACAACGCAACATAGTTAATCGTTATTTTCAATCCCTAAATTGGCCAGAATTAGCGACAATTAACGTTAATCAAAAAACTTGGTCCGATGGTCCCTATGGACGTGAACGCGCTTTTTTAGGGGAATTAATGGAGAATCGCAATATGTTAACTAGCAATGCAGTGGCGCGTTTAATTCATACTATTGTCGGGGGGATTGCTGTTTCTTCCCAACGTTCCCAGATGATGATGTCTTTACTAAAACGTAGTCTTAATCCTGCTGATTGGACAAGTCAAGGAGATGATACACAAATCTTAGGATTTCTCGGACAAGGATTACCAGAAAATAGTCAAATTTGGTCAAAAGCTGGTTGGACAAGTCAAGTACGTCACGATGCAGCCTATATTGAAATTCCCCATCATACTCCCTATCTCTTGGTAGTATTTACCGAGGGAAAAGATAACAGTCAAAATCGTTCAATTTTACCTTTTATTTCCCAGAGAGTAGCCGAGAAAATTATGCAGTTCAATTAATTGAAGCTGTCAGTAGGATGCTTTTTAGATAAACATCCTACTGCAATAAACCCGTAAATTTACTGATGTTCAACTCAATATACAGCTTTTCTGGGATAGATGGGGTTCGTTCTTGCAGATGAAATACCCGATTAAGTAGGTGGGTGGAATTAAATATAAGATGAACGTAGGTTGGGTTGAAGCATGAAACCCAACGTCCTCTCATGTTACGCTACCGCTAACCCATCCTACCAATAATTGTGCCTCCCCACTTAAGTAAGGATTTAGTCTGTGCTTCACCTTGACGAGAAGGGCTGTCATCATTTAAACTAACAATAAGTTGTTCTTAAGTATTTCCTCAAATGTGTGACTTTCAATCCTCACTATTGTCATAACGAAAGGGAAGTGGAGAGTAAATTAATCGTCCAGTATTTACTCCCCAAACTAGGCTACAATGCCGAACATTGGTATCAACAAGTTAGCTTCGGTAAAGTACGCTTAGATTTCCTTGTTTCCGCTCAAAAACCTATCAACAAAAAGCAGTTTTTATCCTCTCACTGTCTAGTTATCGAAGCTAAAAACCCCAGAGAAAAGCTGATCAATCATCGTCACCGCTTAGGTTATTATCTCAACTACTTTAAAGTGCAGTGGGGATTATTAACCAATGGTTATGAGATTCTACTTTATCAAAGGAAACCCGATAAAATTTATTTAGTTTTTAGATGTTCTGGGTTAGAAATTGCCTCTCACTTAGAACAGTTAAAATCTCTGATTGGCTACGAAACCTTATCCCTAGGCATTCAACCGCTCAATTCTCCAACAATCAACAACAGAAATCCCATGAAAACCATCGCAATTTATCATCATAAAGGTGGTGTTGGTAAAACCACCGTCGCTACCAATCTAGCGGCAGCTTTGAGTAAAAAAGGTAAGCGAGTATTATTGATTGATATTGATGCTCAAGCTAATAGTACCTTTGCCGTTGGTTTAATTAAGTTTCAATTCGATGATGACGATGATTTAAAAGATAAAAACGTCTTTCATTTGCTAGATAACAGTAACCGCATTTTTATTGAGAATATCGTCAGAAAGTCCCAAGGATTCAATCATCCAGAAATTGATGTTATTCCCTCTCACATATCTTTAATTGCTAACCAAGCTAAAATTAAAGATAATGCAGCGGTATTTGCTAGATTGGCAAGAAAATTAGAGAAGGTAAATAATCAATACGATATTGTAATTATTGATGCACCTCCCGCACTTGATTTATATGCACGCATTGCTTTAATTGCAGCTGATTATCTGATAATTCCTTCTGATCTTAAACCATTTTCTAATCAAGGATTAGATAGCGTTAAAAACTTTGTTCAAGAGGAAATCAATGAAAGTCGTGGAGATTTGGGCAAACCAACACTACAAATTTTAGGCGTTTTACCTTCCAAAATTTCCACCCACGCTCAATACTTAAAATATAATTTTCCCAAACAAAAACAAGTGATTCCAGACAAATATAGTTTACCCTTGATGGAATCAACTATCTCGGAAAGAATGCCTTTATCTCGCTGTATAAATCAATACGTTACCGTGGGAGATTTAGAAATTCCTGCCCCCCAATCTATAATTGATTATGCGGAACATCAAGCTGATGCGGGAGTATCAGCAGCAGAATTTGAAGCCTTAGCATTGGAAGTTTTAGCTAAAATAGGAGTTAAATAAATGTGGAAATTTTTACGAGTCGATATTACTGATATTAATCCTTCCGTTACCAGAGAAACCTTCTCCGAAACTGAATTGGAGAATTTAGCCAATCTTATTATTGAAATGGGTGGACTTATTCGCCCTGCTATTCTCAAAAAATCTGATAATAAAAAAGTTGATGAACGTTATAATATTATCAGTGGAGATTTAGAATATTATGCTTCTGTCATCGCTAATAAGAAAGTTCCTGACATCGAGATGATTAACGCTTTTGTAGTTGATAAAGAAGCGGAGAATATCGCTTTAGAGCAAATGCAGTTATTATCTGCTGCACCTGCGATAATTACCACGCCAGAAGAAATAGATAATTCTCTAGAATTGAGGATGAGTAATCTTGAAAAACTATTAGAAACCCAGTTACAAGCAATCCGAGAGGAGTACCAAAAAGAAATCAAAAGACTGGAAGAAAAAATTATTCCTCCTCCTCCTCCTCCTCCTCCTCCTTCTCCTAAGTCGATTTTAGAGCTTTTAAATACCTGTGATGCTAATCAGCTTAAAAAAGGGGGAATTCTACCTGCATCTGTTAATGACTTTCTGAAAAAACGTTCAGAAAAGCCCTTTGACTCTTTGGAAGATATCCTAAATCGCCCAGTGTCAGGAGTTAAAGAGAAAAGATTAATTAAGCTTGTCGATTATCTGCTGACTTACAATTAATTTTTGTGGGTGTGTTGAGCTACTTTAACACACCCTACCGATCGATGTTATAATAATGGAAGATCAGTAAAAAAGCCTGATCCGATAGCGGGCAAAGATTAACAAGAAGACGGTTGAAAAGAGAAAACTTATGACAACTACTCCAGTAATTGCTGCTTCTTTAACAATTCCCCCCCTAGAAAACGGCGATAAATTAACTCGATGGGAATTTGAACGACGTTATCAAGGGATGCCCCATCTCAAAAAAGCGGAATTAATTGAAGGAATTGTTTATATGGCATCTCCCTTGAGAATTACCCAACATGGTGAACCCCACGCGCATATTATGTTATGGTTGGGTTTTTATAAAGCTTTTACCCCCTATCTGCAATTAGGGGATAATTGTACCGTGAGATTAGATATTGATAACGAACCCCAACCGGATGCCCTATTAAGAATTGAAAAGGGAGGACAATCGATAATTAGTCAAGATGATTATGTAGAAGGCGCGCCAGAATTAATTGTCGAAATTGCCGCTTCTAGTGCTTCCTACGATGTGCATCAAAAATTAAATGTCTATCGTCGCAATCAAGTCCAAGAATACCTAGTCTGGCGGTTTTATGAACGA